>WNFM01086856.1_pt1 | contig 11936 bp, 9 predicted proteins | sample 5400271 | NCBI WGS metagenome assembly WNFM01 (sample SAMN13153352, study PRJNA577476) | soil metagenome | isolation source: 60 cm saprolite on Douglas fir-dominated hillslope | place: USA:California | collected 2013-09-17 | reverse complement strand
TTCGAACCGCGGAACGGGTGTAAGATAGCCCAGCTTGGTCAAGGTGTAGGTCAGCCGGGAAATGGTTGGCTTCGGCAAATTAGTACGGGCGGCGATCTCCTGATTGCCTAAAAGCCCGTCGTTGGGATGGAATGCGCGCAACACATCAAGTCCGCGGGAAAGCGCGACGACGAAGCTGCGATCTGTCGCCACTTTCTTCCCTGGACGCTTCATTTACCTGCTTCTGCGCGGAGCTCGTTGACAAGGGACGTGCTTCAAAATAACCCTCCGTGTCAAGATGTGGAATTAAATTTCGCAGTGCGAAATCAACAAAAGGGCGTAGCTACTCAACGCAAGTGGGGCAGCGAAACTCGAAGGCCCAAAGCCAAAGTCAAAAGCCGAATTCAAGAACAAGTATCCAGGGAGAGCGCCCGTGAACGACGTCGTAAAACTCGAACGCCATGACTCCATCGCCATCGTCACGGTTAATTCGCCCCCGGTAAACGCGCTCAGTGCTGCGGTCCGCGGCGGCATCTTCGAATGCATGAAGGCTGCGATATCAGACGCCGAGGTCAAGGCGATCGTGCTGACGTGCGGCGGCCGCACCTTTATCGCCGGCGCCGATATCACCGAATTCGGCAAGCCGCCGAAGCCTCCCGGTCTCGCCGAAGTGCTGGAGACGATGGAGAACTCGCCGAAGCCGATCATTGCCGCGATCCACGGCACCGCGCTCGGCGGCGGCCTCGAAGTTGCTCTGGCATGCCACTATCGCGTCGCCACCAAGGAAGCCCGGCTCGGCCTGCCCGAAGTGAAGCTCGGCCTGCTGCCGGGCGCCGGCGGCACCCAGCGCCTGCCGCGCGCGGTCGGCCCTGAGCTGGCGGTCAAGATGATCGTCGGCGGCGATCCGATCGGTGCCGCGGAAGCGCTCAAGCACGGCCTGATCGAGGAGATCGTCGAGGGTCCGGCCTCGGGCGGCGAAGCCTTTGCCCGCAAGGTGGTCGCGGAGAAGCGCCCGCTGCGCAAGCTGCGCGACGACGACAGCAAGCTCAAGGCCGCCAAGGCCGATCGCTCGATCTTCACCAATGCGGTCGCCGCCCTGACCAAGAAGGCCCGTGGACTGGAAGCGCCGTTTGCTGCGGCAGATGCCGTCGGCGCTGCGATCGACCTGCCGTTCGATGAAGGGTTGAAGAAGGAGCGCGAAGGTTTTCTCAAGCTGGTATCGAGCGACCAGTCCAGGGCGCAGCGTTACGCCTTCTTCTCCGAACGTGAGGCCGCCAAGATCGCCGGCGTTCCTGACGGAACGAAGCCGCGCAATGTCGAGCGCGTCGCCATCATCGGCGCCGGCACCATGGGTGGTGGCATCGCGATGTCGTTCGCCAATGCCGGCATCCCGGTGACGCTGATCGAAACCAGTGAAGAACAGCTCAAGCGCGGCATGGGCGTGATGCAGAAGAACTACGAGGCGACCGCCGCGCGCGGCGGTATTCCCGCCGATGCCCCGGCCAAGCGCATGGGCCTGATCACCGGCGTGGTCGGCCTCGAGAACGTCAGGGACGCGGATCTCGTGATCGAAGCCGTGTTCGAAACCATGGCGGTCAAGAAGGAAGTGTTCACCGCGCTCGACAAGTTCGCCAAGAAGGGCGCCGTGCTGGCGTCCAACACCTCCTACCTCAACATCGACGAGATCGCGAAGGTGACCAGCCGTCCGCAGGACGTGCTCGGCATGCACTTCTTCTCGCCCGCCAACGTGATGAAGCTGTGCGAGATCGTCCGCGCCGACAAGACCGCGCCGGATGCCTTGACCACCGCAGTGTCGATCGCGCGCAAAATTGCAAAGGTGCCGGCCGTGGTCGGCGTCTGCGACGGCTTTGTCGGCAACCGCATGCTGGCGCAGCGCGGCAAGCAGTCCGAGAAACTGTTGTTCGAAGGCGCGCTGCCGCAGCAGGTCGACGCGGTCGTCACCAAATTCGGCATGCCGATGGGCCCGTTCGCGATGAGCGATCTCGCCGGCCTCGACATCGGCTGGCGCTCGCGCAAGGACCGCGGCATCAAGTCGGAAATCGCGGATGCGCTGTGCGAAGCCGGGCGCTTCGGCCAGAAGACCGGCAAGGGTTACTACAAGTATGAAGGCGGCTCCCGCGCGCCGACGCCCGATCCGGAAGTCGAAAAACTGATCGCCGAAACCCTGCTGCGTCTCGGCCGCAAGACCCGCGTCGTCAGCGACGACGAAATCCTCGAGCGCATGATGTACCCGATGATCAACGAGGGCGCGCGGATCCTCGAAGAGGGCGTCGCGGCGCGTCCGAGCGATATCGACGTGATCTGGCTCTATGGCTATGGTTGGCCGATCTATCGCGGTGGCCCGATGTTCTACGCCGACCAGGTCGGTCTCAAGCACATCGCCGATCGTCTCTCCTACTACGCCAAGGAGACCAACGATCCCTCGCTGGAGCCGTCGCCGCTGCTCAAGCGTCTCGCCGCTGAAGGCAAGACCTTCGCATCGCTGGCCGAGAAGGCGAAAGCGGCCTGATGGGCCACCCCGGAGAGCAGTTTTATCCGGAAGGCGTTCGTTGGGACGATACGATCACGCGCGGCACGCTGCCCGACCTGTTGTCGGTGGCGGCCGCCGAGTTCGGCGCACGGCCGGCGCTCGAATTCCGCGACCGGCCGATCAGCTATACCGAGCTGGAAGCGCTGGTGGAGACGGCAGCCAGTGCGTTCCTGCGCGCCGGCTACGGCAAGAACAATTCGGTCGCGCTGTTCCTCGGCAATTCGCCCGATCATCCCGTCAATTTCTTTGGCGCGCTGAAGGCCGGTGCCCGCATCGTGCATCTCAGTCCGCTCGACGGCGAGATCGCACTGTCGCACAAGCTCTCCGACTCCGGCGCGCGCATCCTCGTCACCAGCAACCTGTCGGCGCTGCTGCCGACCGCGCTGAAGTTTCTCGACAAGGGCCTGCTCGACCGGCTGATCGTCTGCGAAGACGATCACTGGGGCAAGGTGGGCACACCGCAGACGGCGCTGCCGGATAACCCGAAGATCATCACGTATCGCCAGTTCATCGATGGCGCGACCAAACCGGCCGCATGGCCGTCGATGTCGGCCGACGACGTCGCGCTGCTGCAATATACCGGCGGCACTACTGGATTGCCGAAAGGCGCGATGCTGAGCCACGGCAATCTGACGTCGGCGGTGTCGGTCTACGACGTCTGGGGTAAGCCGGCGCGTGCCGAGCGCAACAACCCGATCGAGCGCGTGATCTGCGTGCTGCCGCTGTTTCATATTTATGCGCTGACGGTGGTGCTGCTGTCGTCGATCCGGCGCGGCCATCTGATCTCGCTGCATCAGCGTTTTGATGTCGAGGCTGTCATGCGCGATATTGAAGTCAAGCGCGCCACGGCATTTCCCGGCGTGCCGACGATGTGGATCGCGATCGCGGCGTTGCCCGATCTCGACAAGCGCGACTTGTCCTCGCTGGTCAGCGTCGGCTCCGGCGGCGCGCCGCTGCCGGTTGAGGTCGCAAAAATCCTCGAGCAGAGGGTTGGCATGAAGCTGAAGAGCGGCTGGGGCATGACCGAAACCTGCTCGCCCGGCACCGCCCATCCCAAGGAAGGCCCGGACAAGCCGGGCTCGATCGGGCTGATGCTGCCCGGCATCGAGATGGACGTCGTGTCGTTGGATGATCCGACCAAGTTGATGCCATCAGGCGAAGTCGGCGAAATCCGCATTCGCGGTCCGAACGTGACAAAAGGCTACTGGAACCGGCCAAAGGAAACCGCGGAAGCCTTTGTCGGCGACCGCTTCCTGACCGGCGATATCGGCTACATCGACGGCGACGGCTATTTCTATCTGGTCGACCGCAAGAAGGACATGATCATCTCCGGCGGCTTCAACGTCTATCCGCAGATGATCGAGCAGGCGATCTACACGTATCCTTCGGTGCAGGAAGTGATCGTGATCGGCATTCCCGACGACTATCGCGGCGAAGCCGCAAAAGCCTTCATCAAGCTGCGCGCGGACGCCAAACCGTTCGCGCTGGAAGAGCTGCGGGCGTTTCTGACCGGCAAGATCGGCAAGCATGAATTGCCGGTCGCGGTCGACTTTGTTGACGAGCTGCCGCGCACGCCGGTCGGAAAACTGTCGCGCCACGAACTTCGCCTGCAGCAACCGTCGCAACCCACACCGCAACTGGCTTCAGGAGGTCGCTCCTAACTTCACTGTCGTCCCGGCCTTGAGCCGGGACCCATACGCCGCGGCCTGGCGTAAGGGCACTCTGGCAGACGATCTTGGCAATTGAGGCCGGTGGCTATGGGTCCCCGCGCCCGTGCGCAATTGCGCACTAGGCGGGGACGACGATATCGCTCACAGGAGGATCCGATGGATCTCGCTTTCAGCAAGGAAGAAATGGCGTTTCGTGAAGAGGTTCGCACCTTCTTTAGGGAAAATGTGCCGCCGGCCACCCGGCAGAAGCTGGTGGAGGGCCGCCACCTTTCCAAGGACGAGATGGTCGCCTGGTGGCGCATCCTGAACAAGAAGGGCTGGGGCGTTTCGCACTGGCCGAAGGAATATGGCGGCACCGGCTGGACCTCGGTGCAGCATTACATCTTCAACGAAGAACTGCAGATGCACCCGGCGCCGGCGCCGCTCGCCTTTGGCGTCAGCATGGTCGGCCCTGTCATCTACACCTTCGGCAACGAGAAGCAGAAGAAAGATTACCTGCCGCGCATCGCCAATGTCGACGACTGGTGGTGCCAGGGCTTTTCGGAGCCCGGCTCCGGATCGGACCTCGCGTCCCTGAAGACCAAGGCCGAGCGCAAGGGCGACAAGTATATCATCAACGGCCAGAAGACCTGGACCACGCTGGCGCAGCACGCCGACATGATCTTCTGCCTCTGCCGCACCGACAACAACGCCAAGAAGCAGATGGGCATCTCCTTCATCGTGTTCGACATGAAGTCGAAGGGCGTCACCGTGCGCCCGATCGAGACCATCGACGGCGGCCATGAGGTCAACGAAGTCTTCTTCGACGACGTCGAGGTTCCCGTCGAGAACCTGATCGGCGAGGAGAACAAGGGCTGGGACTACGCAAAATTCCTGCTCGGCAACGAGCGCACCGGCATCGCCCGCGTCGGCGTTTCCAAGGAGCGGCTGCGCCGCATCAAGGAACTCGCCTCCAAGGTCGAGTCCAACGGCAAGCCGGTGCTGGAAGACCAGGGTTTTCGCGAAAAGCTCGCGGCCTGTGAGATCGAGCTGAAGGCGCTCGAACTGACCCAGCTCCGCGTCGTCGCCGACGAGGGCAAGCACGGCAAGGGCAAGCCCAACCCGGCGTCCTCGGTCCTGAAGATCAAGGGATCGGAAATCCAGCAGACCACCACCGAACTGCTGATGGAAGTGATTGGCCCGTTCGCAGCCCCCTATGACGAGCACGGCGACGACGGCTCCAACGAGACCATGGACTGGACCGCGCAGATCGCGCCGAGCTATTTCAACAACCGCAAGGTTTCGATCTACGGCGGCTCCAACGAGATCCAGCGCAACATCATCACCAAGGCGGTGCTGGGGCTTTGATTCTTCTCCCTCTCCCCGCACTTCGCGGGGAGAGGGTCGGGGTGAGGGGCTCTCTCCCAGCAAAGATTGTCGAGAGACCTGTACCCCCTCACCCGGATCGCACCGGACGATGCTTCGCATCGCCGAGGCGATCCGACCTCTCCCCGCAGGCGGGGAGAGGTGAAGAGGCCCGCCTCGCGATTTTTGCAATTTACGTGACGACGTGTAGTCAAGGAAAAGAACATGGATTTTGATTTGTCCGAGGAGCAGCGCCTTCTCAAGGAAAGCATCGACGGTCTCCTGACCGACTCCTACGATTTCGATGCGCGCAAGAAGTACCAGAAGGAGAAGGGCGGCTGGAGCAAGGCCGTCTGGGGCAAGCTCGCCGAACAGGGCCTGCTCGGTCTTCCCTTTGCGGAAGCCGACGGCGGTTTTGGCGCCGGCGCGGTCGAAACCATGATCGTGATGGAAGCGCTCGGCAAGGCGCTGGTGCTGGAGCCGTATCTGGCCACGGTGGTGATCGGCGGCGGTTTTCTGCGCCATGGCGGTTCGGCCGCGCAGAAGGCCGCGCACATTCCCGGGATCATCGACGGCAGCAAGACGTTTGCTTTTGCGCAGCTCGAGAAGAACTCGCGCTACGACCTGTTCGACGTCGCGACCTCAGCGAAGAAGAAGGGCAGTGGCTGGGTTATCGACGGCGAAAAGTTCGTCGTACTCAACGGCGAGAACGCCGACACCTTGATCGTGACCGCGCGCACCTCTGGTGGGCGGCGCGACAAGAGCGGCATCGGCGTGTTCCTGGTGCCGGCCGATGCCAAGGGCGTCACCCGAAAGGGCTATCCGACCCAGGACGGCATGCACGCCGCCGACATTACTCTGACCGGCGTCGAAGTCGGTGCCGATGCCGCGCTCGGCGATCCCGCGAACGGGCTCGAACTGATCGAGCGCGTGGTCGACGAAGCGCGCACCGCGATGTGCGCGGAAGCGGTCGGTGTGATGGACGAGTCGCTGAAGAGCACGGTCGAGTACCTGAAAACGCGAAAACAGTTCGGCGTCGCGATTGGCACCTTCCAGACCCTGCAGCACCGCGCCGCCGACATGTTCGTCGCCTGCGAACAGGCCCGCAGCATGTCGATGTTCGCGACCATGGCGGCCGATTTCGACAGCGCCAAGGAGCGCGCGACCGCGGTCGCCGCCGCCAAGGTGCAGGTCGGCAAATCCCTAAAATTCGTCGGCCAGCAGTCGATCCAGCTTCACGGTGGCATCGGCATGACCCAGGAAGCCAAGATCGGCCACTACTTCAAGCGGCTGACCATGATCGAAAACACTTTTGGCGACACCGACTACCACCTCCGCCGCGTCACCGACGCCGGCGGGTTGGTGTGATTTCGTCATTCCGGGGCGCGACGTAGTCGCGAACCCGGAATCTCGAGATAATAATCTCGCTCCACAACATCTGGATTCCGGGTCTGCGCCTGACGGCGCATCCCGGAATGACGGCGTGAAAAAACAACAGGGAGAACAAAAATGAAAAACACCCCGTTCGATCTCACCGGAAAAGTCGCCGTCGTCACCGGCTCCAGCCGCGGTATCGGCCGCTCGTCGGCGGAACTGCTGGCAAAACTCGGCGCCAAGGTGGTGATCTCCAGCCGCAAGGCGGATGCCTGCCAGGAAGTTGCCGACGGCATCAATAAATCGGGCGGCGACGCCCATGTCATTCCCTGCAACATCTCGCGCCGCGCGGAAGTCGACGGGCTGATCGCAGGCACCGTCAAGCATTACGGGAAGGTCGACATCCTCGTCTGCAACGCCGCGGTGAATCCCTATTACGGCCCGCTGCTCGACATCACCGACGAGGCCTTCGACAAGATCATGGGCAGTAACGTCAAGAGCAACATCTGGCTCTGCGCGCAAGCGATCCCGCCGATGGCCGAGCGCGGCAACGGTTCGGTCATCATCGTCTCCTCGATCGGCGGATTGCGCGGTTCGCCGGTGATCGGCGCCTACGGCATTTCCAAGGCCGCGGACTTTTCGCTCGCCCGCAGCCTTGCCGGCGAATGGGGCCCGAAGGGCGTCCGCGTCAACTGCGTTGCCCCGGGTCTGGTGAAGACCGATTTTGCCCGCGCGTTGTGGGAAGACGAAGAACGCCTGAAGCGCCGCTGCGCCACCACGCCGCTGCGCCGGATCGGCGAACCGGATGAGATCGCCGGCGCCGTCGCCTATCTCGCCTCGGATGCTTCGACCTTCATGACCGGCCAGACCATCGTCGTCGACGGCGGCGTGACGACGGCGTCGGCGGGGGGGGGGGGGGGTTAACGCCGCGAGTCCCGCTCTTCGTTATTGGCAACGCTCTTGCTGAATCTCTAACGCCAGCGCCCGCGGAGGCACCCCCACCCCAACCCTCCCCCGCAAGCAGGAGAGGGAGGCGCACCGACTTCGCGACTCCTCCCGTCGTCCCTGCGAACGCAGGGACCCATACCGCGTTGTGCTCTCGGCTAAAGCGAGGTGGCTGACGTCCTTTTTATAATGCGGGGACGGTGGCTATGGGTCCCTGCGTTCGCAGGGACGACAGCTGAGCGATATTGACGAACCATCCCCAATCCGATCACCTTGCCGCAACCAACAATCGTTCCGGGAAGCAACGTCATGTCCTTTGTGCTGGCCATCGATCAGGGCACCACATCCTCGCGCGCCATCGTGTTTCGCTCGGATATTTCCGTCGCCGCGACCGCGCAGCAGGAATTCCCGCAGCATTTTCCGGCGTCCGGTTGGGTCGAGCACGAGCCAGAGGACATCTGGACCTCGACCGTCATGGTGTGCCGCGACGCGCTGGAAAAAGCCGGCCTTAAAGCGCGGGACATCGCCGCGATCGGGATCACCAACCAGCGCGAAACCACCGTGGTGTGGGACCGCGCCACCGGCCAGGCCGTGCACCGCGCCATCGTCTGGCAGGACCGCCGCACCGCTGACGTCTGCGCCAAGTTGAAGAGCGAAGGCCACGAGCCGGCGATTTCGGCCAAGACCGGTCTGATCATCGATCCGTATTTTTCGGGCACCAAAGTCGCATGGATCCTCGATCACGTGCCGGGCGCTCGGGCCCGCGCCGAGCGCGGCGAGCTGATGTTCGGCACCGTCGATTGCTACCTGCTGTGGCGGCTCACCGCGGGCAAGGTGCACGCCACCGACGCCACCAACGCCTCGCGCACGCTGCTGTTCAACATCCACACTGGCGAGTGGGATGATGACCTGCTAAAACTGCTGCGCGTGCCGCGCTCGATGTTGCCGGAGGTGAAGGACTCCTCGGCGAAATTCGGCGACAGCGATCCCAGCCTGTTCGGCGGCCCGATCTCGATTTCCGGCATCGCCGGCGACCAGCAGGCCGCGACCATCGGTCAGGCCTGCTTCACGCCCGGCATGATGAAGTCGACCTACGGCACCGGCTGCTTCGCGCTGCTCAACACCGGCACCACGCCGGTCGCCTCGAAGAACAAGCTGCTGACGACGATCGCCTATCAGCTCCAGGGCAAGCGCACTTACGCGCTCGAAGGTTCGATCTTCGTCGCAGGTTCCGCGGTGCAGTGGCTGCGCGACGGACTCGGGATCATCAAGCACGCCAGCGAGACCGGCCCGCTCGCCGACAAATCCGATTCGATGCAGAGCGTCTATCTGGTGCCGGCCTTCGTCGGCCTCGGCGCGCCCTACTGGAATCCGCGCGTCCGCGGCGCACTGTTCGGCCTCACCCGCAACACCGGCCCCGCCGAACTCGCGCATGCCACGCTAGAAAGCGTCTGCTACCAGACCTTCGATCTGTGGGCCGCGATGCGCGCCGACTGGCCGGATGCCAAGGGAGCCAACATCGTGCTCCGCGTCGACGGCGGCATGACCGCCTCCGACTGGACCATGCAGCGCCTGGCTGATTTGCTCGACGCGCCGGTCGACCGCCCGATGATCCAGGAAACTACGGCCTTGGGCGCCGCCTATCTCGCCGGGCTACAGGCCGGCGTCTATCCGGAGCCCGCAAAGTTCGCCGACAACTGGCGCCTCGAACACCGCTTCAAGCCGGCGATGAGCAAGGCGACACGGGAGCGAAAGTTGGCGGGCTGGGCGCGGGCGGTGAAGGGGCTGCTCGCGAGTGATGATGGGGGGGTGTAGTGTTCTGTTTTCGTTCCGACGTGTCTGCATCTTGTTTTGGGGCTGATTGATGACACGAATTCCTCCGAGCCATTTGTTGGCTGACCGGGCAGTTATCGCGGTCTCATCTGTCTTGAACCGGGCAGGTGCTTTGGCAGAAGCAATACGCAACGACTACGGAGAGGACCTTCTGGTCCAATCGCACCTCGATGGAGTCGCCGATAATTTCAGATTACTTATTCAAGTTAAGGGAACGAAATTTGAATCCAAAGATAATTTGAAATTCCGCTTAAGGGTTGATCATTTGCTGCGATGGATCAGTCAATCAGATCCAGTATTGGTGTGCGTGTATGATGACGCGACGGGTCTTATCTATGCGTTCTCTCCAGATCAGCGGTTTTCGTTGTGGGAGCTTTCGACGACCGATATAAAATCGCGTTCTGTGAAATTCACAGAGGGCGACGTATTCAATGAAGAAAGTGCTGCTCGCTTCATTTGGAGCTGTCGTATCGAGCATTGGTCCAGAATGCTTTCTTGGTACGAAAACCGCGACAATTATCTCGATTTGTTTGGGGAGAAGGCGTCACATCGAAGGAAAACACAGCTCAACGGAAACGTTGTTGTGCTGGCGTTTCTGAGAGCGGTTGGAATAAATCGAAGATGATGCAGTTTCAGAAAAATTTCGTAAAGGCATCTACAATTGCTCCACCAATCTCGGAAATGACAACAAGCATAAGAAGACTGAATTTGACTTAGCAAATGTGTTTGCTCTCGCGTTGTTAGGTCATGTCGATGAACTATGTGGCGGTGCGTTACCCGGCAATCTGCTGCTCCACGGACAACGAATGTGTGGCATATTTCTCAAACAATTTCATTTCAACGATTGGGTGTCTGCGGAGCATCGGCTCAGGTCGTGAGGGGCGGTCACACCGCGTGACGTGGCGCGGCATGTTCCGGTGATCGAGTAGCCTTTCTCAGGTAGTTATGGCCGGGTCAGGCCTAGTCAAAATGCCGAGCGCCCTCAAAAAATCTCCTGCTTCGCCCGAGCTAGCGAAAATCCGTGCCGGTCAGCATTGAAGCACGTGATGCCCGTCTGCTCCGACTTGCAGGTAAATCCGCCGCGCTGCCAGACATCGCCGTACGCCAGCACCGGCAGCGGCTTGTCGGTCAGGGCGTCGCCGTAGCAGATGCGTTCGGCGCCGCCCTTCGAATTCATCATGAAGGCCTGGCCATATTCGAGATCGCAATCGGCCGGGCGTTTCGGCTTGGTCTCCATGGCCGCGACGTCGCAGCGCATGGAGTTCTGCTTGCCGTTGGCGAAGACCAGGCAGGCGATGTTTTTGGACGGCGACTGGAAGCCGGTGGGTTCCTGGGCGTGGGCCGGGTTGGCGAGGATCAGGAAGCACAATCCAGCGAGAGCAGTCAGCGAACGCAAAGTCATTTGGCTCGTCCTCGGTTGTTTCCTCGATCGTCATGCCCGGACTTGATCCGGGCATCCATCACGCTTCAATATGACTTCAAATGAGATGGATGGCCGGGTCAAGCCCGGCCATGACAAGCGGAAAGAGCACCACCATGATCCTGATCGGCCAATACGACTCCCCCTTCGTCCGCCGCGTCGCGATAGCGCTGCGGTTGTACGGCCTGCCGTTCGAGCACCGGCCGTGGTCGACCTTCGGCGATGCCGACAAACTTGCGACGTTCAATCCGCTGCGGCGGGTGCCGACGCTGGTGCTGGATGGCGGCGAGGCGCTGATCGAGAGCGCGATGATGCTGGATTATCTCGACGATCGCGTCGGTCCCGGCAAAGCGATGATCCCACCGCACGGCGAGGCGCGCTGGCGGCAGCAGCGGATTGCCGCGCTGGCGATGGGGCTCGGCGACAAGGGCGTCAGTCTCTTGTACGAGCGCGTGCTGCGGCAGGAAAAGCGCGCGCTTTGGGTCGAGCGCTGCGAGGCGCAGATCGCGGGCGTGCTCGCGATGCTGGAAAAGGAGCGCGCGGCGGTCACCACACCGTACTGGTTCGGCGAGCGCATCGGCCACGCCGACATCGCGGTCGCCTGCGCGCTGCGGTTTACCGGCGAGGCGCATCCCACACTGTTCGGCGCGCGCTATCCGACGCTGCAGGCGCACGCGGTGCGCTGTGAAGCGTTGCCGGAGTTTGCGGAGATCGTGCAGCCGCTAGAGCGGGATGAATTTAGGTTGAGGCGTATCCAGCGTTTTCGAAGTAGTTGGCACATTCGTTTGGCATGAAGGCTGTGAGGGCCTGACCGATTGCG
>WNFM01115620.1_pt2 | contig 11938 bp, 5 predicted proteins | sample 5400271 | NCBI WGS metagenome assembly WNFM01 (sample SAMN13153352, study PRJNA577476) | soil metagenome | isolation source: 60 cm saprolite on Douglas fir-dominated hillslope | place: USA:California | collected 2013-09-17 | reverse complement strand
TGATCACGCAGGGCGCCATTCCCGTCGGCAACCAGCCCCGGCAGTTTGCGGCGCTGATCGACGACAACCGTCGCCGCTACACCCGCATCATCCAGGAAAAAGGCATCAAGGCCGAATAGGCCAGCACCGAGACTGTCGATCAACCGCATAACGAACCTTCAAAATGAAACCACGCATTCTGCAAAACGGCCGCCTGATGCCCGCACTGGAAACGGCGCTGGCCGGGGAATTTGATCTGCACCCGCTATGGCGCGAGGCCGATCCCAGGGCTTATCTCGCGCAACATGGCGGCGAGTTTGTCGGCCTCGCCACCTCGGCGCGCGTCGGCGCCGATGCGGCGCTGATCGCGGCCTTGCCCGCGCTCAAAGTGATCGGCAATTTCGGCGTGGGTTACGACACCATCGATATCGACGCCGCCAAAAACCGCGGCATCGCCGTCAGCAATACACCTGATGTATTGACCGATTGTGTGGCCGACCTGGCCTTCGGCCTGTTGATCGATGTGGCGCGCGGGCTGTCGGCATCCGACCGCTTCCTGCGCCGCGGCGACTGGCTGCGCGGCGCATTCCCGCTGCAGACACGGGTCAGCGGCAAACGCCTGGGCATCGTCGGTCTCGGCCGCATCGGCCGCACTATCGCCAAGCGCGCATCGGGCTTCGACATGGACGTGCATTATCACAACCGCCGCCCCGCCGCCGATACGCCGTTTGTTTACGAACGCTCGCTCATCGAACTGGCGCGCTGGGCGGACTTCCTCGTCGTCGCCAGTGCAGGGGGTCCCGAGACGCGGCACCTGATTTCGGCGGAAGTCATCGCTGCACTCGGCGTCGATGGATTCCTCGTCAACATCGCCCGCGGCACCGTGGTTGACGAGGCGGCCCTGGTCGATGCCCTGGTCAACAAGCGCATCGCCGGCGCGGCTCTCGATGTGTTCGAGAAGGAACCGCATGTTCCCAAAACATTGCTCGGCCTCGACAATGCCGTGCTGCTGCCGCATATCGCCAGCGGCACCCACGAGACGCGCCAGGCGATGGCCGATCTGACCCTGGCCAATCTGCGCAGCTTTTTCAGGGACGGCAGGCTGCTGACGCCGATCGCCTGAAGCCCTTAGTCGATACTTGAAACTCCAGCATTGGCGCGGCGTTTGGGGCAAAAATGCTCTGAAAGCCGCGCCAATGCTGGAGTTTCATTTTTTTACGTTGAAACTTATCGTCTACCGCATTCGCGGTATCGACAGCATCCAACACCGGCCTTCTTGCATCTGAAGACAGGTTTTTGGAGTAATCTGGGCACGTATTGCGGATGGGGCTGATCGCTTCCCCATTCACCCTTGCGATCGCAAAATCACAAACACAAGATCGGCCCAGGGAGGGCGACCATGGTTTTGTTCCAGCGAAATCTCCGCGGCAGCGCGCCGCATCCCGCCGAAAATTCCAATTCAATCCAGGCGAGACGTTTATACCGCCTGCTGCGCGTTGTCAGGCAAGCATTGGCAGGCCCCGGATTCATTCTGGTGCTTGGCGGTATGCTCCCGGCCGCATACGCGCAACAGGGACTTACCGATTTCCGTGGTGCCTGCGGCAGCTGCCACGGTGGCGCATCGGCCGTGCCGAACGGACCCAACTTCAATGCGGCCAATTCCCAAGCGATCATTACCCAGGCGAATGCCAATGGCATGGGCGCAGGAAGCGCGGGGCTTTGGGCCAGTATCGTCAGCTACATCGATTCGGTAAAGCCGGTCATCAATTTGAGCGTGCCGTATCGGGCGACCGGCGCGTCTGGCAGCGCAACGTCCGTATCGGTGGGCGATATATATCTTGGCTCGGGTTATGCCGGCATCACCGGCATCGCCACGACCTCCGCCCCGGGCAAGGGCTCGGTGAACTACACCGGCGCCTCTGGCAACCCCACGGCAAATTACACTCCGACCGCCGGGCAATGCGGCACCGACTCCTGGCAATATCACGGCACGCCCTCGAATGCCAATGCCTCGAATACCACCAGCACCACAACCCGCATCGCGAACGTCACCATTGCCAATCCGGTATTGGGCGCAAACAATTTTTCGACCAGCATCGCCTACAGCACCAGCGCAACGACGATCCCGCTGTCGCTCACCGGCGATGGCGCCACCAGCGTGACCATCATTGCCCAGCCCGGCGTCGGCAGCGCAGCAGGCTCGGGCACCAATGCGATCACCTATACCGCCAGCGCTTCCGCCTATACATCGCCGGTAACCATCCAGTACCGCACCAATGCCTGCGGTCAGGTTTCGCCGACGCGCACCATCACGCTCACTGTTACGCCACCTGCCGCGCCGACCTTCACCTCGCCGGCCACTAACCCGGGCAATGCGACGGCCGGCTTTACCGGCGTGGCCTATTCCTACAGCGTCGCCGCATCGTCGACCAATACCGCTGCGACTTTCTCGCTGAGCGCCGGCAGTCTTCCACCCGGGCTTTCGCTGGCGTCGAATGGCGCGATTACCGGCACGCCGACCACGGTCGGCAGTTTCAGTGCAACGATTGCCGCGACCAACCTCAACCCGACGCCGACTACCCGTGTCGTCAATTTCAATATCAGCCTCGGACCACCGGTGTTCACCAGCGGCACATCCGCAAGCGGCGCCGTCGGCGCGACCTATACCGCAGGCTCGCCGCTGTACACCGCGACCGCGACCAATGGGCCCAATAACTTTGCCGCTCCCGGCGGACTGCCGGCCGGTCTGAGCATCAATTCGAGCACGGGTGTTGTCACCGGCACGCCGACGACGGCCGGCACGGCCTCGTTCAATATCACGGCGCAGAACAGTAATACCACCGCGACACAATCGGTGTCGTTTTCGATCAGCAATGTGGCGCCGGTGATCACCAGCGCCGGGCCGGCCCCGGGACAGACCGGGGTCGCATTCAGTTTCCAGATCACGGCGACCAATGCGCCGAGTCCCACCGGCTACGGCGCGACCGGCCTGCCGCCAGGATTGACGGTGAGCAACACCGGGCTCATCTCCGGCATTCCGACGGCGGTCGGCAGCTTCTCCACGACGATCTCGGCAAGCAATGGCACCGGCACCGGCTCGCTGGCCATTTCCATCCCGATTACACTTGGTCCCCCGGTCATCAACAGCCCGGTTACCGCGAGCGGTGCGGTCGGAATCGTGTTTGCCGGCTACCAGATTACCGCGACCAATAATCCGACCAGTTTCACGGCGAGCGGCTTGCCTCCCGGCTTGACCGTGAACGCCTCCGGACTCATTTCCGGCACGCCCACCTCCAGCGGAACGTTCACCGCCACTGTTGGCGCACTCAATGGCACTTTGCCCAATGGCAACCAGACGGTCACCTTTACCATTGCCGTCGGCATCCCGGCGATCAATAGCCCGACAACGGCAAGCCTGCTCACAGGCCAGCCATTCAGTTATCAGATTACCGCCACCAATGGACCAACCAGTTTTACCGCGACCGGATTGCCAACTGGATTAAGCATCAATGCCAGCGGCCTCATTTCCGGCACCACCTTCCAGATTGGCAGCTTCACAATTCCGCTCACGGCGACCAATGGCACCGGCACCGGCAATGCTTCATTGACCTTGACCACCACCCTGGGACCGCCGGTCATCACCAGCGCAGTGACGGCCAATATCGTCGTCACGCAGGCATTCAGCTACCAGATCACGGCGCAAAATGCGCCGACCGGGTTCAACGCGAGCGGCCTGCCCGGCGGCCTTGCGGTAAACACGACGACCGGCCTGATCAGCGGCATACCCAATGCAACCGGAACATTCACCGCCACGGTGAGTGCCTCCAATGCCGTCGGCAACGGAACACAGTCGGTCGTGTTCACCAGCGTGAATCCGCCGGCGCCGACCGTGGCTGCGAAAAATGCCACCATCGGCTTCAATACCGCGACGCCGATCAATCTCGCCACCGCCATCAGCGGCCAGTTCAACAGCATTGCCGTATCGACGGCGCCGACGCATGGCAGTACGACTGTCAGCGGCACCATCGTGACCTATACGCCGACCACCGGTTATTTCGGCGCCGACAGCTTTGCCTATACCGCCACCGGTCTGGGCGGAACCTCGGCCCCGGCGATCGTCAGCCTCACCGTAAGCACCCAGGCGCCGACCGCCGCCGCAGCGACGTTGACCACACAAATAAACACGCCTTCCACGCTCGACCTGGCCGCGTTCATCCAGGGCTCGGCGATCTCGGGCGTCGTCATCGCCACAGCCCCGGCACACGGCAGTGCAACGGTCAACGGCACCAAAGTGACCTATACGCCCGCCAATAATTATTTCGGCACCGACATCTTCACTTACTCGGCCTTCGGCAACGCCGGCACTTCGCCGGCAGCGACCGTCACCGTTACTGTGATCGGGCGCCCGGATCCGACCAAGGATGCGGCGGTGCTGGGTTTGCTCGCCGCGCAGGCGGACGCGGCGCAGCGTTTTTCGCGCGCGCAGATGTCGAATGTACAAAGCCGCATGGAGTCCTTGCACCATCAGGATGACCGGGGCGGGGTTATTGCGAGCAGGGAATCTCCGGTTGGCGCCAGCCGCCTCGCGAGTGCGAACAGCACCAACACCGCCGTGGCGCAAAACCAAACGCCCAGCCGCGGCAATGCCACGACCGGCGGCTTGTCTGCGAGCGCCAATCCCTATCTGGTGAACAGCTATGCGATGGCCGGCGGCGGCGACACTCAAGGCGTGAAGCCTGTCGCCTTCCCGTTTGCCAGCAGCGCAATTTCATTGCTGACCACGGGATCGCTCAACGTGGCGGCCCTGGGCAGTGATGCAAGTGGCGGTACCGCCCCCGTCAAAGCGGGTGACGCATTCAATTTCTGGCTTGGGGGCCTGGCGAATTTCGGCACGCGCGGCGCCGCCGATGGCCGCAACGGGTTTGATTTCACCACCAGCGGCATCAGTCTCGGCGTCGATCGGCGCTTCAGCGATCAGTGGGTCCTGGGGCTGGCCGCCGGGTTTGCGCGGGATCGCAGCGACATCGGCAATGATGGCACCTACAGTCGTGCCCATGGGTACTCGGCAATGGCCTATGCCAGCTACCAACCCAACAGCACAACTTTTATCGACGGCTTGATTGGTGCGGGCTCACTGGATTTCAAGACGCGCCGTTATGTTGTGCCGATCAACGATTTTGCCTATGCAAACCGCAGCGGCTTGCAGTGGTTCAGCTCGCTTTCGACCGGTTTCGAATATCGCAACAACGGCGTGCTGATTTCACCTTATGCACGTGTCGATTACTCGGCCAACCGCCTGAACCAGGTTTCCGAAACGGGCGCCGGGCTCTATGCGCTCACCTATGATCGGCAGACCACGCCGTCCCTGCAGGGCGCGCTGGGATTGCGCGCCGAGACCCTCAATCGCACCAGCTTCGGCTGGGCGGTACCACGGGTACGTGTCGAGTATCGCCATGATTTTGAGGGCGAACGGGAATCGACCCTGTCCTATGCCGACCTGGGCGCCAGCGGACCGCGCTATACGGTGTCGACAGCGCCGACCGCGCGAAACTCGCTAGTACTCGGCATCGGCAGCGACTTTGTGCGCCGCGGCGGCTTTACCGTTTCCTTTGACTACCAGTATCAGCATTCATTCTCGAAGGACAACAACCAGGCAGTGAAGGTGCTGTTTTCGCAGGATCTGAACGGCCGCGGTTCGCCATTCTGGGAAAGCGGATTTTTCCTGAACCCTTCCAAGCCGCAGGATATCCAGGTCGATGCCGGGTTTACCTTCGACAGCAATGTGACGCGCGCCAAGGATCCGGTGGACAAGCTGTTCGATCGCTCATACAGCGTCAACCTCGGCAAGGGCCTGGTGTTTCCCATGTCGGAACATGTGCGTGCCGTGCTGACCGGCACGCTAGGCGCGGAGAATTTCCAGATATACAACACCCTCAATCGCGCAAGCGCGGGCCTGCAGGGTGAACTCCAGTACCGCAACTCGGCTGAATTCGATGCGCCCACATGGTCGCTGAGCGCGCAGGGCGGCGCCGATGATTTCCGCTCCAAGCTGCGCAGCGGCACGCGCTATTCCGTCACGGCATCCGTGCGGCAACCGCTCACCGACCGCATCAGCGTATTCGCGGCCGTTTCGCATAACGAGCGTTATGCCAAGAGCGCGGTATTCGACAACCGCAACAATGCGTTGCGGCTGAATATCGACTACGCCTACAGCGCCTCCGACACCATCTATCTGACCGGCGAATACCGCCGCGGCCAGATCATTTCCTCCGGCCAGGCATCACTGGCCAATCTCGGTGTGGCCGATGTATTCGTGCTGGACGACGCGTTCCCGGGACAGTTTTTCACCTATCGCTTCAACGGCAGCACGGTGCTGTCGACCCTTGGCTACAACATCGGTTATGGGCCGCGACATTCGCTGGATATCTCCTGGCGGCGCGCGCAATCCACGCCGAACTCGCAGCCGAGTTTCGTAAGCTCGCGAATGCATTACATCGCGGATCAGTACTCCATCATTTACCTGATACGTTTTTAAAGGACCCGATCGTGCGCAACGAACGCCCCCCTTTTTCCCGCTTCACCTACGTTCCGCTGTGTGCGGGCCTGCTGATACTGGCAGCCTGCGGCGGTGGCGGCAGCGCGGGTGACCCCCGCCCCGGCAGCGCGCCTGCAACAGCGCTGACCGTGTCCGATCCAAACGCCTTTCTGCTGTTTCCCAATCCGCAGCTTCAGTCCGACGGCTCGAAGCAGACCGATACCGCCGCCTACACCCAGGCTTATTACGCCGCCATCGACCCGACGAGTGCCAGGGACACCTTGAACAAATGGAAGGCAGCCAATGGCTTCGACAGCGGTACCGGCACCCAGGTAACGGTGGTGTTCGGCGATCGTCGCGATCTGGGCTATGGACGGCGCATGACGGCGCGCCAAAATACCGACGGAACGATCGCCTTCTATGTCGAGAACTACCTGGTGCAGGCGGGCGCGGCCTACGCCTACTCGCCGCTCAACCTTGATGCTGCGGTAGTGCGCGATACGCGCTGGCTGCTGGGCATCAATGCCATTGAGTACAGCCCGGGTCCTGCGGGGGGTGCCAGCTTCACCAAGTTCTTCAATTTCAACGCCACCACCGGGCAGCGTGCAACAGCGGTCGACCTTGACGGTCGCGGCGACAAGGCGATGCCGGGTCCCTGCATCACCTGCCATGGCGGGCGCGGCGATGCGCTCACCCCGCCCGATGCCAGCGGCCAGCCGCGTTTCAACCTGGTGCAGTACGCGCTGTCGCAGACGCGCGGCGATGTGCAGGCACGCCTGCATCCCTTTGAGGCCGATGCTTTCGGCTTTTCAGCCACGGCCGGGTTCACGCGCGCCGACCAGGAAGCGGCGCTGAAGGTCATCAACAAGATGATTCTGTGTTCCTACCCACTGCCCACACCCTCCGCATTGCCGGAAGACGCCTGCCGGCGCCCGGCAATCGAGAGCGAATGGCAGGGCACGGCCGCCGACTTCATCAAGGCCGCTTATGGGGGTGACGGTTTGCCGAACGCCACGTTCTCGGACACCTATGTGCCTTTCGCCTGGACGTCCGCCGGGCAGACCACGCTTTACCAGTCGGTCATCGCTCCCGCCTGCCGCACCTGCCATATGATGCGCGGCACCGGCGCGCAGTCCGATCTCGATTTCACCAGTTTCGCAAAGTTCCAGTCCTATGCCGATCGCACCAAGGCGCACGTGGTCGATCGCGGCAATATGCCCTTGGCCAAGATCGTGTTCGACGCCTATTACACCTCGAATCGCCCCGATGTGATGGCCACCTATTTGCAAGGCGAAGGCTATGCGGTGCGTGACAGCGCCGGCGTCCCCTTGCGCCCGGGCCGCCCCGTGGCCGATCCCGGTCCCGACCGGGTCGTCCGCCAGGGCGCCACCGCATTGGCGGCGGCCATGAGCCTGTTTGCCAACAGCTATGCCTGGTCGCTCATTTCAGGCCCGAATGGCGCCACGCCGGCAACCGGCGCGACCCTGAGCAACGCCAATTCCGCACAGCCGACGTTCACGGCGAGCAGCGATGGCAGCTACGTTCTGCAACTGGTGGCCGGCAATGGCACCACCCAGAGCGCCCCGGCGCAGTTGACGCTGGTCGTGAATAATGCACTGACCCCGGCGCCATCGACCATCCGCTTCGCCGACATCAAGGCCGCCATCCAGGGCGGCCAGTGCACCAATTGCCACAGCCCCAGCGGCACGCTGCCGCGGCCGCCGCTCTTCTATACCAACTATGACCGCAATGGCGATGGTGTCGTCGATGCCACCGACGATGCCTGGTTTTATGCCGAAATTCGCAGCCGTATCAACTTCACCGATATCGTCGCCAGCCCGCTGCTGCGCAAGCCTTCCGGGCATCATCACGGCGGCAACGCCCAGCTTGGGTTCAATGACACCTTGTCTCCGGGAAGTTCCGGCCGCAGCAACTACGACCTGTTCCTGAACTGGATTCTGAACGGCGCGCCGCAATAAAGAGGACAAAAAAACGGCGGGAAATAATTGCCCGCCGTTGATTTCGCCTTGACGCCGACGTCAGTAGCTGCGACGCGGCGCCGTATAGGCGTCGTTCGAAAACACGAACGGGGGAGTGCGTCCCACCAGGGTTTCGATCAGGGTCAGTTCCTGATCGGTGTGGTTGATGAAGGGACCGTTGCGGATATTATTGCCGCGTCCGCCATCATTCACGATGTACAGAGGCCGGTCATGGTGCGTGGCCGACACCGTGGTCTTGCTTTCCGGGTCGTTGGTAGCCGCCACCTCGGTCACGCCATAACAAGTGCAGAAGTAGGTCTGCTCCGGTTCCGCCTCGATGTAGAAACCGGTGCCCCGGATGCCGACAGTCGCGTTTGAGGTGCGCACCCGCATCGGCGTATTGCGCGACACCGACAGCAGGGCTCCGGTCAGCATCCTGAGGCCGCTGACGACCAGGGAGCCGCTGGACTTTTCGGCCTCGATGACTACCGAGCTGCCGCCGCGCACGATCATGGCGTTGCTGTTGACCACGAACACGATTTCACTGCCCTTGGCTGTCTTGACGGTATCGCCGGGCTTGATCTGCGTTTGCAGACTGGCCTCCTTGTCGTTGACGGTGGCCTGCCCGGAAATGCGGTAGATCGACTGTCCGGCGGGAAGCTTGGACGGTTTGCTGCCAAAAATGCTCTGTGCCAGCACCCTGCCCCCGGGCAAGGCGGTTGAAAACAATCCCAGGGTAAGCGCCTGGATCAAAATCCTGCGACGAGGATCGTCGGCTTCACCGAACTCTTTCATGAATGCTCCCTTTTCGTTTTGGCTGCACCTGCAAGGCGCTATGCGGAATCAGAATATGATTTTATCGCAATAGCTACATCGAACCCGTCAATATGGATTCAGGAGGCAGCAAGTACTACCGTATTTACGGGATGGCAAATCCGCCGATAACCGCCAGCGGACGGCTTGCAGCGCGTTATCGCGTCCAGGCAATCCCCAACGCACCGGGCAAATATGCAACAATCCTGCGGGTGTGGCGCATGGATGCTTCCCGTCATGTGTCCGCACCTCGCGCATCCGCCATCAATCAAAATCCATAAGCGGGCCACATATGAAAGCCAGGTTCGACATCAAGGCAATCTGGACGAATTATTTTTCGTCCATCAATGCAATCATCCGCGCGAGCCTGGGTGTTGGCGTTGTCGTGCTGTTCATTGTCAACTACATTTCGAACGAGCCGGTCACTTTTTTCAAGCGTCTGGAATTGCTGGCCTACGACACGCGTCTGCGATCGACGATGCCGGCGAAAATCGACCCACGAATCGTCATTATCGACATCGACGAGAAAACCCTGGCAGCCGAAGGGCGCTGGCCGCTGGCGCGCGACAAATGGGTGCTGCTGATCAGGCAGCTGTTCGATGTGTACAAGGTAAAGGTCGCCGGTTTCGACGTGCTGTTCACAGAACCGGACACCAGTTCCGGGCTCAGCAACCTGGAGTCGCTCGGTCAAAATGCCTTCAAGTCCAACGCCGAGTTCCAGGACAAACTTGCCGAGCTGCGCCCGCAGCTTGACTTCGACAAACGCTTTGCCGAAGAAATCAAGAAACACGCCGTCGTGCTGGCATTTGCCAGCAGCAATGACCGCAATGAAGATCTGTCCAAACTGGAATTGGGCGCCCTGCCCGCGCCGACATTTACTGCCGAGACATTCAAGCAGCCCTTTGCCGTGCCGCAGATTTCCGGATACAGCGCCAACCTGCCGGCGCTGCAAAACAATGCGGCGGCGACCGGGCACATCATTCCCACGGTGGACATCGACGGCGTGCTGCGGCGGGTACCGATATTCATAAAGTTCAAGGACGGCTATTACGACGCCCTGTCCATTGCCGTCTATCGCACCTTCCTCGACAACGAGCCCGAGCGCATCATCCTGCGTGAAAATGAAGGCGACGGCATCGTGCGTCTGAAAAGCGTCCAGTTTCGCGACAAAACCACCATCCCGATCGACGATGAAGGCGCGGCCCTGATTCCCTACCGCGGCAAAAATCCGATGTTCCGTTACATTTCGGCGACCGATGTCATGCGCGGCAGGCTCACGCCCGGGGAACTGGAAGGAAAAATTGCGTTCATCGGCACTTCGGCACAGGGCCTCTTCGACCTGCGCAATACGCCGGTCAATGAAATTTATCCCGGGGTCGAGGTCCACGCCAATATGGTATCGGGCTACATGGACAACAACCTCAAGCGGGCGCCTGCCTTCGAGGGCGCAATCAAGGTTATTACCATACTGCTGATCGGCCTGCCGCTGGCGATCGCACTGGTGAAGCTCAATCCCGTTCTCTCCACCGCAACCGTAGTCACGGTTGCCGCCTTGCTGGTGGCGTTCAATATGTACTGGTGGAATGACAACCTAGTATTGCCGGTTGCCATGCCGTTGCTGATGATCGGCATCCTGTATCTGCTGAACATGGCCTACGGCTTCTTCATCGAGTCGCGCTCCAAACGGCAGATCACCGGCATCTTCGGCACCTATGTGCCCAAGGAGCTGGTCGAGGAGATGGCGAAGAATCCCGCCAACTATTCCACACAGGGCGAGAGCCGCGACATGACGGTGCTGTTCTCGGATGTGCGCAATTTCACGTCGATCTCGGAAGGCCTCACCGCCACCGAGCTGACGGCAATGATGAACGCCTATCTGACGGAAATGACGCAAACCATCCAGGCACGGCGCGGCACCATCGACAAGTACATCGGCGATGCAATCATGGCGTTCTGGGGCGCCCCGCTGAAGGACGAGAAGCACGCCGAACACGCCCTGCTGTCCGCACTGGCCATGCAAAAGCGCATCCGGGAGATCGGCCCTGATTTCATCAAGCGCGGCTGGCCCAGGCTCGAAATCGGCGTGGGCCTGAATTGCGGCGTGATGAACGTGGGCGATATGGGTTCCACTTTTCGGCGCGCCTATACGGTAATGGGCGATCACGTCAATCTTGCATCGCGCCTGGAAAGCCTCACCAAGGAATATGGCGTAGGCATCCTGGTATCGGAAAATATCGTCAACACCGTGCAGAATGTCGTTTACCGGGAACTGGATCGCGTGCGCGTCAAGGGCAAACTGGAACCGATCAGCATCTACGAGCCGGTAGGCATTAAGGGCGAAGTCGCCGACCAGGTGCTTGACGAAATCGACCGGTTCCATCGTGCGCTGGATCGCTACAAGGAACAGCGCTGGGACGACGCCGAGCGCCTGCTGGTCGTATTGTCCCAAGCCGATCCGCAGCGCAAGGTTTACCGCTTGTATCTTGACCGTGTGGCGAACCTGCGCATGAGTCCGCCCGGCAAGAATTGGGATGGCGTATTCACCTTCACCACGAAGTAGGCGCGCGGTGCCTTCGCTATTCCGCCTCGCCTGAATAATGGCGGGGATTGCCCATGATCGCTTACCCTCATG
>WNFM01063091.1_pt1 | contig 11940 bp, 8 predicted proteins | sample 5400271 | NCBI WGS metagenome assembly WNFM01 (sample SAMN13153352, study PRJNA577476) | soil metagenome | isolation source: 60 cm saprolite on Douglas fir-dominated hillslope | place: USA:California | collected 2013-09-17 | reverse complement strand
CCGACCAGGCGCTGCATGAACCAGAAGTGAACTTCGCGCGACCACGGCCGGTACCAGCCGAAATCGGTGTTCCTGAACGACCACAGATCGGCGAAGCCCGCCGCTCGTGTCTTATCCAGGAACACGTAATCGTCGCCCAGAAAGGAGATGTTCAGCATCGGCCCGTAGACAACCGCTGTGAAACCGAGCAGCGCGAGGAGCGGCCCAAGCGGGTGCCGCCACGAACGCGAAAGCGGCCCACCCGTGGGGTGAGTTGCGGCACTCCGCCGGCTCGCCCTGATCACAACCGCTCCGACAGCGCGCGCATGGCGGTCAGGCTGTGTCTGAAGCTGGCGGGGTGCAAGGCGTCGGGACAGAGCCGCGGGGGGACACGTGCCCATGCGCCACGGTACGGGTGAGTGGAGGAACCGGACCCGCNNCGGCCATCCTGGAGTGGACGGCAGTTGAGGCAGTGGACGGCAGTTGAGGCGATGTTATAACATTCGTATACACGTGGAGGTCGCGCCATGTTCCAGCTCAAGCTCCGGAAGGTCGGAAACTCGCTCGGGGTGACGCTCCCCGCAGCGGCGGTGCGGATGCTGGGGGCCGGTGAGGGGGACACGCTCCACCTCACCCCGAGCCCGGACGGCTTCCGGCTCACGGCGCACGATCCCGAGTTCGCCGCCGCCATGGAAGCCGCCGAGGGCTTCATGGCGCGGTATCGGAACGCGCTCCGCTCGCTCGCCCGGTGACGCGCGCCCCGGTCTGGCTCGGGGCGACCGCCGCGGTCGCGATCCACGAGTGGCTCGCCGCCGAGCAGGGCGAAGCCGCGCCCCCGCACGACCCCGCGCGCCTCACCGCGGTCCTGGCCGCCCCGGCCGGGCAGTTCGACTCCGGCGTCACGAGCCCCTTCCAGCTCGCGGCCCGCTACGCCCTGGGCGTCGCCCGCGACCGCCCGTTCGGCGAGCAGAGCGAACGCGTCGCGCTGGTCCTCGCGGGCGTGTTCCTCGAGTTGAACGGCTGGCGGCTCGCCGGCTCCGAGCCGGACGCCGCCTGCGTGACCCGCGCGCTCGCCTCGCGCGAGTTGGACGCGTCCGCCTACGCGATGTGGCTCGAGGAGCTTTCGGCGCCCGTGGAAACCGAGCCGTCGCCCCAACGCTGACCACGCGCGCCTGTTCGGCGTGCTGACACTAGATCGCCCGAGGAGCCTGACTCATCGAAGCGCGATGAGCCGCAGCGTGCGCTCGGCGCCGCGAAATCGCACGCGCGCCGCGTACACGCCGGCGCGGCGCGAGCTCCCGCGGCCCAGCGTCACGCTCTGCGTCCCGGCGGCGCCGGCGTCGACGCTCACGGATTCGAGGCGCCGGCCGGTGAGGTCGAATAGCTCGACCTCTGCGCGCCCGGCCGCCGGCAGTCCAGCCGTTCGCCGCGGGATTGCCCGCGAGCGCCCGGACCGCGAGGCTCGTCGGCGGCAGGACCGGCGCGAGCCTGGTCACGAGTTGGACGCACGAGAGGTGTTCCCCGGTCCCGCGCAGCATCACGTCGATCGTAATGTGGTTGGGGCCCGGCGCGGCGGAGTCGGGGACCGGCACGGCGAGCTGCAACTGGCTCTGCTGGCCGCCGTCGAGCAGCACTCTGCCGTGGAACGGGAACAGTGGCCATGCCCGTTCGCTCGTGAGCACGTAGTCGGCGGTCTGGTCCAGCGCATCGGGCTTGGTGATCGAGGAGCTGAGCGTGAGGGACTGCGCCTGCCCCAGGACGATCGGCGTCCCGCAATCCATCGCGGCAACCTGCGTGGGACCGAACGGAAACTCCCACGCGACGACCATCGCGTCGTCGCGAACCGGAGTGGCCACGAGCGCTTCGAGCGCATCGTGCGGGGTATCGAGGCCGCACAACACGGGATCGTCGGGGCTCCGGGTCGACATGAGCTCGTGCCAGGCGCCGTCGGCGAGCGTGAGCGCGTCGATGCGGACGCCGACGCCGTTGAACTCCGAGCGCGGCGGCTTTCCGACCACGAGCACGCGGTCGTGGATGCGGTCCCACACGGCCGCACGGCCCAGCGAGGGCGGCGGCGTGCCCGTGGGGTCGAGCGCATGCCACGACGGCGGATCGGCAAGGGTGAGCCCCCACACGTCGAAGTAGCTGATCTGCTGGAACGGATTGCCGTTGCCGCCCAGCATGATCACCATCTGGTCCCGCAACGAATCGTAGACGGCGCTGTGTCCTGCGCGGCCGCGCGGAATGGCGCCGGTGATCGCCAGGCGCTCCCAGACATTGCTGTCGAGATCCAGCGCGTGCACGTCGGGGTCGAACCCGCCGTAAACGAGCATCCGATTCCGGCGCGAGTCGTACACGGCCGTGATGCCGCTGAGGAAGGTGGGCAGTGCGCCGGTCGTTCCCAGCTCGGTCCACGTTTGGCTGCCGTTCGCCGGGATTGTGAACACTCTCGCGACGCCATTGGCGCCACCGAGGGCGACGATGCGCCCGAGTTTGTCGACGATCGAGACCGGCATGGCGCCGAGCGCCGGTGGACTGGGCGCGGACCGCCTTCGCCACTTGCCCCGGGCGGCGCGATCGAACGTGAAGTGCGCCCCGACGCCCACGCCGACGATGTTCCCCGTGGCCGGATCGAGGACGCTGGCCAGGAGTGCGGTGGTCGGCGGCGGCTCCGGATCTCCGAGCCGCGTGCACACGTAGGGCGAGTCGAGCGCCACGGCGAACGTGCCGAGGCCTCTGCCCGTCCCCCCGCCGCCGAAGCCGACCAGCCGGTGGCGATGCGCGTCGAGGCAGATCGCGGGATAGTCGACCCCGATGGCGAACCCGTCCGGCGCGAACGTCACCGGCAGCCTCGTCCACTCCGGCTCCGGCGCCGAGAGGTCGAGCGCGGAGAACGCCTGGAACCCGCCGTTCGTGAGACGGCTCGGAGCGACCAGCATGCGGTCGTTCTGCGCATCGAATACGGCGACGGTCCGGAACGCGCAATCCGGGAACGGCCCGACAGTGGCGAGCTGATGCCAGCGTGACGGCGAATCGGCGAGCGGCAGAGTCCAGGTGTCCGCAAGCTCGCAGGAGTTGCTCGTGCTGCCCGCGTGCAGGATCAACCGATCGCGGATTGAATCGTATGCGAGGAGCGGGCTGCAGCGCGGGATCGGCCCTCCGCCTCTCAAGAGGAGCGTCCAGCGGACGGGTGGCGTGAGTGTCAGCGCCCAGACCTCGGTCTGCGAGTCGTAGACCACCGGACCGAACTCGGAGCTGGACGGCAGGCCCGCCACGGGGTCGGGCGCCGCATCGAGCGATCGCCACACGGACGGGCCCGCGAGATCGAGCGCGGAGCTGCCATTGAGCACCCGATCCCCCACCGGGTCGTAGAGCGTGACCGGCAGCCCGACAAGGCTGCCGCCGTTCGTCGCGATCTCGACCCACGAGGAATCCGTGTCGAGGTCGAGCGCCCACGTGCGGCCGAAGCCATCGGGGCGGATCAGCCGGTGTCGCCGCGCGTCGTACGCAGCCTGCCCGCCGCCGACCGGAACGAAGTTCGACCACACGCCCGGCGGCCCGGCGTGCGCGGGGCGGAGCAGCGTCCCGGCCACGAGCGGCACGAGCAGCGCGACACGCAGCGCGATGCGCGCCCCGCCTGGCCCGATCCGTCCCGAATGCCTCCGCATGACTGCCGCTCCTCTTGATGACGCGCGCCCGCGCCGCATACCGACGCCCCGAAGACGCCGGAGTCTACATCGCGAAGTTGCCGCGTGAGCCACGTCTTTCGCGGTGGGAAGCCGCTCGCAGGCCCGCCGCGGGGGCGCTCGAGCCGTGTGCTATCTTCCGTCGCCATGCTCGGATCCCGGACACCTCTTCACGCGCTGCGGGTCGCGCCGGCCGCCGCTGCGGCCGTGCTCGCGCTGAGCCTGCACACCGGCCCCGCGCATGCCCAGGGCCTGCGGTTGACCCGACCCGCCGCGTGGACGCCCGACTCGGTCGTCAAGGCCGTGATCACCGGCGGCTCCGCGCAGCTCATGCCCGATCCGGAAGTGGACTCGTCCGTCCCGCGCATCTGGCTCACGCGCGCCGAGCGCACCCGGTGGAGGCAGACCGCCGACTACGACGAGGTCATGCGCTACTGCCGCCAGCTCGAGGCCGGCTCGCGCTGGGTCAAGCTGGCGTCGTTCGGCCGCTCCGGCCAGGGACGTGACCTGCCGGTACTCATCCTCTCCAAGGATCGTGCCTTCACCCCCGACGCCGCGCGCCAGCGCGGCCTCCCGATCGTGCTCATCCAGAACGGCATCCACTCGGGCGAGATCGAGGGCAAGGACGCCTCACTCATGCTGGTGCGCGACCTCGCGGTGCTCCACCAGCACGACGAGCTCCTCGATTCGGTCATCGTGCTCGTGCTGCCCATCTTTTCCGCCGACGCGCACGAGCGGCGGAGCCGCTACAACCGCATCAACCAGAACGGTCCAGACGAGATGGGCTGGCGGCACACGCCGATCGGGCTCAACCTGAACCGTGATTACACCAAGCTCGACGCGCCGGAGATGCGCGCGCTGATCGGCAACCTCTACTCCAAGTGGTGGCCGGACCTGCTCGTCGACGACCACACCACCGACGGCGCGGATTATCGCTACGACGTCACCTGGGCCACGAACCACGGCGCCGGCATGCCGGCGGCGCTGGACCGCTGGATTGCGGACGCCATCGAGCGCGGCATGGTGGGGCGCCTGAGCGCGAAGGGCCATGTCGTGGCGCCGTACCTCGACTTCAAGGGCGGTGGCGGCGACCCGCGGGCCGGGATCGAGTACGGGAACAGCCTGCCGCGCTTCTCCACCGGCTACGCGCCGCTCCAGTCGCGCGCAGCGCTGCTCGTCGAAACGCACATGCTGAAACCCTATGGCGAGCGCGTGAAGGCCACGTACGACCTGCTGCTCTCGCTCGTCGAGGAGTTGCATGCGCACCCGGGCGCGCTCACGCAGGCCGTGCGCGACGCGGAGGCCGAGGCGATCGCCCGCGCGCACGCCACCGACCCGGCCAAGCGCCTACTCGCGCTCACCACGAGCGTCTCGGACCGCGGCGTACCGTTCGCCTGGAAGGGCGTGCAGACGACGTGGGAGAAAAGCGACATCACGGGCTCGCGCGTGCCGCGCTATTCGAGCACGCCGTGGGACACGACGGTGATGCTCTTCCGCGAGACCCAGCCCACGCTCACCGTGCGCGTGCCCGCCGGCGGCTACGTGGTCCCCCAAGAATGGACCGACATCCTCGACCGCATGGCGCTCCACGGCATCCGCACGCGCCGGCTCGCGCGCGCATGGAGCGACACGGTGGAGATGACGCGCGTCACCGACCGCACCACCGCGCCCGAAGCGTACGAGGGCCGGCATGCCGTGCGCGTGCTCGCGGTGCAATTGGAGCGCCAGGTCCGTACGTTCCGCCCCGGCGACGCGTGGGTGCCGTGCGACCAGCGCGGCGGCCCGCTCGCGGTGAACCTGCTCGAGGCGCAGGCGCCGGACGGGTTCATGGCCTGGGGCTTCTTCGAGACCGTGTTCCAGAAGAAGGAATACGGCGGCGATTACGTGGTCGAACCGCTCGCTCGCGCGATGCTGGCCCGCGATCCCAAGCTCGCGGCCGACTTCAAGGCCAAGCTCGCAGCGGACACCGCGTTCGCGAGGGACCCGAGCGCGCGCACGGACTGGTTCTATCGCCGCTCGCCATGGACCGATCCCGAGCAGGACCTGCACCCGATCGCGCGCGCGCTGCGACCGGTGCCGGAGACTTTCCTCGTGCCGGTGCCGGTCGTTCTCCCGGCGGCGGTGCCGAGTACGTCCAAGCGCTGATCCGTCGCCCCTGATCCGCTGCCCCGGAGGCTCCCTATGCCGCGCCGATTCGCCGTCGTCCTCGCTTCAGTGGCCGTAACGGCCGCCGGGGTGCTGCTCGCCGCCCCCGCCGGCGCCGCCGCGGACTTCACCGTGAACGTGGATGCGCGCGAGACCGCGCGCGGGATCCTGCACGTGAAACAGTCGTTCCCCGCGCACGCGGGGCCTATGGCGTTATCGTATCCGCGCTGGATCCCCGGCGAACACGGGCCCACCGGACCCAACGTCGACGTCGCCGGGCTCGTGATCCAGGCGGGTGGCAAGACACTCGAATGGACGCGCGACCCCGTGGACATGCACACGGTGCGCATCACCGCGCCCGCGGGGGCGAAGGACGTGGCGGTGGCGTTCGATTTCGTGCTCGACAACGGCACGAGCGGGTTCACCTCGGCGGCGTGCAGCACGCCGAACCTGCTGCTCCTGTCGTGGAACGAGGTGGCGTTCTACCCCGCTGGCGCCAAGTCCGACGCGCTGACGTGCAGCGCGTCGCTCGTCCTGCCCGAGCACTGGCAGCACGCCTCGGCGCTCGAGGAGGAGTCCGGCGGCGGTGCGACGATCCGCTTCCGCCCCTGCTCGTTCACGACGCTGGTGGACTCTCCGGTACTCTCCGGCAGCCATTTCCGCACCCTCGACTTGACGCCCGGCGACAGCGTCGCGATCCGGGTCCGGATGGCGTGCGACTCCGAGGAAGGGCTCAAGGTCCCCGACGCCCAGCAGCAGGCGCTCAAGAATCTCGCCCGCGAGGCGCGCACCCTGTTCGGCACGCAGCACTTCCGGCACTACGACTTCCTCGTCACGCTCTCGGACCACACCGCGCACTTCGGGCTCGAGCATCACCAATCGAGCGACGACCGCGGCAGCGAACGCTGGTGGCTCGACGACGACCTGCGCCGCAACCACTCGAACCTGCTCTCGCACGAGTTCGTGCACTCCTGGAACGGCAAGTTCCGCCGGCCGGCGGGTCTCGCGACGGGGGATTACTTCACGCCCATGCAGGGCGATCTGCTGTGGGTCTATGAAGGCCTCACCCAGTACCTGGGCTTCGTGCTGTCCGCCCGCTCTGGAATCCGCACACCAGAAGAGGCGCGCGACGCGCTCGCCCGCGCCGCCGCCGAGATCGAGAACCAGCGCGGCCGCACCTGGCGTCCGCTCGTGGACACCGGCACCGAGGCGCAGCTCCTCTACGGCTCGCGCGACTCGTGGCAGCACTGGCGGCGCACGGTGGACTTCTACGACGAGGGCCTGCTCCTCTGGCTCGACGCCGACGTGATCCTCCGCACGCAGTCCAAGGGCACCAAGTCGCTCGACGACTTCTGCCAGAAGTTCCACGGCGGCCCGAACCGCGGCCCCGAGGTGAAGCCGTACACGCTCCCCGATGTGATCGCCGCGCTCAACGCGGTGTGGCCCTACGACTGGGCGCGCTTCATTCACGATCGCGTCTACGCCGTTGCGCCGCACGCACCCACGAACGGCATCACCGCCGGGGGCTGGCGCATGGGCTGGGCCGATTCGCTCGGGCCGCTCCAGAAGTCGCGCGAGAAGGCGAACAAGGAGGTGGTGGAAGACTACTCGCTCGGGCTGAGCCTCAAGGACCCGGACGGCACGGTGCTCGACGTGGTGCCGGGCACACCCGCCGATGCCGCGGGGGTCGCGCCCGACATGAAGCTCCTGGCCATCAACGGCCGCCGCTACAACAGCGACGTGCTGCGCGACGCGATCTCCGCGAGCAAGCAGAGCGGCCGGGTCGAACTGCTCTGCGAGAACAAGGAGTTCTATCGGACGTACGTGCTCGAGTATCGCGAAGGCCGCCGCCACCCGGTGCTCGTGCGCGACGGCGCCGCGCACGACTACGTGAGCGAGATCCTGTCGCCGCACGCGCGCTGACGCGTCCCTCCGAGTTCACCCGGCGCGGCCGGTATCGCCCAGGCGATGCCGGCCGCGCCGCATTTCCCGGGGTGAGGCAGCCGGCGCGCAAGTCGCAATGACCCGGTCGAAAGTTGCACACCGCCACACCGTGCGGCGCCGGGGTCACACCCTGCACGCCCCGCGCCCGCGTCAAGTCCTTGTCCCGCAACGAAGCTCCCGCGGCACGCGGCGTGCACGCACCCCCGGGGTCGATCCCGCGGGCCGGGGACAGGGAATCCCGGCCCGCACCCCCCTCTCGCCGGTGGTCGCGTCCGCGACCGCCGCGACGGGAACCTGGAGGACCGCATGCGTTCCGTGTCGTATATCCGCACGACCCCCCGCACCGATCGCTTCGTCGTCGCCGCGTTGCTGTTGTGCGGGATGCTGCTCGTCGCACCCCGCGCCCGCGCCGCCGAGATCATTCCGTCGCTGGGCATGACGCGCACGCCGAACGCCGGCGACGACACCAAGATCTCCTACGGCGTCGCCGTGCGCGCGGGCATCGTGCCCATGCTCGCGGCGGAGATCGGGCTTTCCTACCGGAAGGACGAGCTCTTCAACGGGCAGGTCGAGTCGACGCAGTGGCCGGTGACGGCCTCGCTGTGGTTGAAGCCCATGCCCATGTTGTACGCTGGCGGCGGCGCCGGCTGGTACAACACGACGCTCCACTATCCGCACACGCCCGCGCTCGCGAGCTTCACGACGCAGAAGTTCGGCGTGCACCTCGGGGGCGGCGTGAGCCTCCCGATCCTGCCGGGCGTGGCGTCGGTGGATTTGAGCGGCCGTTACGTCTACCTGGGCGACCAGAAGAGCGATCTTCCGCCCAACAGCTTCAAAGCCGACTACTGGACGACCTCGCTCGGGGTGGCGTTCCACTTCTAGTCGAGCGTCGCACGCAGTGGCCCGGCGTGCGATCGTGACGCGCGTTTGGGTTCACACGGCGGCCCTGGGAATCCCCGGGGCCGCCGGTTGATTCCTACCGCCACCCCTCGCGCACCGCCCGCTCGTACGCCGGCCAGTAGGGATCGGGCAACGGTGCGTCGAGCGTGGTGACGCCGCCGTCGGGCTCGGCCACCCAGAGCTTGCCGTGGCCCGCGAGCACCTCGCCCACCGCGGCGGCGGCGATGCCGTCCTCCGCAAGCTCGTGGAGCACCAGCTCGGCGCGATCGGCCGCGGCGCACACGATGAGCGTGCCCTCGCTCAACGACCAGTAGGGGTCGACCCCGAGCACTTCGCACGCCGCCGCCACCGCGGGCGAGAGCGGCAGACGCGAGCGCTCGATCCGCACGTCGTGGCCGCACGCCTTGGCCAGCTCCACGAGCCCGCCGAGCACTCCCCCCTCGGTGGCGTCGTGGAGCGCGGTGACGCCGCGCTCGCGCACGCCGGCGCGCAACGCCGCGCGGCAGTCCGCCACGACGCTCACCTGCGTATCGAGCGCGCGCAGCGAATCGAATGCCGCCTCGTCCACGCGCTGTCGGAGCCGATCGGGCCAGGCCCACGCGACCACCGCGGCGGTCTCGATCGCACAGCCCTTGGTGACGATCACGCGGTCGCCGGGGCGCGCCATCCCGGGGGTCACGTAGCGGCCCTCGTCGCCGACGCCGATCAAGGTCGCCGCGCCGATCACGTTGTCGCTCGCGCCCGCGTAACGCCCGGTGTGCCCGGTGATCACCGCCACGCCGAGCTCGGCCCACGCGTCGCTCATCGCACGCCAGTAGCGTGCGAACGCCTCGTCGCCGAACGACGGCGGCAGGTTGAAGTCGACGCTCGCGTACGCCGGAGGAATCCCGGTCGTCCAGAGGTCCGACGCCACGAGGTGGCAGGCGAGCCGCGCCGAGCGCTCGAGCCCGAGCGCCGGGATCACCGAGAGCGGATCCGTGGTCACCGCCATCACGCGCCCGGCGCCGATCCGCACGATCGCCGCGTCGTGCCCGGGGCGCGGCCCCACCGCCACCTCGGTGCGGGCGGCGCCCAAGTGCGGGGCGACGAGCCGCGCGAACGCCTCCGGCGTGAGCTTGCCGAGCGGTGCCGCAGCGGCGTCCATCAGTCGAGCGCCGGCGCGTAGATCAGCGCGTTCGTGAGCAGGCGCTCGGTGTTTCGCCAGTAGGCGCGAAACAGGATCGGCCCCGCGAGCATCACGACGTGGCCGTCGCCGTTGGGCTCGTCCACCGCGAACGCGGTGTGGGCGAGCCGCCGCTCCGTCTCGGGCCAGGTCCAGCCCGTGGCGGTGAGCGGTGTGCGGTCGAAGCGGAGTGCGTTGGCGCCCTCCTTGGTCGGCGTGAGCATGGTGTTGCCCTGGAGCATCACCGGGATCCGGGCATCGCCGTAGCCCCAGGTCAGCCAGTGCCGCGGATCGGGCGTCGCCCAGAAGATGCTGCCGGGGATGAACTGCGGCCGGCGCGAGGCTTCGGACGCCGTGCTGTCCGGGTCGGGGATCTCCTCGTCCTTGTCGTCCTTCTTCTTCGCCGGCACACCCACGACCTTGCAGCTCGAGAGCCCCACGCTCGCGAGCGTCGGGAGCTCGGCCGCATCGTCCAGGCACACGAGCGTGCCGCCGCGCGACACCCAGTCTTTGATCGCCGCAACGGCACCCCCGAGCGCCGACGCGACACCCGGACCGCCATCGGGTACGACAATGACGTTGTAGCGGTCCAGCTCGATCCCGCCGATCCGATCGGCGCGCACCGCGGTGAAGCGCACGCCGAGCCGGCGCTCGAGCAGGAACCAGAGCCAGCCGTACGCCTCGGCCGAGACCGGACCGTCCACCACGACCGCGATGCTCGGCTTCTTCAAGCTCACGACGTTTTCCGAGCCCACGCCGGTGTCGCCACGGTCGGTGAACGCGGTGTTGACCGCCAGCACCTTGACGCCGCTCGAGCGCGCGAGCTGCGCGACGCGCTTGTGGAGCGAGCGGTCGTTCCGCTCGACGCGGGCGATGAACGAGCCGCGCGGGAAGTCGCGCCCCTCGGCGCGGAGCGGGTGCGAGGCGGTGGCGACCTTGTAGCCCTCCTGCAGCAGCCGGAGCGTCAGCCGCGCCGCGCCGTCCCCCTGGCACGACCACACGTAGGCGGTGTTCGCCTCCCCGCCCTCCACGCCGCCGCGCGCGTCGAACACCACCGCGCCGTGCGTGTCGTGGAGCACCAGCGGCGCGATGCGCGAGATGCGCGCGGTGAACGGCACGCCCACCGCCATCGAGTCCGGCAGCACGTCCACCGACTCGTCGGGCGTGTTGGGATCGGGGTCGGCGAGCTTGAAGCCGTGCGCGGGCACATCGGCCACCGCGTAGGTCGGCACGCCGTAGGAGAGCGGCAGTGCCCACGACGTGATGTCGTAGAAGCTGTAGGGCTCGTTCGGCGCACGCCGGCCGCGGTGCACGTTGCGTGCGTACTTCTCCAGCTCGGCGCGCGCGAACGCCGAGTCCACGGAGCGATCGGCCTCGATCAACGCACGGGCGATCCGGCTGCCCGGCTGCGCCAGGTCGACCACGAACGCGCCGCTCGCGAACGTGTGCGCGGATGCGGCGTGCGGCGGCGGGAGCGGTGCGCCGGCGCGGTCGAGCCCCTTGCCGCCCGCGGGCGCCGGCTTCGACGCCTCGTCCCCCCAGATCGCGCGCGCGGCCTTGGCGGTGAACCCTTCCTGCACCCACTCCACCTCGACGCCCGCGTACTGGAGGTTCTCGGCGAGTGCGGCGGCGCGGACGCGGTCGGTGGCGTCGAGCACGTAGGCGCGCGGCGCGTCCTTCCCCGGCGTGCACGAGGTGCGCGCGAACGACGACATATCGATGAGCCGCTCCTGCCTGAAACGCACTGCCGTCTCGATGGTCGCGAGTGACGCAGTAAAGTGCCGCGCCATGCCGTCCTTGAGCGTCACGACCGTCTCGTCGTCGCGGCGGAACGCGAGGTTGCCGCCGCCGTCCGTCTCGTACGTCATGCCGATCGCGCCCTGGAGCGTCGGCCAGATGTCCCAGTAGCCCGTGGCGTGGAAGTCGAACACGTCGCGGACGTAGTACTCCCAGCCGTAGCGATCGAACGCGGCGGCGTTGCCGCGCCCGAAGCGGTCGACCCAGCGGCGGTAGTCGGTGAGCCCCAGCACGTGATTCGTGGGCTCGGAGGTGGGCGGGAAGAAGAACGACGCGGTCTGCCCGTGGTGGTCCACGAACACCTGCGGCCGCCAGCGGCGGATCTCG
>WNFM01311345.1_pt1 | contig 11942 bp, 9 predicted proteins | sample 5400271 | NCBI WGS metagenome assembly WNFM01 (sample SAMN13153352, study PRJNA577476) | soil metagenome | isolation source: 60 cm saprolite on Douglas fir-dominated hillslope | place: USA:California | collected 2013-09-17 | reverse complement strand
GTGGCTGGCGACACGCCGCTGCTCGCCGAATTCATGGGATCCGATACGCCGGAGATGCGCGCGAAGTTCATCGCCAGCATCCCGCTCGGACGTTTCAGCAAGCCGATCGATATCGCCAATGCCTGCCTCTATCTCGCTTCCGACGAAGCGGATTTCATCACCGGTGCGTGCATCGAAGTGGATGGGGGGCGGTGCGTTTAGAAAAGCACCAGCCAACTGCCCACCACCCACCTCACCCCGGCCCTCTCCCCCCGTGAGGGCGGAGAGGGAGAGGTAAAGACGAGCGGCCGTGGGCCGCTCTATTTTTTTACTGCATATGCAAGCGAGGGTTAAGCGCGACGACGCCTACCGCGCGGTCGCGCGCTTCTACCTCTCCCTCGGAGAGGGCCGGGGTGAGGTGGGTGGGCGGGTGGGTGCCTATCCCGTGAACGCCTGCAGCCCGGTCTGCGCCCGACCCAATATCAGTGCATGCACGTCGTGCGTGCCCTCGTAAGTGTTCACCGCTTCCAGGTTCATGAGGTGGCGCATCACGTGATATTCGTCGGAAACCCCGTTGCCGCCGTGCATGTCGCGTGCAAGTCGGGCGATGTCCAGTGATTTGCCGCAGGAATTGCGCTTGATCAGCGAGACCATCTCGGGAGCGGCGCGGCCCTCGTCCATGAGGCGGCCCACCCTCAACACGGTTTGCAACCCTAGCGTTATTTCGGTCTGCATGTCCGCGAGCTTCTTCTGGATCAGCTGGTTCGCCGCCAGCGGCCGGCCGAACTGTTTTCTTTCCATCGTGTAGTCGCGCGCCGCGTGCCAGCAGAATTCGGCGGCCCCGAGCGCCCCCCAGGCAATGCCGTAGCGGGCCTTGTTCAGGCAGCCGAACGGGCCTTTCAGCCCCTCGACGTTCGGCAGCAGGTTCTCTTCCGGGACAAATACGTCGTCCATGACGACCTCTCCGGTTATCGAAATTCGCAGGCTGAACTTGCCTTCAATTTTCGGCGTGGACAGTCCTTTCATGCCGCGCTCGAGAATGAAGCCGCGAATTACGCCCTGGTCGTTCTTGGCCCAGATGACGAAGACGTCGGCCACCGGTGAATTCGTGATCCACATCTTCGCGCCCTTGAGCAGGTAGCCGCCATCGACCTTGCGCGCCCGGCTGATCATGCTTCCCGCGTCCGATCCGAAGTCCGGCTCGGTCAGGCCGAACGCGCCGAGGAATTCACCGGAGGCGAGCTTGGGCAGATATTTCTGGCGCTGCGCCTCGGTGCCGTAGGTATGAATGGGATACATGGTGAGGCTGGATTGCACGCTCATCATCGAGCGATAGCCCGAATCCACCCGTTCGATTTCCCGGGCGATCAATCCGTAGCAGACATGGTTCACGCCCGCGCAGCCATAGCCTTCCAGCGTCGAGCCCAGGAAACCGAGGGCGCCCATTTCGGCGAACACCTCCCGATCGAAGCGTTCCAGCCGGTGCGCCAGAAGAACGCGCGGCATGAGTTTGTCCTGGCAGTAGGCACGCGCCGAGTCCCGCACCATGCGCTCCTCGTCGCTCAGTTGTTCTTCGAACAGCAAAGGATCTTCCCATTGGAACGAAGGGCGGACGAGGGGGGCGTTCATGCTTTTCTCCTGTTTTGGCGGATAGCTCACCCGCCTCGGAACATCGGACGGGCGACGATTCGATATTCTAAGCCAAACGGAGCGGGGCGCAGGAGGCGGGCGCAGCCCAAGGCGTGTGCCCAACCCTAGAGCCTGCATATCACCACGAAGGTTCACGAAGGTCACGAAGAAAGGCGAGAAAAGATGCGGAAAAGTTGGATTGCAGCGCGCGAACATTGGCGCACTTGGCCACCACTCATAGATAGCAAGATTACGTCTCGCTTCCTGTTATCCCTTCGTACTTCTTCGTGACCTTCGTGAACCTTCGCGGTGCGATTTAACTGTGTTGGTGGTGGTGAGACTGAGGGCGTAGATCGACGCCGTACTTCCGCTATTTTTTGCGTTTTCCGCAAATGTCGTAGCCATCGCGCCATCCGGACGCATATTGCGGATCGTGTTTGAAGCGGTCGTCGTCCCGGGTCTGCCCGACCGTGCGTTTGCTGCTTTCGCAGCCATCCAGGTAGCCGGCGCGAAATTCGGGCGGATAGCCGGAGAGATTGACGCTGGCCTCCTTTTTCGTGGGGGCGCAGGCGCAAATCAGCGCGGTGGCGATCAACAGGGAAATCTTCTTCATTGCAGATTAGCTTTTCTGCCAGGCAGCGTTGTTTTGCCCGACGACTGGAATACTCCGGGGGGATTCTACCCTGCCCACGCGGGCGGCCAGTTGCAGGCAAAAAAAACGCCCGATAAGGGAGGAAACCGGGCGTCAAACACGCAAAAGCGCATTGGATGGGTTACGTCATTGTTCGAGTACTAACGCATTACCTCGCGGTTCCTGTCCGAGTTCTTTTCAGCCAAGCCGGATTACCGACCCATTGACCAGCTTGATCCGCTCGCCTACATCGAACGATGGCCGCTCAAGTTCGTAAATGGTTCGCACCGAGCCGTTTTCCATATGAACGGTCACGACAAATCCGCTCGTGCGTGATCCCTCCCGCTCCTCGTTCGCTGGGCCGACAGCCCTCAATATTGTCGCGGCGTCACTTCCGCTGGCCAGCGAGTGGACGACGCCCGTTGCGGCCGGGCTGGCGTGGCCGGGCATGATCGAATCCACGACACCACAATCGACGCACACAAGTTTGCGCGCCGGCACGCGCGCGCCAAACTGGAAATTGACCGGCTTGCCTTCGACCGGCGTTTCACCGCGGTTGCGTGTCAGGCCCTGATGTCCCTCGGTCGGAATGGCCGGTGCCTGGATGATGCCGCTCGACGGTGCATTGTTGAAGCTGGAGAACGGATTCAGGCTAGAGTGCGTAATGGAAAGATGCCCGGTGATGGCGGCCACCCCGATACCGCTGAAAGCGATGACGGAAAGCCCGGCGGCGATGACCAGCGGTGTCAGGAGGCGATTTTTCTGGTCACTCATATTCGGTTTTCTTTTGTTTTCAGTTTGTCCGGACAGCGCCATAAATAATCGCGACTTGTCCCCCGAAAACTATAAAGCACCTGTCGTGCCAGGAAAAAATAAAAATTCTAAAACAATCAGTTGGCTATCGAACCCGGGCGACGGGCGCACGCGGATCGTCGCCAAGAGGCGACAGCGGGCCGTGACCCAGGGACAATCAGCCGGATAGCCCGTGGTAGTCCATGTCCCCTGGCAGGCGACATGGACCTGCCAGTCACATCGCCTTGAACAGCTTGGGATCGAGGTGATGACGCTGCAGCAGTTTGTAGAACTCCGTGCGGTTTCGCTTTGCCAGCTTGGCCGCCTGGGTGACGTTGCCGCCGGTAATCTTGAGGAGTTTGGCAAGGTAGTCGCGCTCGAATTCACTGCGCGCGGATTCGAAAGAAGACAACTCCGCGCTCTGGCCGCGCATTGCGCTGTCGACAAGGGCGGGCGTAATGATCGACGTAGTCGATAGGGCAACCGCCTGTTCCACGACGTTGTACAGCTCTCGCACGTTGCCCGGCCAGGCCGACTTGACCAGGATTTCCATTGCCTCGGAGGCGAATCCGTTGAGTGGCTTCTTGTAGCGTTCGACGAGTTGATTGAGGAAGTGGGTGGCCAGGACGGGGATGTCTTCGCGTCGTTCGGAAAGGGCGGGCAATCCGAACGAGACCACGTTGAGGCGGTAATACAAATCCTCGCGGAAGCTACCTGCCTTGATTGCTTCTTCGAGGTTGCGATGCGTGGCCGAAATGATGCGCACATCCACCGCGATGGTCTGGGTGGTGCCGATAGGCCGGATTTCCTTGTCCTGAAGGACGCGCAGGAGTTTCACCTGCAATGGCAGCGGCATGTCGCCGATTTCATCGAGGAATACGGTGCCGCCTTCAGCGGCCTGGAACAGGCCCTTGTAGTCGCGCGCGGCACCCGTGAAGGAACCTCTCATGTGGCCGAACAATTCCGATTCGAGCAGTTGCTCGGGGATGGCGCCGCAATTGATGGCCACGAACGGTTTGGCTGCGCGCGGACTCGCCTTGTGTATGGCCCGGGCCAGCAATTCCTTGCCTGTCCCGCTCTCGCCCCGTACCAGCACGCTCGCATCGCTTCCCGCTACCAGCTTCGCCTTGCCGAGGATGCTTTCCACTGCCAGGCTGCGGGTGATGATTTCGGCGCGCCAGTCGGCTTCGCCGTTCACCTTGTCGGTGCGGCCGCCGCTCAACGCCACCGCTTTCTCGACTTGCTGCAACAGATCCTTGCTGTCGAATGGTTTGGTCAGATAGCCGAACACCCCCCGCTGGGTGGCGGCGACAGCGTCCGGGATAGTTCCATGAGCGGTGAGGATGATCACCGGAAGCGCAGGGTTGCTCTTGTGGATGTTCTCGAACAAGGCCATGCCGTCCATGCCGCTCATGCGCAGGTCGGTGATTACAAGTTGCGGGATCGCGACCGACAACTTCGCGAGGGCGCGCTCCGCGCTGTCGGCGCTTTCCACTGCGTAGTCGGCGCCTTCCAGCCTGAAGGTCAGCAGTCGCAGGAGGTCGGGATCGTCGTCGACGATAAGGATGCGTGCTTTGGACATGGTCATTTTTTCTTGGGAAGGGTCTGTTCTCGTTCGATCATCTAGTATCGCATCGAGTTTCTGCTGCAAGGCTTCAGTGCGGCGTTGCTCGTCCTTCAGTTTCGCCGTCTGTTGCTGCAAGATTTCGTCGGTGCGGCGCTGCTCGTCTTTCAGTTTCGACGTCTGTTGCTGCAAGGCTTCGTCGGTACGCCGCAATTCCAGCAGTTCGGAATGCAGCCATATCGCCAGCGGTCGCAAAGGCGAACCTTCCTGGCCTTTATCTTTCATAAATGGACCAAGCAACGCAAGTGCAGCGTTGTCGTCGCGGAAGTTGGTGCCGGGAAACGAAAGCAGTAGAGCGAGTTGCAGTCGGTTTAGTTCCGACTTGTCCTTCTCGAAGGTCTCCCGGGCAATCTCGAGTTCTCCCGCAAGTTCATTGCCCTTCATGGCCAGCAACCGGTCGTAAAACCTGGCGATGCGATCGGGATCGCTCTGCATGGGTTCGACGATGGTTCGGTACCACGGCGATTCGGGGCGCGTCGTCTTGCCGTTCACGGGAGTACAGGCGGCAATTGCCACAGCCAGGACAACCCATCCCCCTTCCCACCTCACGCGGCGACCTCCGCCTGCCGTGACGGAAGTATGACACGCAGATGCGCTCCCGGATTCCCGTCGACGATGATTTCGACGCTGCCATCGTGTGCGCCAACGTATTCCCGGACGATGGCGAGACCCAGGCCGGTGCCTTTGACGGGGCCGGTATATTCGGATCCGCCCTGATAAAAAGGTTCGAATACCCGGCCTCGATCCTCTGGAAGAATGCCGGGGCCTTCGTCCATCACGTCGATTACCACGTCCGCCCCGCGTCTGCGCAATTGCACGCGAATCGTGCCTCCGGCCGGGGAGAATTTGATCGCGTTCGAAAGCAGGTTGTCCACGATCGCCTCCATCTTGTTCTCGTCGGCTTCTATGTTGAATTCGGAGGCGGCCAGATTCAGGCTGAGATTCTTGGCTCGCATCGGCAGTGAATGCTGCTGGGCGACCCGCGCCACGAGGCCCTTCAAATTGAATTGCGAGAACGACAACGCGGAAGTGTGGAATTGCGCGCTGTGGTAGCTGAGCAGATCCTCGATCAGCTTCTGCAGGCGCAGCGTGTTCTGCCGCAGGATACGCGCAATTTCGAACTGGCCGGCCGTCATTTTTCCGGTGACTTCGTCCGAAAGCAATTCCACGCCTTCACGCAACGCCGTCAGCGGCGTCTTGAGTTCATGCGAAACGTGACGCAGGAATCTCGATTTCTGCTCTTCCAGGTCGAGCAGGCGCAGGCGCAGCCAGTCGAGTTGCCGGCCGAGCGATTCCAGGTCGGCCGGACCATTGACGGTGACGCGCGCATCGAAACGCCCCTCGCCCAGTCTTTGTATTGCCGATTCAAGCTGCGCTATCGGTTTGGAAATGAGCATGGTGGCACCAACCACCAGCAGCAAGGCAATCGGTACCAGCGCCAGCAATTGCCAGAAAATGAATCGCTGAACTTCGCCCGCCATCTTCTGCATGGTGTCGACTTCTCGGTCCACCAGCGAGTTGCCTTGTTCATCAAGACCGCGCGCTGCTTCCGAAAGCCCCGCCAGCTCGACCGCCGCAAGGTTGATGATTTCGGGTTTTCCTCCTGAACTGCTTACGCGCTCGAACAGTGCCGCCTCTCGATTCTGCAACGCCTCCATTGCCTGCTTTTGTTTGGCGTCCAGCGGCAGCGCCGACATTTTGCGCGCGGTCTCCATGAAGCGTTCGTGTGCAAGCCCGTAGCCTTGCAACAGCGACGGGTCGCCGATGATCGCAAACTGGCGGATGCTGCGTTCCATGCTGGTGATCTGTTCGATCAGGAAGCGCGTGTTCTGCGTTGTCTGGACTGCCTGATACACGGCACGCTGGCTGTGAGTGGCCAACTGGTGAATCGAATAGGCATTGTTGATCAGGGCGAAGATGAGGGGCAGAACGGCCAGCGAGAAGCCGGCAAGGATCAGCTTGAGAAAGGAGCGCGGGTAGTAGAGCTGCATCAAGTAGAACTCATTTCATGACGCCCATCGTTGCGATATCCGCCCGGCATACCAGACATTGGACGATGTTCGCATCCTTTCGGCATCAATCGCGCAGGCCGCACTATCGCATGTAACCTGCGGCCTCGCCATAAAGCAGTCATGTACGCATGGCCGTGGCAGCGAGCCAGGCTTACGGCCCCAATCGCGCTTCCGCGCGACCGAATACACCAAAATCGGCGATGACATGGTCGCCCGCCGCAACCGCAGCCGGCACAATACATGTGCCGGTAGTGATTGTTTCGCCGCTACGCAGCATGTCGCCCACCGACGACAACTCGTTTGCGATCCAGGTCAGGGCAATGCGCGGGTCGCCCAGCACGTTTTCGCCCCGGCCCTCACGGACGAGCGTGCCATTTACATGGGCGGTGACCACATGCCGAGCCAGGTTGTACTGACGCCATTCGGCGACGACTGCAGGCCCGAGAACGAAATAGCTGGCGCATGCATTGTCCGCAATGAGCTGTGGCGCGCCAACCGAAACGAATTCCCTGTAACGTGAATCCGGAATTTCGATCGCCGGATGCAGGCTGGCCACCGCGGCAACGACTTCGTCGAGGGAGTATGGGGTTTTGCGCGGTGGAAGGTCGCGTGCCATGCGAAATGCAAATTCAGCTTCGATCACATTCATTATGTTGTTTGCCAGCGACACTGTTGCCCCCGACGCAAACGCCCGCTTTTCCAGCAATCGTCCGGCGAGGGGACCGTCGACGCCGATGTGCTGTTGCCCTGCCTTACTGGTCGCGGCGATTTTCCAGCCGAAAATCTTCTGGGCTGACAGCCGTGCAACCTGTGCCTGGACCCGATACGCCTCGACGCGCGTAGTCGGCCGGAACTCGACCGGCAATTCTTCGATGCGCTGATTGGCATGCCATGTCGTCCAGATGGTTCTCGCAGCTTCTTCGATTGCCTGGTTTTCCATTTGTTCTTCCGGAGTTTGGTATCAGTGCGCGGCTTCGGCCTGCCTGACGACATTGACTAGCGGCTCGCCACGTACGAGGCGATCCAGGTTTTCCGCGATCAGCCGGCAACGCCGCGGCCGCAGGCCTTCGGTCCAGCCCGAGCCGTGCGGCGTCATGATGACGTTATCGAGATCGCGAAAGGGCAGGCTCGAGGGATCGCCGCGCGCCTCTCCTTGCGCCGGATATCGATACCAGGTGTCGATCGCCGCGCCGCCTATGCGACGGTCCCTGCATGCTTCATACAGCGCCGTCTCGTCAATCAGTGCACCGCGCGCGACGTTGATGATAAAGGCGGCGGGCTTCATTTTCGCTATGCGTTCCCTGCCGATCAGACCGGCCGTGGACGATGCCAGGGGAATCGCAAGCACGACGAAATCGGATTTTGCGAGCAATGCATCCAATTTCTCCATTGGTTCGACACGGTCCACCAGGCCGTCTCCAGCTTTTGGCGTGCGGCTGCACGCCAGAATATTCATGCCGAAAGCGCGTGCGCGCGCCGCTACTTCACGGCCTATGCGTCCGTAACCGACGATCCCGACTGTTTGCCCGTACAACTCGCCATGACGCGGGCCGGACAGGTGAGAGCCATACCATTCGCCGCGCCTTAGTGCGGCATCCATCCGCGGAATGCCGATCACCCATTGCAGCATGGCGGACAGGACGTATTCGGCGATGCCGATTTCGTGTTCGAAGACGTTGCATACCGCGGCCTGCGCCGGAACCGTGTCAAAGACAATGTCGTCGGTGCCGGCGCCAGGCAGGTGCAGCAACTTCAACTTTGGTGCGAAGGGCATGCTCCGCGCCCAGTTCATTGAAATCATGGCATCCGCGTCGGCGAGCTTGCGTTCCAGCTCCTCCCGGTCCTCCTGGTTCGCTACTTCTACCGTCCATTTGGTCTCGAGAAAGTCCGGAATCAGGGCGAGGCGCCCGTCGTTGTCCACGCTTTTTATGAGTAGTTTCAAGGGGTCATATTCCGGTAATCAAGAAGGGTTCGAATGGTTCGACGAAACCGAAGAGGCGAAGTTTAGGCTGCGGAAACATTGATGAAAAGTCCCGGGGGTTCCGGCGGCGATTCATCTAGGGGAAACGGACTCGTCGTTCCAAAAAGTCCGATGGCCCGAATATTGCATTGCAATACGCGTGGGACGTCGGGAGGGCGCCGTCCAAGACCTGCTTTGTACTTTTATTGCAGGGAGGCCCTTCCGATAAGGAGTAGTGCAATGGTAACGAGTGAGTTGCCGGCGGTAACGCTCGTCAGGAGTTTGATTAATCCGACGACGATTGTCGCCTCGTTGTTTGTCTGCACGCTTTTCTACGGCGAAACGTTCGCTGGCCACTATCTGGCGCTGGGAATTCTGGTATTTCTGATTTCCACGCAGATCTTCGACGATGTGGAAGTGTTCGTGCCGTGGCATGGCGGACACCCCACGCCCGCGGGCCGCAAGATCCTGTTCGACTGGCTCATCGTCATCGGCATTCTGCTGTTCGTAGGATTCGCGACCAAACTGTCGGAGGAATTTTCACGCAAGGTGGTGATGACCTGGTTTGTCGTCACGCCTTTCGTACTTGTCGGCTCCCATGTCTTTGCACGTTCGGTGGTCCAGAGGATGGTCGTACGCGGCAGCGGCGCAGGCTCGATGGTCATTGTCGGGGCGAACGCACTGGGTTTCCGGCTGGCAAAAAAGGTTTATGACGATCCCTATTTCGGGGTCGAGGTAAAAGGCTTTTTTGACGATCGCAGTCCGGCTCGACTCGAAAATACCGGCGGCGCCACGTTGCTCGGCAATCTGGACGACATGCCGCGCTGGGTGAGGGAGCATTCCGTCAGCACCATCTATATCACGCTGCCGATGGTCGCCCAGCCGCGCATCATGAAAATGCTCGATGAACTGGGCGATACCACCGCGTCCATCTATTTTGTCCCCGACATTTTCGTTTTCGATCTGATCCAGGCCCGGTTCGATGAACTGGAAGGCATCCCGGTCATCGCCATCTGCGAATCTCCATTTTCCGGGTTCAACAGCGTTCTCAAACGCCTGATCGACATCATCTGCGGCGCCGGGGCACTCCTGCTTCTGTGGCCGCTGATGGCGGCAATTGCAATAGCCATCAAAGCCACTTCCCCCGGGCCGGTACTGTTTAAACAACGCCGCTACGGCCTCGATGGCGCGGAAATCATGGTCTACAAATTCAGATCGATGAACGTTTTGGAGGATGGCCAAGTCATACGGCAGGCAAAGCGCGGCGACAATCGGATTACGCCCCTTGGCGCTTTCCTGCGACGCACGTCGCTGGATGAGCTGCCCCAGTTCTTCAACGTACTGCAAGGAACCATGAGTATCGTCGGACCGAGGCCGCACGCTGTCGCTCATAACGAACAGTATCGGAAACTGATCAAGCGCTACATGATCCGGCACAAGGTAAAACCGGGCATTACGGGCTGGGCCCAGGTCAATGGATACCGGGGAGAAACGGAAACCGTGGAAAAGATGCGCTCGCGCGTGGCCTACGACCTGGACTACCTGCGCAACTGGTCGGTATCCCTGGACTTTCTGATCATGCTTAAAACGCTGACCGTGGTATTCAAGGAGCAGAACGCCTACTGACTGATTGATATGGGCGAGGCGTGCTGTGTTCGCCGAGCGTTCCGTCGCGTGGCAGGATCGAGCATCGAATGAAAATGTTGCACAAGAAGGGGATGGTTCTGCCGATCACGGGCTGGCTGATGCTCGCGTTTCTGTCCGCTTGCGGAGCGGATTCCAAGCATGATTCCCAACGCCATGTCATAGCAAAGGTGAATGGCGACGAGATCACGGTCAGCGAGTTGAACGATCAGTTCGCCAGGATCGAATCGCGTTCCGGATTGGATACGAAGGTCGGAAAGAAGCGGGTTCTCGATGCGCTTATAGACGAGAAACTGCTCGTGCAAAAGGCGATCGACAGCGGGCTTGATCGGGAGCCGGATACGATCGCCGCCCTTGATCGTGCCCGGCGGCAAATTTTGGCGCAGGCGGCCATCGGTCCTACAGCGGCTAACGATCGTGTAAGTTTTCGCGAAACCAAGGCGTTCTATGAGGGCAATCCGGACCTGTTCGAGCGGCGAAAGACGTATGTATTTCGCCGTTTTGACCTGGCGGCAGGGGAACTCCAGCCTTCGCTCAAGGCCGAACTCGACAAGGCCGGCTCCTCCGCCGAGGTCAGTTGGATACTCAAGCGCAGCAACGTGCGATTCAGCGATCAGACGGAGATCCGTGCGGCGGAAATGCTTCCACCCGGTGTTTTGAAACAGGCGGCCGAAATGCAGCGCGGAGACATTCTGATATTCAAGGAGGGGAGGCAGGTCGTCCTCATGCAACTCATAAGAAGCATTGCAGAGCCCATTGATCTTGCTCGCGCCACTCCGGCCATTCGCATTTATCTTGCCGATGGCAGAAGAAAGAATGCAGCGGAAAATCTGCTCAAGAACTTGCGCCAGGGCGCGAAGATCGAATATTCCGAAGGACTGATCGACGGCTTCCAGGTTCAGGCCGATGCCGGGTTGTTCGACCCGATGGAAGGCGTGCCCGTCCGGAAAGACGTTACCCGGGTAAGTACTGCCGGCCGCTCCAGATGAATGAGAAATATCGTTTACGCGCCAGGCAAACATTTCTATCAAGGACCCGCACTTAGATGACTTACACGATTCGAATATTCGCGTTTTTCTTCGCCACCGTCGTATCCGCTGCGTGTTTTGCGGCGCCAAAGGGCTACGTGATGGGTCCGGGAGACACGGTCAAGATCGCCGTTTATCAGAATCCGGACATGATGATCGAAACGCGAATATCGGAAGCGGGCTCTGTCACGTTCCCGTTACTCGGTCCGGTCGAGATCGGCGGACTTACGCCGGCACAAGCCGAAATCAGAATCTCCACGCTTCTCAAGTCGGGGGGGTTCGTTCCGCGAGCCCAGGTAACGATCATCGTCACGCAGTTCCGCAGCCGGCAGGTGTCGGTGTTGGGGCAGGTGAATCACCCGGGAAGATACGCCATTGAAGAGCCTTCGGTGCGGTTGACGGACATGCTTGCAATTGCGGGCGGGATCGCGCCGACGGGAGCGGAGACCGTGACTGTCATCCGCGCAGGCGAAAACGGCGAGCAGCGCATCGAAATCGATTTGCTCGGATTGTTCGACGGACCGGCTCAACCAAAGAACATCGAATTAGGCAATGGGGATACCGTATTCGTACCCCGGATACCCGTGTTCTATATCTACGGGGAAGTGCAGAAGCCGGGAGCCTATCGCCTTGAGCGCAAGAT
>WNFM01301863.1_pt3 | contig 11942 bp, 12 predicted proteins | sample 5400271 | NCBI WGS metagenome assembly WNFM01 (sample SAMN13153352, study PRJNA577476) | soil metagenome | isolation source: 60 cm saprolite on Douglas fir-dominated hillslope | place: USA:California | collected 2013-09-17 | reverse complement strand
ACGCGGTGATCGCCCCGCGCAGGTCGGCCATGGTCAGGCCCTCGTCCACGGCCAGGCACTCGATCTGGTGGAACACCGGGCTGTGCGTGGCATCGAGCGTGTCGCTGCGGAAGCACTTGCCGGGGCTCACCACGTACAGCGGAAGCGGCCGGGTCAGCATCGCCCGGATCTGCACCGGCGAGGTGTGCGTGCGGAGCACCACGCCCGAGCCCGCCGTGCCGGTGTCCGCAGCACTGGCCGGCCCGGCCACGAAGAACGTGTCCTGCGTCTCGCGGGCGGGGTGATCGGGCGGGAAGTTCAGGGCGTCGAAGTTGTACCACTCGTCCTCGACCTCGGGGCCCTCGGCGACCTCGTAGCCCATGGCCACGAACACGTCGGCCAGCCGCTCGGCTACGGTGGTGACCGGATGCCTGGCGCCGGCCGGCCGGCGGTCCCAGGGCAGGGTGACGTCGGCGGCCTCCTCCACCAGCACCCGCCGGTCGCGTTCGGCCTCCAGCTCGTCCTGCCGGGCGGCCAGGGCGGCCCGGATCGCGGCGCGCGCGGCGCCGACCCGCTTGCCCGCCTCGGCCCGGGCGGCCGGCGGCAGCGCCCCGATCTCGGCGTTGGCGAGCGTGATCGGCGCCCGGTCGCCGGCGTGGGCCAGCCGGGCCGCCTTCAGCTCGTCAAGGGTCCCGGCCGTGGCGATGGCAGCCAGCGCCTCGTCGAGCACGCGCTGGACCTCGCCTGGTGACAGTGCGGCGACCGCCACGGGGTCATAGCTCTTGTTCGGTGCGGACATAGCCTGCTGCTCTCCTGCGGGTCACCGGTAGTTGTCAGAACGGATGGCCAGAATGCTGATTCCGCGCGCCAGGCCGGTCATCGCCGGACCGGCCGCGCCCCGTGCTCTGCGGCCCCGTGCTCCGCGGCCAGGTGCTCCGCGGCCAGGTGCTGCGCGGCCGGAGCGCTCCGTGCCGGAACTCTGCGGCAACTCGCGTCCGGGGAACTCCGCGGCGGGAAGCTCGGCAGCGGCACGCTCCGCTTCGGGCCCGCCGGTCAGCCGAAATCAGGCGTGCCGGCGGGCATCGTAAATCGGAACTCAGCCCCGCCGCCCGGCGGCTGATGCACGCCGATCGTGCCTCCGTGCGCCTCGACCAGACCCTTCACGATGAACAGGCCCAGGCCCGCGCCGCCCCGCCGCTTGACCCGCCAGAACTGGCGGAACACCCGGGGAGCCAGCTCGGGCGCGATGCCCTGCCCCTGGTCGCGAACCGAGACCGTCACGCCAGGAGCGCCCGCGTCCTGGGCCGACTCCACCATGGTGGTTACCGTACCAGCCCCGTGCCGGACCGCGTTCTCGATCAGGTTCGCCAGGATCTGAAAGATCTTGTCGGCGTCCAGCCAGGTCTCCGGCAGATCCGGGCCGACCTCCAGCCGGAACCTGTCCTCCGACTCCCCGGCGGCCACCCGTCCCGCGATGACCTTCCTGGCCAGCTCCGGGAAGTCCACCAGCTCGCGGTGCACCTCGATCCGGCCCGACTCGATCCGCGACACGTCGAGCAGCTCGGTGATCAGCCGCGTGACCCGGTCCGCGTCGGCGTTGACCGTCTCCAGCATCACGCGCTTCTGGTCGTCGGTGAACCGCGGCCACTTGGCCAGCAGCGTGGCCGTGAAGCCCTTGACGCTGGTCAGCGGCGAGCGCAGCTCATGAGCAACGGTGGAGACCAGGTCCGCCCGGTTGCGCTCAGCGCGAGAGCGCCGCTGCGCGTCCCGCAGCGTGATCGCCAGGCGGCGGACCGCGCCTGGGTGGTGGTGCCATCGATCGCGGGTCTCGCTGGTGTGCCCGTCGGGGGCGTCTCCCTCGCCGTCGGCCCGGCCGTCCCTGCACCAGTCCCGGACGTAGCCCACGCTGACGAGGAGCTCGGTCCCGTCCGGCAGGTACAGCGGCCGCTCCGGGTGTCGGGTCCTGGTGGACAGGCCGTGGTAGGGCCGCGTCTGCGTCCACCAGCAGCGGTCCTCGCCGTCCCGCAGCGGAAGCACCTGCTGCACGTCCCGGCCGAGCGCGGAGTCCGGGCTGATGCCGGTGAGCCGCGAGGCGGCGCGGTTGAAGACCGTGACCCGGCCGACGCGGTCGGCGATCACCAGGCCGTCGGGCAGGTCATCGGCACAGACCAGCCCGCCGGCCAGGTCCTCGGCAGGCCCGAGCGGGCTGGTCGCCGCCGTGAGGTTCCCGCCCACGGCCGCGACCCCTCGGCCCGACATGATCCTGTCCACTCGAACGCCGCCTCCGCCTGGCCCGTTCTCTGCCTAGACCTGTCCCCGGGCTGGCCTGCCTGCCCGCCCGGGGTCCGGGGGTACCCGCGGGCTGGCGCCGTCGCGCCCTGCGGCCGATCGCAGGTAACCCTGATCGGGCTACTCATGACGCAACGTGATCAACTCTAGCGCGTCCGGTATGCTGCGCGGCACCCCGAGATGCCCTAAGAATGCATTCGGTTGCAGTCAGCCCGCCGGCGAAGAACCATCCGCCCTTGGAGGCTCCCTGGCCGGCGGCGGTGACGGGCGATGCGCCCGCGCGGACGCATACAGGCAGACCGCCGCCGCGGCGGCCAGGTTAAGGCTCTCGGCCCGGCCGTAGATGGGCACGGCGACGGCCTCATCGGCCAGGGCCAGCAGGTCATCGGGCAGGCCCCAGGCCTCGTTGCCGAAGAGCCACGCGGTGGCACGCCTCAGCGTCCCGTCCGACTCGAGCTCGTCGAGTTCCACCCCCGCGCTCCCGTCGGCGGCGAGGACCCGCACCCCGGCCCGGGCCAGCGCCGCGGCCGCTTCCCGGAGCGGGGAGCCGGTTGTAGGGGTCGACCGAGGCATCGGAGAAGATCACCCCGTCCGCGCCCGCCGCATCCGCCGTGCGAAGCACGGTCCCCTCGTTACCGGGGTCACGCACGTTCGCCAGCAGCACCACCAGCCGTGGTGCCGCCGCGACCAGCTGCTGCAGCGGGACATCGATGAACCGGCATACGGCCAGCACACCCTGCGGGGTGACCGTCTGGGCGAGCTCCGCCATCACCTCACCGCTGACGGCGTGCACCGCCGCTCCCTGCCCGGCGGCCTGCGCGGCCAGCTCGGCGTACCGCGCCCAGGCGGCCCCGGTGACAAGCAGCTCGGTGACCACCGGGCCCCCGGCACCACCGGACCCGCCGCTGGTGGCTCCGGCATCGGGGGCTTCCCGCATGCCGAGCGCCTCCCCCGCCGCCTGCGGGCCCTCGGCCAGGAACGATCGGGCACGCTGGCGGAACGAGCGTTTAGCCAGCTGCCGGGCCAACTTGACCCGCGGCGAGCGGATGCTCGTGATCTCGGTGCCGACGATCACGGCGCCCGCGAGACCACTGGCCAGAACCCCGCCGGCGCCCTCCCGCGCTCCCGAAGCCCCCGGCGGGCACTGCTTTCATGACCGTGGTGGCTCAGTGACGATAGATGCACTCGAGCGACCACGATCATGAAGCTCGCCAGCTTCTCGGCGCCGGTCAGGCCGCGGCCGTGTCCGCTGCCGCCTGACCGCCGAAGTCCTCGGGCAGGGCCTTCCTGGCCACCTCGACCAGTGCAGAGAAGGCTGCCGGGTCGTCGACCGCGAACTCGGCGAGCATCCTGCGATCGACATCCACGCCAGCGATCTTCAGTCCCTGGATGAACCTGTTATAGGTCAGGCCGTCGGCCCGCGCCGCTGCGTTGATGCGCTGGATCCACAGCCGCCGGAACGCTCCCTTGCGGTCCTTGCGATCGCGGTACGCGTAGGCCATCGAGTGGAGCGCCTGCTCCTTGGCCTTGCGGTACAGGCGCGACCGCTGGCCACGGTAGCCGCTGGCCCGCTCGAGGACGACGCGGCGCTTCTTGTGGGCGTTGACCGCCCGCTTCACGCGTGCCATTTCTTCGACTCCCTTACGCGGGCCGGGTCACTTGCCCAGCAGTCTCTTCATCTTCTTGGTGTCCGCGGGCGCTAGCGTCACCTCGTTCTTGAGGCGACGGGTCCGGGTACTCGGCTTGTGTTCGAGAAGGTGGTTGCGGTTGGCCCGGCGGCGCATGACCTTGCCGGTAGCGGTCAGCCGGAACCGCTTGCCGGAACCGCTGTGCGTCTTCATCTTCGGCATGTCGCCGTCGTCTCCGTTCCCTGGCGTGCCATCGGGCACGACCTTCTTGTCCGTGCCTGCGGCACGGTCCTAGTTTCGCGCCTCCGGCACGGCTTCCCTGAGCGCGCCTCCGGCACGGCTTCCCTGAGCGCGCCTCCGGCACGACGCTTGCTTCTGACCGGCGGGCCGGTCAGTTCCCCGTTATTGCGTCAGCCGCGCCACGCTCAGCGGGCTCGGCGGCCGCCACGGCCGGCCCGGGCGGCCCGGGCCTGGGCGCGGCTGGCCTGGGCGCGGCTGGCCTGGGCGCGGCTGGCCTCGGAGCGGCTGGCCTCGGCGCGGCTGGCCTCGGCGCGGCCGGACTGGGCTCGGCCGGACTGGACTCGGCCGGACTGGACTCGGCCGGACTGGACTCGGCCGGACTGGGCTCGGCCGGCCTGGCCTCGCGCGGCGGCGGCACCGGCCGACCCGGGTGGTCCGACCCGCGGGAAGCGGGTCGCGGCGTCCGGTCGGCCTTGGCCTCGGCCTTCCTCTTGTGCGGGCCGATCACCATGATCATGTTCCGGCCGTCCTGCTTCGGCTGCGCCTCGACGAATCCGAGCTCTTCGACATCGCCGGCCAGCCGCTGCAGGAGCCGGTAGCCGAGGTCGGGCCTGGACTGCTCGCGCCCCCTGAACATGATCGTCACCTTGACCTTGTCCCCTTGCCGCAGGAACCGCTCGACGTGGCCCTTCTTGGTGCCGTAGTCGTGCGGGTCGATCTTCGGCCGGAGCTTGATCTCCTTGATGACGGTCTGCGCCTGGTGCTTGCGCGACTCCCTGGCCTTGAGCGCCGATTCGTACTTGAACTTGCCGTAGTCCATCAGCTTGGCCACCGGTGGCCTTGCGGTCGGCGCGACTTCGACGAGGTCGAGATCGGCCTCCTGGGCCAGCCGGAGCGCGTCGTTGATCGCGACTATGCCGACCTGCTCGCCGTTCGGACCGACGAGCCGCACTTCGGGTACGCGGATACGCTCGTTGATACGGGGTTCAGTGCTGATGTGACCTCCCTGAGCCACTCTCGCCGCCGCGGGGCCTTCCCGCGGTCGGTCTGCGACCTTGTGCGGCGCCCCATATGCACAAGGCCCCGCATTGCGTGCATGCGGGGCCACCAAGGACGCGGCGCTCCCGGACCGCTAGCTACGTCCGGATCGGGTGCGCCACAGCGCCCGGGGGGCCGTCGCGGCTGCTACGCGCGACGGCGCCGGTGCGCCCGGCCTGACTAGCCAGCCCTTGAGCCAGCCAATCCGCCGGCCAGCCCACTCTGGGGCTGTCCGGCCGTACCCGCCAGCAAGTGGGCTGGCCAGGTGGGAGGCGGCCGAGGTGGTCCTCCGCTTGCACGTCCGGCACGCGGTGCGCCGGACTGGTCGTCAGCCAAGAGTAACGCATTCCGGCCCGCCCGGTATTCCGCGGGCCCGGCCGGCCCGGGTCGGCCGGGTTCGGCGGATCGCTGCGCGCTATCCGGCGCCTCCCGCCTGTCCCGCCCGGCGCTCCAGCTCCGCGCGCCCGGCCCGGCGCATCGCGGCGGTCGGCGCGGTGCGGGCGGTCATCAGCTCGACCTGACGGGCCGCCTGGCGGAGCAGCAGCTCGAAGCCGCTGATCACGGCGGCCCCAGTCCGCTCCGCCGCGGCGGCCAGCGGGGTGGGCCACGGCTGGTACACGACATCGAGGACCGCCGAGGGGACCAGATCCCCGCGGAGTACGCGTTCTGCGTAGTTGTCGGCGGCTCCGGCCGGAACGGTGGAAATCAGCAGGTACCAGCTCCCGGCGGTGGACGGCCCGCCGAACTCGGCCAGCCGGACGGTCATGCCGAGCCTGCTCGCGGCGGCACGCAGGTCTCCGGCCCGCGCCGGGTCCCGGACGGCCACCGTCGCCTCGCTCCCGCCGAGCCCGCGCAGGGCGCCGAGCGCGGAGCATGCGGTTGCGCCGGCCCCGAGTATCAGCACGGGCCCGGCAGCCGACAGACCGGCCGTGGCAAGTGTCGTGACCATGCCCGGCACGTCGGTGTTATGGCCGTGCTTGGCGCCTGCGGCGAAGATGACGGTGTTGGCGGCGCCCACCTGGACGGCCAAGGGCTCGGTCGCGTCGAGCAGTGGCAGCACCGCGCGCTTCAGCGGCATGGTGAGCGACAGGCCCGCCCAGTCGGGGCCGCACCCGTCGAGCAGCCCTGGCAGCCGCGCCTCGTCGCACTCGATCGCCTCGTAGGTCCAGCCGGTCAGGCCGAGAGCCCGGTACGCGGCCCGGTGCAGCACCGGGGACAGGGAATGGCCGACCGGCGAGCCGAGCACTGCCGCTCTCATCGCGACAGCCTCAGCATGCTCCGTTCTTCCGGCACAGGGCCACGTACTGGTCGAACACGGCCGGGTCGTTGGTGAACAAGGTCAGGCCCGTCTTCAGGTTCACGGTCACGAAGTATGTCAGGTTCCCGTGCGCCGGGTGCAGCGCGGCCTGGATCGCGGCATCGCCCGGGCTGTCGATCGGCCCGGGCGGAAGACCCTTGTGAAGGAACGTGTTGTAGGGCGAGTTGACGGCAAGCTGCGAGTTCGTGAGGCTGATTCCGAACCTGTGCAGCGCGTAGTTCACCGTGCTATCGAGCCCGAGGAACATGCTGCTGGACAGCCGGTTGTAGATCACCTCGGCCACACGGGAGTAGTACTTGGGGTTCCCGCCCTCGGCCTCCAGGATGCTGGCCACGGTGATGACCTGGCCCGGGGTGAGATGGACCGCCGCGGCCGCCTGCGGCAGGCTGATGCTGGCCGCCTCCTGCTTGAACCGGGCCACCATGGCCTGCAGCACGCTCGTCGCGCTCATGCCCGGGCTGATGTCGTAGGTCGCTGGGAACAGGTAGCCCTCGGGGTTCCGGTTGGCGTATGAGGGAAGCCCGAGCGCGGCCGTGTCCTTCAGGGCCTTGGCGTACGCGCTGGCCGTTATGGGGGACTTGGCGGCTTCGAGTCGGCTCAGGATCTGGGTCAGCCGCAGTCCCTCCGGGATCGTCACCCCGTTCTGGATCCGCGAGGCCGGCGCGAGCAGCAGCTTGTACGCCAGCGCCGAGTTCATGTGCTTGTGCAGGCGGAAGAAACCGGGCTGCAGGCAGGTCGGGCAGGAACTCTGCTTCACCGCGCTGACGAAGGAGCTGGTGCTGGCCACGACCCCGAGTTGCACCAGCCGCGGCCCCAGTGACTCGGCGGTGTCGCCGGGCAGCACCTGCACCGTGACGTCGCCGAACCCCGGGCCTGAGTAGTCCGGGGACTGGAAGTGCTTGTAGATCTTGTAGCCGCCCGCGCCCAGCGCGATCAGCACCACCACGACGACGATCGGGGCCAGCACCGGGGCCAGCACGCGGCGTATGCGGCGCCTGGGCCGGCTGCCCCGCCCTCGCCGGGAGTCCCCCCTTTCCCCGAACCCCGGAATGAGCCCGTCTTGAGCTGGCGGGTCATCCCACTCGGCAGGCTCGCCCGCGCCGTACGGCCACCTTTCCCCGCCGTCCGAACCCGACCCGGGTTCCTCAAGGTCGGCCCCGCCGGCGTCCTGGCCCCGCCGGAGCCCGGCGGGCCCGCCGGGCTCCGGACCCGCATCCCAGTCACCATGGCCCGGCGGGGGCGGCTCGTGATCTATGCCGCCGCCGCTGTAGCCGGGAACGGCGGGCAGCGCCTGCGGCCCAGTGGCATCCGGCGGTGGCCGCCACCGGAACGGGCCGCGATCCTCGGCGCCCGGGAGTACCGCGCCGGGGTAGGCATCAAGCTCGTCGATGGGGCCGCGCTCGCCGCGCGTGCTGCGCTGCCCGTAATCTGGCGCGCTGCCGCCGCCCGGCTGGCCGTAGGAATCGGTCCGGCCATAGCGGCTCGGCTCCTCGTAGCCGGCCGGCTCGCCATAGGGATCCCGGCGGCGGCGACCGCGCCCGGCTGGCCGTAGGCCTCCGGCCCCGCCGTGGTGTCCGGGGGAGCGTAGTAATCCTGCGGAGGGTGCGGAGCGCGGGGGCCGTAGCCGTCGCGTGGCGGGCGCGGATCAGGCCGCTGCGCGGAGGGCTGGCCCGAGTAGCGCGGATCGGTCTGGGCGAACGGATCCGGCGCGGCGTAAGGGTTCTGCTGCGCGTAGAGATCCCGCGCGGCGTTGGGGTCCCTACGGGCATAGGGATCAGGGTCGGCGTAGCGTCCCCGCCCACCGTAGGGATCGGACTGCCCGTTGCGGCCCGCCTGACCGTAGGGGTCGGCCTGACCGTTGCGGCCTGTGTGAGCCCCGCGGCCCGGCTGGCCGGCGTAAGGGTCCGCGCGAGCGGCGGGGTCAGCGGGCGGGTACGGGTCCGCCTGGGCGTCGGCGTCAGGCGCGGCGTAGGGATCGGGGTCGGCGTAGTCCCGAGCTGCCCGGCTGTGCCGACCGGAGCGACGCGGCCTCCGGCGCTCCGGCCAGTCCCTGCTCCCTCCGTCGCGCGTCACGTCCCTCCTCCTGAGGCTGAGCCGACCAGCTCGCCCGCGGGCCTGCCCGTGGAACGCTCCAAGTCCAGCGCCCCCTGCAGCAGCAGCGTGGCCGCGGCCCGGTCCACTCTAGGCCGACGAGCCCTGGAGTCGCTGCCGCCCCGTCGCAACGCGTCGTGAGCGATGACCGTGGTGAACCGCTCGTCGACCAGGCGGACCGGGACCGGCGCGACGCGGCCGGCCAGGTGGGCCGCGAATGTCCTGGCCTCGGCGGCGGCCGGCCCTTCGCGGCCGGAAAGGGCGATGGGCAGGCCGACGATCACCTCGATCACGTCGTCGGCCGTGGCGAGGTCCGCCAGCGCATCGAGATCGCCGGCGCCCCGCGGGACCGTGGCCAGCGGGCTGGCGAGTCGGCCGTCGGCATCACAGTGCGCCACCCCGATCCGCGCCGAGCCGACATCGACCGCCAGGCGGACGCCGGCCCTCAACCGATGACCCCACGCCATCGAAGTCTCGGCCAGGCAACGATACGGCTGCGGCACGGTCTCACCGTACGCTACCCGGCCCCATTATGTCCGTGATGGCCGCAGCAAGGGCCGCAAACGACGCCTCCATCGCCTGAGCTGCCCCGTCGCCGAGCGGTGCCCCGCCTCCCTGGGCCACGTCATCCTTGCCGCCGCCGCGGCCGCCGAGCACGCCGGCCGCCGTCAGCACGAGCGCGCCGGCGGCCAGGCCGCGCGCCCGCCCGGCGTCATTGACGGTGACGACGACCGTGGGCCGGTCGGCGGGGATTCCCGCGACGATCACGACGCCCGCGCGGTCGGGCGCCAGCCGGCCGCGGATGTCGAGCGCGAGCTTGCGGATGCTGTCGGCACCGGTGCCGTCGGGCACCCGGTGCGCGACAAACGAGGCTCCGGCCACGTCGGCGGCGCCTTGGGCGAGCTCGGCCGCGGAGTCGAGCAGCCTGGCGGAGTTGAGCCGCTCAAGGTCCCGCTGCGCATCGCGAAGCCGGGTCACGAGGGCGGCTACCCGGTCGGGCAGCTCCTCCCGGGGGGCCTTCAGCTGCTCGGCGAGCTGGCTGACCAGGATGCTTTCCCGGGCGAGGAACCTGAACGCGTCCATCCCCACCAGCGCCTCGACGCGGCGCACGCCCGAGCCGATCGACGACTCGCCGAGGACCTTGACCAGGCCCAGCTGGCCGGAGCGGGCGACGTGGGTGCCGCCGCACAGCTCGCGGGAGTAGTTCCCGACCTCGACGACGCGGACCTCCTCGCCGTACTTCTCCCCGAACAGGGCCAGGGCGCCCATCGCCCGCGCCTCGTCGATCGAGGTGAGGAAGGCCCGCACGGCCAGGTCAGAGATCAGGACCTGGTTGACCTCGGCCTCCGCGTCGGCCAGCACGGACGGCGGCACCGCGCCCATGGCGGTGAAGTCGAACCGGAACCGGCCGGGCGCGTTTTCCGAGCCGGCCTGGGCCGCCGACTCGCCCAGCGCGCCCCGGAACGCGCGGTGCACGAGGTGGGTCGCGGTGTGCGACCTCGAGATCGCGCGGCGGCGCTCCACGTCGATCTCGGCGTGCACGGCGGCCCCGACGACGATCTCGCCCGCCGTCACCCGGCCGCGATGCACGATGAGCCCGGGCACCGGCGACTGCACGTCAAGCACCTCGATCTCGGCGCCGTCTCCCGCTCCGCTGCCGGACGCCCTGATCCGGCCGGCGTCGGCGAGCTGGCCGCCGCCCTCCGCGTAGAACGGGGTCCGGTCGAGCACCAGGTCGACCTCGGCTCCCTGGCCCGCCGCGGGCACCGAGACGCCGCCGACCAGCAGGCCGGTGACGGTCGCGTCGTCGGCCACGTCGTCGTATCCCGTGAAGGTCACCCGCCCCGACCGCTCCAGCAGGGACGCGAGGACCGAGATGTCGGCGTTACCGGTCTTCTTCCCGGCCGCGTCCTCCTTGGCCCGCTGCCGCTGCTGCGCCATGAGCCTGCGGAACTCCGGCTCGTCCACGGCGAGCCCCTGCTCGGCGGCCATCTCCAGGGTCAGGTCGATCGGGAAGCCGTAGGTGTCGTGCAGCTGGAAGGCCTGGCCACCGCGGATGGTGCTGGCGCCCTGGCGGCGGGTCTCCTCGACGGCGGCGTCGAATATCGCGCTGCCGGTGCGGAGCGTACCGAGGAAGGCCGCCTCCTCCGCGTCGATGACCGTGAGGACGTGCGGCGCGTCGCGGCGCAGCTCGGGATACTGCTCGCCGAGCGCGTCGATCGCAACGGAGGACAGCTCGTGCAGGAAGCGCTCGTCCTCCCCGACGCGGCCCTGGCTGCCGCCTGATCCGCCGCGCTGCGCGCCCGCGAGCAGCCGGAGGTTGCGGACACTGCGGCGCAGGATCCTGCGCAGCACGTACCCGCGACCCTCGTTCGAGGGCACGACGCCGTCGGCGACCAGCATCACGGCCGTCCGCACGTGATCGGCGACCACGCGCAGCGCCACGTCTGTCCGGTGGTCCCGGCCGTACCGCTGCTCGGTCAGCTCCGCGGCGCGGTCGAGCACCTTCCACATGGTGTCGATCTCGTAGATGTTGTCGACGCCCTGCAGCAGGGCGGCCATCCGCTCCAGGCCCATCCCCGTGTCGATGTTGCGCGAGGGCAGGTCGCCGACGATCGGGAAGTCCTCCTTGCCCGTGCCCTCGCCGCGCACGTACTGCATGAAGACCAGGTTCCACACCTCGAGGTAGCGGTCCTCGTCCGCCACCGGCCCGCCCTCGCGGCCGTACTCGGGCCCGCGGTCGTAGTAGATCTCGGAGGACGGCCCGCACGGGCCCGGCACGCCCATCGACCAGAAGTTGTCGGCCATTCCGCGGCGCTGGATCCGGTCCTCAGGCACCCCGACCCGGTCGTGCCAGAGCTTCGCCGCCTCGTCATCGTCGGTGTACACGGTCACCCAGAGCCGGCTCTCGGGAAAGCCGAACCCGCCGGCGGATTCCGGGCTCCCAGGCGAACGGGATGGCCTGCTCCTTGAAGTAGTCGCCGAACGAGAAGTTCCCCAGCATCTGGAAGAACGTGGCGTGCCTCGTGGTCTTGCCCACCTCCTCGATGTCCGGCGTGCGCACGCATTTCTGCGCGGAGGTGGCACGGCGGAACGGCGGGGGCAGCTGTCCCAGGAAGTACGGCTTGAACGGGACCATGCCGGCATTGACCAGCAGCAGCGTGGGGTCGTCGGCGATCAGGCTGGCCGACGGGACCACGGTGTGCCCGCGCTGGGAGAAGTAGCCAAGGAAACGGCGGACGATCTCTGCCGACTCCATCAGAACCTCCGGGAGGGGACTGCCGCCTTCAGGCGGCATCCGAATCGCGCCACCCGGCGTGTCACACCGGTCAGACGGACAGGCGGGCTGCGTACGATTG
>WNFM01274871.1_pt2 | contig 11946 bp, 10 predicted proteins | sample 5400271 | NCBI WGS metagenome assembly WNFM01 (sample SAMN13153352, study PRJNA577476) | soil metagenome | isolation source: 60 cm saprolite on Douglas fir-dominated hillslope | place: USA:California | collected 2013-09-17 | reverse complement strand
TTGGCCCGACTCCCGTTTAGCGGCAGCACCAAGTCGCTCCCGAAGCTGCGGATCGTCGTACAGACGGCACAACGCATCCGCCAGTGCGGGAACATTTTCGGGTGGCACAAGTAGAGCACTTTCACCGTCGTGTACTACCTCCGCCGTGGCGGGATGATCGCTGCTGACGATGGCGCGGCCCGCTGCCATGTACTCGAACAGTTTAAGCGGCGAGGCATAATAGGCAAAATGGGCAGTCGTTGGAAACGTCATCGCACATACATCGAAAGCTGCAAGGTACACTGGCCCCTCGGTGGGTGTTACCTGCCCCGCTAACAAAAATGAGTCGGCAGATAAGCCGTGCTCCTGCCAGTAATCGCGAAGGGTTTGCGCTGTTTCGAGGGGACCACCCACCAGACACAACGTAATTTTGCGATCCGGAATGCTGGCGATGGCGTCAATCAAATGATCGATCCCCTTGGACATTGCCATCGTCTGCAAGCGGCCCATGTAACCGACGATAAACGCATCCATCGGGATATTGAGTTTTGTCCGCGCCGTCGCACAATCTGGCATATTCGCAAAGCGCTCCTGCCGGAAGCCATCATGCGCGACGATTACACGCTGCGCTCCACGAGCCGTGAGTGCATCACCTAGTTTCCCTGTAACCGCAATCACCGTCCCAACGCGCCGGACGCACCAACTTTGCAGCGTCGCGCCGAAACCGGAGACTGATAGTTGGTGAGCCTCATAGCACAGCTTCCGGCGTGGTCTGAATAGGCTGAACATTAGAAGTGTACCAATATCGCGGCTGTAATAGATGTCGGCGCTGCCGGACGTGAAAAGCAGTGACACTAAATAGCTAAATGTCTGTAGCACAAAAGCTGCACGCAAAAAGTTTAAGCCCCATCTGAACAGGTCCAGGCACGCAACCCGCTGGATGGCAAAATTATGGGCAACGCCATAATAAATCCACGGGTCAGCATTCACCAGTTCAGGCCGGTTGAAACGGTTAGGGATGATCAACGTAACATTCAGACCCGCCTGGGCAACTGCCTCACACATCTGCATAATCTGCAAGCCGTGCGCTTTCTGGGTAGGTAGTCGAACATTGGCTAGATACAGGAGTTTCATGAGTGCATAATCTGTGAGGGGCGTCTAACGCCAATGGGAGAGGTCTTTGCCGAGATATCGCGCCAGTTTGTCGTTATGCGGTTGATAATGTTCGACAAGCATTGCACGAAATTCAGGCGACATGGGTTTTCGATTGGCATCAGGTTTTTCGCTTCGATGCGGGTTTTCGTGCTTGGGAGAAAAATTCTCCAATGTGTGGTATTCAATCCCAAGGAAGGATTCGATTTCGCAGACAACAGAAAAAGGGTTACGCTGCAAATCTTCAAATAATACGACCTTGAGCTGATTGGCAGGAAAATGCTTCAGATAACGTTCTATTTGCTCATAATAATAGCCTGAATCTACATAAGAGCGATAAATGCCTTTGCCCCGATAGTCTAGCGTTTCTTTGTAGATTTCTATTTCGCGAGGGGTGGTTGTGTTCCAGCCTGCTCGGATTCGAGCAATATCCTCCGTTATCGCTTGCTCAAAATCAAGAGTTTCATATTTACGAGCGTAGCCATGCCACCAATGTGAATAAGCGCGCTCGATTGGATTCCGCAGGCAAACTATTAATTTCGCCTCAGGATTCGTGGCAAAGATACGGGACGCAATAAACGGCAGATATAGGTTGCGGTGTCTGGCTTCGCCGATGATAGGTTCACCCTTCCAGTGGGCGAAGTATCTGCGCCGATAATGCTCCAGGCCAAGTTCATATTCCGCCTCAAAAAAAACAGGTTCTTTGGGAAAGGACAGGCATACGCCAGGAATTTCACTCAGGTAGGCATAAAGGGTTGTGGTGCCAGACTTGGCCGCACCTAGCAGGAACAAGTTGGGCTTAAAAGCTGGGTTTTCTACTTGCGGCGGCACAGGGGTCACATGAAACCCCGCTCGTGCCCACAGGTCGAAATACTCCTCATAACGCCTGTCGCGTAAAATCGGATCGATCAGATGGACGATTTTGCGGGCGCTCTCAACTTCTGATCGGGTCTCGTCCGCATGGAATTCAGACACCTGCTGAGGAGTCGGTGTCTCCGAAAAATACGTGGACAAACGCTGATCATCTTTCAAAAGGTAGTTGAGGGTAATGGTGAATCCAGATGCTGACCACAAATTTGCATATACGCTTAGTGAGCTATTTTTGATGATCTTGCGAACCAGCCTGATTATCTGGTACTTCCGAACAGAAAAGTTACGCATCCCGCGAACGTTTGAAGACGTAGTTTTAGCTCGTGAGCGTGAGAACAGATACGGCATCATATCGTACACGAGCAACCGTGTTAAGAGAGGAAGCTTATTAAAGTAAGGACGCCAATTTCTGATCGAAGTTTCCTTCAAGTTGCTGGTTGCTCCCACGTACTGGATGTTTTCTCTAAACAATCGTCTAAGAAGGTTAACAGTGTCAAAGCTAAATTACAAGCGTACTTTCCATCAGCGCCACCAGCCGATCCATCATCCCTTCAAGGCTGTGGTTGGCATTGACTCGTTGACGAATCCCGTCAACCATAGATTGCCGCTCGGCAGTTGTCATCTTCAACAGGGACTTAAGGCTGTTGGCTAGCCCTGCAACGTCATTGCTATCGACGATTCTGAGTCGCGAGGCATAATCCCCAAGCAACGGATCAAAGGCTGGATTTGTGACGATGGTTGGCACAGCCGTCAGCATACTTTCCAAGGCCGCCTTGTCGAACAGGCCCGGCGGGCTGAGATTCACGGCGACACTCGCTTGCCAATACATCTCACGGACAGCTTGCTGTTTCAGCGCACCGGTAAACGTCACTTTGTCAGCAATTTTTAGTTCATTGGCAAGCGCCTGCAAATGCGCCAGGTAGGTTTGATCGTGGCCCGGCGGAACCGCCCCAACAAAGGCAACACGTGCATTAACATCCATCGCCAGTGCCCGCAGCAGCGTTTCCTGATGCTTAATCGAGGTGAGGCGAGCTACCTGCACAATCAGCGGCGGATCGTCCGGCTGACAATTCGGGTTGGGCGCAAAGAAGTCTGCGTCAATGCCGTGACCGAGTGGGCGCAGCTTTGGAGTGCGAACCGGGAATCCATCGGAAACGGCAGTAGCGACATAGCGGCAGGCGGTAACTGCTAACCGCAGTTCGAGATCGGCTTGTCGGTGGATATACCACAGAATCAGCGGCTTGCGAAAAATCGTGGCATAAGGCGCGGCAAGTACGGCAAAACGCGGAATCATATGGCAGAAGATGACATCCACATTGTTGATCACACGGTTTAACACCTGATAAAACGCCACGAGTTCGCGCAGACGATTGCGGCCCCGTTCTTTACCCATTGACCAGGCAGTCACGTTAGTAGGCAGGGCTACCGCAGGCTGTTCCAGGCATAGTACGTCAAGATGGTCGACCCGCGCTGCGAGGGCGTTTATCCAGCCTGTTACAAATGCCAGCAGGGGATCGGCCGGATCAACCTTCTGTGTGATCATCAGGACGCGCACGGCAGCTCCCCATTGGCAACTGCCCGCCACATCCCGATCCAACGTGCGGTCATTTCCTGTGGATCAAAATGTTCGTTCACATGGATACATGCCTGTTCGCCCATGTGTCTGGCACGAGCAGAATCGTCCAGCAATGCCAGTAGTTCCCGTCCCAACGCTTCGGAATCGCCAATTGGCACGGTAAGCCCGGTTTGACCCTCCTGAATGATCTCGCACGCACCATCGCTGGCTGTGCTGACTATGGGTAAGCCCGCTGCACCCGCCTCAAGAAGCACAACGCCGAAAGCTTCATAATAACTCGAATGGGCGTATATATTGGCAATCTGATACAGGGCGGGCAGGTCAGTGTGCCGGATCGCGCCGGGCAGCCGGACCGCTGAGGATAGTCCGAGATCGTTTACCAAGGCCGGAATGCTGGTCCCGCTTACGTCGCCCGCAATGATTAGCCGTGCATCGGGCTTGGCGGCGTGGACTCCGGCGAATGCGCGGAGTAACGTCGGCAAATCCTTGCAGGCTACTGGACGGCCTACCCAGATCACGACGGGTGTTCCCAGTGATAGATCAAGCGTTTCGCGCCAACGGGCAATTTGATCTGGTGCGGCAGGCGTTTTGAACCTGGTCAGGTCCGGCGGAACGGGCGCAACACATACGTGGTCTGGCGAGATGCCGAGCCGGATACACGCTTCCTGCTCTCGATGATTTACCACCCGCACGGCATCGGCATAGCGAACCGTTTGCCGTGCTAGCCGTTGCAGCCAGACGTTGCGGCGGCTTTCTCTGGCAAAATATTTATTGTCGATAACCGGCACATTGATCTGCATAATGAGTGGGATACGCAGCCGACGCCGTAGCGCCAGCCCGATCAACGCGGTTAAGAAAGGGTCCTGGGTGGTGATAATGTCAATCGGCTGCTGGGCATGAAAGCGCATGGCAGCACGAAAGCCATCCAGCAGATAGTTAAAATAGCCGTGTGAATTGGTTGGGGCTGCAAACAACCGTTCGGAAGCATAGGGTGTTAGGGCAGTGCGTTTCGCGCGGTTACACACAACCATACTGATCCGCCCGACCTGCGCAGCGTAGGTTTCATGGCGAGTACGCGAGTTGCCAATCGATTCGGTCAGCACAGAACTATCCATGCTCAACATCAGGACGTGCATTGCCCGACCTCGCACAGCGCTGTAAGAGTTTGTTCAACTAACCCCGACCATGTGAACCGCTCCAGCCCACGCCGCGTATTTGCAGCCAGGCGACGAGGCAGATCATTCTGGAAAGAATTTTGGAGCGCAGTAATCAGTGCCGCCGGATCAGGATGCTTGACCAGTAGTCCATTTTCGCCATCGCGCACGATCTCCGGGTTGCCGCCGCGTTGGCTGGCAATCACTGGAGTCCCCGCGTACAACGCCTCAAGAATCGTATGAGATAAGCCTTCGTAGCCTGAATACAAAATCAGATAATCGGCGGCACGCATATACAGCGCCAGCCGTTCGTGCGGTACTTTGCCCAGGAAGATCGCCCGATCTGCGACCCCATGTTCCACTGCGCGCGCTTTTAGCACTGGCAATTGAGGGCCATCACCCGCCACGACTAGCTGAACATCAGGGACATGGATCAGCGCATCGATCAGGTAATCGACGCCCTTCCAGGCCGTTAGTCGAGCGGCTGTCACCAGATAACACCCTTCCTGTGACCAACCAAGCTGCTGGCGGGCATCCCCCCGGCTTGACGTAGATTGATAATCATGTTCGTCGAGTGCATTATAAATTACCTGCACACGCTGTGGATCGGCTCCCCAGCCGATGACCATTTGCCGCAGGTATTCACTCGGCACGATCACCCGATCCATTTGTTGAACTTCGCGACTGCGGCTGCCTTTGAACCATTCGACCAGCGGATTGTAGCGGCGGGTCTGGAACTCATCAATATCCTCAGTCGGTGGAATCCAGCCTCGATTAACGCAGCGTTCCCAGGCATAATCACCCACCACCTTCATGACACGCGGCTTACCACGTTCACCAGAGCGGGGCAAGCTCAGGCTGTGAATGTAAACAAGGTCGGCCCAGGCTGCACCTTCGCGGTAGGCCCGTGCATATCTCGCGAGGCGAAACGGCAGTTGGACAAATGGAATGCGCGTCAGCGGATACGGATAGCCGTCCGTTGGCGCGTTGCCATAGGCAAGGGCGCGAACTTCGTGACCGCGAGCCTGTAACGCTGGCAGCAGTCGGTACAGATACGTCGCCGGGCCGCCTGCATCCGGGTGGAAGATTCCCGACGCAATAAAGATGCGCATTACCGTAGCGCGGTATCTATTGCTCTTATAGCTTTATTACCCGGCTGCCATTGTGCTTGAAATTGGCCGTCACATTGCGCGTGTCAACAATCAGCCTGGTATTGGCAATGATCCACGACCAATCAAAGCTTGAGTGATCCGTGACAATTACCACACAGTCGGCAGCTTGCAGCCAATCCTCGGTCAACTCTCCATTCGTCATGACGCGGTTTTGTTCAAGCCGAATAGACGCCACATATGGATCATAATAAGATACAGTAGCGCCCTTGTCCTCAAGCAGTTGGATAACGTCAAGCGCGGGGCTTTCACGAACATCGTCCACGTCGCGTTTATAGGCAACACCAAGCACGGCAATTTTTGATCCGCGTACCGCTTTCGACTCGTCATTTAGTGCTTCCGCCACGCGCTCAACGACGTACAGAGGCATTGAGGTATTGATCTCGCTGGCGAGTTCGATAAACCGCGCGGTGTAGTTCAGCGTCTTGAGCTTCCAACTCAGGTACAGCGGATCAATCGGGATACAATGTCCGCCAATGCCGGGGCCGGGATAAAAAGGCATGAAGCCAAACGGTTTGCTGGACGCCGCGCGAATCACTTCCCACACGTCAACACCCAGGCGATTGCACATCAACGCCATTTCATTGACCAGACCAATGTTGACGGCCCGGAAGGTGTTTTCAAGCAGCTTGACCATCTCGGCGGCCACCAGCGACGCTACCGGAACAACCTGATCAACAATGCTGCCGTAATACAGGCAGGTCACTTCCTGGCAGCCCTCCGTGGAGCCGCCGATAACTTTGGGGGTGTTGCGCACGTTATATTTCTTGTTACCAGGGTCGATCCGTTCGGGTGAGAAGGCGACGAAGACATCCTCGCCCGGTGTCAGTCCTTTCTGGGTGAGACGCGGAATGACGATCTCCTCGGTTGTACCAGGATACGTGGTACTTTCCAGCACGATTAACATGCCAGCGTGTGCAACTTCGGCGATAGCATCCGCCGCGCTGATGACGTAAGACATATCGGGGTCTTTGGTTTTGCGGAGTGGCGTAGGAACACAAATGCTTACGGCGTCGATATCCCCCAAATCACCGTAATTCGTCGTTGCTCGCAATTTGCCGGATTTCACCAGTGGTTCGAGCTGCGCCGTAGGAATATCCGGGATATAGCTGATCCCACTGTTTAGCAGGTTAACTTTATCGTCGCTCACGTCAAGCCCGGTAACATTGAAACCGACTTCGGCAAAGGCTACCGCAAGCGGCAAGCCGACATATCCAAGGCCAATAATACCGATTTTTGCTGTGCGGTCGGAGAGGCGTGAGAGAAGTTGATCTTTGTACATTACGATTGTTCCTTGGTTCAATAAACAGGGAGTCATTATAGCTGTGGTACAGCGGGCACGCCAGCATAGGGATCCGTCTATTTGGCTACGCTTGCCTGAGCATCGTTTGCCGCGAGGTCTGCCGTTTTCCGACCACTGAGAACGCCTACGAAGGCATCTTGTAACGCGCTGGCGACTTGAGGATCGATCACGTCTTGCGGTGGGACTGCTGGTTGTTCCAGCAGAGTACCGGCAAAAGCGGCATATTTGTCGTCGCCCCACGCCATCAGCGCTGATCGCTGCGAGGGTAGGACTCCCATCGCCTGAGTGAACGCCCCTTGCTGATCGCTGCGGATGAACCATGATAGAAGGCTTAATGCACGCGCTTGCCGATCCGGGTCCGGCGTTGTCACCACCCACAGCCAACCATCAATCGCTGAAATCGGAGTAGACGACGCAGGTAAAAGGATAGGTATTGTTCCAACATTGGTCAGATTGGCCCGCTGTGCGAGATATGTCGTGGAATCGACCTGAACGAGATTAGCCTTTCCATTGAGGAAAGTTTGCCAGTACTGACTAAGGTTAACGTAGTCGAGAAGCTGCGGCGAGACAACCTTCGCCACAACAGCCTGCTCATAGTAGTGCAGTACATTGCGCAACGGATCAATATCCAGGGTTGGAGCACCTTTACTATCGGTGATATGCCCACCCATTGCGAGGTACTGTTGTAGCAGGGTCGTATTGACACCCTTCAGCACTCCCGCCGGAAACAATATGTTCTGCCCACTCACAACAAGCTCATCGAGAGTATGCGGCGGTGTTGGCAGTGCAGTCGTGCGGTAGATAACTTGCTGGACTTCGAGCACGTAGGGAATACCGTATTGGTTGCCATTGATCTGCCCCAACGCTAACCCTGTTGGATAGAAATCCGTGGTTGACAGCGCTTTCGTGTCGATCTGCTCTACGAGTTTGGCGGCAACGGCTAGGGCTAGATCGCTGCGTCGCAGGAGCGCAAGATCGGGCATATCGGATTGGGCAACCACGCTGCCGCTGAGCAGGGTTTGGTAAATACTGCCCAATCCCTCGTTGCGTTTGACACGCACCGTAACGACCTGAGATGTAGACGCTGTGTATGCGTTCAACTGCTCGTGCAGTGTTCGTACAGCGGCGGACTTCTCATCGGGGTACAGCGCGGCAGGCCACCATACCAGGATTGAAAGCTGAGGCGTGCTGGTCAGCCCCGAAGATGTCGGAGTGTTGGTTTGTGCCGACGTAGAAATTGCGTTGGCAGTAAGACTTGGCACCACTGTTGGCGTGCCAGCCTGGTTAACTGCGGCGGGAGCGCCGCTGCTACACGCAGTAAACAATGCTGTAAGCAGCGTGGCAACGCTCAGCACTGTCCATTTTTTCTTGTCAGCGCTCAGCACAATATTTCTCGTAAGCCGCCGCATCCATTAACTTGTCCAGCCCGGCAAGGTCATCGGGCTTGATCTTGATAAACCAACCCGCGCCATAAGGGTCTTTATTAACTGTTTCAGGCGTATTTTCCAGCGCCGAGTTGACGGCAGTGACCGTGCCTCCGATGGGTATCTGTAAATCGGAAGCGGCTTTAACGCTTTCCACTGTACCAAAGCGTTCGCCCGTCTTAAACGTATCGCCAACCTGCGGAAGTTCAACATACACCACATCAGATAACGAGTCCTGCGCATAATCCGTCACGCCGATGATGCCCTCGTTGTTCTCAATCTTGATCCACTCATCGGTACGGGTATATTTCAGATCACCAGGAACGTTCAGTTTTCCCATACAATGCCACTCCTTCTTGAGTTTGATGGGAGCACAATTGCGCACAATACTATATCGGGCGAGAGGATAACAAACAAGGATGCCTATTGAGAAGACGGTGTGATAATTGAATATTACAGGCCATGTATGGATGTAGCCAAGAAAACGGCGGTAATAACGATCCAATTTGGGTAGCATTGGCTGGAGCCGGGCTAATCCGTTGTGTCACGACTGCATTAGAGCAAATTTTTTGAAGGCGACGGCAGTTTCGTGGCCTTGATCGCGGAGAGGTAGATCGCGTTGTGGGTAGTAGCATGGCCTCGTGTCCAGCCCTCACAAACTGTTATCAAACCCATTTGCTTGACCAACTAACTATCTCATGCTAACTTATCCCTGCTTAATATTTTCATTCTGGCTCAATCCTTTTTCAGAGAAATCGGAAGAAAACTGACGCTTTCTTGACAAAAACTACCCATTCCGGTACGATTGTGACAGAATACGCAAACAAACATGCCCAATGGATCAAAAGAACCCAAATTATCTCTATGCCACGCTGGGGTTATCCGGGCAGGCAGGCTGTCTGGCAGTAGTATTCGCGATTGGTGCATTACTGCTCGGCCTGTGGCTCGATCAGGTATTGAATACGCGGCATATTTTTGCGATAGTTTGCGTACTGGGTAGTGTCCCGATCAATCTGATCATCACCTTGCGTGTCACGCAACGCTTAATTGCCAGGGTCATCCCACCAGATAAATCGGCGGCGAAGTCGTCTTCGTCAAAGCCGCCAGATATGTCTGAGGATAATGGGCAATAGGCGAGGTTTTCTTGTCCGTAAACAGCTAAAGTGAATAAGAAGACAACACGACTAAAGGAGGGTACTTCTTGAGCAAACTTGCCCGTCATTACACACTGAGGAGGTTCCTATGAGCGCTACAAGGCGCGGGTTCATACTCTTCGGCATCCTGGTGGTGGTGGTCGCAATCTTCTGCGTGTATCTGCCGTTTTTTGGGCTACCACGCGTAGGATTGGGGGTCGGCCTGCCGTCAACTTCGTTGCCCGCCGAACCATTGACCAACCATTTATTTGGAACTGATATCACATTACCAAACAGCTTCACTTCGCTGGCAGTGGTCGATATCATTGTCCTGCTGATCGGCCTTGCGGTGAACCGGGCCGTGAGCAGCCAGGCTCCAAATCGCTTCATTCCGCGCGGCCTGACACAAGGGATCGAATTAATTGTCGATTTCTGGTACACCCAGGCCCGCAACGTGCTCGGTGAGTTTACGCCGCGTGTGCTGCCCCTGGCACTGACTATCTTCGTATTCCTGCTGGTGGCGAACTGGACTGACCTCATTCCCGGCTTCGAGTCAGTTGGTCTCTTGACTTGCGCCGAAAGCAAGGCTGCTGGTTATCCGGTGAACGGTAATGGTCCGCTGCTTCTGGTCGATAGTCTCGACTTAAAAGGACGCGCCGGAACTAAAGTGACTCCAGAGGATCAGAAGGCCTGCGAAGAAGCCCATCCGGGCAACGTCGCGCCCAAGCGACCTGATGCACCTCCCGAAGCGGCTGGTGGCGGCACAACAGCCACGCCCAATCCCAATCTTTTCCAGGTGGTCCCGTTCTTCCGGGCGTTGGCAACCGATCTAAATCTGCCGCTGGGATTGGCGATCATCGTGTTTATAGCCGTGCAAATCTGGGGTATTCAGGCGCTAGGCGGGGCCTACTTCTACAAGTTTGTCAATATTCCAGCGCTGGGCAATCTAGCGAAAAACCCGATGGGGGTGATGGACTTTGTGGTGGGCCTGGTGGACATCATCTCGGAACTGTCCCGCCTCATCTCACTGAGCTTCCGTCTTCTCGGCAACGTCTTTGCGGGTGGCGTCTTGCTGGCGGTCATGACCTTCCTTGTGGCGGGCGTATTGCCAGTCGCCTTTTACGGACTGGAACTGTTCGCAGGCGCGATCCAGGCTTACGTGTTTGCCATTCTAACGATCATGTACGCCTCGCAGGCTGTTTTCGCTCATCATGCTGAAGAGCACGAAGAACACGATGAGCATTCACCGGCACTGGAACCGGCGGCTGAGCTAGGCTAATTCGTCACGATATCATACTCTTAACCTGAACAGACTCGGAGGAAATCTCTCAATGGATGGTGCAAGTTTCATTACGGCAATGAAGGCAATAGGCGCGGGCCTCGCGATGGTCGGGGCACTCGGCGCAGGCGTCGGTATCGGCTCAGTAGTAAATGGTGCGCTGCAAGCGATGGGACGTAACCCAGACGCGGCTGGCTTGATCCAGACGAACATGATCCTCGGTATCGTGTTTGCCGAAACCATCGCCATTTACTGTCTGGTGGTTGCCCTCATCGTATTGTTCGTCCTCGGTTAATCGCTAAATAGGAGGCCGAATTGGCAGCACTTGGTATAAACGGCGGGTTATTACTCGCACAAATTCTCAACTTTCTAATCATCTTCCTGGCGATCACGTTCCTGGCCTGGAAGCCACTCATCAAGGTACTCGAAACCCGCCNNGAAGATGCCCGCGCTGCCGAACAGGCCCGCGCCAATGCGGAGCGCGATGCGCAGAAGTACATCGACCAGAAACGGGCCGAAGCCAACAAATTGGTGGAAGAGGCTCGCTCGCGGGCTGAAGAACAGGCCAGAACTGTACTGGCTGAAACGAACCAGCAGGCCGAAGAGATTCGTGTCCGCGCGCGTGCCGAAGCCGAAGAAGAACGCAATGCCACTCTCGGTGAGGTCCGTTCGCAGGTCGCGCAGCTTGCCATCGCCGCTGCCGAGCGTGTCATTGGACAATCGGTTGACGAGAAAAAGGCGCAGACCATCATTGACAACTTCTTCAGCGAAGTTCCAGCTGATGTGCGCAATCTCGGCGACGACATCGAAGTGACCACCGCCCTGCCGCTTTCCGATGCTGAGCAAGCGAAGGTCAGCAAGCAGCTTGGCGCGAAGAACGTTACCTTCAAGGTAGACCCCGTAATCC
>WNFM01146118.1_pt1 | contig 11946 bp, 11 predicted proteins | sample 5400271 | NCBI WGS metagenome assembly WNFM01 (sample SAMN13153352, study PRJNA577476) | soil metagenome | isolation source: 60 cm saprolite on Douglas fir-dominated hillslope | place: USA:California | collected 2013-09-17 | reverse complement strand
CACGCTGGGGATCTGTCCACGGTTGAGATCACGGGGGTGGGAGTCGGGATCGCGCCACACCCTTGAAGAGCCACCACCTCGATCACCGCAAGAAGGCCGACGATAGATCGAATTGCCAAGGTAAGTGTCGCACCAACTGTCCCATTCCAGGGCTTGCAGTTCACCGACCGCGAATCGTCGCCAATCATGGCCCGTTACGCCTTCACGCCCAGCGCTGACGCCCGCTCCGCCGCCGTGCTCGGCCTTGCTTCGCGGATCAGTCCGCGGGCCCACTCGATCCGGTCGTGCACGTTGATGAACAGTACGCCGCGCACGATGTCGTTGCTCACGTAGAACACTGCGCCCTCGTGGCCGGGCTCGATCCACACGATCTCGGTGTCGAGGCGCGCCCACAGCTCGCCCACGCCCTCGAACTCCAGCTCGCCGACGCGGAACCATCTGAGCGGCAGGTGATCGTAGGGCTGCTTCGCACCGGCCATGTTCGCGCCCACGGCGCGGCCGTGCGCGTCGGCGTGATCGGCGCCCTCGACGCGCATGATCTGGCCCAGCGCCAGGGACGGGAACTCGGCCACGTCCCCGGCGGCCCAGACGTGCACCACGATGCCGTCGTCGATCGCGAGGCCCGCGGCGTCCGCCAGGTCCACCAGCGGCTCGCCCCCCTGGTCCACGATCACGAGCTGCGTGTCGAGCTCGTTGCCGAGATAGGTGTGCGCGTGGATCAGGCCATTGGTCTCCTCGATCCGCGCCAGCGCATCCCCGCTCACGGTCTCGACGCCCATCTCGCGCAGGTAGTCCATCAGCGGCACGCCGAGGTCGCGCGGCAGCAGCCGGTGCAGGGGATACTCCTCGGTGACGACGAACGTGATCTCCTTGCCGCGCGCGCGCAGCGCTGCCGCCATCTCGACGCATGTGAACCCGCCGCCCACGAGCGTCACGTGCTGCAGTTGTTCCAGGCGTACTTCGAGGTCGAGGTAGTCCTCCAGGTCGCGGAAGTAGCGCACGCCCGGCGTCTCGGCGCCCTCGGCGCGCAGTCGCCTCGGCCGGCAGCCGGTCGCGAGCATCAACTCGTCGAACGTGATGATCTCGCCGCGCTCGTCCCACAGCCGGCGGCCATCGGCGTCCACCTCGATGACCTCGTGACGGAGGCGGACGTCCACGTGCTGTTCCGTGTACCAGTCGTCCGCGTGGAGCGGCAGGCGCTCGACCGTGGCCGTGCCGTACCAAAGGTCCTTCGTGAGCATGGGACGCCGGTACGGGCGGTGATTCTCGCGCGAGAGGAGCAGGATGCTCCCCTCGGGATCGTGCGCCCGGATGCCCTCGATCGCCGACGCTGCCGCGAAGCCGCCGCCGACGATGCAGTATTTCGTGTGCATGGAATGCCTCGGGATGGATGCGTTCGGACGATTGTAGTGGCTCCGAGCGCGCGCCGCCTGCCCAGCCGCAGGTTACCCGGCCGCGCCCGGCTCCGGCGGACCGCCGGCCCCGTGGAGCTCGCGAGAGAGGCCGCGCCTCCAGCTCCCTCTCGCGGCCCAGCTCACGAGCAGCACCGAGCGGAGGACGCAGGTGATCGTGATGAGCCAGGCGATGCCCAGCACGCCGGCGGCGTGCCAGCGCGGCACCATGAACGCGAGCGGGATGCGGGCGAGCGACACCACCGTGTAGATCAGCGAGATCTCGCGCGTGTGCCCCGAGCCGATGACGCACTCCGCAGTCGCGATCTCGACGCCGGTCGCGACGACCGTGAGCGCCAGCACCCTCAGATACGGGACGCCCACGGCGAACAGCGCGGGATCGCGCGTGAACAGGCTGAGGAACGCGCCCGGCACGGCGAGCAGCACGAGCGTCAGCACGGATGACGTCGCGATCGCCCAGCGCTGCGCGGTCCGCAGCACCTCCCGGGCGCGCTCCGGCCTCCCGGCACCCAGAGCCTGCCCGAGCAGCGTCGCCCCGGCGAACCCGATGCTCACCGAGAGGATGAACTGGATCGCCTCGATGCGGTTGGCCACGCCGATGATCGCGACCGCCGCCTCCCCGAGCGGCGAGACCGCACGCACGAACGCCACGTATACGACGGAGAACAACATGCCGATCACCGCGGCCGGCACCCCGACGCGCGCGAGGCCCGCAATGGAGACCGGGGCGCCGGGAGCCCGGCGGGCGAGCGGGAACGACGGGTGCCGGCGCCAGGCGAGCACGGCGTAGCAGAGCAACATGGCGACCTGGGCGATCACCGTGGCCCAGGCGGCACCCGCCACGCCGAGACGCGGCGCGGGACCCCAGCCGTAGATGAGCACCGGTGCCAGCGTCGCGTTGAGAAGAATCGAGAACAAATCGACCATGAACGGCGTGCGCGTGTCGCCGGCCGCCCGCATCGCGATCTCGCACGTCATCGCGGTGAGCACGAACGGCGCGCCGAGCAGCACGATGCGCAGGTAGGCGGTGCCGGACGCCGCCACCGCGCCCGCCGGGTCCATGAGCAGGAAGAGCGGCCGCGCCGCCACCAGCCCGGTGAGCGCGCAGCCGACGCCGATGGCGAACGACGCCACGAGCGCCCTCCCCACGGCCACACCGGCGCGCCCGCGTTCGCCGGCCCCGATCAACTGGCTCACGTAGGCCGAGAGGCCTGCCCCGAACACGTCGTTCAACGAGTACGCGGTCCAGAGCACGAACACCGACGTGGTCACCGCCGCGGTGGCCTGGACACCGAGCCCCTTCACCCACATCGCGTCGACCCACTGGAACGCGAGCCGCAGCGCCTGCGAGGCGAGGACGGGGAGGGCGAGCCGGAAGAGCGTGCCCGGCACGGGGCTCTCGAGGAGCCGCATGTCGCGGGCGGGTGCAGCCATCAGGCGGGACCCGCTTCGTCTGCCGCGGCGAGTGGTTCGGCCGGAAACACCCGGCGCGCGAGATCGCCGGCGTGCAGATCCATGAGCGCGTGGATGAGCATGGCCGGCCAGATCGAGCCCGCCACGAGCAGGACGCCCGTGAAGAATCCGCCAGCGAGCGTGGTGAGCAGGACTCCGCGCGGCCCCTGGTAGGCGTGGCAGACCCCGAACACGATCGCCTGCGCGATGCACGCGAGCGTGAACGGCATCCAGTGGGCGGCATACCAGAGGAGGAAGCCGCGGAACAGGAACTCCTCGCACACGCCCGCCGTGCACGCGAGGACCACAAACGGCGCGAACTCCGCCGCCGAGTGCGGCATGAGCCGCTCCACCGTCGCCAGCCGGTCGCGCACCCGCGCACGCAGCTTCTCGTCGGTCGCTAGCGCGCCGCGCTGGCGACTCACGAGCGTCACGATCGTGGTGAGTCCGACCAGCACGCCTGCAAGCCCCGGCGTGGGACGGAGCCCCAATCCCAGCGTCACCGGGCTCCGCCGCGCCGCGAGCCACACTGCGAGCACGAGGCCGGTAAGAAGCCACTGCGTGACGACGGCGCGCGTCCACAGCCGCCGGCGCAGCGCCGGAACCTCGGACGGGGCCCGCGCGCGCAGCATGCGGATGCCGTAGAGCGCGCGCAGCGGAAGCCCCACCACGATGAGCAGCACCAGCGCGTGATCGGCGAACGTGAGCATGGGTGGCGCAGTGTAGAGAGGTCCACCCGCCTTACGCTAATATGCCCGCGAACTCGTACACCTCGCCCGGAGGTCCGCCATGCGCCATTCCGTGTCCGTCCCGTTCACGTTCGTGTGCCTCGCCGCCCTGCTCGGGCTCGGGGCTGCGCCAGACAGCACGCGTCACGCCGCGCCGCGCATCGCTGCCGTCGCCGTGCAGCTCGGCGAGACGCGCCCGATCGAGACCATGCTCGGCGACGGCTCGCTCCCCACCGCGGTCGACGAGTGGGTGGACATGATCCAGGGCGCCAGGCAGGAGGTGGATCTCGAGCACTTCTACCTGTCGACCAAGAGCGGCGAGGCGCTCGACCCGGTGCTCGACGAGATCGGGCGCGCTGCCGCCCGCGGCGTCCGCGTCCGGCTGCTGCTCGACGCCGGCATGCATCGCACCTACCCGGAGCCGGCGGATTCCCTCGCGCGGCTGCCGGGCGTGAGCGCCCGGTTCGTGGACTATCACCGGCTCGCGGGCGGCGTGCAGCACGCCAAGTTCATGATCGTGGATGACCGCGAAGCCTGGCTCGGCAGCCAGAACCTGGACTGGCGATCGCTCTCGCACATCCACGAGCTCGGCGCGCGGGTGCGGCTGGCACCCGTCGCGCAGACATTCAACGACGTGTTCGAGACCGACTGGGCCGCCGCCGACAGCACGTCGAAGCCGGCGCCGGCCGACCTTCATCCGGTCAAGTGGCCGATCGCCTTCCGCCAGGACGGCGTCCCGGGCCGGCTCTGGGCCAGCGCCAGCCCGCGCGCGCTCACGCCGGCCTCGATCCCCTGGGACCACGACGTGCTGCTCGAGCGCGTGAACGCGGCGAAGCACGAGATCGTCGCGCAGGTGCTCACCTACGGCACCGGCGGCCATGGCGACATCGATTCCACGCTCCACCGCGCCTTGCTCGCAGCGGCCGCGCGCGGTGTCCAGGTGAAGCTCATCGTCTCGGACTGGGTGGTGGGCGGCCACGGCGAGGCCGACCTGCGCGCGTTGGCCGCCACGCCCAACGTCGAGGTGCGGATCTCCGAGATCGCCGACTGGAGCCACGGGTACATCCCGTTCGCGCGGGTCGAGCACTGCAAGTACATGGTGGCCGATACGAGCTGGCTCTGGCTCGGCACCAGCAACTGGGAGCCGTCTTACTTTTTCACGTCCAGAAACATCGCCGTGACGGTCCAGCATCGCCCGCTCGCGCGGCGCGCGCGGGGCATATTCGAGACGAGTTGGACCGCGCGGAGCGCCGTGCCGCTCACGCCGGGGCTGAAGCTCACGCGCCGCACGCACGGGGAGACACCGCCGGCCGGCATGTCGCTCTACGGCGGATAGCCGCGCTGTCGGAGCTCGGGCGGGCGCCGGGCGGGCGCCGTGCGCCTCAGCGCGGGCGGGTCGTCCGGCCGCGCGGCCGCCAGGTGTGTCGATCCATGTCGACGCAGCCGCGCGCGTCGAAGCGGACGCCCTCGTGCTCGAGCCGCATCCGCTGCGTGAGCGCTCCCGGCGGATCGAGCTTGCCGAGCGACAGCCGCCCGCCCGCTGCCACCACGCGGTGCCACGGCACGGGAGAGCCGGCCGGCAGCGCGTGCAGCGCGTAACCCGCGACGCGCGGCGCGTTGGGAATGCCGGCCGCCGCGGCGACCTGCCCGTACGTGGCCACGCGCCCGCGCGGGATGCGCCGCACGACCTCGTAGACGCGCGGATAGGCGCCGCGGGTCACCGGCAGCACGCCCGCGCCGAGACGCCGGCGGCGCGGCGGAACGACGCCCCTCACGCCGCCCGCGGCGCGGTCACGCGAGGCCGTAGCGCTCCCTCAGCAAGCTCACGTGGTGGAGCTCGTGACCGGCGATGATGTGGGCCAGCGCGCGCACGCTCACCTCGGCGCCGTTCGCGATCCCGCGCCGGGTGAGTGCGGCTTCGTCGAACGACGAGAACAGCGCCAGCGTCGCGGTGCGCACCGCCTCGTAGTCGGCGACCAGGTCCGGCAGCGGGCGGCGGTCGAACCGCGCCGCCGGCACCCAGGTGTTCTCGTCGAAGCCCGGGAGCGGCGTGGCGTCCTCGCGCGCGAACCGAAGCGCGCGGTGGCCGAAGACACGCTCGCCGTCGATGACGTGCCCGAGCACCTCCTTCACGCTCCACTTGCCGGGCGCGTAGCGGAACAGCGCCCGCGACTCGTTGACGCCCGAGAGCAGCCGGGGCGTCGTGGCGGCCTGGGAGCGCAGCGCCGCCATGGCGTCATCGCCCACCAGCGCGATGTACTTGCCGTAATACGGAAGGTGTTCGTCCGGCTCGGGCTTGGGAATTCGAACCATGAACGCTCCTCAGAAGTGCGGCGGAGGGCTTGGGGGGGGGAACGCCCGCAGTCTCGCGCCGCGAATCGCCCGCGCGCAACCGGGATGCGGCCCCGCATGGCCGAGCGCGTGCTCGAGACGGCCGGACGCCTGGGCAACCCCCGCGCCCGGCGCTACCCAGCCACGCCCAGCGCCGCGCGCAGCTCGCGCGCGAGCACGGCATTCGTGGCGATCGCGCCGTCGCCGAACGAGGTGGCCCGGCCGCGCCAGTCCGTGAACACGCCGCCGGCCTCCTCCACGAGCACTTGCACCGCGGCGGCGTCCCACGGCGAGAGCTGCCCGTCGGTCATGAGCTCGGCGCGGCCCGTGGCCACGAGCAGGTAGCCGAAGCAGTCGCCCCAGGTTCGCGCGGTGTCCGCGCGCACCGCGAGCGCGTGCCAGCGCGTCGCACGCTCAGGCGTCCGCCGGAAGCCGGCGTCGGTGGCGAGCACGGTGGCCTCCGCGAGCGTCCCCACGCCCGAAACGCTGCTGCGCACCCCGTTCCACCAGCAGCCCGCGCCACGAGCGGCGGCGATGCGTTCGCGCGTGACCGGGAAGCACGCGGCGCCTGCGATCACGTGCTCGTCCTCCACCACGGCGACGAGCGTGCCCCAGAGCGGCACGCCCTTCACGAACGCGCGCGTGCCGTCCACCGGGTCCACGAGCCAGCGGCGACTCGCCTCCGGACGCGTCTCGCCGAGTTCCTCCCCAAGGATGCCGTCGCCGGGGAAGCGGGTCTCGATCCAGGCACGCGCGGTCCGCTCCGCCTCGCGGTCGGCACGAGTCACCGGTGAGCCATCCGCCTTGATCTCGACGTCGAGCGCGGTCCCGAAGTGCTTGAGCGCCTCGGCGCCTGCCAGGGCCGAGACCTCGGCCACGGCATCGAGCAACGCGCGGTTCACCGGCGCGCGGGTGGCTTCGCCAGCCGCTTCGTTGCCACGTAGCGGAAGCAGTCCACCTGGTGGTCGTTCACCATGCCGACCGCCTGCATGAACGCGTAGATGATGGTCGAGCCCACGAACTTGAAGCCGCGCCGCTTGAGCTCCTTCGAGAACGCGTCCGACTCCCCGGTGCGGGGCGGGACATCGCGCAGCGTCTTCCGCGAGTTCACGATCGGCCTCCCGTCCACGAAGCCCCACGCGAAAGCGGCGAAGCTCCCGAACTCCCGCTGCACCTCGAGGAACGCGCGCGCGTTCGCGACGGAAGCCGCGACCTTGGCGCGGTTTCGGACGATCCCCGCGTCCGCGAGCAACCGGCGCTGGTCCGCGGCGCCGTAGCGCGCGACCTTCCGCGGGTCGAAGCGGTCGTACGCGCGCCGGTAATTCGCGCGCTTGTTGAGGATCGTGGACCACGACAGCCCCGCCTGCGCGCCCTCGAGGATCAGCATCTCGAACAAGTGCCGGTCGTCGCGCGACGGCACGCCCCATTCCTCGTCGTGATACGCGAGGTACAGGGGATCGCTCGTCCCCGCCCAGCGACAGCGTGTCTTCTTTGTTGCCACGTCGCCCCCTCCCGCAGCGCGAATTCCGCGCGCGGTCTTTTCGGTCGCCAGCGAGCCCGCGCCTACCCGCCGGTTCTCCGGTAGAGCGTGAACCCCGGGAAGTAGCGTACGACCGCGTAGCGCGAGCGGAACTCCGGCGCCGCGAGCAGCATGAGGCCGTCCGGGTGGGTGGGCACGATCTCGTTGTCCGGCAGCCGGCGCGTCATCATCATATAGAACTCGGGGTCGCGGCCCAGGAACTGGGCGAGCGTGAGCTTCGAGAAGTGGGCCCCCGGTAGGCGGGCGATCCGCGGATCCATGAGCCCGAAGACGTCGAGGAAGCGGAGGCCCGGGGCGTAGTAGGGCACGAACCCGCACTCGCCGATCGCGACCGTGGTCCCGTGCGGCACGAGCCGTGAGAGCTCCCTCGCCACGTCGACGCGCTCCGGCGTCGTGACCCAGACCCGCTGCTTGATCCCGGTCGGGAAGTCCGCGAGCGCGCGCACGAGCGCGCGGCCGTTCATCATGGAGGCGAACGCCAGCCCCGCGACCGCGAGCGCGACGGTGCGCGGGGACAGCCTCGGGAAGGCGCCGTAGACGAGTCGCACGGCTGCGGACGTGGAAAGCAGCCAGAGGAGTGGCACGAGCGGGACGATGAAGCGGAACCCCGGCATCCAATCGCCGCCCGAGACCGCGATGAACGCGATGTAGCTCGCACAGTAGGCCACCAGGAAGCGAGTCTCGGCGCCGGCCGAAAGCAGCGAGGGGAGCGCGAGTACCGCCAGGCCGAGCACGCCCACCGTGCAGACGATCGATGCCAGCGCGTACTTCGCGCCGAGCAGCGCGTACGCGGCACCGCCGCCCCACTTGGCGACCACCGAGTTGGGCACGAGCTGACCGTAGTAGCTCCAGCGCCACGCGAGGAGACCGAGGAAGATGAGCAGAGTGGGGAGCGCGGAGCCGATGAGCGGGCGCCGGAGGGTCTTCGGACCCGTGAGGAAGGAGAGCCCCATGGCGAGGCCCCAGATGGCGATCTGCTCGGGCCGCACGAGCGCGAGCACGCCGAACGCGATGCCCGCGGCCATGAAGAGCCCGCGCGCGGGCGCGCCGGTGAGCTCGGTGCGGCGCAGCGCGCGCAGCATGAGGCAGCCGGCGAGCGTGACGCAGAAGGCGCACAGCCCGGTCTCCATGCCGGAGAGGCTCCAGAGCGCGAAGCTGAACGTGCTCCCCGCCCCGAGGACGGCGAGCGCCAGGAGCGGGTGCGCGCGCTCGGGATCGGGGTCGTCGCGGCCTGCCCAGAGATGGAGCGACAGCACGACCAGCGCGCCAAACGCGAACGCGCAGCCCAGGAGCTTCGCCGCGATCAGCAGCTCGAACGGCCCCGCCTGCTGGCGGATCCCGAACCGCGCGAGCACGCCGAGAAGCACGGTCCAGAGGAGATTCGAGAAGCCCTCGACCCGCTCGCCCGGGTTGAACACGAGTCCCGCGCCGCTCGCCCAGTTCTCGGCGAAGCGGAGCGAGATGAACGAATCGTCCACGGTGAAGTTGAGGCAATCCACCGCGCCAAGGACGAACCCGGCGAAGCCGGCGGCGATGCAGGCGAGCGACAGCATCGGTCCCGCCGCGCGCGTGGCGCTCGATGTCGTGGCGGCGGACGCCGGCGAGGCGGCCGGGGCGGTGAGCATGCGCGGGAAGATAGGTTCGCGCGAGCGGGGGGAGCAAACGGCGGGCGCGCGACCGCCCGCGGGGCGCGAGGGGCTAGCCCGGACCATGTACGAGCTCGTGCCCTGCGCACGCGAATAGTCCGGGCTAATGACCGGAGAGCGCCGCCACGATCCGCCAGAGCTGGAGCGCGAACGCCAGCACCACGAGCAGTGTACAGCCCCACGCGGTCCCGAGCAGGACGCGGCTCTCGCGCCGGCCCGCGAACGACAGCGCCTCTGCGGTCACGAAGCCACCCGCGAAGCCGCCCGCGTGCGCCCAGTTGTTCACGCTCGGCATGAGGAATCCGAACAGGAACATCACGCCCGCCGACATCCAGAGCTGCTGCGCGACCGCGTGCTGGTGCGTGCGGCGGCCGTACACGATGAGTGCGCCGAGCAATCCGAATATCGCACCCGATGCGCCGATCGTGGGCACGCCCACGGCGAAATCCGAGAGCGCGACCCCGGCCACGCCCGCCACGATGAAGATGACCCATGCGCGCGCGGGACCGTAGAGATGGACCACGTCGGAGAGGTAGCGCCGCCCGATCGCCATGTTGAAAAGGAGGTGGAGCAGGCTCCCGTGCAGGAACACCGCGGTGAGGAGCGTCCACCAGCGCCCTTCCGCGAGCGCGAACGCGCCGGTCATCCCGAACACAGCGAGCGCGCCGCTCGTGGGCGCGAGAATGTCGAACAGCCCCGCCATGCGGAAGATGGCGCGCGGGTCGAGCACCAGGCAGAGCACGTAGAGCAGCACGCAGCCGCCGACGATCGCCATCGACAGGTCGAACCCGCCGAGCAGCCGCTGGAGCGCGGGGCCGTATCCGAACAGGCCGGGCGCGGTGCGGCCGCAGTAGGGGCAGCGCGGCTCGCTCACGTCCACGAGCTTGCCGCAGTCGGGGCACACCACCGCTCCTGAGCGTTTGCGCATGAGCGAAGCATACGCGGCGCCGGTGAGCCCGGCCACCGGCGGCGCCGCCGCACGTGCGAACGCCACACGGGCGCGCGCCGCGCGGTCCCAGAGACGGCGACGCCCCGGGTTGCGGGATGCACGACGCGTGCGCGCGAACGCACGGTGCGCGCCCCGGCGCGGCTGCGCGCCGCACGCACTCGCACGCGGTTGCGGGTGCCCGATCGGCCCTGAGCCGGTGGCGCAACCCGTGCTGTGAACGGGGTCTCCCGCACCCTGGAGACCGCATCGTGCCCGCTCAAGTCATCCACGCGCTCGTCTTCTGGCTGCCCGCGTTCCTGTTCTCGAGCACGGTGCACGAAGCGGCCCACGCGTGGGCGGCGCTGCGACTCGGCGACCCGACCGCATACCTGGGCGGGCAGGTGTCGCTCTCGCCATGGCCGCACGTGCGCCGTTCGCCGCTCGGCATGCTCGTCATTCCGCTCTTCACCTCGCTCACGCAGGGCTGGACGATGGGCTGGGCGAGCGCGCCTTACGACCGGTCGTGGGCCGACCGCCATCCGCGCCGCGCCGCGCTCATGTCGCTCGCGGGCCCGCTCGGCAACCTGGCCATCGCCGCCGTGGCGTTCGCGCTCATCCAGGCCGGGCTCGCGTTCGGGGCGTTCGAGCCGCCGCAGACCGCCAGCCTGCAGCAGCTGGTCCTGAACGCGCTGCCGCCCGACGCGATGCAGTTGGGCGACTTCGTCGCGGAGTGGCTCTCGGTGCTGCTCGCCCTGAACGTGCTGCTCCTCGTGTTCAACCTGCTGCCGCTGCCCCCGCTCGACGGCGCCTCGGTCCTCACGCTGGCGCTGCCGCGGAAGGCCGCGCGCGCACTGCGGGCCGCCATCGCCGCGCCGGGACTCTCGTTCGTGGGGCTCGTCGCCGCCTGGCAGCTGTTTCCATCGCTCGCGACGCCGGTGATCGCGGCGCTGGTGCGCGTGCTCTACCCGCATCCGTAGCCGGGCGCCAGGCGCCGGTGAGCACTCCGGGCTTGCGCTCCGCCTTCCCCCGTCGCATCATGCGCGCTGTCCGTTCGGGGTGGCTCGCGGAGGTCCCGCGAGCCTGAGAACACACCCGTCGAACCTGAACTGGTTGATACCAGCGTAGGGAAACGGCGAAGACCACCGGGCCCGGACCCATCCCCAAGATGGGTGCCCCAGTCTTCCCCGCCGTCCCCTTCGTGGACGGCGTTCGCGTTTCGGCCCCGCGCGCAGCGTGCGGGGCCCGGCGCACCCGCCGTCCGGAAGGCGTCGCGCCGATGTTCACGCACAGCGCTCTCGACTGGGCGCTCATCTCCATTTACTTCCTCTCGCTCGCGTACGTATGGGCGCGCTCGTGGGGTGCCCGGCCATCGACCGAGGACTACCTCGTCGCCGGCCGGCGCGTCACGCTGCCCGCGTTCGTGGCCACGCTCGTCGCGACGTGGTACGGCGGCATTCTCGGCGTGGGCGAGTACACGTGGCGCTACGGCATCGCGAACTGGCTCGTGTTCGGCGCGCCCTACTATCTCGGCGCCGCGCTCTTCGCGCTGTTCCTCGCGCGGCGCGCGCGCGAGGCCGAGCTCCTCACGCTGCCGGACCTGCTCGAGCGGAGCTACGGCCGCGGCGCGGCACTCGTGGGCGCGGTGGCCGTGTTCGTGAACGCCGCCCCGGCGGCGTACGTGCTCATGCTCGGCACGCTGTTCGCCGCGATGTTCGGCGGGGCTGCTGCGCCGTGGGTGGTGGCCGCCGGGGTCTTAAGCGTGTTCTACGTGGACCGGGGCGGCCTGCGCACGGTGATCTTCACCGACCAGATCCAGTTCTCGCTCATGTACGGCGGCTTCGTCCTGCTTCTGATCTATCTCCTCGTCCAGCACGGCGGGATCGGGTTCCTGCTGCCCCGCGTGCCCGCT
>WNFM01012496.1_pt1 | contig 11948 bp, 7 predicted proteins | sample 5400271 | NCBI WGS metagenome assembly WNFM01 (sample SAMN13153352, study PRJNA577476) | soil metagenome | isolation source: 60 cm saprolite on Douglas fir-dominated hillslope | place: USA:California | collected 2013-09-17 | reverse complement strand
TCTCGTCAACTGCTTGCGCGCCTCGTCATCATAGTAGTTGGAATGACGCTTGACACCCACCTCGTAGGCATCGCGGCGTTCTTGCAAGCCAGCATTGTAGAGTTCCCGGCATCGGTCAAGGACCCATTGCAGCTTTTGGGTTGTGTGCTTGTTCGCGTAAATACGATATGTGTAGGCTTTGATGCTCATTGAACACTCTTTGAGAGAGAGGGACGCCCTCATCCTACTATGCGGTCATACTGCTACAACGATATTCCTGTTGTGCTTGCTGGTTCCGGTAACGTGCTGCTTCGCTAGGCGCAAGCGGACCGCGAAGGCGCGCCAACCAGACACCTCGGGTATTCAGGGTAGATTCTCATTGCCCATCTCATCTCGTATCCGTTGATCAGATTACGAGGACTTTTTGCGGCGTCGCGAGATCGGTCAACGGGAGAGAAAGAGGAATGTACATCTTTTGTGTAAACGTCAAGAGCATAGTGAGCCATGCGCTATTGGCAAAACTGAGCCACCTCCTTGCCAATCAACTCGTCAGGACTGAGGGTCCTGCTTCTGTAAGCTCTGCCGAAAGCGAAAACTCTCCCCTTCCATGAGCAGCACGTGACTACGATGCACTAAGCGATCTAAGAGCGCGACGGTCATTTGTTCAGTACCAAAAACCTGGGTCCATTGGGCAAAGGCCAGGTTGGACGTGATGGCAACACTGGCTCGTTCATAGCGATCGCTAAAGAACTGGAAAAGTAATTCAGCCGTTTGTTTCGCAAAGGGGAGGTAGCCGAGCTCATCTACTAAGACGAGATCAAAGCGGCGATACTGGGTGAGTAGCCGTGGCAGCCGCAACTCCTTGTGAGCGACCTCCAGTTCGGTGGCGAGCGTGACTGCTGAGCGAAAGAGCACGCGATAGCCAGTCAGGCACAGCGCTCTGCCCAATCCCATCACTAAATGGGTTTTCCCAATGCCGCTGGGGCCAATGAACAGCACATTGTCGTGAGCCGCCAGAAAAGCCCCTTGCGCCAGTTCCAAGAGTCGGACCTTGGAGAGGCAAGGCACCAACGAGAAGTCAAAATCCTCCAGGCGCTTCTGGTAGGGAAAGGCTGCGGCTTTGAGCCGTTGGCGCATCTGCTGTTCATGGCGCTGAGCCAATTCTCCTTCCAGCAGGGCCTGCAAGAAGCCCAGATACCCTAACCCGCGCTGTTCTGCCTCACGGGCCACCGCTTCACAATCGCGCGCCATCCGCGAGAGGCGCAGTTGCTTGAGGTATGTTGTCACCACCTCCTGACACAGCTCTTCGGTCATGACTGCACCTCCAATAACCGATTGTAGGCCGAGAGATCTGCCGGGGTGGTCATTCCCTGATAGGCCGGATACTGGGAGGGGTCAAGCGGCGGAGCTGGGATCTGTGGAGCACTCGCGAAGTTGAGCAACTGACGCACTGCATCGACACTCCAGCTCCCCTGTGCGCGTGCCTGGAGCAGCGCGGCCTCGACTGCGGACACTTCATGGGTGAGACAGAGTTCCAGGAGTCGCGCAAACTCCCGGTTGCCATTGGAGCAGTGAGCCACCAGCTCCAGACGGGCGGTCTCAAAGCTGGCTGGCAAATCCCCATGACGCAAGGCCGAGGCCCAGGGCACGGCAAACGACTTTGTGAGCAACAGCGGGATGTAATGGCGCCAGTCCTCGATCACCTGGTGCTTCTCATAGCTACGTGGATGATCAGCCACTAGTTCCTCCCTCGCAAAGATGCGCACCCGGAAAGGATCGGCCTTGAGGGTCAGACGCTGATAAGCATACTGGATGGGGACCGAATAGTCGTTGGTCTGGAAGCGCACCCGTCCGGTCGAATGGGCCAGGACTTCCACCATGGGACTCAGTTCTGGTGGCTTATGTGGCATTGGTCCCAGATACGTACGCTCCAGAGCCATTCGGGTGGCGATGGGATCGGTCCGCCCGGCCATCACCCGTTGCTGGTCCACAAGACAGTTAGCGCGCAGTTCGGCGTTAATGGTTTCCAGGTCAGGCCCCTCGGGAAGCGGCACGAGGTAATTACGGCGTGCATACCCGATCAAATTTTCGACACTGCCCTTCTCCCAGCCAGCACGGACATTGGCAAAGAGCGCCTCAAACCGATACACGCTGTGGAAGTGCAGAAACACCTCCTGCTCGCGCCGGCTATGCCCTTGCAGGACCTGGAGCACGGCGGGTTTAAGGTTGTCATAAACTGCCATGCGTGGCACGCCTCCCCAGAACTCAAAGGCATGGCGCTGTCCCAGCAGAAAGGCTTCTTGCCGCTGGGTGGGGAAGCACTCGACAAACATGGCTCCCGAAAAGCGCAGCCGCCCAGCCAGGAACGGGACTTTCACCAACTGGCCCCCGACTTTGACGGTCGCCTCGCCAAAGTCAAACTCGGCCCGCTCCCCTGGTGTGAAATCGAGCGGGACGTAGGTCGGCCTGGTCGGCTTGTGCAGTTCCCGCACGAAGAGGCGCACGGTGGATTCCCCGAGGGGAATGCCCAGTTTGCGCAGTTCCACCCACATCCGATGCGCCGTCCAACATTGTTTTGGCGCCCAGCGCGAGAGCCATTCATTCTCTTTGAGCCAGCCCTGGATATGCGGCAGGGCGAGGTCGCGTACCGGCGTTTTGGGCGTGGCTGGCGTCTCCCGCTGATACCGACGGTCCTGCGCTGCTGGCTCCTCTTGCAGAAGCTTGGCAACCGTATTCCGTGAGACATCAAAGTGGCGGGCCGCTGCTCGCTGGCTTTTGCCCTGGATCAACACCCAGGCGCGAATTTCATCTCGAAGTGACACTGGATACACCTTTCTTTCCCTCCGCTCTGCTTAACTTTTCTTTCAAGCATAGCGGATTTCTCGGGAAAGTGGCTCACTTTTCCTGGTAGCGGGTGGTCTTCTATGATAATAGCGTTTACACGACCGCGCGCTACACGCAGCCAAGTATGGATCAGGTCAAAGAGAAACTCAAAAAGATGAAAGGATAGGTCCCTCGTGGATCACCGGTTCTGCCGAGGATGTTCTCATAAGAACTTTTCTAGCAGGTATAGTTACACACTATTGTAGATTACAAGTATTTACGACTTGGGCGGTCGAAATGGCTGTCCTGGGAAGGAATCCTTGCCATATCCCAGAGAGGGGTGAGTGAAGTTCTCCAACGTGTGATAGACTGTTGGAGAACTTTGATGAAAAGACGTTCCCAAAGACACTCACGAGATTGGGGAAAAGAAGGATCTGACGTATGACACGATCAACACCCACTATACATGATAATACGCTTCTTTTGTACGAAGAAGAACAAGCCATCTCCATCGTAGTAGGATCAGTGCAGTGGTTCTCTTGGGTAGGAAAGGAAACGTCCACGACCTTTTCTTTTCACTCTCTCCAAGGTTCCTATACGGCACGGAAAGAACGTGTTGGCAATCGTCGAGGAGGGTGGTACTGGAAAGCCTATCGCAAGTCTGGGGGAACGCTCTATCGTGCGTATCTGGGCAAGCCGGAAGATCTAACCGTGGAGCGACTGGGTGAGATTGCTCGAACGCTCGCGACACGCATGCAAGGGCAGGCGGCGATGCCGCAGGAGGAGACCGTTGCGGGGCCTCGGCCTCCTCATCAGAATCACTCCAACACCACCGTGACACCGCTGCTCTCCACCAAACTGCACCCCCCCCGGCTCCCGGCTCTGCTGGTCACACGAGAACGCCTGCTGACGCTGCTTGACGGAGGGCAGAAGCTCATCCTGGTGCAGGCACCAGCAGGCTTTGGCAAAACCACGCTCGTCACCCAATGGGTCGCCCATCGAGAGAGCCAGGCTGCAAGCTTCGTCTCCGCTGGGCGCCATCCCTCACCCCCCGTCTGGCTCTCCCTTGATCGTGGCGATAATGACCCGATCCGTTTCTGGTCCTCCCTGATGACCGCCTGCCAGATCTTGGATGCGCACCTCGGGCAGAGGGCGCTGGCGCATCTCTCCCAGATCTCTCGCCCGTCTTTCTCTTCCTCGTCTCTGGAAACGGCTCTGACCTTCCTGCTCAATGACCTGGAACGCTCAGGCTCGCCTGGGGTGGTGATTCTGGAGGACTATCACCTCATCGAACACCCACGTATCCACGAGACCATGACCTTTTTCATCGAGCATCTGCCCTCCTGCTTGCAGGTGGTGCTCCTGACACGCAGTACCCCACCGCTGCCTCTGGTGCGCTGGCGAGCCAGAGGTGACCTGCTGGAAGTGCAGAATTCCCGCCTGCGCTTTGATGCTTCGGAAACCGCCACATTTCTCCAGCAAGTCATGCCACAGGCTCAGGTGCCCGAAGCTCTGCACAGGCTTTCCACCCATCTGGAAGGCTGGGCTGCCGGGCTACGCCTACTTGTGCTGAGTGTAGAGAGCCATATGACAGAGCAGACCATCGAGGGCGCTCTCACTCATCTGCCCAGAGGCACCGCCTCCCACGCCCATCGATCCATTCAGGAGTATTTTGTGAGTGAGATCCTCGCTGCCCAGCCGGAGTCGCTCCAACGCTTCTTGCTCCAGACCAGCATCCTCAGCCGTCTGACCGGCTCCCTCTGTGATGCCGTGACGGGAAGGCAGGATAGCGCGGAGTGGCTGATCTTGGTGGAACGCTCCGGGTTCTTTCTGGAAGCGTTGGATAGCACATGGTATCGCTATCACTCGATCTTCGCCTCAACTATGAGAACTGAGGCAACCCGTCGCCTGGGAGAAGAGGCGTTGCGCAGCCTGCAGGCTTTGGCTTCCCGCTGGTATGAAGAGCACTTTCTGCCGGTGGAGGCCATAGACGCTGCCCTCGCCGCCCAGGAGTTCGAGCGTGCAGTGCATCTCATCGAACGACTCAATGAGGCAGCCTCTTTCTCCGAGCACCATACCATGTTGGGTTGGCTGAAACAACTGCCAGACCCTTTATTGCGAGTCCACCCGACGCTGTGTTTCTGCTCTGCTCAAGCCCAGCTTTTTCTCGAAGACGACAGTGCCTCGAAGAATGGAAGAGGGCGGATAGAAGAGCTGCTTCAGATGGCGGAGGAGGGGTGGAGCCAACAGGGGGAGTGGGAGAAGAACGTTGCTCAAGGCGCCGCATACGCCCGCCTGGCGCTCCAATTCCCACTGCTCAAAGACACCGCACCAGGAGGTCATGGACAAAGACATCAAACGGAGTGGGCCGATTGGCGCTGCTACTGCCTGATGACGCTCGGCATGGAAGCCCGGCTTTCGGGCTCCTTCGACCAGGCATACCGGTTCCTTCTGGAAGCCTACCCCCTCAGCCTGAACAGTAGTGATCGCATGCTCCTCTCTCTCATCAAGGGGTTGCTTGGTGAGGTCTGCATCGAATTGGGCGAACTGCATCAGGCCGCCTCCTACTTCCAGCAAACGCTCGCGCAGCCAAAAGCTCAAGATGAGGGCGCAGAAGCTCTTCTGCACGCGAACTCTGTCTGGGGGCTGATCCGACTTTCCTATGAGTGGAACAAGGTCGATCAGGCAGAAGATCTGGCGCACGAGGCGTCTCTCTACCGATTCAGAGACCACGTCTCCTCCTGGGAAGAAGAAACGCACATGAAGCTCGAACTTGCAAGGCTCCTGGTGCTCCGTGCGAAAGGTTCGGTGGCCGAGGTACAAGCTGCGCTTTCCGCTCTCCTGGTGCGCCTTGGGTCCCTCCCCAATACGTTCTCTCTCATCTGCGAAGTCAGAGCCTGGCAAGCGCGTTGGCAAATCAGGGACGGCGATCTTGCTGCCGCTGAGCGCACACTTGGGACGCTTGCTCGCTCAGAAAAAGAGCTGTCTCTGCTCCAACGAGAGACTATACGCCTGCTGCATGCACGTATCCTGCTTGCGCGGGGTGAGACAAAAGCCGCCCTCCCCGCGTTCTTGCGACTCCTTTCAGACGCTGTGGCGCGCAAGCACCTCATCCGCGTCTTAGAAATCCAGCTGCTCACCGCTCTGGCATATGCCGTCGATAACCAGAGGCAGGAGGCTCGCCATCAGCTCATGCTGGTCCTCTCGCAAGCACGCCACGAGGGCTTTGTGCGCTTCTTCCTGGATGAAGGTGAGCCGATGTCCACCCTTCTGCGCCAAGTTGTGCCTACCCTCACGGAGATCCCCCTGCGCTCCTATGCCCAAAGCCTTCTCTCCGCATTGGCCTGCCCCCCTCCTCCCCATACCAAAGGTCTGAACAGAACCGAGGGCTTGCTGCTCGAACCGCTCTCTGTACAGGAACAGCGGGTGCTCACGCTGTTGGTCGCTGGGCACAGCAACCCGGAGATTGCCGAAACCCTCATCGTCTCCGTCAATACCGTTAAAGCCCATGTCAAACACCTCTATCGCAAGCTCGGCGTGACCAATCGTATGGAAGCAGGCGAAGTGGCTCGACGCGAGCAACTCATCTGACACTCACCCCCTCCAATCACCCGCTCAATTACCCGGTTGGGGAATGTTCATTCACCTTGTTGCTCCCTATACTGGAAAGCAGGAAGGTGAGAGCGACACGCGCGAGAGCCTGGTGCAACTTCTGCCCTCCCGCTCTGCGCACAGGTGAAAAAGATCTTGCCGGCAGCTAGCAGGAAGATGAGCGTCATTTTCCTGTCATACCTGTTGGAAGCGTATGAATGAGCCGTAGAGAGAAAGGAGAGTATCGGATGATCACAGGAAAAGAGACAAGCACCAGTTGGAACAACCAGGGGGGACAAGCATGCAAAGCGTGATTCTGGTGACCGGGGCGACCGGACACGTTGGTCGACACGTTGTGTCCCAACTGCTGCACACGTCCGCCGCTGTCCGCGCGTTGGTCCGCAACCCCAGCTCCGCCAACCTGCCGAGCCCGGTCGAGGTCGTACGCGGCGACCTGTCCGACCCGGACACCCTCAATGCGTGCCTGGTCGGGGTCGAGGCCGTGTTCCTGATGTGGCCGTTCCCCACAGCCACGGCAGCGCCAGCAGTCCTGGATGCGGTCAAGAAACACGCGCGCCGGATCGTGTACCTCTCCTCGGTGAGCGTCCGCGATGACCTCGAACGGCAGAGCGATCCGATTAGCGCGTTTCATGCCGACATCGAGCACGTGATCGAGCAGTCCGGGCTAGAGTGGACGATGCTGCGGCCAAGCGGGTTTGCCACCAACACCCTTCTGTGGGCGCCGCAGATCCGCGCCGATGGGGTCGTGCGCTGGCCCTATGGAGCGGCGGCCAGGTCGCTGATTCACGAGCGGGACATCGCAGCCGTGGCGATCCGCGCACTCACTGAGGAGGGGCATGCCGGAGCGAAGTATGTCCTGACGGGACCAGAAGCCTTGACCCAGGTTGAGCAGATGCACACCATCGGTGAGGTGATCGGCCGCCCGCTGCGCTACGACGAGATCGAACCCGCGGCCGCGCGAAAGCTTCTGCTCACCGCCTGGGGTGTCCCCTCATTCGTTGCGCGTCTCCTCCTCCTGCTGACGAACGCTCGCCCTCGTCGGATGGTGGATGGCGCGCTCGACGCCTGGGCGAAGTTTGTGACGGAACCGGAGCTGATCTCGCCGATGGTGGAAGAGGTCACAGGAGTACCGGCGCGCACGTTCCGTGAGTGGGCGACCGACCACGCCGCAGACTTCCGTTAGCTTGTTGCGCACGACTGGAGGAAGCGAATATGCACGAGGCCCAACAGAGAAAGGACCCGACGCGCGGGAGATGCGCATCTGTGATGAGCGCCGTGGCACTGGTCCCCTGCTCCTGATGATCACAGGCAGCGGAGGCGGATGGGGGCTTCTCTGCTTCCTCAGCCTCCATCCTCGCCGACGATACACGGTCGTGACCTGTGGATCAGAAGTGTCTCATTTTGACAAAATTATGGATCTTCCTGTTTTCTGGAGAAAGGAAAGATGACCGGATGACAACATCAGCAAAGAGCATGCGAGGCCAGCCATTGACGACTAGGCTGCTCCTCGCCTGCGGGATGATCGGCCCGTTGCTTTTCGTCGTCGTGTTTCTTCTCGAAGGGGCCACACGTCCCAACTATAGCCCGTGGCATCACTTTGTCAGCTCGCTCAGCCAGGGCGAGCAGGGGTGGATGCAAATCATCAACTTCCTCGTCTGTGGGGTGCTCATGCTCTGCTTCGCCATTGGGCTCAGGCGCGTGTTTCGAGAGGGCAAGGGCTCCACCTGGGGACCCATTCTGCTCGGCATATTCGGACTCGCCCTCATCACCGCTGGTCTTTTCGTGACAGACCCGATTCTTGGCTATCCCCCAGGAGCAGCGAGCGAGGGGACCCTCCACAATGCGATCCACAATGGTGCGAGTGTGGTCGTCTTCTACATTTCTCTCCCTGCTGCCTGTTTTGTGCTGGCACGGCGCTTTGCTCGTGATCCCGCGTGGCGTGGCTGGACATTCTCCACCATTGCTGCTGGCGTTCTGGTCATCGTCTTTATCTCTGCTGCTGTTGTGGCAACGATCATCGATCTGAATGGAACGTTTCCAGGGACACCGGTCGGTCTCTTTCAACGTCTGAGCATCATTACCGGTTGGAGTTGGATCGCCCTCTTTGCACTCCGGCTCATGAGACGAGAAAAAGCCGTCTGACGCTCGAACAGGAGAGCGCGAAAGGAGAGAAAGCAGGCTCGATGAGCACAAATTTAGTAGTTAATGCTTATGAAAACTGAGACGCAAATACACGAAATACCCGTAAGCTAGACGTGTATCATATGACTCATCTGCGTTAATGTCGATGTGCTCGCTGGAAGCGGTTTCTTGCTCATGGTGTCCCAGAATGACACCGATGTTTCGACCCCAAAAACGCCTGCTGTTTTTTGCTGTTGGATAATTGACATATTCGTCAAATTTCGTGTGTATATGGTACGACTGATCTTTTCGTCAGAATCACACCGATAGGCCTATAAAGGATGTACCAGTACGTAAATGGGATGGGCCGGAAAGCATAATCATAGCAAATCGGAGAGGGAAGGCTGATCGCAAACCAGATGCCTGACAAAGTTAGCTCTGTAAAGAGAGCCAGGGATGCGTCAAGGCTTGTGGTGAGACGCATCCTGGAGGACTTGTACTTTGCCAAATAACCTTGCCACTTTGCCTCAAAAAATGAGAAGTGGCAAAGTTATTGATTCAATTTCATAGCTGAGGATTCATGAACTCCTGTGAAAGGAAGAGCTACTCCTCCTTTTTAGGGGTCACCATATTTTTCGGGCGAATCCTACGCTAAGAGGTGAAATGGCTTCTCAGGCTGTTCTGTCAACTTCTACTTACGGGAGATGAGCACTCAAGAGCAGAGCTTGTCTGCATCTTTTGCACTTCAAGTTGTGAGAAGCATGCATCAAGAGGCGTGTGAGAGAGCTTAACGTATGCCCTGCCCGAAAAAATATGGTGACCCCTATTATAGCTGCTTATCCAACTTTTGCCCGTTTCCCCTATGTCCTATTTTTACACGTATCTCGGCTCTGGGTCCTATACACCTGGTCCTAGATAACAGCAGCATCCACAAAGGGAAACAAGTCCAAGCCTGGATGGCCTCGCATCCGCGCTTTGTGCTGCATTTTCTGCCGACTCACTGCTCATGGATGAACCAGGTCGAGCAGTTCTTCAGTATCTTGCAGCGCAAGCGCCTGCGCTTCTCTGATTTCGCCGACACCGCGACCCTCAAAGAGCGCTTGCTTACCTTTGTGGTGGAGTGGGACCGCGACCCTCACCCTTTCAACTGGTCGACCCAGTCGGTCTCCAAGGTGATGGCCAAGTGCCATTGTCCCTCTTCCCAGACGCGTATACATCCCCCCCTTTGTTCTGTGGCACAGTAGGCGCGAGTCGTGTAAAAACCCGCTAATGGCTGGAGCGCCATGATGGCAGCCTGACAGTCCTACGAGAGGCGCGGCGGACCTGAGCGAATGCGGGTGCGCATATCAGAGGTGCCCGTGACGCCTTCCCACCTGCTCTCCAACCACCAGGTCGCTCCAGCCTCGGCATACGGACGGACGATCGCGGTGGCGCGCACGTGGTCGTCGGAGGGTGTCTGACCCTCGGTGATGATGTCGAGCGGCAGGGAACTGGTGCGCAGAGCCGCGAGCGCAGCTCTGCGCTCGCCCACTTCTTCAGGGCTGCCACCGACGACGGCGCCATCCCACCGGGCCGCACGGTGCAACTGGCTCTGCCTGGGACCACCAATGACCCACAGGGGGATACGCGGCGCTTGTCGAGGCGCATGCGTGCGCCAGTCCACGCTGGCGCGCATCTCCTGCAAGCGGTAATGGCGCCCTTCGTAGATGAACGAGCGCAGGGCTTCGCCACGCCACCAGCTATCGAGAATCTCGAGCGCCTCGTCAAGCCGCTCGGCCCGCACCCTGTTCTCCTGCATCCCGAACTTATCCAGGTCCAAGACGCCCAGGCCAGCCGTGAGGATCACACGGCCCTGGGAGAGCTGATCGAGCGTCGCGGTTTGCGCGGCGACATACCAGGGAAGTTGTTCAGGCAGCGGTGTGAGCATGGTTCCCAGATGGATCCGATGGGTTCGCATGGCAATCGCCGTCAGTGTAATCCAGGCGGTCATCCAGTCATCGGGGAGGAAGACGCCGTCCCAGCCAGCATGCTCCGCTTCCTGGGAAAGCTCGACGATGTCGGAGGGAGGGCCTGTAAGAATACACCCATAGTTCATGATGTGTGAGCCTCCTTGAGTTCAATGATGCATCCTTCATAGCTCCGCAGCGCAAGAGCAGCCAGGTTCACCTGTTCCTCTCGATCGAGAGAGGTCGAAAGGAGGAGGCAGCCCTGGCCCACCTCAGGTATCCTCACCACTTGTGCCTCCGCTGAGAAGTTCAGGGCAATCAACATGCGCTGCTCTCCCTGTTCTCGCAGATAGGCAAAACAGTGCTCGGATTGGCTGGCGAGGGTCTGATAGCTGCCGCTATGGAGCGCTGGTTTCGTGCGGCGCAGGCTGAGCAGCGCACGTGTGAGCGCAAGCTGTGAGCGGGCATCTTCACGCTCCACGGCCATGTTGATCTGCTGGTAATCAGCAGCCAGAGGCAGCCATGGAGCCACGTTGACCGGGCAAAAGCCAGCGTTTGGTCCATCATCCCACGGCATCGGTGTCCGCGCGGGGTCGCGTCCAAAGCCCGATTGGCGCTTGCCTTGCGGGTCCTGGGCCAGGTGAGCTGGGATCGGAACGTCCTGCATGCCTAGCTCATCGCCATAATACCAGGTGGGCGTTCCCCGTAGGGTCAACAGGAGCATCGTCGCGACACGGGCAGCGAGCCGCCCAATCCGGCTGGCAAGGCGTGGTTTATCGTGGTTGCCCAGCACCCAGTTGGGCCAAGCACCTACCGGCAAGGCCGCTTCGTAGGTTTCCACCGCCTGCTGGATCGCCCGCGCATTCCACTCCGGGAGCAGGACGAGGTGGAAGTTGAAAGGAAAGTGCACGCCCTGCAAGCGCTCACCATAATAGCGCAGTAGGCGGGGGAGCGGCAGATAGATTTCTCCAATCAGCACGCGTTCGGCATAGCTGTCTATCACTGCCCGCATGTCGCGCACCACCTCGTGGACCTCCTCTCGATCCTCGCTGTAGAGCCGGACTTGGCGAGCCCAGGGCAAGTCTCCTGCTTTCCAGTCCGGATTCATTGGGTTGTCACGCCACTGCTCGTCCTTGATGAGCATCCAGAGCACATCGACGCGCAAGCCATCTACCCCCCGGTCGAGCCAGAAGCGCATTACGTCGTACATCGCGGCCCGCACTTCGGGATGGCGCCAATTCAACTCAGGCATCCTGGCATCGAACTGATGCAAGTAATACTGCCCCGTGTGCTGATCAAACGTCCAGGCTGAACCGCCGAAGTAGCTCTCCCAATTGTTGGGAGGGCCTCCATCCGGAGCGGGATCGCGCCAGAGATACCACTGGCGCTTGCGGCTGGTACGAGAGACGCGTGCCTCCACGAACCAGGGGTGCGCATCGGAGGTATGGTTGGGGACAAAATCGAGCA
>WNFM01043687.1_pt1 | contig 11950 bp, 7 predicted proteins | sample 5400271 | NCBI WGS metagenome assembly WNFM01 (sample SAMN13153352, study PRJNA577476) | soil metagenome | isolation source: 60 cm saprolite on Douglas fir-dominated hillslope | place: USA:California | collected 2013-09-17 | reverse complement strand
GAGGACGCGATCGCGGCACGCCTCCTGCGCGAATACAAGGGGCAACGCATCGGCCTGCTCGCCCCGCTCGTCGTCAACCGGAAGGGCTATTACACCGACCTCGCCAAGTGGGCGCGCGGGAAGGGTTACGATTTCCTGCGCGTGGACGGCGAGTTCCTGCCGACCGACAAGTGGCCGCGGCTGTCGCGCTTCCAGGAGCACACGCTCGAGCTGCCGGTCGCCGACCTGCGCATCGCCGCTGACAGCGAGGCGGAAATCCGCCGGGCGCTCGGCCGAGCTCTCGAATTCGGCAAGGGTGTCGTGCACGTGCTTTCGGGGCTCGACCGCCTGGCCGAGGCCAAAGTGAAATCCCGATCGGCGCGCGTGGAGATGGACCTCCCGCAGCGCACCTTCTCCACGAAGCGCGCCTGCCCCTCGTGCGGGCGCAGCTTCGCCGAGCTCGACCCGCGGCTTTTCTCTTTCAACTCGAAGCACGGCTGGTGTCCCGGGTGCTATGGCACCGGGCTGAAACTCGACAAGGTCGAATGGGACGAGGAGCGCGAGAAGACCGGCACCGAGGACCGTGTGCTCGACTCCTGGATCGAATGGCTGGAGGTGGACGAGACCTGCCCCGCCTGCGACGGCAAGCGCCTCAACCGCGAGGCGCTCGCGGTGCGCTGGCAGGAGCGCTCGATTTCCGAGCTCGCCGCGCTTCCCGTGGGCAGGCTCGGAGCGCTGTTCCGCGGCCTGGAGCTCTCCGGCCGCGAGGCCGAGATCGCGCGCGACATCGTCGCAGAGCTGAAATCGCGCCTCTCGTTCCTCGACCAGGTAGGCCTTTCCTACCTTTCGCTCGACCGCTCGGCGCCGACGCTCTCCGGCGGCGAGGCGCAGCGCATCCGCCTCGCCTCGCAGCTCGGCTCGAACCTGCGCGGCGTGTGCTACATCCTGGACGAACCCACCATCGGCCTGCATCCGCGCGACAACCGGATTCTGCTCGACACGCTGGAAAAGCTGCAAACCAAGGGCAACACGCTCGTCGTGGTCGAGCACGACGAAGACACCATCCGGCGCGCCTCGCACGTGATCGATCTCGGCCCCGGCGCGGGAAAGCGGGGCGGCCGCGTGATCGCCGAAGGCTCGGCCGGTGATCTGATGCGAAACGCAGACTCGGTGACGGGACGATTTCTCAGGAATCCCCTCATGCATCCGCTGCATCCGCCGCGTCCGGTGACGCGCAACACGCTTTCGATCGAGATCTCGGGCGCGTCGCTGCACAACCTGAAGGACATCGACCTGCGCGTGCCGCTTGCAAGGTTGAGCGTGATCACCGGCGTCTCGGGCTCGGGCAAATCGACCCTTGCCCGCGACGTGCTCTATGCGAATCTTTCAGGAATGGTGGGCAAGCGAAGACAGAACAAAACCGCGCCGCTGTCCGGTTGCCGCGCGATCCACGGAACGGAAAACATCGGCCGCGTGCTCGAAGTCGATCAGACGCCGATCGGCAAGACGCCGCGCTCCTGCCCGGCGACCTATGTCGGCTTCTGGGACGCCATCCGGCGCCTGTTCGCCGAGGCGAACGAATCGCGCATGCGCGGCTGGAGCGCCAGCCGCTTTTCGTTCAACACCAAGGGCGGGCGCTGCGAGGCCTGCGAAGGCCAGGGAATCAAGAAAATCGAGATGAGCTTCCTGCCGGACGTAAAAGTGACCTGCGAGGTCTGCGGCGGATTCCGGTTCGGCCCCGAGACGCTCACGGTGCTCTGGAAAGGAAAATCGATCGGCGAAGTGCTGGCGATGAGCGTGGACGAAGCGGCCGAATTTTTCGCCGCGCACCCTTCGACCCATCACGCGCTGCGATTGCTGCAGGACGTGGGCCTGGGCTATCTGACCCTCGGCCAGCAGAGCCCGACGCTCTCCGGCGGCGAGGCGCAGCGCATCAAGCTCGTCACCGAACTTTCCAAGGTCCGCGCCGATGCTCAAGGCAACGCCGCATCGCGCCCCGGTCGAGGCGGCGCCGACAACAAAACGCTCTATGTACTGGACGAACCCACCGTCGGCCTGCACATGGCCGACGTGGAAAAGCTCCTTCGCGTGCTGCACCGCCTCGTGGACGCGGGCAACACGGTAGTGGTGATCGAGCACAATCTGGATGTGATTGCGGAAGCGGACTGGATCGTCGATCTCGGGCCCGAAGGCGGCGAAGCAGGCGGACGAGTCGTCGTACAGGGACCGCTGGAAGGACTGATCGAGTCGCGGCAAACCGGCCACACCGCGAAGGTGCTGAACGATTTTCTGAGGGACCGGCGCTCGCCCGCGGTCGTCTAGCCGCGCGCGATCCGGCTCAAGCCGGTCGCCCGGCTTTTTTCGCCTGCAGGTACTTCTGCAGGTTGGCCGTGGTCTCCATTTTCTTGCGCTCGGTGATGTCACGCCCGGTGATGAACATCCCCTCTTCTCCGCGCGCCGGCCGGCGCTCCCACTCGAAGCACCTGTACGATCCGTCGCTGCAGCGCAGCGAGAATTCGATCGGTTTGGCTTCGAGGACGAGACGCGTATTTACGAGCATCAGCGCAGGGGCCTGCTCGCCCTGATCGATGAGCCTGGTGAGCGGTTTGCCCAGCAACATTGCACGCGGGTAACCGAGGACCTTTTCCCAGGTTCGATTCAGGTTCTTGAGCCTAAGATCGAGCGCGACGATTCCCAGCAGCAACGGCGACTCCTCGATAACCCAGTCTTCTCTCCTGCGCCCGAAATCTTCCATCGTTCTCCGCTGACCTCGCAAAATCTTCCACTGGCTCCTTGGCCGAATCTATAATTCTGACGGCTTTTCGATGCGCGTGCCTCTGCGACTTGAGGCTAAACGGACGGGCGGGCGTCGTCCATCGGGTAAACCCGACACAAGATGTCAGGAAACCACGATAATTGAGACGAATCAAAGAATTATTCCCATCGAACGCCCCTCTCCAGCATCCCGTTGAACCCCTTACTCCTTCGAATTCTGCAATGGGTGGCCGTTCCGGCCGTGATCCTGCTTGCGGCTGCGCTCGCAGTCAAAGCAAGCCGGGCGCTTCCGGTCTCCCTGTCGGGCCTGACGGTGGTCGGACCTTATATCGTGCTGCTGCTCGGGGCGGCCATCAGCGCATGGTTCAACCGCAGCCGCGCGCTCATCATGCTGGCCTCGCTTCTCGCCGCCTATGCCGGCTACAACCTGGCCCGGGACCTGGGCCCGGAGAGTTTCGCCCTGCGGGCGGTCTTTACTGCGTTTGCCGTGCTCGTGCCCCTCAACGTCCTGCTCGCGCTCGCGTTTCCGGAACGCGGGGTACGTCAGTACCGAAATTATCGCTGGCTTCTTCTCGGCCTGGCTGAAATCCTGATCGTGATCTGGATCGCGAATTCCGGCCGCTCGAACCTCTCGGGCATGGCGTGGCACGACGTGCTCGATCACAGATTGCTGCGCTATCCGCCGACGCCGTTGGTGGCTCGCATCATGCTCGTGGCGGCGTTCGCCGCCGCCTTGGCGAGGACCTGGCCCCGCCGCAGGCCCAAGGAACTGCGCAAGGAGCCGCGGCCGCTCGACATCGGCATCGCGGCGGCGCTCGTCGCGTTTTTCATCGGTTGCGAATTTGGGGAAGTGCCGCGCGCGTTCGGCGCGTTCATGTCGGCCGCGGGCGTGATCCTGCTCGTGGCAGTGCTGCAGGAATCCCACCGCCTCGCCTTCCGCGACGAATTGACGAACCTGCCCAGCCGCCGTGCGCTCGAGGAGCGCCTCACGGGGCTGGGACCGACGTATGCGATCGCGATGATCGACGTGGACCACTTCAAGCTGTTCAACGACACCCACGGCCACCATATCGGCGACCAGGTGCTGAAGCTCGTCGCCGCCCGCCTCGCGGCGATCGAGGGCGGCGGCACGTCGTAGTTGCCGCACCTGGAGCAGCTGCGCAAGGACATCGAGAACTACAAAATGGCGGTGCGCGGCGGGAACCGGCCCAGGGAGAGGGAGACCGGATCGCGTCTCCGCGCAACGCGCGTTCCGGAAAAAACGCTGTCGGTGACGGTGAGCATCGGCGCAGCCGAGCGCGACGACACGCTCATCAGGCCGGCGCTGGTCATCCGCGCGGCGGACGAAGCCCTTTACCGCGCCAAGCGCGCAGGGCGAAACCGGGTGATGCGGTAGCCCGGGCTGTAACGGGACTACAATGGCCGCTCGCATGAGACAGTCCGCCCGCCCCAGACAGAAAGGCAACGACCGGACCGTTCCGAAGCGGGCCAGCGAAGGGCCGGGCGAAAGCGAAGTGCGCTTTCGCGCCATCGCAGAACTGTCGGGTGACTGGTACTGGGAACAGGATGCCCGTTACCGCTTTACCTGGGCCTTCGTGCGCGACGGGTCCGCCGAGGAGATCTCCTGGATAATCGGAAAGACGCGCTGGGACTTGGGCGAGCAGCCTCTCAATGGAACATGGGAGGAACACCGCAGACTGCTCGACGCTCGCCAGCCCTTCAGCGATTTCCACGTGCGACTGGTCGACGAGAACGGCGCGGAGCATTTTTTCTCGACGACCGGCGCTCCCACGTTCGACGGCGCAGGCATTTTCACGGGATACCGCGGCCTCGCCCGCCGCATCACCAAGAGCAAGCGCGCGGAGCAGCTGCTTTGGCTCGAGCACACGGTGGCGCGCTCGGTTACCGAGGCCGACAGCGTTGCGGCCGCGCTCAAGGCGGTGATCCGCGCGGTTTGCGAAGCGCAGGACTGGGAGTGCGGGCGTTTTTTCCGCGTCGACGACGAAGCCGGCGCGCTGCATTTCGCGGAGTTTTGGAGCAAGCCCGGACCGCAGTTCGACGTGTACATCGAGCGCTCGCGCAAAATCGTCTACACCCCGGGCGTCGGACTGGCCGGAAAAGTGTGGCAATCGGGAGAGCCGATGTGGGTTGCGGACATCACGCGGGACGCACGCGTGTGGCAGCAGGCGATCGCCGTCGAAGCGGGCATGCACGGCGCATTCGTCTTTCCGGTGAATTCGGAAGGAAAGATGATCGGGGTTCTCGCGTTCAACAGCCGCGAAATTCGCGATCCGGACGAGCACCTGATGCGGGCGATCCACGTGATCGGCGCGCAGATCGGACAGTTCGTGCAGCGCAAGCAAGCCGAGGAAGTGCTGCGCGAAAGCGAAGAGCGCTTCCGCAACCTGACCGAGCTCTCGTCGGACTGGTACTGGGAGCAGGACGAGAACTTCCGTTTCACCATGGTTTCCGATAATCTCCACCGGCGCCTCGGAACTGCGACTCACTCGGTCATCGGAAAGGCCCGCTGGGAACTGCCCACGCTCAACATGACCGAGGCCGACTGGGCGGCGCATCGCGCCCTGCTGGAAGCGCATCAGCCGTTCCGCGACCTGCAGTGGCACCGCCTCGACGACGCCGGCAAGCTGCAGATCGCCAACATCAGCGGCAAGCCGATCTTCGACTCCGAGGGGCGTTTCCTCGGCTACCGCGGGATAGGCCGGGACATCACCGAGAGCAAGCGAAGCGAGGAAGCGCTGCTGCGCTTTCGCGCCTCCATGGACATGTCGGACGACATGATCCTGCTCATCGATCGCAAGACGATGCGCTTTATCGACGTGAACGAAACCGTTTGCCGGAATCTCGGGTACTCCCGCGAGGAGTTTCTCGCGATGACCCCGGAAGATGTCCTGCCTACGACCCGGAAGGAGCTGGAGACCGCTTACGACGAGATGATCGCGACCGGCTCGACGCAAGGCATGAGAAGCGAATACCGCTGCAAGGACGGCTCCACGCTGCCGTTCGAATCGAGGCGGCGCGTGATGCGCTCGGGGGACAGCTGGATCATCGTCGCCACGGCACGCGACATCCGGGAGCGCATCGCCCGGGAGGAGGCGCTCCGCAAGAGCAACGAGCGCTTCGACATGGCGGTGCGGGCGACCAACGACGTGATCTGGGACTGGGACCTGCTCACCGACGAAATCTGGTGGAACGACAACTTCACCAAAGTATTCGGCCATCCCCGCGAGGCGGCGGACCGCACCGTCAAATCCTGGTATGAGGGCATTCATCCCGACGATCAGGGGCGGGTCATCGCCGGCGTGCATCGCGTGATCGGCGCGGGCGGCGAGTACTGGAGCGACGAGTACCGGTTCCGGCGGCACGACGGCAGTTTCGTCCACGTGCTCGACCGCGGCCAGGTGATCCTGGACGACGCCGGGCGGGCGGTGCGCATGATCGGGGCCATGGCCGACATCAGCTCGCGCAAACAGGCCGAGGAGAGAATCCACAACCAGGCGCTGCGGCAGCGCCTCATCGCCGAGTTCGGCCAGCAGGCGTTCGCGAGCTCCGACGTCGAAGACGTGCTGAGCCGCGCCGTGGAGCTCGTCACGGTGGCGCTCAAGGCCGACTACTGCAACGTGCTCGAGCTCGATGAAAGCGCCAAACAACTCCTGGTCAAAGCGGCATCCGGCTGGCCGAGCGAGATAGTGGCGCGCCGGACGGTTCCCATCCGGCCGGGGGGCCGCCTCGAATTCGTGCTGTCGCGCCGCGAGCCTCTCATCATCGAAGATCTGGCGAAGGACGAGCGCTTTTCAAATTCCCCGCTGGTGCAGCTCGGCGTTCGCAGCGGCATCCAGGTCCCCATATTCGGAACGGCAGGAACGTTCGGAATACTCAGCGTGCACGCACGCTCGGAGCGCCACTTCGGCCTGGACGACGCAAGTTTCCTGCAGAGCGTGGCGAACATACTGGCGGTTGCGATCGAGCGCAGGAGTGCGGAGGAGCGCCTCGAGCGCCTCGCGCAATTCGACTCTCTCACCGGGCTGCCCAACCGGCACCTGTTTCACGACCGCCTGCTGAAAACCGTGGCGCACGCGCGGCGCAGCGGGGCACCCATGGCGGTGCTCTTCATCGACCTGGACCGCTTCAAGCTGGTGAACGACACCCAGGGGCACAGCGCCGGGGACAAGCTGCTCAAGGAAGCGGCGGGCCGGCTTTCACAGTGCGTGCGGGGCGGCGACACGGTAGGCCGGTTCGGCGGCGACGAGTTCGGCGCCATCGTGTCGGAGCTTGCGAAACCGGGGGACGCGGGTGTCGTTGCACAAAAAGTCCTGGACGCGCTCGCCCAGCCGTTCAAGCTCGATGCGCACGACACCTACGTCAGTGCGAGCATCGGCATCACGCTGTTCCCCGCCGACGGCGACAACCCCGAAGCGCTGGTCATGAATGCCGACACCGCGATGTATCGCGCCAAGGAGCAGGGCCGCAATACCTACCAGTACTTCACCCGCGAGATGAACGAGCGGGCGCTCGCGCGCGTGCGGATGGAGGCGGCGCTGCGCCGGGCCATCGATCACAAGGAGTTCCTGCTCCACTACCAGCCCAAGGTGAACCTGGAGAGCCGCCTCATATGCGGTTTCGAGGCGCTGCTGCGCTGGCGGCATTCCGAGAAGGGTCTGGTCCTGCCGGGGGAATTCGTTTCGGTCCTGGAGGACACGGGTCTGATCGTGCCGGTGGGCGAACGGGTGTTGCGCGAAGTGTGCGAGCAGATTCGGACATGGCAGCGGGACGGGCTCGCAGTCAAGCCCGTGACGGTGAACCTCTCCGCGCGCCAGTTCCAGCAGAAGGATTTCGAGTCCATCGTGAGGCACATCCTGCGGGAAGCGGGCATCGATCCGTCGCTCGTCCAGTTCGAGCTCACCGAATCTCTGCTGATGAGCGATCCGGAGGGCGCTGCGCGCACGCTGCGGGGACTGAAAGACTCGGGCGTGAAGATCTCGGTGGACGATTTCGGCACGGGCTACTCGAGCCTCGCGTACCTGAAGCGTTTCCCGATCGACGCGCTCAAGATCGACCACTCCTTCATTCGCGACATCACCACCGACCCGGAGGACGCGATGATCACGCTCGCCATCATCGGCCTCGCACACAGCCTCAAGCTCAAGGTCGTGGCCGAGGGCGTGGAAACGCAGGAGCAGCTCGAGCTGCTCGCGGCGAACGGTTGCGACGAGATCCAGGGCTACTACTTCTCGGTTCCGACGACGGCCGAGGAGTGCGCGAAGATGATGAGGGAAAACCGCCGCCTCGCCTGAGCCAAACGCGCTCCGGTGCCCGGAGGCGTATCATCGCCGCTTTGCCCGCCGCACCTCATGAACTCAAGCGCCCTTTTCCTGCTTAAACCGCACACTCGTGACCTCGGCGGCTTTTCGGTGCGGAGAGTGCTCCCAGGGGTGCCGCACCGCATGGTCGGCCCGTTCATCTTCTTCGATCACATGGGTCCGGCGGATTTCGCGCCGGGCACCGGCATCGACGTGCGCCCGCATCCGCACATCGGCCTGGCGACGGTCACCTACTTGTTCCAGGGCGAAATCCTGCACCGTGACAGCCTCGGCACCGTACAGGCGATCGCTCCGGGCGACGTCAACTGGATGACCGCCGGACACGGCATCGTTCATTCGGAGCGCACCGCGCGGGAGCTGCGCCGCACGGGCACGCACCTGCAGGGCCTGCAAACCTGGGTCGCGCTCCCGAAGGAGAGCGAGCTCGCCGATCCCGCGTTCAGCCATCACCCCAAGGCGACGCTTCCGCGGATTTCCGCCCCGGGCGTGGAATTGCGTGTCGTCGCGGGCAGCGCCTTCGGCAAGCGGGCACCGGTCAAGGTCTTCACGCCGACGCTCTTCGCCGGCGTCGAAATCGACGCGGGCCGCTCCTTCGAGCTCGACGCCGAGCACGAGGAGCGCGCCGTCTACGCACTTGAGGGCGATGTCACGGTGACCGGAACGCCGCTGCCGCCGCAACACATGGCGGTCATCGCACATCGCGAGCCCGTGGAAGTGAAAGCGCTGACGCGAGCCCGCCTGATGCTGATCGGCGAGCTCGCGCGAGCTCCTGGAGGAGGCGAAGCTTCGCTGGCGCGAGCAGCGCTTCCCGCGCGTCCCGGGGGACGACGAGTTCATCCCGCTCCCGGAGGCCTGAGGGGAAAGGCGTGCGCCGTGCGCACGAGCACCTTCTGTTCCGATCTGCCCGCCGCTGATGCGTGATCCCGCACCCGTTCCGATTCACCTCAGAGATTACGCTCCACCCGCTTTTCTGATCGAGACGGTCGATCTGGACATCGACTTGTTCGAAGAGCGGACGCGCGTACGCGCTCGCCTCGCGATGTCGCGCAATCCGAAAGCAACCGATTCGAACGCACCGCTCGTGCTCGACGCCGAGGAGCTCCAACTCGAGTCGGTGGCGCTCGACGGTCGCGCGCTCATCGCGAGCGAGTACACGGCGGACGCCGCGCATCTCATCATCGCGAAACCCTCGACGCGCTTTGTACTGGAAACCGCGTGCACAATCTACCCTCGCAAGAACACCATGCTCACGGGGCTATACGCCGCGGAGAACGGCTTTTTCACGCAATGCGAAGCCGAGGGCTTCCGGCGCATCACCTATTTCATCGACCGACCGGACGTGATGGCGAAGTATTCGGTGACGATTCACGCCGACCGCGAAAAGTATCCTGTGCTGCTGTCGAACGGCAATCTTCTGGCAAGCGGTAATGAAGCTAATGCGCGGCACTGGGTGAAGTGGCAGGATCCCTTTCCCAAGCCTTCGTATCTCTTCGCGATGGTCGCGGCGAAACTGGACATGCTCGAAGACCGATTCGTCACGCGCTCTGGCCGCAGCGTGCGCCTCGCGATCTACGTCGATCCGGGCAAGCTCGACCAGTGCGGCTTCGCGATGCAAGCGCTGAAAAAGTCCATGAAGTGGGACGAGGACAAGTTCGGCCTCGAAGTCGATCTCGACAATTACTCGATCGTCGCGGTCGGCGACTTCAACATGGGCGCGATGGAAAACAAGGGCCTCAACGTCTTCAACACCAAGTACGTGCTCGCGCGGCCGGACACAGCCACCGACGGCGATTACCTAGCCATCGACCGCGTGATCGCGCACGAGTACTTTCACAACTGGACCGGCAACCGCGTCACCTGCCGGGACTGGTTCCAGCTCTCATTGAAGGAAGGGCTCACCGTGTTCCGCGACCAGGAGTTCGGCGCGGACATGTATTCGCGGGCGGTCGAGCGCATCCGCGAGGTGCGCGGCCTGCGCGGCGGGCAGTTTCCCGAGGACGCGGGGCCGATGGCGCATCCGGTGCGGCCGGCCTCCTACATGGAGATCAACAATTTCTACACGAGCACGGTCTACGAGAAGGGAGCGGAAGTCGTGCGTATGATCCGCACGCTGATCGGGGCGCAGAATTTCCGCAAGGGCATGGACCTGTATTTCGCGCGGCACGACGGGCAGGCGGTGACCTGCGACGATTTCGTGCGGGCGATGGCCGATGCCTCGGGCGCCGACCTCTCGCAGTTCATGCGCTGGTACGACCAGGCGGGCACGCCCATCCTCGAGGTCAAGGGTGAGTACGACGCAGCGGCGCGGCGCTATGCGTTGTCCGTGAAGCAATCCTGCCCGCCTACGCCGGGACAGGAAACGAAGCTGCCCTTCCACATTCCTCTCGCGGTCGGGCTGGTCGGACCGGACGGCCGCGACCTGCTCGCCGAAGGCACGCGCGTGCTGTCGGTGAAGCAGCCGGAGGAGCGCTTCGTATTGGGAAATGTCGAGGCGAAACCCGTGCTTTCCCTGCTGCGCAATTTTTCCGCTCCGGTGATCGTAAGACACGATTACACCGGGGCCGAGCTCACGCATCTCATGGCGCACGATTCCGATCCTTTCAACCGCTGGGAGGCGGGCCAGCGGCTTGCGCTCGGCATCATGCTGCGCGGGATCGCTGCGGTACAGGGCGGCCGCGCGCTCGAAGTGCCGCGTGCTTTCGCCGACGCGGCCGCGCGCGTGGTGGCGGATTCGTCGAAGGATCCGGCGTTCGCCGCCGAGATGCTCGCGCTGCCTTCGGAAAACTACGTCGCCGAGCAGATGCAGGTCGTCGATCCGGACGCGGTCCACGCGGTGCGCGACGAGCTGAGGCGGCGACTCGCCGATGCGCTGCGCGAGGAGGTTCTCGCAGTCTACCGCGCGTACAGGGGCGCGAGTCCCTACTCACCCGATGCCGTCTCCGCCGGTAGGCGCGCGCTCAAGAACTCCGCGCTCGGGCTTCTCATGGAGCTCGGCGACGCCGCGATGCGCGCGCTTTGCATGAAGCAGTTCGAGGCCGCAGACAACATGACCGACGCGCTCGCGGCGCTTTCCATGCTCGCCAATTGCGACTGTCCCGAGCGGACGCGGGCGCTGGATGCCTTCTACGGCAAGTGGAAGAACGAGCCGCTGGTGGTCGACAAGTGGCTCGCCGTGCAATCGACGACCCGCCTGCCCTCGGCGCTCGCGGACGTGAAACGCCTGATGGCGCACCCGGCCTTCAACCTCAAGAACCCGAACAAGGTCTACGCGCTGATCGGCGGCTTTCGCGCCAATCAGGTGCGCTTTCACGCAGCCGACGGCTCGGGCTACTTGTTCCTCGCGGAGCAGGTGATCGCGCTCGACGCGATCAACCCGCAGGTTGCGGCGCGCATGGCGCGCGGCTTCGACCGCTGGAAAAAGTTCGACGCCGGGCGCCAGGCGCACGCTCGAGCGGCGCTCGAGCGCATCCACGACGCGAAGGGCATCTCGAAAGGCGTGCTCGAAATCGCATCGCGGGCGCTCGTCTGACGCCTCGGCGCTTGCGGGCCTTTATTTGCGGCGCTGCATTTCGGCGAACTTGGACAGCTCCCAGGGCCGGATCGCGACCAGCATGTGCATCGCCGTGCACTCGTCGAACGGCCTGCGCGTGTCGTCGCTGTGCAAGTCCGCGAACTCGTTCGCGACGCGACGCAGGCGCACCAGCATCGCTTCCCGCGAGGATTTCGAGAGGCGCCCGGTCACGAACAGCATCAGCTCGTCGGGGCCGTCGAAGCGCGTGCGGAAGTACTCGTTTTGCGCCTGGGCCTTGAAGAACTCCTGGAACGGGCCGTCCGGAATCCAGGAAAAAGTCCGCGAA
>WNFM01002334.1_pt2 | contig 11951 bp, 11 predicted proteins | sample 5400271 | NCBI WGS metagenome assembly WNFM01 (sample SAMN13153352, study PRJNA577476) | soil metagenome | isolation source: 60 cm saprolite on Douglas fir-dominated hillslope | place: USA:California | collected 2013-09-17 | reverse complement strand
ATCCTTGATCTTGCTGTAGGCCCGCAGCACCCTCAGGCTGAAAGCGCTGTCGAGAAACAGCAGGCTTTCGACCTCGCGCGCCTTGCCGTCACCGTCATAGAAAAATGTGACGGGGACATCGAGTGCGGTCGCGATCGCCTGGAGACGGGCGGCGCCGACACGGTTGACGCCCTTCTCATACTTTTGAACCTGCTGAAAGCTGACGCCAAGTTTGTCACCGAGCTCGGCTTGCGAGATTCGTTGTTCGACGCGCCGCAGCCGGATTCGCTTTCCCAGTTCAATGTCGGGTTTGCCCGCACTGCGCTGCTTCATTCTCTTCGCTGCTGATTTGTTCATTCTGCTTTTACCGTCCTTCGGTCGAGAAGCCCCCGAATAAATGGGTCAGGGTTTCACCCTTATATACCGATTTAAATTCGCTGGGATGGATGAATTCGTCTTTAAACCACGGGAATTTTGCAGGGTTAAAGGCCTCCACCAGCCAGTCGATCATGTGCCGTACCCTCGGAATACGGCCACAACCGGGATGATACGACAGCCAAATGTCGTATGACCAGCGTAATTCAACCTCTAGAGGTATTATTTTCCCGTCAAGTGCGCAGGCATAAGTCGGAAACACCCCTATACCGGCACCATTGGCGACCGCACAGTAATTGGCGCTGCTCACATTTGTTCTCATCACCAGCAAGTCCCGTTGGCAATAGCCGGGAAACAGGCTGTCGAACGCCTCCTTGGCGGCGGCGCGGTCCGCGACCTGCATCACCAGCCGGTGCTTGACCAATTCGCCTGGGGTCCGCGGGGCGCCATAGGTTTCGATATATTTCTGGCTGGCAAAGAACATCAGATGCACGCGGCCGAGTCGGACAACTTTGACGTCGAGCGCGACCGGTTGCGACAGATGGATCGCGACATCGGCCTCATCTCGCGACACGTCGGCGGAGCGCATCGCGCATTGCAGATCGACGAGAATGTTCGGGAACGACTGCTGGAACTCGACCAGGCGAGGGGCAAGCCAGAACGTTCCCAAGCCTTCGGTCGCGGCGACCCGGACCTCGCCCGACAGCGAATTGGCGACGGAACTGCCGGCGCGCAGCAGGTCGAATGAAGCCGCCTCCATCCGTTCCACCGCGGACACCACCAGCGAGCCTTCGTCGGTCAGGCGGGTGCCATGGACGTCGCGCGTGAACAGGGTGGCGCCGATCTGGCGCTCAAAATCGTCGATGCGCCTGCGAACGACATTGATGGACAGCTCAAGCCGTTCGGCCGCCGATCTGAAGCTTCCGCAGCGTACCACTTCGAGAAAGACCCTGGCGGCGTCCCAATCGGTGAGACTGCCAAGAGCGGCCTTGTGGCGTTCCTCCTGAGGAACGCCCCTTTCCAGTGCGAGATGCATACAGAACCCCTCCTGCTTGGTAAGCTTGGCAGAATATTGAGCGATCTACAATCATGACGGGTCCGGGGCAGCGCATATTGGCGCCTATGCTTACGCTCCAGGCCGGTGCCCGGGAACTCCGGGGTTAGGGCTTGCGACCGGTCCCGCCACTGAAAGGCAAGCTAGCGTGACTTCAGTCGTCAGCCTTCGGACATTTGCAAATTCATCTGGCGTTCCGATTGTCGTGTTTGTCGATATGCAGCAGGAATATCTGGCGAAGCCGCGGCTATACGCGATTGCCGAGATCGATCGCGCACTGGACAATTGCCGCAAGGTCCTGGATCATTCGCGCCGAATTGGTCTGCCGGTCGCCTTTATCCGCATGTTCAATGAATCAGCCTTTTTCAATCGTGCAACGCCCTACGTGCGTTGGATCGAGGGTTTTGAACCCTATCGCAACGAAATGGTATTCGAGCGCAACAGCCCGTCGTGCTATTCTTGCGAGCCCTTCACCGCGCTGGTGAACCAAAGCCACGGCGGTATCGTGCTGGCCGGATTTGCCGGCGAGTCGGCCTGCCTGTCGACGCTGATCGATGCGTTCCATCGTAACCACAAGGTCACATATCTGTGCGACGCTTCGGCCAGCCATGCCCTCGAGGATATGTCGGCCGACGAAATCCACCGCGCCGTTTCCAGGATATCCGGACTTTTCGGAGAGGTTTATGAAACGGCGGACTGGATCGCCTCCACTCTGCCTCGCAAGCTCGGTAACGGAAAAAACGCTGGTGGCTAATTCAGAAGACAGATTGCATTCCATTCTCGTCACCCTTGAGGGGTGCCGGGCGGCGCTGCTCGACTCTAGCGACCGGGAGACGGCCCTGTTGGTGTCGGTCGCAATCCTCGAGCTGCGCATGAAGCTCAATCGGATCGAGGACGCGGAGCTGAAGGCTTTGTGCGACGCGATGCTACCCGATGAGGCGCTGGAGCAAACATCGCAGGAGCCAAAATCGCCCCAGCGCCGGCGACCGCTGCTCAAGCTCGTCAAATAGCGACGCGTTTCGCGAACCGTTCGGCAAGCCAAATCCTTGCCGCGGCTGGCCCGATGCGCAGGGCCGCAACTGCCGCCGGCTCGGCTGCCGCGATGCCGGAATCTTGATCGAAAAACCATCACTGTTGCCCGCCTGATTGCGCATTCCCGCGTATCCGTTAAATGGAGCCGGGTTAAGCCGGCATTCTTAAGGGGTCGGCTTGGCCAGGATAGCGAGCCGCAAACGATCGACGATGGCGGTAAGGTAATGATTCATGATGTAACGGTCCCCGCGGCCCTGATCGCCGGCCTGGTCAGCTTTCTGTCGCCCTGTGTGCTGCCCTTGGTGCCGCCCTATCTGATTTACCTCACCGGCGCGACCATCGAGCACGTCGTCAATGACGGGACGGTGTCGTCCTCGAGACGCGCGGTGATGGTCTCGGCGGCCATGTTCGTGCTGGGATTTTCGACGGTGTTCGTGGCGCTCGGCGCCAGCGCGTCGCTGATCGGGACCTTGATCCATGCCTGGTCGGCGGAGCTCGCGATCCTCGCCGGCATCGTCATCATTCTCATGGGCCTGCATTTCCTCGGGCTGACCCGGATCGGATTTTTGATGCGGGAAGGGCGGTTGCCGATCCCAAAGCCGGTCGGTCTGTGGGGAGCCTATGTGATGGGGCTGGCGTTCGCGTTCGGCTGGACCCCCTGCATCGGCCCGATCCTCGCCGCCATCCTGTCGGTGGCCGCCGCCGAAGCGACCGTGACAAGGGGCGCGGGCCTGCTCGCGGTCTATTCCGCCGGGCTCGGGATTCCGTTTCTGATCGCAGCCTTCATGGTCGAACAATTCTCCACACTGTTCGCGCGGATGAAGCGACATCTCGCCAATGTCGAGCGGGCGATGGGCGTCTTGATGATCATTACCGGCATCGGCTTTCTCACCGGCACGGTATCCGATGTCAGCACCTGGCTATTGGAGACGTTTCCGAGCTTGCAGAATATTGGATAAGTCTAGAATTACGGTGAGAGTGCACTCAATTGATGTGTCGCGCCTTCACAGGCCAGCGACCGTAATCACTGTTCAATTGAGTGCACTGTCACCGTAACCCGTGAGTGCACTGTCACCGTAACCCGAGTTGACGCACAACTCGGGCGTATCGCGCCGCGGGAATGCGAAGCTGCGTCTGGACACGCCGTCATTGCGAGGAGCAAGGCGACGAAGCAATCCAGCTTTCTATTTGCGGCGCCAAAGGTGGATTGCTTCGCTACGCTCGCAAAGACGTGGATGGGGCCCATCTGCCAACACGATACTCCGTCATTGCGAGGAGCTCTTGCGACGAAGCAATCCAGCTTTGTTTCCGCAAGATGGATTGCTTCGCTTCGCTCGCAATGACGTGGAGGGGCACCTGCCAACACGATACTCCGTCATTGCGAGGAGCAAAGCGACGAAGCAATCCGGGAGGGAGCTTACCCCGCCCCGAGCAGCGGTAGGACTTCGTCGCGGCCGCAGGGAGAGAGTGAGTAGCCTCCGCTGTCTCCTCGTCATTGCGAGGAGCTCTTGCGACGAAGCAATCCACGCTTTTCTTCCGCGGCGGTATGGAATCTTCGCTTCGCTCGCAATGACGGCCTCAATGATCCTGCGCGCGGCCCTAGCGCTCGCCATCGAGCGCGCAGGTCACGGTATAGACCACGCCGCGGGGCAGGAAGTCGACGGTGGCCTCACCGCCGAGCTGGTCGCGCGCGCTGCGCTCGATCAGGCGCGATCCAAAACCGCGCTGCACCGGTGCGATGACGTGCGGGCCGCCGGCCTCGCTCCATATCAATCGCAATTGCGGCTTGGCGTTTTCCTTGATGACTTCCCAATCCACCGTAACCGTGCCGCTGTCGTTCGACAGCGCGCCATATTTTGCCGCGTTGGTCGCGATCTCGTGCACGATCATCGACAGAACCACCGCCGGCCGCGGCGACAGCGGGACGTGCGGTCCGAACATTTTTATCCGCTCCGGATTGTTGAGCAGATAGGGCTGCAGCACCCGCCCAAGAACGTCCTGCAGCTCCGAGCCCTGCCATTTCTCGGTGCTCAGGAGATTGTGGGCTTCCGCCAGCGCGCCGAGCCGGCCCTCGAATTTTTCGCGTTCGGCCTTGCTCGCGCTTCGAAAGGTCTGCACCGCGATCGATTGCAGGATGGCGAGCGTATTCTTGACGCGGTGATTGAGCTCTTCGATCAACAAATTATGCAGCGTCTCGCCGCGGGCGATCGTCGTCGCCATCCGCACCGCAAAGGCGAGGCCGGTCAACAACAAGATGCCTCCGATCACGCTGGTGATCGCGAGCTTGCGCCACAACGGGCCGACCAGGGAGCTTTCCGCAATGCCGGCGGCCACCGTCCAGCCGGTGACCGAGGATCGCGCGAAACTGGTGATCAGCGGCACGCCTTCCAGCGACACCGCCTGCAACGTTGCCTCGGGGGTGCGAAACATCTCGGCATACAGCGACGGCGAGGCGCGCGCGCCCATCGTCTCCTGTGGATTTGGCGCGCGTGCGAAACTAATGCCGTCGCCGTCGAAGATCGAGATGGTCCAGTCTGTGCCCGGGCGCTGCTTGTTGATGATGTCCTGGAAGATCTCGACCGGGGGGCTGAACGAAATGTCGTAGACGACTTCGCCGTTGCGAAACACCGGCACCTCGACCGTCACGATCGGTTGCTTCTTCACCGCGCCGACGAACAGGTTGGAGTATTGCAGCCGCTTTGTCGCGAACACCTTTTCCACGATGGCGCGGTTGTTGCGCAAAGGCAGACTAGCGGTATCCGTCGTGACCGAGGAGAACAATTGGTGGCCTTCGCGGTCCGCCACCAGCACGACGCCGCCGTCGCGATACTGGTCAAGGAAGCCCCGGGCGATGTAGCGGAATGCCTCGAAATCGCCGTCCCGCAGCGGGTTGGTCAGCGCCAAGACCTGCAGCGCGCCGGTCATGCGCTGCATCTCGGCGTCGAGCACCAGGCGAATGCTGCGCACGGTTTCGAGCACGCGCTGCGAAGCATTCCGGCGCTCCTGCTCGTAATTGTTGAAGACGATGCCGGCTGCAAACAGAATCAGCGGCAGCGTGGTCCCTGCAACCAGAAGGGCAAGGCGCACTGGCAGGGAGGGTTTCGGCACGCGGGTCCCGGATCGATGTATTTGGCGGAGGTTGCGCCAAACCGCTGCAAGCATAGGAGAAGCGTCCAAAATCCGCCAAGGATTTTAGGCGCAAGCTGGTTCCAGCGGCGCCCGGCGTGCGGTGCGACAAGGCAGGCCGGTTTGAGGATTGCCGGCCTAAAGATTGCCGGTCTAAAGATTACTATCGGTTATCGCGGCGTAAACCATGGTGCGCAATTCGCGCCGGATCGGATAGGCGCTCGACGGCATCACCTGGGTCATGAAAATGGCGATCAGTTCTTCCGCGGGATCGATCCAGAACGATGTCGTGGCGGCACCGCCCCAGGCATATTCGCCGCGGCTACCCGGAATCAAAGTCTGCGTGGGATTCATCGTGACGGAGACGCCAAGACCAAAACCGATGCCGTTGTAGGTCGCCTCGGAGAACAGCGACCGCGACATTTCCGGCAGGTCGCGTCCGCCGGGCAGATGATTGGACGTCATCAGCGCCAGCGTCTTCGGGCCGATCAGCCTGACGCCGCCGAGTTCGCCGCCGTTGATCAGCGCGCGGCAGAAGCTGAGGTAATCGGCCGCGGTCGAACACAAGCCGCCACCCCCGGAGATGAACGACGGCGGCGAGAGGAACGAGCTCGTGACCGGATCATCCTGCAGCGTCAGGCCGCCCTTGCGATCGGCGGCGTGGAACGTCATGCCACCTTGCGGGTCGGCCGAGTAGCACGCCGCGAAACGATGGGCCTTGTCGGCGGGGACGAAGAAGTCGGTATCGTTCATGCCGAGCGGATTGAAAATCCGCTCTTTCAGGAACGCCTCGAACGGCATGCCGCTGATTTTACCGATCAGATAGCCGATCACGTCGGTGGAGACCGAATAATTCCAGGCCTCGCCTGGGGAAAACTCCAGCGGAATCTTTGCGAGGTCAGCGATCATCGACTCCAGCGTTCCCGCCTTCTCGACCTCGCCGATTTTCATCGCGCGATAGGCGGCATCGACATTGGAGCGTTGCTGGAAACCGTAAGTGAGGCCGGAAGTATGCCGCAGCAGGTCGACAATCAGCATCGGCCGCGACGGCGGCCTGGTCAGAAATGCCGGCGCGGTGCCGGCCTGGAACACGCCGAGATTCTTCCATTCCGGGATGTATTTGTGGACGGGCTCGTCGAGCGCGACGCGGCCTTCCTCGAACAGCATCATGAACGCCACGCTCGTGATCGGCTTTGTCATGGAATAGATGCGGAAAATCGTGTCGTCCTTGACGGGCACCTTGCGCTCCAGATCGGCAAAGCCCTGCACCGCCGAGTGCACGACCTTGCCGCGGCGGTAGACCAAAAGCTGGGTTCCCGGAAACCGACCGGCGTCGACGTATCGGTGCTTGAGATGCGCCTCGAGGCGGTCGAACGCGGTTTTGGACATGCCGGCGGATTCGGGGGAAGCGGGGGTCGGTGCTAACATCGGGATCATCTCCGGAAGCGGTCGAAACACGCCTTGATAGCCGAAAAGTGCGCGCTGTTCTATCAGCCGTATGCTTACCCTTGCCCGGCCGCTGGTGTAGGCTTGCGGCCAGCAATCGCGTAACCCCGCAGGATAATGACAATGGCCCAATTCAACGACACCGAGCTTACCGCCGCCGTGATCCACAGTTTTGAGGAAACGCCGGACCGGCGTGTCAAATTCCTGATGGAGGAACTCGTAAAGTCGCTGCACGATTATGTGCGCAAAACCGATCTCACCTTCGACGAATGGGGCTACGCGATCGATTTTCTGACCCGGGTCGGGCAGAAATGCACCTCGTCCCGGCAGGAGTTCATCCTGCTGTCGGACGTGCTCGGGGTTTCGATGCTGGTCGATGCGGTGAACCACCGCGAGCGCGACGGCGCCACCGAGACCACCGTGCTCGGGCCGTTTTATGTCGGCGAACACAAGCCGATGCCGCATGGCACCGACATCTCCAACAATCTCACGGGAGAACGGATGTTCGTGCAGAGCCGCGTCACTGACCTTGCGGGCAAACCGCTGGCGGGTGTTCCGGTCGACGTCTGGCACGCCTGAGACGGACGGTCCGTCGTCGCGGGCGCGGTTCATCACCGACGCCGATGGCCGGTTCTTCTTTCGCACCATCCTGCCCTGCAGCTATCCGATCCCGACCGATGGTCCGGTCGGCGAGATGATCCTGCAGACGCGGCGCCATCCGATGCGTCCCGCCCATGTGCATTTTCTGGTCGATGCGCCGGGCTTCGAGCCGCTGATCACCCATGTCTTTATCGATGGCGACAAATATCTCGATACCGACGTGGTGTTCGGGGTGAAGAACGACCTGATCGCCAAGATCGAAAAACGCAGCGATCCGGTGACGCCGGATGGCAAGCCGGTCACCGCGCCCTGGCATTTGATGAGCTACGATTTCCGCATGAAACCGGGCAAGGGGACCGCGCCGAAGCCGATGATGGCGGTGACCGAAGACGCCTGAAAATCACCGGGTTGGACGCCTGCACAATCCTTGTGCGCCGCACAAGGATTGTGCGAATCGCAAATTTTGGATGCGCGCTGGCATCGGCGAGCGACACCGGCCAGTTTTATAACCAATTATAAAATATAAACTTTTCGCATTGCGGGAGTTTGGCACGAAGCTTGAATGATCTGTGCTGACGCCATCGCCGCCGTCCCTCGAAACCAATCATCCGAATTGTGACGCCGCCGGACTGGGGCCTCCCCAGAGCGCGCCCGTATGCGCCTTTCGTGCGCGATCGCGGTGGCACCAAACGGACGACCATTCATACGCACGCAAATCGTGAAAGGAAATTTCCAATGAGCAAGGACCCGACCTGGATTTCCGACTGGAACCCGGAGGATGAGACGTTTTGGAATTCGAAGGGCAAGGTCATCGCTCGGCGCAATCTGATCTGGTCGATTGTTGCCGAGCACATCGGATTTTCGGTCTGGCTGATCTGGAGCATCGTCGCGACCAAGTTGCCGGCGGCCGGCTTCCACTTCACCACCGACGAGCTGTTCCAGCTGGTGGCGCTGCCCGGATTGATCGGCTCGCTGATGCGGTTTCCCTACACCTTTGCCGTAACGACATTCGGCGGCCGCAACTGGACCATCTTCAGCGCATCGGTGCTGTTCATCCCGACGCTGGCGCTCGCTTATTTCGTCAGCCAGCCCACGACGCCGTTCTGGCTGATGCTGCTGGTGGCCTCCACCGCAGGTCTCGGCGGCGGCAATTTTGCTTCCAGCATGGCCAATATCTCCTTCTTCTATCCCGACCGCATGAAGGGTTGGGCGCTCGGCCTGAACGCGGCTGGCGGCAATATCGGCGTCAGCAGCGTTCAGTTGTTGACGCCCATTCTGATGGGGGTTGGCCTTATCAACCTCTATCAGGCAACGCCGGTCAGCGGCGTCTATCTCCAGAACGCCGGACTGATGTGGATCCTGCCGCTCGCGATTGCGGTGTTCGGCGCCGTCTTCTTCATGAATAACCTGACCTCGGCCAAGTCCACGTTCAAGGACCAGCTCGCCATCGTCGGCCGCAAGCATACCTGGATCATGTCCTTCATCTACATCGGGACATTCGGCTCCTTCATCGGTTACTCCGCCGCGTTTCCGCTGCTGATCAAGACGCAATTCCCGGCTGTCACCATTGCGATCGCGTTCCTCGGACCGCTGGTGGGCTCGCTGTCGCGTCCGTTCGGTGGCTTGCTGGCCGACAAGGTCGGCGGCGCGATCGTGACGTTCTGGAATTTCATCGCAATGGGCGCCGCAACGATCGGTGTGTTGTACTTTGATCCTGTTCGTCACGACTGGGATCGGCAACGGCTCGACCTACCGGATGATCCCGTCGATTTTCCGCGAGGAGAATCTTCGCAAGGCAAAGGGCACCGGCGAAGCCGGCCGGGCGCTCGCCTTGAAGGCCGCCAGCATCGAAAGCGGCGCCGCGCTCGGATTTATCGGCGCGATCGGCGCTTGCGGCGGCTATTTGATCCCGAGCGGTTTTGGCAAGTCGATCGCGATCACCGGCGGTCCGCAGCTGGCGCTGGAAATCTATCTGGCGTTCTACGCGGTCTGCCTGGCGCTGACCTGGTGGTTCTACCTGCGCCGCAGTTCGGTGGCGTCGAGCGCGACGAGCCTCGCTGAAGCGCGGGTGTGAACTACTTGCACGTCTGACACCAACGCGTTGCCGCTCTCCGCTTGCGGGGAGAGGGCGAGTGAGACGAGAGGCCGTAAACAAGGAGGCAGAGATGACACCCGATCAAGTCAAACTCGTGCAGCAGAGCTTTTCCAAGGTGGTGCCGATTTCGGATCAGGCGGCGGTGATCTTTTACGATCGATTGTTCGAGATCGCACCACAGGTCAAGCCGATGTTTACCGCCGACATGGCCGTGCAACGCGGCAAGCTGATGGCGATGCTGGCGGCGGTCGTCAAGGGCCTTGGCAATCTTGAATCGATATTGCCGGCCGCGAGCGCGCTCGCCATCCGCCACGTCAGCTACGGCGCCAAGGCGGAGCACTATCCCGTCGTTGGCGCCGCGTTGCTGTGGACCTTGGAAAAGGGCCTAGGCGATGCCTGGACGCCCGAGGTCGCGGATGCCTGGACGGCGGCTTACGGGACGCTGTCCGGCTTTATGATCTCCGAGGCTTATGGCCGCCCTGAAGCCGCCGAATAAGGATACGCCGTGAGCGAACCGCTGGTTGTCGTCGGCAACGGCATGGCCGCTGCGCGTCTGGTCGACGAACTGACGAAAATAGCGCAAGGGCGCTATGCGATCGCCGTGATCGGCGACGAGCCGCGTTTGGCTTACAACCGCGTACTGCTCTCGTCGGTATTGGCGGGCGAGACCGCGTCGCATGAGCTCGAGCTCAAGCCGGCCGCGTGGTGGCGCGACCGTGGCGTGACCCTGAAATATGGCTGCGTCGCCACCGAGATCGATGTCGGCCGCCGCGAGCTCAAGATCGCCAATGAAGAGAGCATCGCGTTTTCCAGGCTCGTCCTTGCGACCGGCTCGTCGCCGCTGCGGCTCAATGTGCCCGGCGCCGATCTGGCCTGTGTGCATACCTTTCGTGACACCCGCGATGTCGATCTGTTGCTGACGCTCGCCGCGCAGAAGAAGCGCGTCGTGGTGGTCGGCGGCGGATTGCTCGGGCTGGAAGCAGCCTACGGCCTCGCCAAGGCGGGCGCGCCCGTCACCTTGGTCCATCTGATGGACCGGCTGATGGAGCGCCAGCTCGATGTGCCGGCGGCGGAACTATTAAAATCGCTGGTCGAACGCAAGGGCATAAAAATCCTGCTCAATGCCAACACCGCGCGTATTCACGGCGAGACACGCGTCGAAGGCGTCGAACTGACCGATGGACGCCGGATCGACGCCGACGCGGTGATCTTCGCGGCGGGTATCCGGCCGACTATCGCACTGGCCAAGGACGCCGGCATTCCCGTCAATCGCGGCATCGTCGTCGACGATCATCTCGCGACCGGCGCGCCTGACATCTTCGCGCTCGGCGAATGCGCCGAACATCGCGGCATCTGTTACGGCCTGGTCGAACCGGCCTACGAGCAGGCGGGCGTCCTGGCGCAACATCTCGCGGGCAGGATGACTGCGTACCAAGGCAGCGTCGTTGCCACTAATCTGAAGGTTTCGGGCGTCAGCGTGTTTTCGGCGGGCGACTTTTTGGGCGCGGATGGAACCGAGGCCATTGTGCTGAACGATTTCAGACATGGCACTTATAAAAAGCTGGTGATATCGGACGGCCGCTTGAGCGGCGCGGTCCTGGTCGGCGATGTCGGCGACGCGCTGTGGTATCTTGAATTGATCCGCGGCCGCGAGTCGATCGCAAGGATCCGCAAGCACATGATGTTCGGCCGCTCGCTCGCTTTCCGATCGGAGGCGGCGTGACCTGATGACCCGATTATTCCGATGACAACGGTCGATCCCGCGCTTCGCGCCACGCGCACCACCTGTCCCTATTGCGGCGTCGGCTGCGGCGTCTTGGCGACGCCCGACAGCAATGGCGGTGCGGCGATATCGGGCGATCCCGAGCACCCCGCCAATTTTGGACGGCTGTGCTCGAAAGGCTCGGCGCTCGGCGAAACGCTCGGCCTTGAGGACCGCTTGCTCTATCCGAAGATCCGCATCAGTAAGGGCACCATGGAGCGGATAGCCTGGAGCGACGCGCTCGACCATGTCGCGCATCGCCTTGCGCATATCATCAAACGTGACGGCCCCGGCGCGGTGGCGTTCTATCTCTCGGGGCAATTGCTGACCGAGGATTATTACGTCGCCAACAAGCTGATGAAGGGATTCATCGGCAGCGCCAATGTCGATACCAATTCGCGCCTGTGCATGTCCTCCACCGTCGCCGGTCACCGCCGCGGATTCGGCGCCGACACCGTGCCCGGCTGTTATGAGGATCTCGA
>WNFM01295871.1_pt1 | contig 11955 bp, 10 predicted proteins | sample 5400271 | NCBI WGS metagenome assembly WNFM01 (sample SAMN13153352, study PRJNA577476) | soil metagenome | isolation source: 60 cm saprolite on Douglas fir-dominated hillslope | place: USA:California | collected 2013-09-17 | reverse complement strand
CGAGATAGCGCATCCTGGATTGCATCTACCCGACGTTACTTTGCGTGTTACCCTCAACAGGCCCTTGTCGTCTTAGAATGCGATTTTAAACGAAAAGCAATTTTTAAATTACTACTGGAGGATAAACATTGTGTCCGCGCAGGTAACTCAGAACTCATCTCTAGCAAGTGGCACACAAATTCTAGTCAAGCACCCGCTCAGGCGAGTTGTGCTCCTATGCGCGTTTTTGCTCGTTTTTTTGGCGCTCTATAGAGTGATGGTGTTGATTACGATGCCGCTGAGCGCCCCCATTGGAGTGTTTACAACATTTATGATGGTCTGGGGAGTATGCTTTTTCTTGTATTTTGTCGCCTCTATCTGGGTGATAATGACCAGGCCATTAGCGGGACGCTGGCTGTGGGTTGAACTGGGACTGATCTTCGCTGGAGCTATGGTCTTTCGCTTCATGCTGATCAACCTGCCGCTGGGGTTGTCGCGGGATGCCTGGCGCTACCTGTGGGATGCGCGGGTCACGCTGCATGGCTATAGCCCATATATGTACGCGCCCCTTGATAAGGTCTTGGTTCCGCTGCGTGATATTGTGTTCGCTAACTGCCCTTATGGCGAGTTTCCCACGAAATACCCCCCTGGAGCACAGATGGTCTTCATACTGGGTTATCTGCTCAATCCAACAAACCTGGTGGCACTCAAGGGACTCTTTGTGCTGTTCGACCTGGTGACGTGCGGAGCGCTGGCCGTGCTCCTGGCACGCAAGGGGCTTGATCCGCGCCGTGTAGTTATGTATGCGTGGTGCCCGTTGCCCATTGTTGAGTTCGCCATCCAGGGACATAGCGATGCAATTGCCGTGACCTTTATGGTACTGGCGGTACTATGTGCAACGAGTTCCAAGCAGAGTTTGCGACTACTCGCGGGCGTATGTATCGGGCTTGCAGCGCTGGCCAGGCTCTATCCCATACTACTGCTTGTGGTGCTGGTACGCCGGCGTGATTGGGGGTTAGTCGTTGCCTGCGTTACCACGATTGCACTGGGTTACCTGCCCTTTATTCTGCTTGGTCAGGGAGGTATTCGCTCAGTACTACTCTCCTTCTCTGGTCAACAGGACTTACATCCTGGTGTGCTAGATATGGCCCCCATCTATATAGCGAACGAGTTGGGAAGCAGGATTGCGCCGGCATCAGTATTTTCAGTGACACGTTTGCTAGAGATGGCAGCGGCGGGTATCACCGTGCTGGTGATATGCATCCAACGTCTGCGGAAGCGCATGAGTGTGGAAGTGGCGCTATTTCTCCTCATTGCAGTGGTCCTGATGGTTTACGCACATGTTTTCCCCTGGTATATGACTGCGCTTCTCCCCTGGATAGCGATAGTGGCAGTGCCAGTATGGACGCGTGAGAGAGGGGTCAGCGCTAAAGGCTTAGCTGTCGTGATGGTGTGGTATTTCACCTGCACGGCTGTGTTGAGCTACATTCCAGGCTTGGACCAATACTTTACGGTATCGAACTGGCTGATCTACTACGGGGTGAGTTTTGGCGTGATGGTGGTAGGATTGGCAGTAGCTGCTGTGATTTGGCTTCATGCAGCACCGATCAGATTTTGAAGCTTCCTTCCCCAGCACTAATTCACAGGCCCTACCCAAGAGGCAGGGCCTCTCAAAAGTCGCTCTGATTGGCAGCAAGCCCCCCACCCCAGATCAATAAAGAGCGTGATGCCGGTTGGGCGCTACCGCGCCCAACCGGCATCACGCTCTTTTACTCTTTTTTGGGGTGGGGAGGGGAAGAGGAAAAAGACTTTTGAGAAGCCCTGCCCAAGAGGTGTGTCTGGTTGACTTTAGCTAGCATTCGGTGTAACCTTAGATCACCCGGGTCACCCGTTCGGAGAGGGAAGCGAGGCTATTTCCTATGGGGACGATCATAACTTGCTCCAGGCCGAGGGGCGACACCAGGGACACGCGGATAGTAAGAACTCAAAGACAGGAGAAAAGATTTGAGAAGCAGAAGACGTCTTTTCGGGATCGTCGCTGCGCTGGCACTAGTCGGCTTTACGCTGCTAGGTGGTTCCATGCTTTCGGCCCATGCCGCATCGTCAGCCCGCACAACCCTCCAAGGGAGCGCACCGTCGTGGGCGAACTCGAAGAACTATGTGGGCAAGGCCGATCCAGGCGCCGACATTGGTTTCCGCCTCTATCTCGGCTGGAACAATCCTTCTGCAGTCGGGGCTCTCGCTCAGGCGGTATCGGATCCGCACAACGCATCGTACGGGCAGTACCTCACACCCGCCCAATTCCGCCAGCGGTTCGCACCGTCGCAGGCGCAGGTGGGTGCGGTTCAGTCCTGGCTGCGCAGCCAGGGTTTCAGCGTCGAGTATACGCCCACCAACAACCGTTACGTCTCGGCTGAGGGCACGGTAGCCCAGGCAGAGGCGGCGTTCGGGGCCAGTTTCGGGATGTACTCGGTCCAGGGTCTGGCCGTGCGTTCACCTTCCTCGGACGTCTCGATCCCCAGTTCGCTAGCAGGTAGCGTCTCAGGCGTCATCGGTCTCGATGACAGCGCCCAATTTGTATTTACCAACCATACTACTGGTGACGCACCGCCGCCGGCTGCTTTCGTGAGCGCGCAACCATGTTCAACGTACTGGGGAGAGAAGCAGGCTGTGGGCTTCACCAATCCATATGGAGCTGGCACGCTTCCCTACGCGCCGTGCGGCTACACGCCTGCCCAGGTCAAGGGCGCCTACGGTATTTCCGGCTATGATGGCAGCGGCCAGACGGTGGCGATCATCGACGCCTATGCCGCGCCCACGATTACCCAGGACGTCAACCAGTGGTCAATCAATCGCGGGCTGCCGACGATGAAGCCCAACCAGTTCACACAAGTCGTGGCACCCGGCACGTATCACCACCCCGAAAGTGGCCGCAAGCAGAATCCGCAGGGGTGGTACGGTGAAGAGACCCTGGACGTCGAAGCCGTCCACGGCATGGCACCCGCTGCAAACATCGTCTACGTCGGCGCACCGAACAACTTCCAGGATCTCGACGCGGCGCTTAATCACGTGGTTGACCGGGGCCTGGCCCAGATTGTCACTAACTCGTATGGCTTCGACACCGAGGTGTTGCCCCCTGGCTACATCAAGCCCTATGAGGACACCATCCTCCAGGGGGTAACCGAGGGGATCGGGATCTACTTCTCTTCGGGCGATAACAGTGACGAGTCACTGGTCGAGGGATACACGACGACTGACTGGCCTGCCTCGAGCCCGTTTGTGACAGCCGTCGGCGGCACCAGCCTGGCGGTTGGCACCGGCAATAATTATCTCTTCGAGACGGGCTGGGGCTCAACCACCTCTTCATGGACGGGCACGGCCTGGTCACCGACCCCGCCTGGTCCCTGGATCTACGGTGCAGGTGGTGGAGTCAGCCGTATCTTCGCAGAGCCGCCCTACCAGGGTGGTGTCGTGCCAGCCTCCGTGTTCGCGGCCCAGGGCCGCACCGGTCGAGCCGTTCCCGATATCGCTGCCTTTGCCGATCCCAACACCGGGTACCTGATCGGTGAGACCCAGACGTTCCCAGACGGCACCGTCAAGTACTCGGAGTACCGCATTGGCGGCACCAGCCTGTCCAGCCCCATCATGGCTGGCATCATGGCGCTGGCTGACCAGGCTGCCGGGCACCCGCACGGGTTTGCGAACCCGCTCTTCTACAGCCTTGCGGGCTCCGCCTCCTTTAAGGATATCGTGAGCCCAGCATCCACTGTCGCGGTAGTGCGGACAAATTACAAGAACGGTGTGGACGCGAGCAACGGACTGAGCTACGTATTGCGGACTATGAACCAGACGCTCAGCTTAAAGACGACCCCGGGCTACGACGACGTGACGGGCCTCGGGACGCCGACGAGTTCCTTCTTGAGCGCATTGAGCCACTAGGGTTGCCAGTGACCCAAATACGAGTCCTCCCGCATGTTGGAAGGTAGGCAAGCGGGAGGGTGGTGAAATGACAACCAGCGACGAATTCAGGCCGAGCGGAGTTGGGGAGTTTCCCCGGCTCCGCTCGGCCTGTGCAGTGGTCATATGCAGGCTCAGTCTGCCGGGATAGGATACTCTGCTCGTTATCTCGACTTTGCTCCCCATGGCAACAGCAATCAATGATGTGTATCGACAAAGGTAGGTGCATTAGTCACAGTTATTTCGCCAGGCCAAAACTACGCTGGGCTTCATCAACGATCATCTGAGCAAGCGCCAGCGAGGAGGTAGCTGCCGGGGAGGGGGCGTTTTGAACGTGCACCACGTTCTCAGCATGCTGGATCAGGAAATCATCAACCAGGCGGCCACCGGCTGTTAAAGCCTGGGCCCGTACTCCACTGGGGCCGGGCAGTAAATCGTCCGCCCGTAGCTCAGGCATGTAGCGTTGCACCTCCTTGAGATAGGCTGCCTTAAAGTAATCACGGTACATCTCTACCAGCCCCAGTTTCCAGTATGTAGCGGCCATCTTCCAGAAGCCACCGTAGCTCAGCATCTCCCACAGGTCCTTTGGATTGATCTTCCAGCGCTGGTATCCATCGCGAGCAAAGGCCAGTACTGCATTTGGACCGGCCAGGACCTCACCGTTGAGCCGCCGCGTAAAATGGACGCCTAAAAATGGAAAGCGGGGATCGGGCACCGGGTAGATCAAAGCTCTTACCATATGGCGTTTCTCTGGACGCAGCACGTAGTAATCGCCTCGGAAGGGGATAATACGCATCTCCTTATTTTTGTTGCTCATCTGGCCGAGTTTATCTGCCTGAAGTCCCCCACAGGTGATGACAAAGCGAGCTTCTATTTCGGTTTCTGCGTTCGCGGACTGCAGTTGTGGTTGTGTACAAAGCAGAATCTGGCCTCCCTTGCTGGCAAGAGCAGTCACCTTGCAGCCAGTGACTATTTCGCCGCCGTAGTGCTGGATAATCCGCGCGTAAGCATGAGCTACTTTTACGAAGTCGATGACCCCTGTATTTGGCGAATGGATGGCTCTTATGCCCGCTGCATACGGTTCTAGCTCTTGCAACCGCTCCGGTCCGATCATTTCCAGCCCTTGAACCCCATTTGTGACGCCTCGCCGGTAAAGGTCCTCTAGCCTGGGCAGCTCGCTTTCATCCAGGGCCACGATGATCTTACCGCATAGCTCGAACGGTATCCCCTGTTCGCGGCAAAAGGCCAGCATCGCTTGATGACCAGCCACGCAAGCCCTGGCTTTAAGTGAACCAGGAGTATAGTAGATGCCGCTGTGAATCACACCGCTGTTGTGCCCAGATTGCTGGCTGGCGAGAGACAACTCTTTTTCGAGAACCACTACACGCCAACCAGGCTGGCGGATCAAGAATTCGCGTGCAGTAGCCAGGCCGACAATACCCGCGCCGACAATGGCAAGATCGTAGTGGCGAGAGGACGGCCGGGACACGGAATTCCTACTGGCATCATTCATATAAAGGCTCCTTGTGTGTGTGAAAGTTGATCAGAAAAATATCCTCTTGATAGACTATCTCATGGATGCCTATAATGACAACGATGAAAGGAGGTAGCCTGGATGGCAGATCAACAGCACGTTGCTCTCCTCAAGCAAGGAGTAGATGTGTGGAATCGATGGAAACAAGAGCACCAGCAGGTTCAGCCGGATTTCACGGGAGCACATCTGAGCAGGATACATCTGAGTGGAGCAGACCTTAGTGGGGCCTACATGAGTATGGCGCACCTCAGTGGAGCAGACCTCAGGAATGCGGACCTCCGCGGGGCCTACCTGAGCAGGGCCTTTTTCAGCAAGGCAATTCTCAGTCATGCACGCCTCAATGGAACGGATCTCACCAAGGCACACCTGAGCAGAGCAGACCTCACGGGTGCTTATCTCGATGGAGCCAACCTCAACGAAGCCGACCTGAGCGAGGTAGACCTGAGCCAGGCGCATCTCTATGAGACAAGCCTGGTTGGGGCGAACCTGAGCGAAGCCGACCTCAGTGAAGCCGACCTGAGCGATGCAAACCTCAGCGGGGCGCATCTCTCTAATGCTCACCTCGATGTATCACTGCTCATCAGGGTCAACCTCAGCGGTGCAGACCTGGGGAGAGCAACCTTGCGTGGAGCGAACCTCAATCAAGCAGACCTGGGTGGGGCAGATTTGAGAGAAGCGGATTTTCAGGGAGCCGATCTGACGGGGGCAGACCTTCAGGGAGCTGATCTGACAGGTGCAAATCTTAGCAACACCGTTCGGTGAGCCGCCTCTAAGTGAGCTTCTCGTGTTTACTCCCGAAGGAGAAGCTTATCCATGAGCCTGGACTTGCAAGTCCAGGCTCATGGATAGAGAGGCTATGCTTTCGTCAGAATTGCGATTGCATCGCGGCAGAGCCTGTGAAATCGGGCGTGAGCGGCTTGACGCCCGCCGGCTGTGTCGCATCGATTTGATAAATGACCGAATCACGTGTTGGGACCCGCGCGTTCGGCGACGAACCATAGGTCACCGGAGGATATAATCCCATCAGATCAACGGTTTTCAGCGACTCGAAGGCGTTGAAGAGACCATCGCGCGTGATGTCGTTGTTGTCCAGGGCCTTCTTCAAGATGGCGTAGGTAATCAACGACTCGGTATAGCCAAACTCGAAATAGCCATCCGGTTTCTGATTCGGGAAATATTTCGCGACGTCCTGGAGCAACTGCGCCATGCCAGGCACGCTCGTATCACCCCAGGTTGCGCCCTGAGCTACAACCCAGGCCCTGCTCATTAACGGTTTCAAGGCCGGGACGGCCAGCAGTCCTAGCGCGAATGCCGGGCTTTGTAGGATCCACTGGGGGGTATAGCCCAACTTATACGCGGTAGCGATGATACCAGCCGTAGCAGTCGGAATGGCAGTGATGAAGACGTACTTTGCGCCTGAGGCTTTCAACTGCGAAACCTGTGCTGTGAAGTCGGTATCGGTGACAGCATACGTTACCTGAGCCACATTATGCAGATGATAGGCACTGCTTGCTTCCTTGTATCCTGTCAGGCCATCCTGTCCGTACTCATCGTCTTGATAGATGATGCCAGTCGCGGGATTCTTGACGCCGAGCTTGTTGACGATGTAATCGAAGGCATTCTCGACCTGCAAGCGATAGGGCGTGCCCACCAGGACGAGGTACTTCTCACGCGCCAGGGCGGAGGAGAGGGTGGCGCCGGACACCAGCATATGATCGGCAGTAGCCTGGTCTTTAATCGCGAACGTCGTCGGCGTCCCCAGGCTGTCAGCGATCATCAAGACCTGGTTACGAATCTGGCTGTATTTCTGCACTTCGAGCTGTGGGTTGTACTGCGTGTCTTCTTCAAGGAATTTGACCTTGTATCCATCAACGCCCCCATTGTCGTTGACGTGGTCGAAGTAGGCTTTCACGCCGTTGGCCAGGGGGATGCCTATCGGCTGTGCAACCGGCCCCGAATATGGCGACAGGATGCCAAGCGTAATCGTTTTGTTCGTGACATCGACGCCAGGGCCGGATTTAAGCCCGCTTGAACTACTACTGCTACTGGAGCTAGCGCATCCGGATAGCACGACCAGCAGCGTGGCCATGATAATTACACCAGCATAGAACTTGTTTTTGATAGTCATCAGTTTCACTCCTTCGTAAATACTTGTTCCGGTCTACGTTTGGAGATATGGAGCTACGTGCTTTCACTGTGCGTGGATGCCGTGCTCTCCTCCTCGCCTTGTGCGCCGGCATCAGGCGCGGGCAAGTCGGTTGTCTCGGCCTGTTCACCTCCCTTCTCTCCATGCCTGTTAAACTTATGGAAAAGTACCCGCACCCGGCGTACCAGTCCTATAATTCCTCCTGGCTCAAAAAGCAAGAACACAACAATCAAGAGGCCATAAATAATGGCGTTCAGGTCGCCACCCGAAAGGCTATTCGTATTGTTGCCTGGCGGCAGCAGCGAGAATTGGTCAATCAGGCGGGGAAGCATGAAGACGAACGCCGCGCCCAGGATCGATCCCCACACGCTGGCGAGGCCGCCGACGATGATGGCAGCGACGAATTGGATTGAGAGCGTGAGATCCCAGTAACTAGGTACGATGTAGCTGGTGAGGGAGGCAAGGAGAGCACCCGCGATGCCAGCAAGGAACGAAGAGAGGATGAACGCCCTCATCTTAGCTTCAAAGAGATTGACTCCCATGATAGCAGCGCCCACTTCGTTGTCGCGTACGGCCTGGAAAGCTCGCCCGGCGCGTGAGCGCATCACATTGCCGACAAAAAGCGCCGACAACACCAGGATGGGCAGGATCAGCAGGAAATACTGCTGGCCCGTGGTGAGTGCGATGCCAAAGATTGCGTTTTGTTGGCTGAATGAGGCATCGCCTATAGCTGGTGCGGGGAAGGCACGTCCCTGCGGGCCGCCCGTTATAGCCCGGGCATTCTTGAAGATATAAAGCCCTATAAAAACCAGGGCCAGCGATACAATACCCAGGTAGAAACCTCTCAGCCGCAGGGCAGTTGGGCCGATGAGGGCGCCCACCAGCGCGGCTGCGATGCCGGCCGCCGGCAGCCAGATCAGGAACGACAGGCCGAGACCTTGTGGATCTAACGGGGTCGTGGGCGGCGTACCGCCGAGTACGGCTGCCGTGTATGCACCGATACCCATGAAGAATGTGATGCCCAGCGAGACCTGGCCCGTGTAACCGGATAGGACGTTCAAACCGAGCGCCGCGATAGCTGCGATCATCGTGTAGTCGACGGTCGTCAGCCAGTCTTCGCTGGCTACGGAGAAGAAGACGACTAGTGTCAGCACACCGATGCCCAGAGAGAGCCAGCGCGAAGTGCTGCCGAGCAGGCGCGGGGGGGTGGCGCTGGCCGGTGCACTCCGGGGAGTTGGAGGGGCTTCTATGCTCATAGCCGTTCCACCTTTCGTGTGCCGAACAGGCCGTAGGGCCGGATGAGCAGTACAAGGATCATGATCAAGTAGGGAGTGATCTCATGAAAGCCCGCTCCCAGGAAGCTCGCAACATGACTTTCGTAACCGGCCGTCAACACCTGAGCCAGGCCGATGATGATCCCACCTACCACTGCCCCGCTTATAGAGTCTATACCTCCCAGGATGATGGCCGGGAAGGCGAGCAGCGCGATGCCGCCAAGTGTAGGATCAATGGCGACCGCATCGGCAGCAAGAAAGAAGCCGCCGATCGTGGCGATGGCGGCGGCAATACCCCAGGCCAGCGCATTGACGATGTAGATGTTAACGCCCATCACCAGCGCTGCTTCCTGGTCAATCGCCGCAGCACGCATTGCCAGCCCATATTTCGTAAAGCGAAAAAAGCCGTAGAGCGCCGCGCACAGGAGCACCGTTATAATGATCGTCCACATATCGTTGGTTGCAAAGTGGACGCCGCCAATATTAAATCCACTATTGAGCGCGTAGGGAATAGCAGCAGGGATAGGATTCGATCCCCACTTTATGCTCACGGCGGTGCGTAGTAGAATATCAAGGCCGATGGTAATCATGAGGATGGAAAACACCGGGCGACCAATCATGCGCCTCAGGGCAAAGCGCTCAAAGAGTAAAGCAATGATGACGGTGAAAGCAATAGCGATAATGAGCGCCAGCCAGAAGGCCAGCTTCCATTCGAATACTCCTGCCGAGAGGATGTAAGCTCCTACCAGCAGCAACTCACCCTGGGCAAAGTTAATCACGCCGGTGGCTTTGAAGATAATGGAGAAACCGAGTCCAATCAGCGCGTAGATGCAGCCCAGGGCGATTCCGGCAAATACAAGTTGAATAAAATAGGCCATGTTCCCTCCTGTTTGCAGGAATAGTTAGCGGTTGTTGTCGGTCTGCATTAACATGTCTCCGGGTGCTTTACCCCCGAACTCTTCACCAAGATACGCTTTGATCACATCCGGATTGGCCTGTACCTCGGTTGTCGAGCCCTGTGCGATCACACGTCCGAAGTCGAGCACGAGCACGCGATCGGCAATGCCCATCACGACTGCCATATCATGCTCGACCAGAATCTGGGTGACGCCAAGCTGCTCTTTGATGTCCAGGATGACGGAAGCTATCTCCTCCGTTTCCTCGAGGCTCATGCCAGCCACTGGCTCATCCAGCAGCAGCAGTTTGGGTTCCAGCGCCAGCGCACGCGCGAGGTCGGCACGCTTCTGCAGGCCGTAGGGCAGGCTGCCCAGCGGGGAATTACGCCAGCGTTCTAAGCCGAGTAGCTCCAGCAGGTGCAGGCAATAGGCGCGGTTCTTCTTCTCTTCGTTGCGCGCCAGGCCAACATAGATGCCGTCGAGCAGTATGCCACTGCGCATCCTCGTGTGTCGGCCCAGCAACAGATAATCCAGCACCGTGGTGGTCGGAAATTGTCCCAGGTTCTGGAAGGTACGGGCAATGCCAGCAGGCGCCACCTGGTGTGTTTTTAGCCGCAGCAGGTCGCGCCCATCAAAGGTGACCTTTCCAGTAACTGGCTGGTAGACACGCGAGATTACGTTGAACAGCGACGTTTTGCCTGCACCATTAGGGCCAATCACCGCGAACAATTCGCCAGGCTGTACCTGGAGCGAGACATCAGTAATTGCTTTAACACCGGCAAAGCGTACAGAGACCCCTTCAACCGAGAGTAAGGGAGGAACGGTTGTGGATCGTTCGCGTGCATTCACGCTGGCGGATGTGTCGCTCAAACAGACCACCTCCTCGCGGGCCGCTTCTGGCGCAGCGTTGCCATCGTACTGCGCGTTTCCCCCTCGTGCAATCCCAGGTAAAACTTGCGTACACTCTCTTCTTGCAAAAGTTCGGCGGCGGGCTGGTCCAGCACGACTTTGCCGGTCTCCAGCACGTAGCCGTGGTGGGCAATGGAGAGCGCCATCTGCGCGTTCTGCTCCACCAGCAGCACCGCTGTACCGCTGGCGTTGATTTCGGAAATAATGCTACGGATCTGCTGGACCAGGAATGGCGCCAGCCCGAGAGAAGGTTCGTCAAGCAACAGCAGTTTCGGGCTGGCCATCAAACCGCGGCCAATGGCGAGCATCTGCTGTTCGCCGCCCGAGAGGTAACCCGCCACGCTCTTGCGACGTTCTTGCAGCACCGGGAAGAGAGCCATCACCCGGTCGTAGGCGCGCCGTACGGCAGCAGGGGCATGCGAAGAGATCGCGCCAGCCCGCAGATTCTCATCGACGGTCAGATCGGCGAAGAGCCGCCGGCCCTCCAGGACCTGCACGATGCCGCGCTGGACGATTTGCGTAGCGTTCAAGCGCTCAATGCGCCCGCCGTCGAAGAGGATGGAACCGCGCACAATGCTAGCTTTGTGGAAGTTCAGTAGACCGGAGATGGCACGCAGGATTGTGGTTTTGCCAGCACCATTTGCACCCAGCAAGGCCACTACCGTCTTATCCGGCACCTCCAGTGAGACGCCCTGTACAGCAGGCACAATGTTGTGATAGGTAACTGCGATGTCCTGGAGAAGCAGCATGGTACGTCCTCCTGAGGGCCGCATTTTGGGGCAGCCTGGTTAAAACTTTACGGGATTGAGCACGCATCGCGTACACAACTTGAAAGAAGTTGCTGGCCCGATTGCCCTGGTACTTGGGAATACTATACACTATCAACCTGTACTCTGCAATACTTATCTCACGGGTACGCTCATGCTATTTCCCAACAACCAGGATGAAGCCTTCCATCGGAATCGGATATTCCGAGGCCTGCTTAAACGCCTGGGCACGATGCCAGTTTTTGTTGACCAGGGCATGGTTTGCACAGTAGTAATAGTACAATCCTGGCTTGTTGAAAATGATGGTGATGGTTTCACCACCCTGAACATCGTCCGTCCCGCCAATACGATTGATGCCAATCTCGCCCGGATTGAGCGGTGCTGGCAAGTCCGGTACGAGCGCCACGAAATGTGGATCCGTATCCAGGTTGTGAAACGAAATGGTGCCGATATCAGTAATAGCCACGAACTCGGTCGCGAAGTCATCGTGACC
>WNFM01003824.1_pt1 | contig 11956 bp, 13 predicted proteins | sample 5400271 | NCBI WGS metagenome assembly WNFM01 (sample SAMN13153352, study PRJNA577476) | soil metagenome | isolation source: 60 cm saprolite on Douglas fir-dominated hillslope | place: USA:California | collected 2013-09-17 | reverse complement strand
GGCTTGCTCCCCTTCGAGCCAGAGACACCGGAGTGGTTTGCCTGGGTAGCAAAGCAGGACTCGTTTCGGTTTGTGGGAAGAGCCGGCCACTTCACGGCTTATCATGAGTGGCGCGTCCCCAAAGGAGCCTGGCGCGCCCATCGACAGATCCGTAACCACAGCTACAATCTACGTCTGGCACCCACCCAGGAGTTGACCATTGCCGTGTTGGAGCAGGGAGCCGCAGCTTTGCAAGCTCATTTGAAGTAGCAGCTGGCTGTTTTTGAGGGGGCAAGGTGGGCTTAACTTCCCTTCTCCTTCTACAAGTGCCACTGTAGTGGCTACATAACGTTTCAATCCCGCGTTCGGGCTCAGGCCGCTTCAGACCTATCTCATGGTGGTCTCCCTCGAGCGATGGCAAGGTTTCAATCCCGCGTTCGAGGGTCGAACGTAATTCAAAACTAGAATTTTGGTTTCTGTCCGCAGTATTTCTCGTTTTCGCCTCGTAGCAAAAATGTCGAACATAATTTATTGCTCAATCATTTTCCAGTTCTAGGCGAACAGCACCTTGCTTGACAAGAACAGGACTCTTTGTGCAGAGTATTGCTAACCAAACATCCTCACACAAAAGGAGTCCCACGTTATGATACCTGCATCTGACCTGTTTGACCAGTCAACGATGGCGGCCCTGCTTGAGCATGACCCGGTGGTCCAGGACTACCGCGCCTTTTTCTCGTTGCTAGATTGGTCCACCGTCGAGCAATGGCAAACCCAGCGTCCTGCTCGGGGACGACCCGCTCATCCCGAGAGCGCCTATCTCAAAGCCTTTCTGCTGCGCATCCGCGAAGGACTGATTTACACCAGTCAGCTTCGCCGCTTTTTGCTGAACCATCCCTTGCTCGTCATCGAGCTGGGCTTCCATCTGCAACTGGCCCCAAGCGCTGCCTATGGCTTCGATGTCCAACAAACGGTTCCCTGTGAGCAACGACTGCGCCAAAAACTGCGCACCCTTGACCAGACCCTCTTGCAAGACCTGCTTGCCGCTACCGTGGCGGCCTTACACGAAGCCATCCCCGGCCTGGGCGAAACCGTCGCCTTTGATGTCAAGCACATCTACGCCTGGGTGCGCGAGAACAATCCGCGTGTCTACGTCAAAGGGCCTTTTAATGTACGTTATATCCCCAAAGGCGATCCGGATTGTCGGCTGGGCATCAAGAAAAGCAGCAATCAAGAACAGCCCGACGGGAGTAAGAAAGTCAAAAAGGAAAGCCTCTTTGGCTATGGCTCGGGCGTGGCGGCATGCACCGATCCGGTCTATGGCGATGTGGTGCTGGCCGAGTTCACCCTGCCTTTCAACGAAGCGGATGTCACCTATTTTCGTCCCCTCTTCCAGCGTGCCGTTGTGGCTACCAAGCAGTTCCCTACCCATATCGCGGCTGATGCCGCCTACGACTACTGGTATGTCTATGAGACCGTCGCCCACGGGCCCGGCATCGCCGCTATTCCGCTCAATAGCCATGGTCACGAAGAAGTCCCCCACGACCCCGATGGCACCCCGCGCTGCTGGGCAGGCTTGCGCATGCATCCCACCTTCCTCTTTCAGCACACCAATGGGTATCGTGCGCAGCGCTTTCGTTGCCCGCTGCTTCTCCCTTCGCGGACCGGGGAGACCTGTGAACATGAGCAGTTCCGCAAAGCCAAGGGCTGCGTCAAGGATCCCAATTGGGAGAAAGGCGGACGAATGCGCGTGCTGCTCGATCGCTCCGGCCCGCTCTACACGGTCGTCTACAATCAGCGCACTGCCTGCGAACGTATCAATAGTCAAGCGCAAGCACTCGGCATCGAGCGTCCAAAAGTCCGCAACATCCACTCAGTTCGTAATCTCGATACCTTGACATATCTCATTATCAACGTGCGAGTTCTTGCGAAGGCCAAATCTATCAATAAAGGACTTCTACAAATGAATTAGGTTCGACCCTTGCGTTCGGGCTCAGGCCGCTTCAGACAGGATCTTGCTCCACTTGAGCAGCTTTTGTATTGCCGTTCGACCCTTGCGTTCGGGCTCAGGCCGCTTCAGACGGCCTGGCTCTAGTATAGCATGAGAAGCCGATTGAAGGCAATAGTTGCGAGAGGTTCTTACTTTAGGCCTATATTGATCTCTTTTTTGCTTCACTTGCATGGAGCCCATTTCCTCTCATATCAGGTGGCAAGCCGAACTAGAAGGCTGCGAGAGGCTAAGCATGACATCGCCACCGCACCTACCTCTCGCGACTGGGTTACTCTTAGGGACTCTCGAAAACTAAATTGTCCCAGGGTCACGATATCAAGTAAAGTTAGTGAGCTTTCTCGCCTTCTTGATTGCTCTGTTCAAGCAGTATCAGCAGCGATGAACGAAGGAGACGCATTCCTTCATCTCCTAAAAAGGCACGGTACTCCGTTTCGATTTCGCCTTTCACCTGATACGCATCTTGCAGAAATTGCCAACCTGCTGCGGTAAACAGAATGAGCGTGGCACGATGATCACGCGGGTCGATCACACGTTGAATATACCCTCTCTTTTCCAGATCCAATGCGAGTTGTCCCATAGACTGCTTCGTCATTCCTGCACGTTCTGCCAAAACGGTGATGCGTGTTCCTTCAAGGTCGAGATTGGAAAGCAGTGAGGTGTGGGCCAGGCTCAAGCCAGCGTGCCCATACTGCTGTAACTTCGTAATAGCCCGAACGTTGAAAGCTCGGGAGGTTTGCTGGAGCAAGCGCCCAATATGCTGCTGACGCATCTGCTCGAGGTGTTCCCGATCGATAGAAAGCGATTCTTGCGACATACTCATTCCCTCTTGACAAATTAGACAGCCTGATTTACTATTTAGACAGGTAGACTTTCTAATAGTATAGCACATGTCTGTGCTTCACTCACTCAAAGGAGATTTCTTTGGTGCTTATTCGTAACTCAAGCATCCCAGCTAGTGGGTCCCCTGGAATGTTCGCTGGCAGCCTTGCCACTCCTCGTCGGGGGGCAACCGAGGTCAGTGTTATCCGCCAACGTCAGGAACCAGGAGCGACCAATCCCTTCCACTATCACAACCGAGAAGAGGTCATGGTGCAGTTTGCGGGAACAGTCACCGTGCTCGTTGGAGATGAGCGGGTGGAAGTTGCCCCCGGTGACACCTTGATTGTTCCAGCCCACACACTCCATCAGATCGAAAATACTGGTCAGGACGAGGCTGAATGGCTGCTCATCGCTCCCAAAGGGATTCAGTTTTTCCGTCCAAACGGGGAAGAAGTCGTGCCGGAGTGGGCGCAGTAGGGCAACCAGAAGTCATGAGACCACGATGAACGGAGACGAAATGCTCTGAGGGGGTCACCAGAGCAAGCGGTAGAACCATTCGCGTCTGTTTCTCTCCGCTTGCTCTGGTGACCGCTTGCAGAGATGAGAGACTGTGGCAAAAAAACGCTGGGAGGCGGAAGGATGGAACTGAGAGAAGAAGTCAAAGAGTTACTCATAGAGATGGCGAAAGATCTCAAAGGGAGCGTGCGCCGCCTCTTTATGGCGCGGACAGTGCGGGCGTTGGGAGAAGGAGGGCAGCGGCTGGCAGAACGGGAGTTGGGATGGAATCGTGGGACGAACAGCCTCGGTCAACACGAACTGGAACACGGGATTATCTGCATCAATGCATACGCATCACGAGGCCGCAAACCGAGTCGAAGAGCACTTCCCCAACTTACTCAGCGATATCACTGCCATCGTCGACGGGCAGAGTCAAGCCGACCCACAATTTCGCACGAACCGTCTCTACACCCGCCTGACGGCAACAGAAGTGCGTCGCCAGTTGATTGGAACGTTCGGCTACCGTGATGACGAGTTGCCGACTGCGGAGACGATTGCAACGAAGTTGAACGAGTTGGGGTATGCTCTCAAAAAGGTAGCCAAGAGTCAACCCCAAAAAAACTGCCCGAAACCGATGCCATCTTTGCCCAAGTCAAGCACAGAAATGAGGAGGCAAATGCCGCTCCCGACGTGTTACGGATCTCAATGGATGCCAAGGCAACGGTTAAGGTCGGCCCCTTTGCACGTGGAGGAAAGAGTCGCGTCCCAACCAAGGCTGCTGACCATGACTTTCAGCCAGAAGCAACTGTGACACCCGTGGGGATTTTTCTCCCCGCCTCCGATGAACTCTTTCTTTACGGGGTGACGTCCAAAGTGACCAGCGATTGTCTCGTGGATCGGTTGGTCAGTTGGTGGGAAACCGTCAAAGAACGCTTTTCTCACATCAAGACGCTCCTCATCAATCTAGACAATGGCCCTGAGAACCACAGTCGGCGTACCCAGTTCATGTACCGTCTGGTGGAGTTTGTACAGCACGCTCATCTCACGATACGCCTGGCGTATTATCCGCCATACCACAGCAAATATAATCCGGTCGAACGGTGCTGGGGCATTTTAGAGCAGCACTGGAACGGTTCCTTGCTCGATTCGGTGGACGCCGTGATAAAGTCAGCCGGGACCATGACCTGGAAAGGCAAATATCCACTTGTTGAATTGGTGACGACCACCTATCAGACCGGTGTGAAACTGACCAAGGAGGCTATGGACGCCGTAGAAACCCAACTTCAGCGATTGCCTTCCCTGGAAAAGTGGTTTGTGGACATCAAGTACGTTCCTTGCTAGGATGCCGGGATAGTTAATAATTCTTGAGTCCCTTAAACGATATACAGAATATCTTCGTTCGGAGGCGAACTCCCGACGGTTTCAACCTTTTCTACGCAGTTCACACAGAGCGGGTAAAAGCGTACACTATCCTGCGCCTCTTCCAGGTGCTTTGCCAGTTTTGCTTTGAGTTGCACCAGTTCCTTTTTGGAGAGAAAACACTCGAAGAGCGAGTATTGTGTCCATGTCCCAAAGCCTGAAAGGATTTTGTGAATCTTCGTGCGCCGCCGATCATCAGGTATATCATACGCAATCACGTAAAACGTGTTCTGACTGGATGACGAAGACCTCATGCTCACAGACCATCCTATCTGGTGATAAATGGCGGATATGCCTCGATCTCGCCGGTCAGATACTTGGCCACCAGTCGCGCCTGCATCTCGATACAGCGCCGGTATTTGATCCTGGAACCGAAGGTAGGATGCGTAATTTCCTCATTCAGTCGCTCCTCAAAGCGCGTGAGGAAAAGCTTGCGCGGCTCCTTTTTCAAACGATAGGCTCCCAGTTCGACCTGGAAGTCGTCCCTGGTAAGCATCCTGTTATTGAGCAGTGTCAAGACGACCGAATCGACAATGAGCGGCCTGAATTCTTCTATCAGATCGAGCGCGAGGGCGGGTCGCCCGTAGGTGGAACTGTGAAGAAAACCGACGAACTGGTCGAAGCCGACGATTTGCACGGCACTGGCAACCTGAGTGGCTAATAACGCATAGCCATAACTGAGCAGGGCGTTGACCGCGTCGGTTGGCGGGCGTTTGATCCGGCCGGCGAAAGGCCATTGTTCCTGGTCCGTCAACATCCTGCCAAAACAGCGAAAATAGGCTGCGCTGCCCGATCCTTCCAGCCCAAGAATGGTCTCGATCGGCGTGCCATCGACGCCCACATCGCCGCTGATAAGTTGCGCTGGCTCCACAGTCACACTCGTCGAGAGCGCTGCTAGTTGGCGAATGTTGCTGCCGATCAACGCGATCTCTTGATCGAACACGGGATCGACCTGGCGGCGATTAGAACGTTGCAACATCGTACGCTGGTTGGAGAGCTTGCCGATGACGAATCTCCTGGCAAGTTCGCCGCGTTTCGGCACATCATTATGGGCCCGATGCTGGGCCAGGCGTAGCAGCGAGTTCTTCGAGAGGCCAGGAGTGAGACGCCCTTTGAAACGCCCAATCCCGTCTAGAAAATGGATCTCGATGTTCTTTTCGAGTAACATTTGTAAAGCGGAGGCTGTCAGCGTCACATCGCCCATAACGATCACATCATCCACCTTGTGCAGAGGTATTCTCCGCTTACTCGTCGGAATCAGTACCGCGCCTCCTTCACCGCGCTGTTCGGGAATCTGTACCAGCAGGCAATCTTCAGTATCGCGCCGCACCAGGGCATGATCTTCAGTCAGGTAGAGGGTTGGCAAGGGAACCTCCTTTGCTGGCGGCCAGCAACTTCACTTCATCCGGTAAGCAGAGCGAGATCAGGCTGCAATCGCGACAGCGCGCGGCCTGTTTGCCATCGAGTGGGGGTGGAGGCGTATTATGCAGCGCGACCTGAAAGGCGAAATCGATCGTTGCTCGCGTTTTTGCCCGCAGGGTGGGCGTAAAGTACACCTGGACGCGCTTGCGCGAACCATAGTAAAAAATGTAGCCATAGGGGATAGGAGCGCGCTCCGGCAAACGTTCCTCCAGGCACAACGCCTGAGCGCACAACTGGATATGATCGTTGAGCCATTTCCCCTCTTTCCCATGCTTGTATTCAACCGGCACAAAGAGACCGTGCTCCTCTTCCACCACATCGGCAAAGCCAGAAAGTCGCAGCGACGCGCTATACAAGTACAGGTGAGTGATCTCTTGTTCGCCCTCGACGGTATGCTGCCCGGGCTGATCAGTTCGCTCGTGTAGCAGTGAACCGGAAAGGACAAATTCATTTTCCAGCATATCCCCCTCAACAAACTCGTAATAGAAGCGTCGCGGGCAATACTCGATGGCGTTGAGGTATGAGAGCGGGATCGTTTCCGGCTCAGCGTACTGGCTCATGGCTACACCTCTCTCAGTGCGGCTGCAGGAGTTTCATCTTCAGTTGCCAGCATCGCGATATTTGTGCAGCGTGCCTGCCCCATGCCCATTGTCGTTTTGTAGCCTACGCCGCCAAAGAGCGCGAAGCGCGCCAGGGGCGTAAGCCAGGATGCTTCTGAAGCTGCCGGATTCCCTTTCACCTCATATGTCACATCGCCCTCGAAGCCGATCTGCCCAAACGTGCTAAACGGCAGCTGCGAGGTATGCAAGGTATAGCGCGAGACGATCACATGCTCCTCGCACCACGCGGCGAGGTTGCGGGTGGTGAGCCCGTGCGCGGCAAGGCGCAGATCGGCGGGCGCGAAGGCTTCCCACTGGCGCGCCAGGCTCTCGAAGACCAGCGCCGATTCCGGGAAGAGCTTGAACAACTTGCCCCACGCCTGTTGCCCCTGGCTGAAGGTCGTCGGCGTAGCGAACTCAAACTGGTAGTGTTTTTGTGGCTTGCGGGCGGCATACAATTCCGCGAACGAGGTATACGCGACCCATGTCTGAGTGGCGTCTTGTTCCGGCGTGCAAAGCAGGCGACTGATTTCAAAGCGAGCATTGCCTATGCGGACAACCAGGTCGCGCGGGTGAGCAATCAAATAGCGGGCGAACGTGCCGAAAACGCCCGTATCGAGCATCGTAATGCGCAGCCAGTATACCTGGCCGGGCGTCACCGCCACCTCCTCACGTTTCATGACCGCTTCCTCTAGTCGTGTAGGAGTGAGATGATTGAAACCCTGTAACAGGCCAAGCGTGTAGGGTCGGCGCTGGTTGGGCGCGTGCAGCCACTCTGCCAGCGCCGGATCACCCTGCCGCACCATGCCCAGAAACGCCGCCTGCACCTGGTTGCCCGCCCCTGGCTGCACCGTTCCCTCTTCTTTCGGGTGTAGTCGCAGCAGCATGGAGAAAAGTTCGCCACGATTGTTCTGTTTGATCTCTGCTGATGAAAATAGTATTTGGGTCAAAGGCAAGCTCCCTTCTTCAACAAATCATTGGATCGTCATTCCCTGACTGTGCTTTCTGCTCGTCCATCTTGCGATAAAAGAACAGCACTTCCGCCCAGGCCAGTAAGGCCATCGTCCCTAGCACCGCATCATAGCTACCGATATGCCCATCGGCGAACGTTACCGAAAGCTGGTAGCACAGAAGCTGCCCCTGGCGGCGCAGATTCCACAATTGGCTCGCCGTGCGACTTCCTTCACGGGCCAGAAAAGCCGGGATGTAGCGCTCTTTAAACATCGTTCTGACTTGTTCATCAAGAGCGCGGCTGCTATTCAGTACGATCACTTCCAGGCCATACAGCGAGGTCGGCGTATATTCGCGTGAGCGATAGACGGACTGCTCTTCCCAAGCCAGCTTTTGATAGCCACTTGCATCGAGTTTCAGACCGATCTGTAGGCGTTCCTCTGGCTTGCGGAGTGCGGTGAGGTCGCAGAAGACCAGGGCTTCTCTGGCTCTCTCTGGCAACGGCAGACCAGTTTGGTCCTGCCAGTCCTGGCACGTCTTGAAAAAGTGCGCCCGGTAGTTCTTCGCGATGTGTAGTGCATCATACACCGTTGCTGGGGCGCTGGAAAGTAGCCCGTTAGCATCGCTGACCAGTGCCAATGGCGGCTGAAAGGACTCGCGGAAACTGAAGCGAGCTTTCTCCGTGAAGTACTCGCGCAGATCGTCTTGCAGCCAGTCGAAAGCATCGAACCTGTCTTTCCAACGCCTGCCTTTTTCCTGCTGAGCCTCGAGCCGTTTCTGGCACTGTTTCAGGCAATCGGTGAGATCGGCTGGAAAGGTATCCATGCGACTATAGTAGAGGTCTCGTTCTGTATAGTCGTGGATCATCCAGCGCATTTGCTTGTACGTAAAGGTTGCTGCTGGGGCGAACAGGTCTTTTACCTCGTTGTACAGCTGCTCGATATCAGGTTTATCGGCCTCGGATGCCATTCCCTCCAGGCGGTAGATCGGTAGGAACGCTTCCGCTATCGCGCCGCTCTGAATGTATGAATAGAGGACGTGGCGCGGCGGCATGGCCTTATCGACGAGCTCGCGAAACTGCGCGCGGCTCATGCGCTGCCCGGCAAATGGCTTCAGCGCCTCGTAGCATTGCTGGTTCACGACGGCAAGCACGCAGCTTGGAATGTGCTTGATCTGTTTGCTCAGGACTCTTCCCGCTCTACCCAGGCGCTGGATCAACTCGTCGCTGGAGCGGGCATCAAGCAGCAAGAAATCAATATTCTGGCGTTGCTTATCCGGGCGGTCAAAGTTATAGCCGATATCAACAGTAGGCGTCGCCAGGATGAGCGGTTTGTGCCGCGCTTCCTCGCGTCCCGCATGAGTTTCAGCACCCGTCAGGCGCCCCATCTTGCTTGGAGAGAGGCCGCTTCTCAGAATATCGCGGATCTGGTTGATGCGCCATAGCGCCCCGGAGATAATCGCTCCATCATTTTCGCTCTTTAACCACGCTTCGATATTTGCTCGCTTATCACCGGCCAGCGTGAGCAGGCCATCCCGGAGTGTTTGCTCGTCATATACCTCCAGCGTGACTTCTGAGAGCGCCTGAGCTTTCTCTGTTTGCGCAAAACCCCCTCCTGACTCCGGCGTGATCCACGCGATGTTCTCTTTCCCGAAGAGACGTTCCAGGTACGTTGTGACCCGCTCGTTTGGGGTTGCGGTCAGCAAGCAGAACTGCCGCTCGGTGAAGCCATAATGCTGCGAAAGCCTCATGAAAAAGAGAAAGTTGGCGAATTGTTTCGCGTCGTAGTAGTGGAACTCATCGATAACGATGTAGTTGCACAGCGTCAGGATATCCTGGAAGAGTGGGATGCGATCATTTCTGCCGTAGCAAGAGTAGAGTGCGTAGTAAAAGATGTCCGGGTTCACGACGAACAGAGTGGCTTTTTTGCTGCTATCGGCATCCAGGCGGCGAGGGTTCTGCATGATGTAGTGCAGCGCCGCGCCGCGCCGCATATCTGTTTCGCTGAAGTCTTCCTGCAGTTTGTAGCTGTCTAAGGAGGCGCGGCTCACCCGAACAACCCGGTAGGGCAGGTTGTTCTCGTTGCAGAACTGCTGGGCATCGCTCGCGTGTTGGGCCAAAAGCTCGTTTGTCGGCGCGATCAACAGCGCGTTGTCTTCTGTGCTATCAAGCTGGTGAAACCCCTTGTCCCTGGCGCGCTTGAGCAGGCGTAGCAGTGCTGCTTTCGTTTTGCCTGTGCCGGTATTATACGTGTTGACGATGAGTGGCTGTTCCGCGCAATAGGTGCGCCACTGGTGCAGCAGCGGCGGTCGCCCGGGCGGAAAGGTGGCGGACGAAGGATTCTCGCCCAGCCACGCCTGCTCATAGTGTGGTTCCAATGTGACAGTGATCATCTTCGCTGCCTCCTCATGCTAGCCCATCCACGCCGAAGCGCATCCCGACCGGCATGTAGACATCTCCCCCTGTGCGCGCGCCGCACTGCCAGAAGTTGCCGCTGAGATGGCAGTGGTTCAGCAGTGGCGCGGGATAGAGGTTGTACATCGAGAAGCTCCGCAGGCGAGATACGGCTTCGGCTGGCAGATCCGCCGCGTTGAGGAGGAACTCCAGTCGCTGGTTATCGCGCTCGACCGGCTCCGCCGACTGCAGCGTGAGTTTTTCCCATACCAGTCGTGCTTTGCTGTTGAACTTGCCCAGGCGGATGTACGTGAGAAGGCGCGGCGTATCTCCTTGCTCACGGATCAGGAAGAAAAAGGCGCGACTGCCCTGTCCCAACATACGAATCTTCCCGCTCTGGGGAAAATTTGCCGCCCTGGCCTTCTTCGCCGGATCGGTGCCAATCGCGTTCTGATCGAAACGAAAGAAGTAGCTATCGGTCTGGGTATTGAACTGGCTCAGGGCGTAGCGCAGGCTCTCCGGCAGGAATGTACCGGGCGTAACGTACAATCCCCGGCTGTTGAGCGGCCCCAGGTCTTCTTTGTAGCGCGGTGGCCCATCCCAATAGTAGGGAGCAGCACATAGCCCCAGTGCGTAGGCCAGAGCATAGTTGCCGAGCACCGGTTCGGTTTCGTAGTAGATGCCAACCTCCCTGCTGGCAAAGAAGGTATGCTCCATCAGCGTCAGGTCGGCGCGGTAGATCTCTACGGCGATGATATGCGGCCTCCTATCCGGTTAAGCGGAGTAGCCCCGCTCGATTTCCTCCAGGAGCGCCTTGACGCTACTTGTATCGCGATACAGCGCAACCGTTTCATCGCGCACCTGCTGCAAGATATCCCCGCGCACAACAACGGGCGTGCGGCTGACAAGCCGCTTGAGCAATTCATCCGTTGCATCATCGACAGCAGCCAGGATATCCTCATCGGCCAGCGGGAAATCCAGCTCGTCCATGTCCCTCAGCAGTCGATCATAGACGAACTGCGTCAATTCCAGGTTCGAGAAGATCTCGGCATCGCTGAACACGATGGCAGCCAGGATATTGCGAATCTTGCCCATACGACTGCTGATGGCTCCGTAGCGGCTGCTCCGCAGCACATTGCCGATGACGTATTGCAATTCACCGACGGTGACATCCTTCAACGTCTCGATGTCCAGGAAATGCGTCTCCGGTACGACAAATTCGTCTTCGTTGATAGAAGTGGAAGCAGCACCGGTGATCGGATTTCTCATGGTGCCGTTATCGAAGGTGGCGTTGAACGTGCGCCGATCGGTCACTTGCGCGACCGACCCGATAGAGTAAGCATCCTCGGTCATCACGCGACTCTTTTGCGCGCCGCCTCCTCCTACCGCGTAACCATAGAGCATACAGTCGATGCATTTCCCGCAGGGAGCATTCGTATTGAGCGAGCAGATCTGTTCAACTTTGTTGACGACAACGGTTTTGAGCAAGTTGTGTTCGCGCAGTAGTTCACGCCCTACCCTGCGCTCCACCGCTGTTTGCTTGCGCTTGCTGATGACGACGCGCCGTATCGGCTTCGTGCTCTGGATGCCGGCGATCACCGTTTCTTTGACCAGTCCCTCACCGCTGCCCTCGGTGCGGAAGATTGTTTCGGACTCCGTCTTCCGCACAATGAGCAGGCTCACATAGCGCCCGCGTGGAAAATTACTGTATCTGTCCAATAGGTAATCACTGTACTGGTTCAAAATGCTCACATTACGAATCATGGTGTTCTCCTCTTTTCATTCTGAGATGGTTTTCCTCATTGCCACCAAGCTATGGCAACGTTGTTAATCCGACTCTTCCTCGTTCCCTTCTTCTTCATATTCGCC
>WNFM01355956.1_pt1 | contig 11959 bp, 11 predicted proteins | sample 5400271 | NCBI WGS metagenome assembly WNFM01 (sample SAMN13153352, study PRJNA577476) | soil metagenome | isolation source: 60 cm saprolite on Douglas fir-dominated hillslope | place: USA:California | collected 2013-09-17 | reverse complement strand
CCCGCCGCTCTCGCTGCGGGAAATCGCGGCTGCCTCGCCGGGGACCGGTGGCCCGATCGCTGGCCATCACGAATATTCGGCCGATGGCGCTGGGGTCAGCTTTGCCACCCATATCTGCGATGTCGAGATCGATTCGGAAGCCGGGGCGACGAAGATCGTGCGCTATACTGTCATTCAGGATGCCGGTAAGGCGGTGCATCCGTCTTATGTCGAAGGTCAGTTCCAGGGCGGCGCCGTCCAGGGCATCGGCTGGGCACTGAATGAAGAATATATCTATGGTAAGGATGGCAGGCTGCAGAACGCCGGCTTCCTCGATTATCGCATCCCGGTCTGTTCCGACTTGCCGATGATCGACACCATGATCCTGGAAATTCCCAATCCCGGCCATCCCTATGGTGTCCGCGGTGTCGGCGAAACCTCGATCGTGCCACCGCTGGCGGCGATCGCCAATGCCGTGGCTGCGGCAACTGGCGTTCGCTTCACGCAATTGCCGCTCTCGCCACCGCGCGTCCTCAAGGGTATCGAGGATGCAAAGGCGGCCAAAAAGCCATCAGGCGATAAAAAGGCTGCCTGAGGATCGCCACATACCGGTGGTAAGTCGACCGTCGAGATCGAGGCCAGGAATGTTGGTGAATTGCTGGCCCGGCTGGGTGAAACCTATCCGGGCCTGCAAAATCAGATCAAACGCGGTGTTTCCGTTTCGATCGACGGCCTCATCTACCGCGAAGGCTGGCTGGAGCCGCTACAGCCAGACAGCGAAGTCTATCTACTGCCGCGCATGCAGGGCGGGTAATGCCGCACGGATTGCGCCAATCTTCGAGCATTGTGTAGCGGATCCAAGCCGCGCCCGGTTGACGACCTGAGCTACGCTCTCGACCTAGTCTTTCTTTAGTTCCTGAGCCCGGAAGATGCGGGCTGCTATCGCCGGTGGCTCGTTGAGCCCGATTTCGAGATAGGTTTCGATCATCTGGCAAGCGAGCACTTGATTGTACTTGTCGTGCTTCAACGCATCGAGACTTTTGGTGTAGTCCTGCGACGTGGCAAGTGTTGTTTTTTCAAATTCCTCGGCTGCGCGCTTGTTCAGGGCGTCGTCACTGGGATGATCCGGGCGCGGAATGGCGGCGGTGATGATGTCGGTCATCGCCTGGTCGAGCTGCCCATTGAGCTTTGCCGAGAGATGATCACTGGAAAATTCACTTATGCTGGATTTTGGTGCTGCGACCGCCATGCAGCTGCCTGGTGCGTTCTTCTCAACGTAGCGGATTGCCTCGAGCTGGAGGCGCCGATAGCTGATGATCAGATCATCCGGCGCTCGGCGATAGTAGCTTGGCATCAGATTATCCGAGATGAATTCCCGCGATGAAGCGGCAATCTGTGCGATCCCACGCCCTTGGCGCGCGGCATTCAGAAAGATGTCACGGATCTTCTCGTAACCGGCCGGGTCCAGGCGTTTCAGGGCCGCGATCACGCGGTCTGATTTCAGCACTCTGTCGAGTTCCTCGTCGCTGGACCAGTATTTCCGGCTCGAGGGTACGAAGTACTGGCCGGGGGCAATATCAGTGACGATGCGTGATTTCAGCAGTTCGTCAAATTCTGGAAACCAGATGTCGCTTGGCGCCGTCTGCAGGGCTTTGTCGATAAAGGCCTGAGGCACGCCGGCCTCCTGATAGAGGACCTGCGTGAACGCATTCCCCTCCGCAGATTTTACGCCATTCACTGATGAGCTGTGAAAACCAAGCTTGCCGCCAATGCTGAGGAAGCGCGGCTCGCCAGCCATATAGGCGAAAGTGCAAGCGCTGGCGCAAAGCTTGGCGGAGAATGTTGCCAGATGATGTTGCTTCACCAGCAGTGCCAGCCTGTAACCCTCATTGCCACTGCCGCCCGGACTTTCCAACTCGATCGCGCTGATATTGGGATTGGTCTCGATCATCTGCTTCACCTGCGCCGCCAAGCCGTCCTTCATCTCGCCTGTCAGGATGATCTCGGACTGATCGGGGGAAAGGTGCAGCGCATTTGGCGGGCCGAAGGGCGGATATGACGACGTGCAAGAGGCGAGGCTGCCGCTTATCAATACTCCGAGGCAAAGCTTCGCAACGAACAGCATGCTCGCCCATCGTGGCGGGTCGCAGGTAACACAGGCAAACGGCATGATGTTCCCCAGATCGGCAATCAATGCGTGTTATTCTAGGGAAGATATCTCATTTTTCCAAGCCGCTTGCAACGCGGCTCCGACTAGGAAATGTGATCGAGGGGACCAAGGCCATCGTCTGAAGCTCGTTGAAGCGCGACAGCGACGTTCATCCATCGCTGCGGATAGCCGGCAGCTAGCGACGCTTGCCGTAAACCGCCCCAATCAGGTTGATCAGCAAGCGCCCGGCCATGATCGCCGTCAATTGATTGGCGAAGTCGAAACTGGGCGCCACTTCGACCACGTCCATGCCCACCACCTTGCCGCGGCCAGCGATGCCGCGCAACAGGCATCGCAGCATTTCCGGTCGCAAGCCACCAGGTGCCGGCGCCAAGACGCCTGGCATGCAAGCGGGGTCGAGGCCATCGGCATCAATGGTGATAAAGAAAGCCGTGTCGCGCGGCAATTGGTCGATCACGGCTTTCATGCCGATGCCATGCACGTCATCCGCCGTAAAGATCTTGGCGCCATAGGCCAAGGCAGCCTCGACCTCCGGGCGGCGGGCGCTTCCGGTACCACGCAGGCCGATATGCGTGATGCCGCTGACCCAGGGGCATTCGCTGGCACGGCGCAACGGGCTGCTATAGCCGCGCTTGACGCCACGCACTTCATCGCGCCAATCCAGATGGGCATCGACATGAACGATATGGATTGGTCGCTGCAGCACCTCGAGTGCCTGCAAAAGCGGGATCGTGACGCCATGATCACCACCCAGGGACAGCAGCAAGGCATCCCGGCGCCAGAAATGACGGGCGGTCGCAATGACATTGGCAAAGTGTTGGTCATAGCTGCCGCTTCGCCAGGCGACATTGCCGATATCCAGGCAACGCGGTGGCAAGATGTCCTGCAAAGGTGCGCCGAGATCGAAGTCCCAATGGGCCGGACCATCGCTGAACTGCCCCGATTGACCGCGGACGATATCAGGTGCACTGGCCTGGTCATTCGGGCAGGGCTCCCCGGAATACGGCTCGCTTTGCGGCACGCCCATCACGGCGATATCGGCCGACCAACCGGCGGGATCAGTCACCACCGGCCAGCCCAGAAAGCTTTTTGCCGGTGCCTCGGTGCGAAAATGCGGGCTCAACGCCATCGTCTCATCTCACATTGCTGAAAATTGGACAGGATAGAAATTTCCACCACCTTAGGTCGCCGAACGCTTATCATGAAACTAAAGCTACTAATCTTACTTTAGCGAAATTAAAGATGATGTTTGACACCCGTGATCTGGCTTCGCTCCGTTCCGTCATCACCGAAGGCAGTTTTGATGCCGCGGCCCGGCAACTCAACATCACCGCTGGCGCCCTGTCGCAGCGGATCAAACATCTGGAGCAGAAGGCCGGCCAGTTGCTGGTCCTGCGCACACAGCCGACGGGCTTGACGCCGGCTGGCGAGACCTTGATGCGCCTGGCCCAGCAGATCGCCCTCCTGACCAACGCGGCCATGACGGCCCTGACACATCAGGCGACACCAACGCCGACCCTGTTGACCATCGCCGTCAATCACGATTCCCTGGACAGCTGGCTGATGCCGGCGATCAATCGCTTCGGCGCAGCAGGCGATATCGCCCTCGACATCCGCTGCGCCGATGCCGACCAGACCCACCGCTTGCTGAAGGATGGTACGGCGGTCGCCTGCATCACCTCGGTTGCCGAAGCGATGCCTGGTTGCCGGAGCTATCGGCTTGGTGCCCTGACTTATGAGGCTGTGGCGACCAAGGATTATGCCGCGCGCTGGTTCAATGATGGCGTGACGGCGGCTCAATTAGAACAGGCGCCGCAGCTGCTGTTCGACCGTACCGATACACTGGCGCAGCAATTTCTGCGGCGCCATAGCAAACGCCACCTCATGCCGCCAGCGCATTACATTCCGTCATCGCAGCAATTGGTGGAAGCGACCTACGCCGGAATTGGCTGGTCGCTCTTGCCGGAGCTTCTCATTCGCGACGATCTCAAGGCAGGCCGTCTGGTCCGACTGTCGCTGAAATCCCGTCTGGACCGGCCGCTCTATTGGCAGGCCTGGTCGGTCGAGACGGCCGCAATACAACGATTGACCAATCTGGTGCGTGACGTCGCGCGGCAGAGCCTGGCCTCGTGACGAAAGATGGCTGCGTAAATGCAGCTGTCGCCTGCAGGCTGTAGGGTCCATATTTCCTTCTAAGCAGCCAAAGGCTCATGCATAATTCACGGCAGCTGGCGTCCATCGCCATGTGATCGCTTGTGCAGAAGGGCCCGTTGCATGACACTGCCATCCAGCTTTCCTATTCGACATATCCGCACAAAGGTGCTGGATATTGCCTATGAAGAACATGGTCCTGCAGATGGCTCGGTCGTCATCCTGTCGCATGGCTTTCCCTATGACCCCCGCTGCTATGATGAGGTCGTTGGTCCTCTGGCGATGACAGGATTTCGCGTCATCGTGCCCTATCTCAGAGGCTATGGTCCGACCCGGTTTCTGTCGCCGGCGACGATGCGCTCGGGGCAACAAGGTGCCCTTGCGCAGGACCTTCTCGATCTGATGGATGCGCTATCGATCTCGCGGGCAGCCCTGGCGGGCTATGATTGGGGCGGGCGCGCTGCCTGTATCGTCGCGGCACTCTGGCCGAATCGGGCGCGCTGTCTGGTGACGGGCGAGGGTTATAACATTCAGGATATCGCCGGCTTCGCTGTGCCCAAGGATCCCGAGGTCGAATATCGCTACTGGTATCAGTACTATTTCCACAGCCAGCGCGGTCACGATGGCCTCGCCGCCAATCGCCATGCGATGGGAAAATTGCTGTGGCGCCTGTGGTCGCCGAGCTGGAAATTTGATGATGCCACCTATGATCGCACGGCGCTGTCCTTTGACAATCCGGATTTCGTCGATGTGGTGGTGCAATCCTACCGCCATCGTTACGCCTATGCGGCCGGCGATTCCGCCTATGACGAGATCGAAGCGCGGATTGCCCGGCTGCGGCAGCCGATGATCAGCGTGCCGACCATCTCTCTTTGCGGTCTCGATGATGGCGTCGACCGGCCATCGGAGGTAGATGAGGACCAGGCAAAATTCTCCGGCCGCTATGAACGGCGTCTACTGCCGGGCATTGGTCACAACATTTCCCAGGAGGCGCCGGATGAAACGGTCAGAGCCATACTGGATTTGCTGGCGGTCCGGTGCGGGAGCAACCGGCCATCTTGCGCCACGATCTGACCGCGACTGACGATGGTTCGTTCTTTCGGCCGGCGCGCAACGGCATCGCCCAGGGTCTCGGCATCGATGATCAGGAAGTTGGCGACGTTTCCCGGTGTTAGGCTACTGGCCTGCATGCCGGCCATTCCCGTCAAGGCCTGATGGCCGTTCGCGGTAATGCAGTCAAAAGCTGCAGCAATTTCCGTATCCTTGGTCCAATCGAAGCGATAGCAAAGCAGCATGGCGCGTTCCAGCATGTCGCCGGTGCCAAAAGGTGTCCAGGCATCGCGAATGCCATCGGAGCCACAGCAGATATTGACACCGAGCTCGCGCAGAAAGGCGACCGGCGGCAAGGCAATGTCTGCGGGTGCCGTCGTCATCAGAGAGATCTGCAGATCGGCGAGACGCCGCCCCAATGCCTCGATCTGCGACGGTGGTACCATACCCAGACAATATGCGTGACTGATCATGACTTTGCCGCGAAGGCCGCTGGCGGCGGTAAAGTCGGCGATGCGATCGATCTGCCAGAGTCCCAGCTCACCTGCATCGTGGAGATGAATGTCGATGCCGCAGCCATGCTTGGTGGCGAGATCGAAAATAGCCCGTAAATGCCCGATAGGATCGTTATCGATCCCGGCCGGGTCGAGGCCACCGATCGTCTCGACGCCCATTTTGATCGCGTTATCGATCAGATCAATGGTACCGGGCTGGATCTGCAGGCCGCTTTGGGGAAAGGCAACAAACTGCAGATCCACAATGTCGCGATAGCGTGCACGAACTTCCAGCATCGCCTCGACATGGCGGAGGCCAATCTCCAGATCGACGTCGATATGCGACCGTAGATGCAGTGATCCCAAGGCGATGCAGTTTTCCAGCAGGGCGGCAGCTCGTTCCACGACCGGTGCCTTGATCTCGCGCAGCACGCGTTGCTCATTGCTGATATAGTCGATTAACCGCGGCCCACCACTATTCGGGCGCCAGGTCTGGCCCCACAATGTCTTATCGAGATGGATATGGCTTTCCACCAGAGCCGGCAGCAACAAGCGGTTTCCGGCGTCATAAATCTCCGTATTGTGCGGCGATCTGAGGCTGCCAGTGGGGCCGATGGCCGTGATTCGCCCATCGTCACAGATCAGGTCGATGGTGGCGCCATCTGTTTGGCGCAGAAGACGGAATAATTTGATCGGCACGTTTGGTCTCCCCGCAAATCAGCCGTTAGGCTGCCTGGATATTATCTTGCTGTGAATCCCTTTCGACGGTTCAACAGCGATGTCTCGGCCGACGGTTAGCGGTATCGCGATCGGCCAAGGGAGAGATATCTGGTCTTCATAAGTGTTGATCGCAGCTGTGGGTGGCGGGTTGCCATCAGGAATGCTATTTGACTGTCAGGTAATGCAGGTTGTCCATCACAGGTGATGGCAGGCTGATCAATTGTCAGGAGAGGGCCGGTCTATGTCGAAACGTGGTGTGGTTCGCTTTGACGCAAAGGGGCCGGCGGCAGGCGATCTGGAAATGTGGCCGGAGATTCCAGCCGCCAGCATCGAAAGTGGCGAGCCGGTACAACGAGGCCATCTCTATGTCAATGAGCCGTCGATTGGCTTGTCGGCGGGGATCTGGGATTGCACGCCTTTTATCGGGGTCATGGAAACCTATCCCGTCACTGAATTTATGCTGTTGCTGGAAGGCAGTCTGACGATCATTGAACCAAGCGGCAAGAGCACGGTCATAAAGGCCGGCGAGAGCTTTATTTTGCCCAAGGGTCTGATCTGCAAATGGCATCAACCCGACTATGTGCGGAAGTTCTTTGTCATTCTCGATAACTCCAAGATTCCCGCCGAACAGGGTGACAAGCTGCGGGTGATCAAGCTCGATCACGGTCTCGTGCCGCACACGGTCACCGCATCCCCGCCGGCAGATATCCTGATCGGGACCGTGCCGCAGCAGCGCGGCCAGGATGTCTTTGTCGATGCCTCCGGTCAGCTCAGCATCGGCATCTGGGATACGACATCTTATCATCGGATCCCGGTTCCTTTCCCGCGCTACGAATTGATGCATTTCCTCGACGGGTCGGTGTCGATGACGATCGCGCCGGAAGCGGGGGATGCAGCGCAACGGCATCTGTTCCAGGCGGGCGACACCATGTTCATCACAAAGGGAACAAAGGCCGATTTCAAGGTCGAGAGCGACTACCTGCGCAAGATCTATGTGATCTTCATCCCTGCTGCCCCTGCCAACTGAATCGGAAGGCAATGCTTTCCCTCGCGCGGCGCGCGGGAAACTTGCGGCCGACAGCAGCGAAACGCGCTTTGCCGGTTGTGGCGGGCGACCTAGTTTCCGCTGCGCCGGACCGATCCTCGAGCCGGAAGGGCGCCAGCAGGGGGAATGCGTGTTTGGTGGCGCCGAAACCGCGCCGGTCATTGTCTAATGTCAGGACTGTGACATGCGTAGAGAGGCGGGGGTATAGCCTTGAGGTTTACCGGGGGTTTGAGCCAGGAGCGCATCGTGCTCGTTCTGGCGGTCGTGCTGTTCATCGCCGCGAGTTTCGGCCTGCGCGGCTTCCTGGCCGCCGATAATCTGATTTCGATCGTGCGCAGCGTCAGTGTCCTCGGCATTCTGGCGGTCGGCATGGCAATCGTCGTCATCGGCCGGGGCATTGATCTCTCTGCAGTCGCCATCATGGCGATGTCAGTCGCCTGGTATCTGCAGATGCTCAATGCCGGTACGCCCGATGTCACGGCCTTGCTCTGGGCTCTGGGTGGGGTTGTTCTGGTCGGCTTGATCAATGGCTTCCTGGTCGCCTATGCCGATGTGCCGGCGATCTTCGCCACCTTGGCCAGCGGCTCCTTTGTTTTTGGCTTCGCCCGGTCGCGCCTGATCACCCAGGATGCGGTGCCCGTGCCGCCGCATCATTGGGTGGAGCAATTGGGGCATATCCGCTCTGGCGACGTGCCGGTGGAGGTGTTTCTGTTCTCGCTGGTGGCCTTCCTCGCCTTCCTGTTCCTGCGCTTCACCAAATGGGGTCGCTATGTCTATCTGATGGGCGATAACTTTCTCGCCGCGCGCAATATGGGGATCCCCGTGCGGCCGATGATGCTGTTGCGCTATGTCATGTCCTCGTTGATTGCCTTTGCCGCTGGTATTCTCAGCGCCGCCAGCCTGCTCAGCATGAACACGCGCGTTGTCAATTCGACCCTGCTTTACGACATCATCCTGATCGTGGTGATCGGCGGCATCGGCTTGTCCGGCGGCAAAGGCGGCATGCGCAACGTTATTGTTGGCGCGCTACTGATCGGCATCATGCAGAACGCAATGACCATTCTCGACATTTCCAACATCTATCAGAACCTGATCAAGGCGGTGATCCTGCTGATTGCGATCGTCGTCGATAGCCTGCTCAATCCGCGTGACGAACAGACGGCGCAGCAGGGCGATATCTAAGATGTCACAGACTGAAACAAAGTTCAGACAGGAGGAGCAAAACATGCTGAAGAAATTCATGCGAACATTGGCCGTGGTGGCGGGACTTGCCACCTTGGCCGTCAGCGGCACCGCCGCCCTGGCCCAGGAAGATCCAGGACCGGCCGCTTATAACGCAGCGCTGAAGGGCAAGCGGGTTGTGCTCATTCCCTTGGCGATGGGTTTCGATCTTGCCCAGGGCTGGGCCTATTATCTGAAGAAGGAAGTTGAGGGTTTCGGGGGCGTCTTCGAAACCCGTGACCCGAACTGGGTCACCGAGGCTGGCGCCCAGGCGATCACTGAGTTGATCTCATCGGATCCGAAGCCCGATGTGCTCGTGATTCATGCCCCTGATCTCAATTCTTATTCCAAGCTGCTCAAGAAGGCCCAAGATGCCGGTATCTATGTGATCCTGGTTGATAACCCGGCCAATTTCCCGGCCGAAGCCTTTGTTGGCAGCGATTGGGACCGTCTCGGTCAGCTGGAAGCAGAAGCCGTGGTCAAGGGTTGCGGGGCCAATTCCTCGAAGAAGATCGGTCTCGTCCAGGGCGATCAGGTCAATTCCTCGAGCCTCTATCAATATGCCGGCATCATGAAGGTGCTGGCTAAGCATCCGGACTTCCAGGTCGTTGCCAAGCCGGATTCCAATTGGGACGCGACCACCTCGCGGAACGTCACCACCACGATGTTGCAGCAGCATCCCGATATCTGCGGCATCATTGACTTCTGGGATGGCGATGCCACCGGCGCGTCGGCGGCGATCCGTGACGCCAAGCTGCAGGACAAAGTCTTCCTGGTCACCACCGGTGGCGGCGAGAAGGTGGATTGCGATGCCCTGAACGACGGGACCTATGGCGCGGTCGTGATGACCGAGCTGCAGAATCAGTCGCGCGACATGAACGCACTCATCAAGTTCCTGCTGCAAAGCGGCCAGAAGCCCGGCGCCATGAAGAGCTATATCTATACACTTGAAAAGGCGACCACCAAGGCCGATCTCAAACCCGAAACCTGCTGGGCCCTGAAGGCGCTTCAGGCTTCGCAGAAGTAAAATCGACGCGTATAAGGATGGGGCGGCCGGCCATCTGCCGGTCGCCCTTCCTGTATTCTGGCCAGCATTTTGGTGAACCGGCAGATGACCTTTAAAGAACGGGCCCTGCGCCTGCGCTACAATCTCATTCCCGATCACCTGATCGGTGAAATTTTGACCAAGCGCTGGGTCGACAACGCCATTCCGTTCCTGGCGTTGGTCATCACCATTGCCGGTTTTGGTACCGCCATTTCCGGCTTCTTCAAGCCGCAATCGCTGAGCGACTCGACCCGGCAATTGGGCGAGTTCTCCATCGTCGTCACCGGCCTCACCATTGTCATGCTGGGCGGTGGCATTGACCTTTCCGTGGGCTCGATCTTCGCGCTCTCGACCTTTGCCGCCGTCTCAAGCTTTTTCATTTTCGGCTTGCCGGTCTGGGTAGCACTGTTGGCGGCATTGGCGACCGGCATCGTCTTCGGCGCGCTCAATGGTTTCCTGATCGGCTATCTGCGGCTGCGCGCCTTTCTGACGACCCTCGTCACCTTCATCATCGGTCGCGCCCTTTACGATATCCTGGTGGTCAACTATGCCGCTGATATTCAGATGTCGACGGTGACATCTGCAGCCTGGGATTTCATCGGCGACGGCACCGTCTATGGTTTCTCGATCAGCGTCATTGTCGCCGCCGTGATTGCCCTCATCGCCCATGTCGCTTTGACGCGATCGCGTCCCGGTTGGCATATCCTTGCCGTCGGCGGCTCGCGGCGTTCGGCCTATAATGCCGGCATCCGGGTGCGTGAGACGGTTTTCATGACCTATGTCATTTCCGGTATGTGCGCCGGCCTCGCCGGATTCCTGATTGCCTGCCGCCTGAGCGGAGCCGGGCCGGGAACCGGTCAGAACCTGGAAATCATGGCGCTGACCGCCAGCGTCGTCGGCGGCAATTCACTGGGCGGCGGCCGTGGTTCCATCGTCAAGGGATTGATGGGCGCTATCATCGTGCTGGTGATGACCAATGGCTTGATCCGCCTCGGCTTCGGTACCGGCACCAATCAGATGGTTTTGGGTCTCATGCTGGCGGCGGCGGTCATTCTCGATATCCGCTGGCTGAAGAACCGCCACAAGGTCCTGAACGAAGTCTATGTGACGCCGATTCATCACCGCATGGGCGAAACGCAATCGGCTGTGCCCGGGTCAGGGACGCCCTATGCCCTCGATAACCGGCTGGCGGGTACTGAATATATCGGTCTTGGCGAGCTGGAAGGGCCCGAGGATGTGGTGCTCGATGAGGACGACAATCTCTATTGCGGCACCCGTCACGGTGAAATCATCCGCTTCTTTGCACCGGATTACAAAAGGTCGGAAGTCTTCGCCCATACCGGCGGCTTTCCTTTGGGGCTGGCTTTCGATCGCGATGGCAATCTGATCTCCTGCGTCGGTGCCATGGGCCTCTATTCGATCTCGAAGACAGGTGAGGTCACCAAGCTCTCGGCCGAGACGCAGCGCTCCTGGACCTCGATCGTCGATGACGCGCGGCTGCGTGATCCGAATGATTGTGATGTGGCGCCGGATGGCCGCATCTTTTTTACCGATTCGACGACGCGCTACGATGCCCATGAATGGGCACTGGATTCGATCGAGAGCCGGCCGACCGGTCGCCTGCTGTGTTATGATCCGCGGACGGGCAAAACGACAACCATCCTCGACAATTATCGCTATTCCAATGGTGTGTGTATCGCGCATGATGGCCAGTCGTTGTTCTTTGCCGAATCCTGGGCCTGCCGCGTGCATCGCTACTGGTTCGACGGGCCGAAGAAAGGCCAGGTCGACTGCGTGATCAAGGATATGCCGGGCTATCCCGACAATATCAATCGCGCCTCGGACGGCACCTATTGGATGGCCTGGCTCGGTATGCGGACACCTAGTTTCGATCTGGCCCTACGCCATCCAGGATTCCGCAAGCGCATGACCCGGCGCCTGCCACAGGATGAATGGCTGTTCCCGAACATCAATACCGGCGGCGTCGTCAAATTCGACGAGACCGGCAAGATCGTCGAGACCCTGGGCGATCTCGATGGCGTCTCGCATCCGATGGTGACCTCGATGCGTGAACACAAGGGTTG
>WNFM01341174.1_pt1 | contig 11962 bp, 13 predicted proteins | sample 5400271 | NCBI WGS metagenome assembly WNFM01 (sample SAMN13153352, study PRJNA577476) | soil metagenome | isolation source: 60 cm saprolite on Douglas fir-dominated hillslope | place: USA:California | collected 2013-09-17 | reverse complement strand
ACCGTCAGCAAGGCGACGAAGAGCCCGCCGAAGCGCGTCGCGAGCGCGAGCAAGTCGAGCCCGCTCCCGAGCACCACGAGCTCGCCGCCGGTCGCTGCGCCGGTCCCAAGCCCGGCCCCATCGATCACCGCATCCCCTGCGGAAACGCAGAGCCCGGTCGACAACACGACCTCGACCGCCAGCCCTTCGCCGAGCAGCAGCACGGCCATCACGCCCGCCGAACAGCCCGCGAGCAACCCGACCGAGGCCAACGCCGGCGCCAGCCAGAGCCCGCCACGTCCCAAGGAAGGCGGGTAGCCAGCCCCCGCAGGCCCAAGTCCTTGTAAAGGGCCGACACGTGTCGGCCCTTTACATTTGGGCAGCTACATAGTCGGCGATAACGTGGCAAACGGCTGGCAAGCGCTGGATTTATAATGCGCGCATGGCGACCTACCAGATCTGGGCGGATATCACCCCAATCGCACCCGACCGCTTCTTCGTGACGGTTTCGGCCGTTCCGAAGGAAGAGCGCACGCAGGAGCGCACCGGCGGCGTGAAGACCGCGGAGGCCAAGACGCTCGAAGAAGCGACGGTGCTGCGCGACCAGCTCGTGCTCGAGGTCGGCAAGCGGCTGAGGGCGCGCGGGCACGTGATCCTGGACCTGATCAAGGAAACCACGCCCGATCCCAAGCCCTAGCCTTGTCGTGGCGTCTGTGGCGGGCTCCACGCGGTCGTTCAAATAGCCGTACCCTCGAGGAGACACCCATGAACCGTTGGAAAGCAGTGCTCGCCGTCGTCGCATCCTGCATGGCGATCGGGGGCGCCTGGGCTCAGTCCTATCCCTCCAGGACGATCAAGCTGATCGTGCCGTTCTCCGCGGGCGGAAGCACCGACATCATCGCGCGGCTCACCGCCGAGCAGATGCGCAAGGAGATGGGGCAGGTCGTCGTCGTCGAGAACGTCGGTGGCGCGGCCGGGGCGCTTGGAACCATGCAGGTCGCAAACGCCGCGCCGGACGGCTACACCCTCGGCATCGCCACCGTGAGCACGATGATCGTCTATGGCGCGACGCGTGCCCAGCCGCAATACACGCTGGAGAGTTTCGCGCCGATCACCAACATCGCCTCGATGCCGAACGTCCTGACGGTGAACACTTCGTTCCCGGCGAAGAACCTCACCGAATTCATCAAAATCCTGAAGGAGAATCCGGGCAAGTACACCTTTGCGAGCTCCGGAGTCGGCAGCATCAACCACATGCTCGGCGAGTCGTTCCAGGCCGAGGCCGGCGTGAAGATGGTCCACATCCCGTACAAAGGGTCTGGACCGGCCATGCAGGACGTCATGGGCGGGCAGGTGCACGCCCTCTTCGATCAATTCCCCTCCTCGAAGGCCTTCATCGACGGCGGCAAGCTCAAGGCGATCGGCATAATCTCGCCGCAGCGCATCCCCGGCTACGACGTCATGACGATGGAGGAGGCGGGAATGAAGGGCTTCAGCGACGAGGCGTGGTACGGCCTGCTCGCGCCGGCCAAGGTACCTGCCGACGTGCTGGCGCGCCTCACGGACGCGATGAAGAAAGTCATGGCCTCGCCCGACCTTCGCGCGCAGCTCGAGAAGGTGGGGGCGCGCCCGGTCGGCAACTCGCCGGCGGAATTCGCCGCGCAGATCCGCAAGGAGATCGAGCGCATGAAGCGGCTCGTCAAGGAACGGCAGATCAAGCTCGACGAGTAGCGCGCTTCGCTCATCGGCGAGAAGGTCTTCCATCAGGGAGGAAATATGCGCAGGATTCTTTGCTTGGGCCTGGGCATTTGCGGCATCTTGGCCGGTCTTCCGGCGTCCGCGCAAAATGCGCCGGAAGTCGCGCTGACCCGCCTCGATTGCGGCAATGCGGCAACGCCTGGCAGCGTCGCTCGCTTCTCGGACACTTTCGCCTACCCGGAATTGAAGGTCCAGCTCACCTTCAGCTGCTACCTCGTCAAGCACGGCGAGGAGTATCTAGTGTGGGATACGGGCTACGCCGTCGGCGCGAATCCCAATGCGCCGAAGGTGAGCCTGGTGGACCAATTGGCGCAGCTCAAGCTCACGCCCGCGCAAGTCAGGTACGTCGCCATCAGCCACTATCACGGCGATCACGTCGGCCAGGCGCACCTCTTCCCGAAGGCCACGCTCCTCATCGGCAAGGGCGATTGGGACGTGCTGAGCGGTCCGAGGCCACTCGTTCCCGCGGCGGATCCGGCACCGCTGATGAATTGGATCGGCGGCGGTGGCAAGGTCGAGACGATCACGCTTGACAAGGACGTCTTCGGCGACGGCATGGTCGTCATGATCGATACGCCCGGACATACGCCTGGCCATCACAGCCTCCTGGTGAGGCTGAAGGAGTCGGGCAACGTACTCCTGACGGGCGACCTCGCGCATTTCCAGGAGAACTACGACGGCAACGGAGTGCCGACTTTCAACACCGATCGCGCCGCGACGCTGGCCTCGCTCGATCGCTTCAAGAAGATCGCCGCGACCCTCAAGGCCACCGTCATCATCCAGCACGATCCGCGCGACATCGGCAAGCTGCCCGCGTTCCCCGCGGCGGCGAAGTAGATCGCCAGAGGGCTGGACCCCATGCGGCGTATGGACCTTCGGACGGCGCTTCGGGTGATACTCGTCACTCTGTCGTTCGCGGGTTCGACGTCGCACGCAGGGACCCCCGCCGTGAGCGCCGGCGGATCACACAGCCTCGCGTTGCATGCCGATGGCACCGTGCGCAGCTGGGGAGACGATAGCGCGGGCGCGCTCGGCGTCGGCAGGTCGCTCGTGTCCTCTTCACCCGCCGTCGTAGTTGCGACCTGGTTCACCTACCAGGCGGGCGGGAAGGGGCAGTGGCTGGTGATGTCGAACGGCGCGAAGACGGCATCCGGCGTGTACTCCGGGGCGCTCCAGCGCACCACAGGACCGGCTTTCAGTGCGGTTCCATTCAATCCCGACAATGTTGCGCGCACGACGGTCGGAAATGCGACCTTCACGTTCAGCGACGCAAACAACGGCACGTTCGCTTACACCGTCGACGGGACCTCGCAATCGAAGCCAATCGCGCGCTACGTCTATTCCAGTCCAGCGACCGTGTGCCGCTGACCGATTGAGCGCGCTGACCTCACGCGGCCTTCAACCAGGCCAGAGCCTTGACGTCGTCGCGAAAGGAGAAGTGCCTCACTTCGGCCGACGTGAAGTGCTTGCCGAGCGATTCGGCGATGCCGGCAATGTTGCTGTCGGTCACGAGCGCCACGCGTTCGATCTTCTTGTGGTGCTCGCGGACAAAGTGCACGTGGGCGCTGAATCCCTCGAAATTCTCCCATCCGGGAAAGCGGCGCGAATGAATCAGCACGCCGTGGAGCTTCGGATGCTCCGAGAGGTAGGAATCGACCGCCGCGCTGATGCCGCCGAAGTCCTCCTTGCTGAGCGCGGCCTGGGGCTTGAGCACCAGGACGCCCTCGGGCTTCATTATCGAGTAATCGAGCATGTGAACCTCCGTGAATGCGCCCACCGTTGCAGGCCGCGTGGGCGCCAGTATCCCCTCATTGCACCCCCGCGTCTGTTCGGCAGCGAACGTGACGGGGAGTTCTCCTGTAGATTGCGTGCGGAACAAGGGGAGAAGAGAGAATCGAGCCGCTAAAGTCGCGCATCTTCGCGTCGCCGCTGGACGGGCGCCCCAGGGCGTTGTTCTCCATGCTGCCTCCGGCATGGCGCATCGATCCGCGCGGCAACATCGTCGGCGGACTGCTCGCCGCCATCGTCACGCTCCCGCTCTCGATGGGTTTCGGAGCGCTCGCCCTTTCGCCCTTCGGCCCCGAGTACGCCACGCGCGGCGTGCTGGCCGGGCTGTTTGCCGCGGCCTTCCTCGGCCTGCTCACCGTCCTCATGGGGGCCCGCGGCGTCGCGATCTATGCGCCACGCAGCCTCGTGTCCTTCATGATCGCGTCGGTTTCGGCCGACCTTTTCCTGCAGGCGAAGTGGCTGCCGGCGGACGACCCGGACCTGCTCACCGCAGCGATCTTCCTGCTGCTCGCCTTTTCGGGAGCGTTCCAGCTGGCATTCGGGATCGCGCGCCTCGCGAAGGTGGTGAAGTTCATCCCGACGCCGGTCATGGCCGGCTTCCAGAACGCCGCCGCGATCGTGATCATGTTCTCGCAATTGCACCTGCTGCTCGGCCTGTCGGCGCGGCCGGCGCTCGCGCAATGGCCGGCTGCGCTTGCCGGGGCCCGGCCGCTCAACATGCTGGTGGCGGGCGTTACGCTGCTGGTCATCTTCCAGGCGCACCGGATCACGAAACGTGTGCCGCCGCTGGTCCTGGGCCTCGTCGTCGGGACGCTGCTCTATTACCTGTTCATCCTATGTGGCCTGGAGGATTGGCTCGGGCCGACGCTGGGCAGCATCCCGGTCCGCTTCCCGGACGCGCACGAGCTCGCCACGATCATGCTCCTCACGACGGTTCCGGGGTTCGGCGATGCGCTTCCCGGCATCGTCGTCGGTGCTGCGAGCATCGCGCTGGTCGCCTCGCTCGACGTCCTGATCAACGCCAAGATCGTCGAGAACCTTTCGCGCCGCCGCGGCAACGGAACGCAGGAGCTGGTCTCCATCGGCACGGCGAACCTCATCACTCCGCTGCTCGGCGGCATCGCCGGCTCGATCAGCCTCGGCAGCACGACGACGGCGTACAAGGGCGGTGCACGCAACTCGCTCGGCTTGCTGGTGCACGCGCTGCTGTTCCTCCTGTTCGTGCCGCTGCTCGCGCCCGCGATCGGCCACATCCCGCGCGTGGTGATCGCCGCCCTCCTGTTCCAGGCCGGCACGCAGCTCTTCGACCGCTGGACGCTCCAGCTCGTCGCGCGGATTGCCGCGCGCAGGGCGATCCATTGGCCGAGCATTTCGATCGACCTGTTCGTGATCGTCCTCGTGGCCTCGATCGCCCTGGCCGGCGAGGTGGTCGCCGCCGTGTTGATCGGAGTGACGCTGGCCGTGGTGGTCTTCACGCTGAGAATGAGCCGCGGCGTCATCCGGCGCGAGCAGTACGGCGACGTGGTGCAGGCACGCCGCTCGAGGGAGGCCGCGGACACGACCTTGCTCGCGGCCCATGGGCGCAGCCTCCTCATCCTCGAGCTCGAAGGTCCGCTCTTCTTCGCCTCCGCCGAAGTGCTGCACAACCGTATCGACGCCGCCATTGCCGAGGGCGTGCGCTACGTCCTTCTCGACGTCACGCGGGTCACCGAGCTCGACAGCACCGGCGCTCGCTTCCTGATGCAGTGCGACGAGCGGCTGCGCGCGGCGAAATGCCGCATGGTCCTCAGCGGATCGGATTCGCGCCCGGAGCTCGCGGCGCTGCTCGGCGATCATGGCGTCGCCGAAGTGCTCACGCGCGAGCGCATGTTCGCGGACCTGGACCGCGCCCTCGAGTGGTGCGAGGACGACCTGCTCGCCACACTGCGTGGCGCGGAGCTCGTGCCGGGCGAATACCCGTTCGAGCGGCTCGGCATCGTTCGCGACGGCGCCGGGTCTACCAGGCGGGCGAAGTCGTGTTCCGCCAGGGCGAGCAGGGGGACGCGCTCTACATCATCGCGGGCGGCTCGGCGAGCGTGTGGCTGCGCCACACCGAAGGCGGAGAGCGGCGCCTCATGACGTTTTCGCAGGGGACTTTCTTCGGGGAAATGGCGCTTCTCGACCGCGAGCGCCGCTCGGCAACTGTAACGGCCGACGAGACGCTGGTCTGCTACGTGCTGGAGCGTTCCGGTTTCGAAGCGCTATCCGCGGCGCATCCGCGTGCGGGGCTGGCGCTGCTCACGAGCCTCGCCCGCGAGCTGAGCCTGCGGATGCGACGCGCCAATCGCACCCTGCTCGATCTGGCATGAGGCAGGCGTCCGCGTTTCAGCCCAGCCGCTCGATCCAGCGCGCGAACGCCTCCATGTACTTGCGCAGGAACTCTTTCGTGTCGGCGTTCGCGAGCTTGCCCTCGGCGTCGAACAGCTTGGATGCGCCGCCTACGTAGGCTTCCGGTTGCTGCAGAGGAAGGATGTCGAGGAACACCAGGGACTGCCGCAGGTGATGATTCGCCCCGAAACCGCCGATGGCGCCGGGCGACACGCTGATCACGGCGCCGGGCTTCCCACCCCAGCCGCTGTGCCCATACGGCCGCGAGCCCACGTCGATGGCGTTCTTGAGGCACCCGGGGACGGAGCGGTTGTACTCGGGCGTCATGAATAGCAGCGCGTCGGTCGCCTGGATGGCCTGGCGAAACGATGTCCAGGCCGCGGGCGCATTCGCGCCTTCCAGGTCTTCGTTGTAGAGGGGCAATTGGCCGATCTCGACGATGGCGGGATCGAGGCCGGAGGGGGCGAGCTCCATCACCGCCAGCGCGACCTTGCGGGTGAAGGAGGCCTTGCGTAGGCTGCCGACCAGCACCGCGATCTTTTTCGTTGTATTCATTGCGGTTCCTTTCGCGTGCCCGCGCCGCGCGGGCGGTATAGTTCGGGGTGCATCGGGATATGAACAGAATTCTCTTCTGGTCGCTTGCCTGCCTCGCGGCGTGCTCGCGCCTCTTGGACCCCGCCTACGGAGCCGAAATCCCGTCCGGAGGGGCCGTTCCGTCTTTCCGCGAGCTGGAAAGCGAAGGCGCCAGGGTCGGGCGCGTTCGCGTGGACGCCGCGAACATCTTCGACCTCTCCGATCCTCGCGAAGACAACTGGATCTTCCGGCTCGTCAATGCGCTGCACATCGGCACGCGCCCCGTGGTGATCGAGCGGGTGCTGCTCTTCAAGACTGGCGATCGCGTGTCGCAGCGCGTGATCGACGAGACCGAGCGCCTGCTGCGCGCCAACCGCTTCCTCTACGACGTGGACATCCGGCCGGTGGCGTATCACGACGGCGTGGTCGACATCGACGTGATTACGCGCGACACCTGGACCATCGACTTCAGCGGACAGTATTCGCGCTCCGGTGGCGCCAATACAAGCCGCTTCGGCCTCAAGGACTACAACTTTCTCGGCACCGCCCTGAGGCTCGGAGTCTCGCACACGTCGAACACCGATCGCCACGGGTCCGAGTACGAGGTCTCGTATCCGCAGGCGTTTGACGGGTGGACGAACGTGAGCTACTTCCGCGGCGTGTACGACGATGGCTCCCGCAAGACCGCCTCGGTGTCCCGCCCGTTCTACGCGCTCGATACACGCTGGGCGGCGGGTGTGTCCTGGGATGACCAGCAGCGCGTCGATTCGATCTACAACGCGGGCGACGTCGTCTCGAAGTATCGGCACCACGCGAGGACCGGCGAGGCTTACGGAGGATGGTCCCCAGGGCTGGTCGGGGGCCTTGCGCAACGCTACTCGGCTGGTGTGTCGATCCAGGACGATTCGTACGCCGTCGATCCCGGTGCAGCGGCGCCAACGGCGTTTCCCGTGGATAACAGGGCGCGCGGCCCCTTCGTGCGCTACGAGGTCGTCGAGGACCGCTTCGTGAAGACGCGCAATCGCGACCAAATCGCACGCACGGAATTCGTCGCCCTCGGATTCAACTCCCGCGTCCAAGTCACAAGGTCACTCGAGGGATTGGGCGCTACGCGCCCGGCGTGGCTGTACTCGGCGTCCGTGAGCAACGGCTTTTCCTTTTCCTGGGGGCATGACCTCCTCGCGGCTGCCTCGGCCGAGCGACGCGTCGCGAGCGCGGGCGGGACATTCACGCAACTCAGCACGTCGCTGCGCTACTACGCTCCACAAAGCACCCACGCCGCATTCTATGGTGCGTTCACCGCCGATCGCGTCGGCACGGTGGCGGCGCCAGACCAACTACTCCTGGGCGGCGACAACGGATTGCGTGGGTATCCGCTGCGCTACCAGAGCGGGGAACAGCGAGCATTGCTCACGCTCGAGCAGCGCGGCTACACCGACTGGTATATCTTCCGGCTGCTTCGCGTCGGCGGCGCTGTGTTCTACGACGCCGGCCGCGCGTGGCGAGGAGTGAACCAGAACGCGGTCAACGGAGGGTGGCTCCAGGACGTGGGGATCGGACTACGCCTCTCGCTCGACCGCACCGCGTTCGCCAACGTGCTGCATGCCGACATCGCCGTGCCGCTCGACCGCGCGGCCGGAATCAAGTCGGTGCAGTACCTCGTGAAGACGCAGCTGACCTTCTAGCCGTCCTGGTTCTCGGTGCAGACCCACTCGGCGGCGGCGCGCCGCGCGGCCGAGCGCGTATAGAAATAGCCGTTGCGCTCGAAGCCGGAGATCAGCGTCGCCTTGGTCGCGGTCACGCGTCCGGAGGCGAGACGATCCGCCACCACGGCGTCGGGAAGCCCGTCGAGGATATGGAAGGGTGCGAGACGGCCGTCGGCGAAACGCGACAGGTAGATGGTCTGCGTCGAGAAGTCGAGGAACGCCGGGCGAAAGCCGAGGCCGCGATTGCCCTCGCTGCGTCCGCCGGTGCCGGCGAATGCGGCGTTTTCCTGCTTCAGCACTGCTACGCTCAGGACCCGTTTCACGGTGACCTCGCTCGGGCGTGGATGCCCGTGTTGTCGTCACCAGTTTCCGCCGGCGCGGGCGCCGCCACTATGGGTGAATGCCCAATTTGCGACGCGAATATTGCGGGTTCCGGCGATAGGCGGTCGCCGCGGGCCGATGTAGGGGTTTTCCTAGGCGGGGCATTACCCCTGAAATGCCTCGCAACTGCGGGCGATTTTCGCTGGCCGGCGCGCGGTCGCGAGCGTTTCATGGCGCTTCCACCAACCGTTCCGGGAGGAACACCGTGAAGACCCGCCCGCTGCAGCTTGCACTCTGTGCCGCCGTTTCCGCCATCCTCGCCAGCCCCGCGCTCGCCGCCGAAGGCGAGCCCGAAACGCGGCAAAGCCGCTTCACCACCTGCGCGCACGAGTCGAAGGGGCTCAGGGGCGACGAGCACCAGCATTTCATGAGCGAATGCCTCAAGGGGCACGTGGGCGAGGAAGGCGCGCGCCGCGAGACCGGCGTCCATCCGACCGCGGCGGAAGCCTCGCCGCACAATCGCATGAAGGCCTGCAACGACGAAGCAGGGCGCCAGAACCTGCACGGCGATGAGCGCCGCGCATTCATGAGCACCTGCCTGAAGGGGTAGCGGCGGGAGCTTGCCTAGGAATGCACGGCCGCGCTGCCTGCTATCGCGGTGGGCAGCGCGTGGTCGCGGAAGCGATCGCGCAGCGCCGTCTTGAGGAGCTTGCCCGTGGCCGTGTGCGGCAGCTCCTCGACGAAAGCGACGTCGTCGGGAATCCACCATTTCGCGACCTTGCCTTCGTAGAAGGCGAGCAACTCCTCGCGCGTCACCGACGCGCCGGGCTTCTTCACGACGATGAGCAGAGGTCGCTCGTCCCACTTCGGATGCCGGCACGCGATCACAGCCGCCTCGAGCACCGCGGGATGTGCCATCGCCACGTTCTCGAGGTCGATCGAGCCGATCCACTCGCCACCCGACTTGATCACGTCCTTGCTGCGATCGGTGATCTTCAGGTAACCGTCGGCATCGATGGTCGCGACGTCACCCGTCGGGAACCAGCCATCCACGAGCGGGCTCTTGTCGAGCTTGTAGTAGCCGCTGACCACCCAAGGGCCGCGCACCAGGAGGTCGCCGAACGCTTCGCCGTCCCATGGCAGCTCCTTGCCGGATCCGTCGACTATCTTCCAGTCGACCCCGTAGATCACATGCCCCTGCTTTTCGAGCAGGCTGCGCTGCTCCTCGACCGGCAGCTTCATGTGCTTCTCGCGAAGCTTGCAGACGCACCCGAGGGGCGAGAGCTCGGTCATGCCCCAGGCGTGGCTCGCCTCGATGTCGAACTCGTCCTGGAGCGCGCGCAGCATCGCCGGCGGGCACGCGGCACCGCCGATGATGGTGCGCCGGAGCGTCGTCGGCCTGAGCTTGTTCTGGCGCATGTACTGGATCAGGCCGTTCCAGACCGTGGGCACGCCCGCCGAGAACGTGACGCGCTCGGTCTCGAAGAGGTCGAAGAGCGACTTGCCGTCGAGCGCGGCGCCTGGAAAGACGATCTTCGCCCCGATCATCGGGGCGGCGAAGGGCAGGCCCCACGCATTGGCGTGGAACATCGGCACGACCGGAAGGACGCAGTCGCGCGACGACAGGCACATCGCGTCCGGCATGCAGGTCCCGTAGGCGTGCAGCACCGACGAACGATGGCTGAAGAGCGCCCCCTTCGGGTTGCCCGTGGTTCCGGACGTGTAGCACAGGCCGCACGCGGTGCTCTCGTCGAGCTGCGGCCACTCGAATGCGTCCGTCTGCGCCTCGACCAGCTCCTCGAAGCACAACATGTCGGCGCAATCCGCGGGCATGTGCGCGCGGTCGGTCATCAGCACCACCTGCTTCAAGTGCTTGCACTGGGGCCTCAAAGCCCTTGCCAGAGGCACGAACGTCATGTCGATGAACAGGATCGCATCCTCGGCATCGTTGAGGATCCAGGCGATCTGCTCCGGGAACAGGCGTGGATTGACGGTGTGCATCACCATGCCGCTGCCCGCGACCGCGTAGTAGAGCTCGAAGTGGCGGTAGCCATTCCAAGCGAGCGTGGCGATGCGATCGCCCGGCTTGGCGCCGAGGGCGTGCAGCGCATTCGCCAGCCGGCGCGAGCGCTTATGCGCGTCGCGGTAGGTATAGCGGTGCAAGTCGCCCTCGACACGCCGAGAGACGATTTCCGAGTCGCCGCAGTGGCGATCCGCATGGCGGATCAGCGACGACACCAGCAGCGGCATCCCCATCATCAGGCCGTTCATCTGCTCTTCTCCCGCGCGGTATTGCGAACAATATGCCACGGGCAAGGGGCGCGCAGGCGGGAGGGGCGCGCGGGGCTTTCAAGGGGTGATACAAGGCGCTTTTCCGGGGGGGTAAACGTGTTTGAGATCACAGCGTTATGAGCCCCAGGCGCCCAAGATGGCGTCACGGCATGGGAAAGCAGTCAATGCCAGGCCGTACCGGAGCTAACAATGCGTCGCTCGATCCTTTTGACCGCCATCCTCAGCACCCTGGCCATGTCCGCCCAGGCCGCCGACGGTGTCGAGCTTGCGATGAAGTCGAAGGCCCTCGCCGCCAGCAGCACCAGCGCCATCAGCATCAGCGGCACACCGGCGAAACAGCTCCAGGCCCCCTTCACCGGCATTCGTGACCCGCTGCCAGAACTGCTGTTGAGCCAGGAACAGGAGCGCCGCGGCCTGCGCGGCGGTTGCGAGTACAGCGCCCAGGACGTTTGCTACGACCTGATCGACGGGCGCATCACGTATCGCGGCGCGCGCGCGTACATGCCGAAGATCGACGGCCTCAAACCCGAGAGCATGTCCCTGCGCGCCAACCGCGTCAGCTTCAAGTACAGCTTCTAGGACGCGGCCAGTTTCGCGTCGGCCGACGCCTTGTCCTTCTCAGAGCGCGCCGAACGCACGCAGGTGACGCGCTCTCCGCCGCGCGAATCCGAGCACCTGGCGCGGGCCACGTCGAAGCGCGCCTTCGCGCGCGCGACCTTGGCCTCGGAGGCCGCGACGGCCGTCCCGCGATAGGCCGCCTCGAGCTCGGCCTTGGCAACACGCTGGTTGGCGCGCGCCTGCGCCTGGCAGACGCTGCGATCCCGGCCCTCGAGGCCGCGGCAGCTTCCCAGCGCAAGGCGTCCCTGCGACTCGATCGAGCGCCTTGCCTGCTCGTAGTCGATGGGGGCCATCAGCGAGCGGGGCGACTCGACCATGGCACTGATCGAAAGGGCGGCCATCCCCACCAGCGAAGCGCCGGCGAGGATCGCATAGAGCGACGCACGGTTCATGATGGCATCCTCGATAGCGAAGGGCCGATCCGGGGACCGGCCCTTCGCGCGTTGCTACGCATTGCGACTGCGGGGAAGACTCAGGACTTCTTCGGCTTCTGCGCGTCGGCGAGGCTGCCGCGATTGGCTTTCGCCTCGGCGAGCGCCTTGTCCTCGTCGGCCTTCGCC
>WNFM01170409.1_pt2 | contig 11963 bp, 13 predicted proteins | sample 5400271 | NCBI WGS metagenome assembly WNFM01 (sample SAMN13153352, study PRJNA577476) | soil metagenome | isolation source: 60 cm saprolite on Douglas fir-dominated hillslope | place: USA:California | collected 2013-09-17 | reverse complement strand
GTGTGGCCGCCGCCGGCTTCGCAATTTTTCTGCTCACCATCCCCGCTCTGGCTGGGATCCATGGCCGTGGCAAATTGGGCATCGTTTTGTCGAAAGAGACGCCGCTTCGCCTGACACCAACCAGTGAAGCGCAGATTCTGACCCGGCTGCCCGCCGGTGAAGCTGCACGCATGGAACGCGAGCGAGGCCAGTACATCTTCATCCGAACCAGCACCGCCGCGGGTTGGATCGAGCGTAGTCAGCTTGGGGTCATTTCGGCCAGTCAGAATGCTGCGTAGGATGGTGGCCGGGCGAACGTTTGGTCGGCGCAGGCGATAGCCGAGAGCAAGTAGCCGAGAGCCGACTACTCCACGGCTTCGCCTCGCGCAGCACGGGCCTCGGTGGAGCGGTAGAGCGGATGTTCTGGTTTCAGGTTGCGGAGGAAATTGACGCGAAACAGATTCGCCTTATCCGCGCTACAATGCCAAACTTCTGGCGGCAACCCTATCAAAGACTAACGCAAAAATGGCCTCGCTTAGTGCTCCCGCCGGGTTTGGCGATGGCCAGAACGTCCCAAATACCGTATGGTCCGCCATGCGTAGAGCCAAGTCGGAACAGGCGAAGAATGGAATGGCAGTGGTTCGTGGCGGACTCCCGCGCCGGAGGGGATTGCACAGCCGCGCCCAGCAGGGAGGCCGGATGGCCAACCTGAGCTTGTGAGCACCTGGCGCAACATCGCTCATTTCCTCGCCCTGCAGCGCAACACGGCGCTGTTGCTGGCCACCTTGGTGCTGGCCGGCACCGGCGAGCGGCTCTGGTTGGGTTTCGCGCCGAAGTATCTGCAGACGCTGGGCGCGAGCATCTTCGTCATCGGCCTCTTCGATGCGCTACAAACCTTGCTCGGCGCCCTTTACGCCTACCCGGGCGGCTGGCTCACCGACCATTGGGGGGAGCGGCGCTCCCTCATGTTGTTCAATGCGCTCTCCATCGCCGGCTATGTGTTAGTCGTGTGCTGGCAACATTGGCTGGCGTTGCTGCTCGGTTCGTTTCTTTTTCTGGCGTGGAGCGCTTTCTCGCTGCCGGCTTTGTTCAGTGTAGTCGCCACCTCGCTGAGCGCAGACCGGCATACGATGGGCGTCGGCCTCCAATCCATGGTCCGGCGCATCCCGATGATGCTCGGCCCGCTCATCGGCGGGGCGCTCGTGACGAGATTCGGCTGGCTGCAAGGGGTGCGGTGGGCCCTGTTGGGCTGCATCGGGTTGGGCGTGGTGACCGCGGTGTTCCAGTGGTTCATGAGCGAAAGCGCACCTCGCAAACTCGGTTCCTCCGATACGACATTGGCCACAAGGACAAACCTCATCGCCGTCGTGAAATCCTTCTCTCCGATGCTCCGGGAGCTGTTGATCAGCGACATATTGATCCGCTTCTGCGAGCGGATTCCCTATGCCTTCGTCATTCTTTGGGCGATGAATCACGGGGGAGTCTCGGCGCAGCAATTTGGCGTGCTGGTGGCGGTGGAAATGGTGACGGCGATGGCTTGCTACATCCCTGTCGCCCACCTGGCAGACAAGTATGGCCGGCATCCGTTTGTGCTGGCCACGTTCGGATTTTTCACCCTCTTCCCCTGCACGCTGCTGTGGGCGCATCATTTTGGCTGGCTGGCCTTGGCCTTCGCCGTGCGGGGTTTGAAAGAGTTCGGCGAACCCGCCCGCAAGGCGCTCATTATCGGAGGAGCCGCTCCGGAAATGCGCGCCCGCGCCTACGGCGCATATTACCTCATTCGGGATTGCGTAGTGACGACCGGCTCGTTCGTGGGCGCCGCGCTTTGGACTATCAGCCCACAGGCGAACTTTGTGGGCGCCGCCGTTAGCGGCGCTCTGGGCACCCTCTGGTTCTGGGGGTTCATCGCGCGGCGGACCACGGAATGACTGTTTGCCAAACGGGAATGTCCAGCCAGAATCTCCCGCATGAGAACTCTGGGCATCATCCCGGCCCGCTACGGATCAACCCGTTTCCCGGGGAAGCCGCTGGCGCTGATCGCCGGCAAGCCGCTCATCCAGCACGTCGTGGAGCAGTGCCAAAGGTCCAAATCCCTCAGCGATGTCATCATCGCCACCGATGACACTCGCATCTGGGAAGTGGCGCAGAATTTTTGCCGAGTCGAAATGACTTCCCCCGACCATCCCAGCGGCACTGACCGCATTGCTGAAGTCGTCCGGCGCACGGACTGCGAGGCGGTGGTCAACATCCAGGGCGACGAACCGCTGATGGATCTGCAGGTCATCGACGCCGTGGGCCAAGCGTTGACCAACGCGCCTATGTCCACCGCCGCCACGCTGATCAGGGATGCGGCAGAGTACGACACTCCGAACGTTGTAAAAGTCGTTGTCAATTCCCTGGGCCGGGCGTTATACTTCTCCCGGCGCACTATTCCGTATGTCCGAGATGCCGCCGGTGGTTCCGTGGCTGAACAATTGGCGGCGTTTCCATTTTTGAAACATCTGGGGATTTACGGTTACCGCCGCGAGACTTTGCTGCGATTGGTGAAGTTTCCCGTGTCGCCGCTGGAAGAAGCGGAAAAGCTGGAGCAGTTGCGGGCTCTGGAAAACGGCATTGAAATCGCCGTGGTGCGGGTCAACTATGACAGCGTGGGCGTCGATGTTCCGGCGGACGTGGCGCGGGTGGAACGGCTGTTGTTGAATCGTTAGAGCGTTAGAGCGTTAAAGCGTTAAAGCGTTAAAGCGTTGAAGCGGATGGGCCGCTTGCCTCGCTCTGTCACAAGGTCACGCTTCAACGCTCCAACGCTTTAACGCTTCAACGCCTTAAGGCATTAGCGAGTTTATATGAAATACATCTTTGTAACGGGTGGCGTGGTCAGCTCTTTGGGCAAAGGCCTGACCGCCGCTTCCCTCGGCACGCTCCTCGAAAACCGGGGCCTGAAAGTCACGCTCCAGAAATTCGATCCTTATCTGAACGTCGATCCGGGGACGATGAACCCGTTTCAGCACGGCGAGGTGTATGTGCTGGATGACGGAGCAGAAACTGATCTCGACCTCGGCCACTATGAACGCTTTACCCACACCAAGCTGACTCGCTTCAATAACCTGACCAGCGGCCAAGTCTATCAGACCGTGCTGGACAGGGAACGGCGCGGCGATTACCTGGGCAAGACGGTCCAGGTCATCCCCCATGTCACCGATGAAATCCAGAACCGCATCCATCAGATCGCCGAACAATCCAAAGCGGACGTGCTTATCACCGAGATCGGCGGCACGACCGGCGATATCGAGGGGCTGCCTTTCCTGGAGGCGATTCGCGAATTTGCCCTCAGTGTTGGCTACAACAACGCGCTTTTTCTCCACGTCACCTACGTGCCGTTCATCAAGGCAGCGGGCGAACTGAAGACCAAGCCGACCCAGCAGTCCGTGGCGAAGCTGCGGGAAATCGGCATCACCCCGCACATCCTCGTGTGCCGTTGCGAGAAGCCGTTGTCCAAAGAACTGCGCCAGAAGATTTCGCTTTTCTGCAACGTGCCTTACGAAGCGGTCATCGAGGAAAAAGACGTGGAGCACTCGATTTACGAAGTGCCGCTCATGTTGCAGCGCGAGCGCCTTGATGACTTGGTCTGCGACCTCCTGCGATTGCAGGCCCCGGCGCCCGACATGTCGCACTGGCAGGACATCCTCCGAAAGCTGATCGCCCCACGGCACCGCGTGCGCATCGGAGTGGTCGGCAAATACATCGAACTCAATGACGCCTACAAATCCGTCTATGAAGCGATCATGCACGGCGGCATCGCCAATGGTTGCGGCGTGGAAATCGAGAAAATCGAGGCCGAGGAAATCGAAAAGTTCGGCCCGGAAAAGCCCCTCAAGGGCCTGGGAGGCGTCCTGGTGCCGGGCGGTTTCGGCGAGCGAGGCGTCGAAGGCAAAATCCTGGTGGCCCAATATGCGCGGGAGAAGAAAATCCCGTATCTGGGCCTTTGTCTCGGCATGCAAATCGCCACCATCGAATTTGCCCGGCACGTTTTGAAATTGGAAAAAGCGCATTCGGCCGAGTTCGACCCCAGCACGCCCCACCCGGTCATCGCGCTGCTGGATGAGCAGAGGAAGATTTCCAAGAAAGGCGGCACCATGCGGCTGGGTTCGCAGCCCTGCCAGTTGGTGATGGGCAGCTTGGCGAACCATCTCTACGGGGCTTTTCTGATCCACGAGCGGCACCGCCATCGTTATGAGTTCAACAATGCCTACCGGGAGCGATTCGAGAAGGCCGGCTTTGTCTTCAGCGGGTTGTCCCCGGACGGAAAGCTGGTGGAAGTGATCGAGTTGAAGGACCATCCCTTTTTCATCGCCAGCCAGTTTCATCCGGAATTTCAGAGCAAACCGAACAAGCCGCACCCGCTGTTCAAAGGCTTCATCGCCGCCAGCCACCACCACATCCATCACAAGCCGTTGTAGGTGCATGTGCTGAAGCAGGCGCGGCTCCATCGGTTCCTGAAGGATTTTCAGGATGTGGTGGAGCTGGTCCGGATCAACCATCTGGATTTGCATTCTGAGGCGATGCGCGTTCTATTTTTAAAGCATGGCACAACCGATCTTTATGAAAAAATCAAACGAGCCGTCGAAAAGTGAGCCGTTCCACGGCAATTTGGGTGAGGCCTCCTTCGATTTAGACCTGCCCGATGGCAGTCACTTCGACCCTGAACCACGGCGATCCGATCCTGTCCTCTGCATCAAACTTTGCGAGCACTGGCTGCCCATCCTCATGGCCCGGCCCGGCTTCTGGGAGCGACGTGAAGCTGACCGGTGCTTGGCCGAGTTTGACCTCGCAGACCCCTCGCGCGTTCCGGTCTCCTATCCCGCCGAGTTTATTGATGAGCTGCTCCGCCGCTGAATGAGCGCCGACTCACGAGCCTCTCCGCGCCGGTTGGCCTTAGTCATCCTGGGCATCGTGTTCGTCGTGATATTGGGGATTGCGACGGCCTTGATCCTTCTGAGGCTGGGGCTCAAACGCGGCCTGGAAGCGCAATTGCAAGCGATCAGGGCGGTAGGCCTTCCCACCAGCGGCGCCGAGCTGGACACTTGGTACGCACCTGTTCCTGACGAAGAAAATGCCGCGCTGGTCCTACAGCAGGCTTTCGCCTTGCTGCGAGAATACCCTGACGAACGATCAAAGGCGGTAGCGCGCTTCAAAATTCCGGAACGCCAATCTCCCCTGACCTCGACGCAACAGGTTTTGCTCAAAGGCTATGTGGAGTTGAACAGCGCGGCGTTAGCTAAAGCCCAAGAAGGACTCGTTCTGGCGCAGAGCCGTTATCCGGTGTCTCTGGCACCCGGCCTCAACGCCTCCTTGCCTCATCTGACTAAGCTCAAGGAACTTGCTCGCGTCGCGGAATTTGAGGCTCTCCTGGCGGCACAGGCTGGACAGGCCGAAAAGGCTGCTGACGCAATCACTACCATGGCGGGGGTGGCACGCACCCTGGATCCAGAGCCGTTGCTGATTTCACAACTCATGCGCATGGCCTTAATCAGTATGTCAATCACCGGACTGGAACGCAGCGTAAACCTGAGCGCGCTCGATGATGTCGCTTGCTTGAAATTGGGAGAAGTTTTCGCGCTACTTGAAAACACTAACCTGATAGTGAGAGCATTGATCGGCGAAAGGGCTTTCGCCATTGAAGCCTTCCCGATCGGTTCGAGCGCGGTCAACAACCAAGCGGCGCTTGGAAGTGGAGGGGGAGGAACGCCCCCTGGCCAATCCCTGAGTTCCGCCGGTCCGTCTATTTTCAACCGTCTCACCGGTTTTTTTGACCGCGATTTGCAGTTCTACCTGCGCGCCATGCAAACCAACATCGCCATGCTTAGCCAGCTTCCTCCCGCCAGTCTGGCGGTGACGAATGTCAACGCCCAACTGGCCGATGAGGCCGAGCATAAGTACTTCATTTTTTCGGGCCTGTTGCTCCCTGCTGTGGGAAAAGCCAGCATGCGCGAAGCCGAAATTTTTGCGCGGATAAGGTCTGCGACGACGGCACTGGCACTGGAGCGGTTTCGATTGGCAAATGGAGCACTTCCGAAAGAATTGAGCGAACTGGTTCCGCGATTTCTTTCCCACGTGCCTGGCGACCCCTTCGATGGCCGGCCGCTTCGATACAAGCTACTGCCCAAAGGCTATGTCGTCTATAGCGTTGGGCCGGATGGACGCGATGACGGTGGCAAAGAACTCCCCGCCAAGAACTCTGGACCCGGGGGTCTTCCTTACGACATCACGTTTACCGTCGAGAGGTGAGGTGTTGGAGACAGTTGCCATGACTTACGCGGACGCCATCCAATTCCTCTGCGGCCTTCGCATGTTCGGCACGGAGCTTGGCCTGGACAAAACGCTCAAACTGGCTGCGCTGGCGGGCAATCCGCAGAACGCACTGCGCTTCATCCATGTGGCCGGCACCAACGGCAAGGGTTCCACTTGCGCCATGCTGGAAAGCATCTATCGCTGCGCCGGGTTGCGGGTGGGACTCTTCACCTCGCCGCATCTGGTTTCGTTCGGAGAGAGAATTCAGATCAACCGGCGACCGGTGAACGAACATGAAGTGGTGCGGCTGGTCAGCGAGTTGCAGCCGTTGCTAAAATGTTTTCCGAATGATGCCCACCCTACGTTCTTCGAAGCGATTACCATCATGGCGTTGCGCCACTTCGCGGAGCAAAAGTGCGATCTGGTCGTGTGGGAAACCGGCCTGGGTGGCCGCCTAGATGCCACCAACATCGTCACTCCCCTGGCCAGCGTCATTACATCCCTGGGATTGGACCACGAGAAATGGCTCGGGGACACGATCGGGCAAATCGCTTCGGAGAAAGCAGGTATCATCAAGCCGCGCCTGCCCGTCATCACCTCCGCCAGCGCGGGCCACGGCTTGGAATGTGTTGTGGAAGCGGCCCGCCAACGCCGGTCTCCACTCACGGTGATCGGCTGGAAAGAGGCTAGCCAGCCGCCCCTGGATAAGGTCCGGCTTCCGCTGCTCGGCGACTTTCAGCGGCTCAACGCCGCCCTGGCAGTTGCTACCGTTCGCGCGCTGGCCAAAACCATTCCGGTCAGCGAAGAGACGATGGCCAGCGGACTCTCGCGGGTTTCATGGCCGGGCCGGTTGCAATTGATCGAACGGGCTGACGGCCAGCGTGTCCTGCTCGACGGCGCTCATAATCCCGCCGGGGCCGAGGAGCTTCGTTCGGAAATCCAGAAACGGTTTGCCAACCCCAAGCCAACGCTGATTCTTGGCATTCTGGAGGACAAGGATTGGAAAACGATCGGCGCAATGCTCGCGCCCCTGGCCGGGCGTTTGTTGCTCACGCCGGTCAAAAGCGAACGCACGCTGGCACCTGCGGAATTGCTGTCCGTCAGCCACAAAGCCAATCCTCAGGCATCCGTGATCGTTTGCGCTTCGCTGGCCGAGGCGTTGGAGAAGACGAAAGAGGATCGGGTAATGGTAATTACCGGTTCGCTCTATTTGGTAGGGGAGGCGATGGAGTTGCTGGGCCTTCTGGCCGCGCCCTCCGATGGCGAGAGCAGGCTCAATGAATGGGGAGGAAGGGCCATGCCCAAGGACGTAATGACCAACGAATGACCAACGATCACCAAACCTCCTTCGCCCTTTGGCCATTGACTATCGGCTATTGGAAATTAATCGGTCATTGTTCATTTCTGGCTAAACTCCCCTATGCCTCCGTTTGAAGACATTCGGGCAGTGACTTTCGACGTGGGGGGAACGTTGATCCGCCCCTGGCCTTCCGTAGGCCATGTCTATTGCGATGCAGCCGCAAGACATGGACATGACAATCTCGATCCGGACCTAATAAACAAACAGTTTATCGCAGCCTGGCGGGCGAAGAAGCACTTCGACCATTCGCAGGCAGCCTGGTTGGAGTTGGTGCAAAAGGCCTTTGCGGGCTTGCTCGATGAAGCGTCCGTCCAAGAGCTTTTCGATGATCTATATGTCCACTTCGCAGCGCCTGAGGCCTGGCGGGTGTTTGATGACGTTTATCCCACACTCGATAAGTTGCGCAACCACGGGTTGAAGCTAGGCCTCATTTCCAACTGGGATGAGCGGTTGCGGCCTTTGCTGACGGAACTGCAATTGACACCCTATTTTGACCCGATTGTGATTTCGGTCGAAGCTGGCTCCACCAAACCTTCAAGCGGGATCTTTGTCCGCGCGGTGTCCTTGTTAGCGATCCCCTCCCACTCTATTCTGCATGTCGGCGACAGTCTCTCGGAGGACGTTGTAGGCGCCCGGTCCGCTGGCCTGCAAGGACTGCTTCTGGATCGCAAAGCCTCTGGCGCTCGGGAAACCTCCATTCCGACTCTGGGTGAGTTGATGAGCAAGTTGGGAATCGAGTAACGCCAGGATCACGCACGGAGTCACAACACTTACACACCTTGGGAGCCGACATAAGGTTCACTTTTTAACGCAGAGGATGCAGAGGTCAACGCAGAGGGCGCGGAGAGGAACCGACAAAATCGAGCCGGCAGGCCCTCTCTGCGCCCCGTGCCGCCGAGCCGGAGTGCGCCCGTCCTCGGGCGCAGCAGGATCCGCAAACCGACCAGCGTCGAAACATTCCAGCGCACTTGGCGGGCCGGGAGCTGCAGCACCCGAGGACGGGCGCACTCCGGGGCCGTTTTCCAGAAGTGCCCTCCCTATGTACGCTCAGCTTTTCGGCATTGACCTGCAATCGCCCGTTCCCTACCTTTGACGCCAACGCCATGCATACACGAAGCAGCTTTTTTCTCGCAGCAACTCTGGTCCTGTGTGCCAGCGCGATGCTCGCTGAATCCTCGTCCAGTTCTGCCCGTAGGACCACGGTTTCCATCTCGGGCGACGAGTTTTACATCAACAGCCAGCCCACCTACCCCGGCCGCATCTGGCAAGGTCACAAGATCCAAGGATTGCTTCTGAACTCGCGGATGGTTCAAGGAATCTTCGACGATCGAAACCCGCACACCATCAGCCGCTGGGCTTATCCTGACACGGGGAAATGGGACGCCGAGCGAAACACGCGGGAATTTCTCGCCGCCATGCCGGAATGGCGGCGCCATGGGCTGCTCGCCTTTACGATCAATTTGCAAGGCGGTTCGCCGGAAGGGTATTCCAAGGCGCAGCCGTGGCACGATTCCGCGATCGAGGCGGATGGCTCGCTCCGCCCGGATTACATGGCGCGGCTCGAGCGAATTCTGAACAAGGCTGATGAACTGGGCATGGTGGTCATCCTCGGCTATTTTTATTTCGGACAGGACGAGAGGCTGCAAGACGAAGCGGCTGTCCTCCGCGCCGTGGATGGAGCGACCGAGTGGCTCTTCGACCAGGAATACCAAAACGTGCTCGTCGAGATCAATAACGAGTGCAACGTCAGTTATGATCATAAAATCCTGCAGCCGCAACGCGTTCACGAATTGATCGAACGGGTCAAAAACACCAATCGCGGAGGACGGCGTCTATTGGCCGGCACCTCCTACGGCGGGGGCGCCATCCCGCAGGAGAACGTGGTCCGGGCGGCGGATTTCATTCTCATCCACGGCAACGGGGTTTCCGACCCAGAGCGAATCGCCGGGATGGTGCGCAAGACCCGGGCCGTGACAGGTTATTCCCCAAAGCCAATTTTGTTCAACGAGGATGACCACTTCAACTTCGACCGCCCGACAAATAATTTCACCGCTGCTCTGAGCGAACACGCCTCCTGGGGCTATTTCGATCCCGGCAAAAACAACTACGCTGACGGCTATCAATCTCCGCCGGTAAACTGGGGTGTCAACACCGCGCGGAAGCAAGCCTTCTTCCGAATGGTTGGCGAGGTCACAGGGGCGGTTACGGCTCTCCCATCCGATGGGAGAGGCTTGAAGGGCGAGCCAAGTGGGAGCGTTGTCACCGAGATTACTTATCGCGGCTGGTCAAAATCGTTTCAAATGAGCAACGGCAAGGCGGAGGTCACTATCGTGCCTGCCATCGGGCGAATCATGCAGTTTGGTTTTGCGGGTGAAGAAGGCGTCCTGTGGGAGAATCGCTCCCTGGATGGGCGTTTGCTCGAACCAACCGCCAAAGATTGGAACAAAAGCGACTGGATCAACGTCGGCGGGGACAAAACCTGGCCGTCCCCCGAAGCAGAGTGGTCGAAACACACGCGGCGACAAGGCTGGCGTCCACCCCCGGCCTTCGACGCCATGCCTGTGCAAGCCAGGATTGAGAGTGGAGACGTGCTTCTGACTTCCCCCGTCGATCCTTTCCTGGGCGTGCGCACCCAGCGCCGCATCCATCTCGATCCTAAAGAAGCTGTCATGACCATCACGACTCGCTACGAAAAGGTTTCAGGCGAGCCAGCCCGTATTGGAGTCTGGGTGATCACACAACTCAAAGACCCGGCCGGGATTTATGTTCCGTTGCCCGCGTCCACCAAGTTCACCAATGGTTGCGTGGTGTTTGGCAAGGACGCGCCCCCGAGCCTCGCTCTCAAGCAAAGGTTAGCCGGGCAAAATGACGCCATCTGCCTTTCGCGCAATCCCAAAGCCTCGCACAAGATCGGCACCGAGGCCAGCGCGCTGCTATGGGTCGGACAAAAAGCGGCCCTCCTCATCGAGTCACCCCGCGCTCTCGTGGCCGAGTATCCCGATCAAGGCAGCAGCGCTGAGGTTTACACCGATCCCGACCCGTTGAAATACATCGAAATGGAAATGCTGGGCCCGCTTCACACCCTGAAGGCTGGCGACCAGATCGAACAGATCAACAAGTACACCCTCATCCGCCGCACCGAAGCTGACGCCGAGGCCGAAGCGAAGAGAGTTTTGGGGAAATGAAAGCGCGGGCTTTGGTCAGCTTGGCGCTGGGAGCGCGGCGTTCACGCCGCTTCGTTCACGCCGCTTCACCGTACGAAAGACTTGGGCCTCGCGACTTTTCGAGCGTTCTTGCAGTGTCGGACGGTGAAGCGGCGTAAACGCCGCGCTCCTACGCCGTTCTCGATTCCAGCGATTTCAGGATCTCCTCTGCCGCTGCCCGCGGATCCTTCGCTGCATAAATGGGCCGCCCGATCACCAGCCAGTTGGCCCCGGCTTGCATTGCCTCGGCGGCGCTCAAGGTCCGCTTTTGATCTCCGGTTTCATCGGTGGCGGCGCGAATTCCCGGCGTGACCAGTTGGATGTGTGAGGGCAAAATCCGTCGCAGAGCCGCCAATTCCAGCGGGGAGCATACCAATCCCCGCAACCCAGCCTTCACCGCCAGACTGGCGAGCCGTTCCACTTGATGGCCGACATTCTCCGCCAGGCCGATCTCGCGCAGCGCAGCGCCATCCATGCTGGTCAGCACCGTGACGCCCAGAACCAGCGGAGGTTCCAAACCCAATTTCTCGGCCGTTTGCCGCGCGGCGGTCTCAGCGGCCTGCATCATGGCCAGTCCGCCGCTGGTGTGAACAGTGAGCATTTGCACTCCGAGGCGCGTGGCAGCGGTGACCGCTTTGGCCACGGTGTTTGGAATGTCGTGGAATTTGAGGTCGAGAAAGACCGCGCTGCGCCGCTGATGAAGCTGGCGGACAATGTCCGGGCCTGCGGACGTGAATAACTCACTCCCAATTTTGAAAGCGCCCACTACGGGGGCCAACGCTCCCGCCAAGGCCAGGGCTTCTTCCGCAGACGGGACATCCAACGCAGCGGTAATCGGATTTTGCATGGCTGGGAGAATGGCCAATCGCCGCCCGCGAGTGAAGATCAATCGGGCTCGGCCACCAGTGCGGCGCGGATCAACTCCTGACCGTTACGGGCGAAAACATGCCGGTTGGCGAATGCATGCGGAGCCTCGTCATCATAGCCTCGTCTTCTCCGTAATCGGAATCCAAAAGTATCCAGGCGAGAACGGTTCAAAGCCCGAAGGTTGACCCGCCTCGTTAAGCATCTGTTCAGAAACTACAAATCCATCAAGAACTTCGAGTGCTCCATTGGGGTCAAAAGGTTCGAAG
>WNFM01139897.1_pt1 | contig 11963 bp, 12 predicted proteins | sample 5400271 | NCBI WGS metagenome assembly WNFM01 (sample SAMN13153352, study PRJNA577476) | soil metagenome | isolation source: 60 cm saprolite on Douglas fir-dominated hillslope | place: USA:California | collected 2013-09-17 | reverse complement strand
GATACACGGTGATCAGAGAGCGGCGACGCCTCTTTCCTGATTTCTTATGCGGATGGCTTCATCCACCTTGGAAAGGAAGATCTTTCCATCGCCGATTTTCCCGGTGGCCGCGTTCTTGATGATGGCGTCGATTGCGGGATCGACGAGTTTATCTTCTAATACGAGTTCAATTTTCACCTTGGGCAGGAGATCGGTTTCGTATTCCCGGCCACGATAGGTCTCGGTGTGCCCCTTTTGCCGTCCGTGACCCCGTACTTCCGAGATTGTCATACCTTCGACGCCGAGCGCGATGAGAGCTTCTTTGACCGGTTCAAATCTGTTCGGCTGAATAATCGCTTCAACTTTTGTCATTGGTTTGTCCTTTAGCAGCAGACTTTAAAACTCCACTTCGCTCGAGACCGCATGGCGGCCCCGTTACGAGATCGACGTCGCCAATCTCGACCACACCCAAACTGTCCACGGTGGATTCGATGGGCCGGCCAGGAAAGGCAAATCGCAGGAGCACAGGCGTGATCAGTGTGGTCGTCAGCACCAGAATCACAACTTGAGTATAAACATTCTGCGAGACCAGTCCCGCCGCGAAACCCAAGCTCGCAGTAATCAGGCCGACTTCGCCACGCGGAATCATCCCTACCCCAACCACCAGAGACTCCCGCTTGTCGAAGCCGCAGGCAAACGCGCCCAAGCCACATCCAGCGATCTTTCCCACAATCGCAATCAACAACAAAAGTATGAAGAATTCGATCCCTCCCGCAAGGTGCCGGGCGTTGACTTCGAGTCCGATTGAAACAAAGAAAATCGGACCGAAGAAAGAATGGATCATGGGATGGATTTCCTGCGCCACTTTTTCGCGAGCAGGTGTCGCGGCTACGAAGAGTCCGGCCAGGTATGCTCCTGTGATAGCCGCCATTCCGCCCAGCCACTCCGCGTTAAAGGCCAGCAGAAACGCAAGGATCAGACCTGCCGCGACTTCCTTGTGATGCCCATGCAGTTTTGCAGCCTGACGGAATACCCAGCGGGTCAGCGGCGGTCCCCACCAAAACAGCGTAACCAGGCACAGCAGCATCTTGCCTAGAGTGAGCAGGAGAGACCGCCAGGAAATGGCCGCTCCTGACGCGATCTGAGGAGTTAGCGCAATGACCAGGGAAAGAACGATCAAGCCGAGGACATCGTCGATGACGGCAGCTCCCAGAATCGTCGAACCCGCCTTGGAGCGGAGTTGCCGCAGGTTCATCAGGGTTTGCGCGGTAATCGTAACACTTGTGGCGGTCAGAATCGTGCCGATGAAGATCGCTTGCGGCCAGGTGAAACCAAACTTACGGGAGAGCAGGGCACCGCCCACCATGGGGAGAATGACCCCGCCCGTCGCTGCCCAAAAAGCCGGGGCGACTGCGCTTCGCATCATTGCAACGTCAGTCTCCAGGCCGGCTACAAACATCAGCAGAACGACGCCAACTTGGGCTAGAACCTTGAACACAACCGCCACCGCGACGCTTCCAGGCGCCGAGGCGGGGAGAAACCAGGATAGACCCCAGATATTCAGGAGCGTCGGGCCCAATATCACCCCGGCCAGCAACTCGCCCAGCACAAAGGGGAGTCCGACGCGCGCGGTCAGCGCCCCGGCAAGTTTCGCCGCAACAATAATTATCGCGACGCAAAGCAGGATCTGGAGCGATGTGCTCATCGCCCTCCCCGAACCGCTGGTTTTGCTTTCAGGCGAGGCCAAGCCCTCATCGTGGAGATAGTGACCGCCAGGATGCAGCCAGCCACGACGGCGAAGAAGGGAACATGCCCAACCAGCACCAGGAAGAGCCCAACAATCACGGCGCACGACCAAGCCAGCCGCTGCGCTTTCACTAGCTCAAAATACGCTCGTGCTTTTGTTCGTTCTCCTGTCAGAATTGCCATATCAGTCCTCCAGTGCGGAAATCTTTTCGCCCATCAGTGCAGATGGATAAAAATTGCGACTAGAGCCGCAGCCAACCCGCCCGCGGCGATGAAAAGCGCGGAAGCGGTGAACGGCTTGCTGAACGAGGGCCGCGGGATGCCATTCCGTTCGCGCGCCTTTTCTTCCCGGAGTAGCTGCGTCAACATCTTGCGCTGCTCGATGTTGGTCACGCACCGAAGCGCGCATTCCGCCCGTTCGTAGCCCTTTTCGACAATGCGCAGCTTGAAATATAACTGAGCCAGAGCGTATTGGGCGACGAAACTGTCCGGTTCCAGCTCCGTGGCTTTTTCCAGCTGATCGATCGCTGGGTAAATCTCACAGCTCAGGGAATGAGCAATGCCGAGAAAAACCCGAGCATCTGCGAAAGCTGGCGCCAAGTCAACACTCTGGGAAAGTGCCGCCACCGCCTGGACCGCGTTCCCTGCCTGCAGCCCTGCCAATCCCTGCTGAAAATATTGCAGGGCGTTGGCAGACAGGGCTGTGGTTCGCGAAGAACGCAGTTCCACCGGGAAATCCAGCACTTCTCCCGTGTTCGGCGATGGCGTATTCATTCTGTTCCTTCTTCCTGGCCGTGTCGTTGCAAAATCATCAATCTGCCGCGACGCCCCCGGTTGACACCGGGTGCTGGTGTTGCAGCGCGAACTCCGGATAGCATAGCGCGCCCATTTCTGGGATATCCAGGCCTTCGAGTTCGTCCTCGGCTGAAACCCGTTGTCCAATGATCACATCCATGATCCAGCCCGACACATAAGAAATCGCGAAGATAACGCCGATCAGAGTACCGACTCCGATTAACTGCGCCACCAGCTGGCTCGCATCTCCATAGAACAGTCCGCGGACAGATCCGGTTACGCCGTTCCAAGTGCCTCCGTAGTTCGAGGTCCCATCAGCAAACAGACCCACCGAAATTACACCCCATAGCCCGTTTGTGCCGTGGACCGAGATCGCGCCTACCGGATCGTCAACCTTCAGCACGCGTTCCACAAACTCCACGCTTACACAAACCAGCACCCCTGCGATCAGCCCGATGATGGCGGACCCTACTGTATTTACGAACCCGCTTGGGGCTGTGATCGCGACCAGCCCGGCCAAGAGGCCGTTGCCGGTCATCGAAGCATCCGGCTTCCCGTAGCGTATCCACATATAAAGGATTGCGCCAAACGAGCCTGTACAACCTGCGAGCATTGTATTCACCGCAATGGAGCTGATGCGGAGCGCGCCGTTGCCCGACGCTGCCAACGTGCTTCCAGGATTGAAACCAAACCAACCGAATGCCAGAATGAAGCATCCAGTAAGTACGATCATAAGGTCGTGTCCCGGCATGGCGTTAGGAGTGCCGTTGCGGTTGTATTTACCAATCCGGGGGCCGATGATCATGGAGAGCGCCAGCGCAGTAACGCCACCGACCGCGTGCACGACGCCTGATCCAGCAAAATCACAATAACCGTGTCCCAAAGCGAAGTTGACACCCATCTGCGACAACCATCCGCCCCCCCACGCCCAGTTGGCAAACAGGGGATAAGTTATACCGCCCATGAACACCGACGAAACCGCGAAGGCCAAGTATTTCCAGCGCTCCGCGCAGGATCCGGTCACGATGGTCAAGGCCGTGTCCATGAAGACCATCTGGAACAGGAACAGCACCATCACGCCGACGTCGTAGCTGGCTCCGGTTAAGAAGAACCCGTGCGTGCCGAACAGGCCCCAGGGCTTGCCCAGGAAGTTGACCACATGCTCGGAGGTAAGCGAATAGGCGCCGCCCAACGTAGAGTAGGGACCGCCGCCTCCCATCTGAATGGCAAACCCGCAAACCCAGAACGCGAACAAGCCGAACCCGTACACCATGAAATTCATCATCATGGTATGGTTGGCGTTCTTGGCGCGGCACAGCCCTGTCTCCACAATTGCGAAGCCAGCCTGCATGAACATGACCAGGAAACCGCATATCAGCGTCCACACGAAGTTGACGGCAATGCGGTTTTGGCCGACCTGGTTGACTACGTCCGCGAGCGTCAACCCTTTCTTCGCATCGGAAACCAGCACATCGCTTACGGTTCCGGTGGCCGTACCTCCCGGATCGCCTTTGGCAGTCAGGTCGTCGGTGGAAGGAGGCTGGGCGGCCTTCACGTCCAATGGCGCGTCCATCGCTGGTGCCGCCTTCGCCGGTGTCGCGGCGGCTGGCGCTGGCGCACTCGTTGGGGCTTGAGCCTGGCCCCATGCCGGCAACCCATATAAGAAGAGCAGACATACAGCTGCCCACAAACAACAGTTTGTCATTCGCACCCGCGATGTCATGTAATGTTCTCTCCTTGCGACCGTTTCCTTCATGTGGAACTTTGCCCTCCGGGAAAATTTGCTAACTTGGCGTTAAGCTTTCCAGATCGCGCTCTTAAGATGGGCCTTGTTCAGCACTCCAACAATTCCAAACAACGTCACAGCAATCCCCAGCAACACCAAGGCGAACCTGACTGACGTGGACTGCGTGATCGCGACACCTACCACCGGTATCAGCCAGCCAGCCAGCACCACCAGCACTCCGACGATTTTCATGCGCTTCTTCTCCTGGTCTCGGTCCTATTCCGATTAAACGTTCTTGATCTTGTAAAAGCCGGCTGCCGAAAGGATCAGCAGCCCTAGTCCCACGATTGCAACAACGATTCCGAGGCCACCGCCCTTGTAGAATCCAGCCGTGAAGGCAGTGAACCCAGTCAACGTCGTTGCCAGATACGTTCCCTGTTGCGAATTAGCAGCCATCCAGTCGCTCCTTGAACTATCGTTGGCGTATTTCGGTGCCACACAATGTTGTGGACTTACGAACGGGAGCCAACCTACAGGCCTCGCTCGGGATAGTCCAATTCATACTTTTTCTAGACCTCATCAAAAAAAGCTTTGGGCCTTCGCATCTCTGTGATTGCAAACATCTCTGCGGCTGCCCCGTTTCACTTCGGGCAAAGCCGCAGCTAGTGCGCTGCCCCTCGGCGCCAACCCATAACTGGAGCGGGGGGCGGCGAGGACGCTGACACCAGGGGTTAGTTGGGTTTGAGCCCAAGCCGCTGATCCCCACATCACGAGCATCCCAGGTTTTGGCTGCCCGAAAATAAACTGGTCTCCATTTCGCTTCGATCCCCTCGCTTACTTGGCATCGGCGCTGCTAAATGCGTAGATCAAGCCGAGCGCGGCCGTGTTCTGTCCGCCCACGCCTGTGTTGGCCGGACCTCGCAAGAACGTCCGCGAATCGGTCATGTCACGGCGAAACTCGAGGCGGCTAATGAGCTTGCCTGCAAACGTGCGCTGGAGCGTAGCCGTAAATTCGCTGAGTTCCTGCGCCGTGCCGGTGCTCCAGCCCTGGTTGTCGTCGAAGTATTCACCGCGTACAGCGACAGCCCACTTGTCGTTGGGAGCGTACTTGACATAGCCAGCCAGGCCACTCCACTTGGCAACCGTGAACGGGCGCTCTTGGGCGATGCCGATGTCCTCATGTCCGTAATCGTAGTTCGCCACCAGCGAAAGCTTGGCAGTTGGGTTGTAGGTGATGACGGTATCCGACAGGTGCCTCCAATCTTTGTTGTCGTTGGACTGCTCCGGCCCACCAAGATAAGTTTCGATAATGCTGAACTTCGCATTCGGCGTCCACGCCGCGCTGAAGCCGACGGTTTTGCCGGTGTTATTGTCGATGCTGTTGTTCCAGCCGTTCACGACGTACCCGGTGACCGCAAATTTGCTGTTGAAGGCATACTTGGCGCTGGCACCGAAGTGGAAGTACGGTATGGCCCAGGAGAAAAGCAGGCCTCGCGAATAATTGAAGTTGTCCTTGCTCTCGATGACTTCGGCTCCAGCTGGAGTCACGAATTTCCCGACGTTGATTTGCAGCCCCTTGCCGATCGGGGCCATGTACTCCAGGTAACCTTCCTTAAGGTACTGATCGAAGCCCAGTTCGGTGGGACTGGCGGAGTTCACCATATTCATTGCTTGCCCGAAACCGAGCGCCACGTGGTAGCCGAGGCGGCTGGTGTTATCCACCGACTTATCGGCGACCAACTCGATCATGTTCAGGCCGAATTGGTTGGTGTTGACGTCAAAGTTTCGCAGCCCGTTCTGCCGGTTGGATGGATGGTTCGAGTTGAAACCGTAGTACGTATCGACAAAGCCGCTGAGCGTAGTCGGCCCTAGTAAAGCAGCCAATCCCGTTGGCGCCGGCGCGGCGGCCGGCGCGCTGGGAGAAGCCACCACAGCCTCTGTTGGCGGAGCTGCCGCGGGTGCCGGTGCAGGCGCTGGCGCTGGGGTGCTCTTCAACGCAGTAACTTCGGCACGCAGCGCCTTGACCTCTTCCTGCAGCTCTTGCATCTGGTGGAGAATCGCGTCATTGGTTGGCGGAGTGGCGCTGGCCTGGTCCTGCGCGCGACCGGCGGCCACTAATACGAGACTTACAATAACGATTGCTGCCCCTTTATGGGAGCGGTTCATCATTAGGTTGCTCACTTTCCCCCTGGTGCGTTCAGTGGATACCCGGTGGGCGTCCCCTGCCAGCCCCTGCAAACTACCGGGAGGTTGCGTCCAAGTCCAACTCATACTTTTTCTATGTCGCATCAGAGCTTTTACTAAGAACGTAATTTTATGAGGGGGATAAGAACGATTTATGGCGTGGACGACATGGCGTACCATAATGCAAGGCCCGAACGGTGTCCGGTACCATGCGGCCACTGGTGATGCCAGGTTTCGAGAGCGCCGCTGAGGGTCGCAAGAAAACTCTTCCCTAGGCACGGCTTTCGACCCTAAACTGGAGGCAAGCAGGCCGAGGGCAGCTTCCAGCCCTCGAATCTCGGGGGTTCTGTGCGTGTATTGGTGACGGCTGATACCTTCAGCGGAGTGTGGACTTACGCGCGCGAACTGGTTTCGGGTCTGGTGACCCACGGAGCGCAAGTCACCCTCGTCAGCTTTGGAGAGATCCCACTTCCTCATCAGACCGCATGGATGGACGGGCTGCACGGCCTCGAATATCATCCCACCGCGTTTCGCCTCGACTGGATGCAGGAAGGCGAGCAGGACTTCCACGCGGCACAGGATTATCTGTGCGCGATCGTTCGCGACACGCGTCCTGATTTTCTGCATTTGAATCAGTTGAGTTTTGGAGCGCTGCCGGTGGCGACGCCGCGACTGGTGGTGGCGCACGGCGACGTGATCACCTGGTGGTTGGCGATCCACGGACACGAACCGGCTGCTTCGCCATGGATTAAGTGGTACCGCGAGACGATGGTCGAGGGCTTGAAGCGGGCGGAAGCTGTCGTATCGACTTCGCGCTGGATGGAAGAGATGCTGCGGGTTGCCTACGGCGACGATTTCGATGGAAACATCATTCCACCGGGACGCAATCCGATCTATTTCAATCCGTTTGTAACTAAGGAAGAATCGGTGCTGGCAATCGGCCGCCTGTGGGATTCGGGAAAGCAGGTCGCATTGCTGACCCAGCACACGCATGGGTTGCCAGTGTGCATCGTTGGCGCGGATAACCCGATTCCCGCGCCACCGGTGCCGATCCGCGCCGACGTGCGGAATCGCAACTGCGCTCGCTCTACAGCAAGTCAACGATTTTCGCGGCGACTTCGCGCTATGAACCCACAGGATTGGCATCGATCGAGGCCGCTTTCTCACGCTGCGCGCTGGTGGCAAACGACACCGAAGTGTATCGCGAACTCTGGGGCGACGCCGCCTTGTACTTCGAACGCGACAATGCTGAGAGCCTGAGCGAAGTGCTCAGCCAACTGGACGAAGACCGCGAACTCACCCGCCTCTACGGGACGCGCGCCTACAATCGGGCGCGCGAGCGCTTCACCGCGCGACGCATGGTAGACGACTATCTGCGGCTGTACCGGCGGTTGCGGACTTCGAAAGTCGCTGTGGCCTAATGGCCGCTCGGCGCGACGTGAAAGCAGAAAAGCCGACTCCCGACAAGTCAAATTCCGATCGCTCGCCCGTTCTGATCGTGACGGGCGCCAGCAGTGGGATCGGTGCAGCCACCGCCATTCTCGCCGCCCGGCGAGGCTTCGCAGTCTGCGTCAACTACCTGCGAGAGCGCGAGAAAGCTGCCGAGGTCGTGCGCGCCATTCAGCAAGAGAAGGGGCGCGCCATGGCCGTGCAGGCCGACATCAGTTCGGAACCCGACGTGGTGCGCCTCTTCGAAACGGTTGACCGGGAATTGGGGCAAATCTCCGCCCTCGTCAATAACGCCGCAACCATCGAGCGCCAAGCTCGGCTCGATGCCATGGACGCCGCGCGCGTCGGTCGCATCTTCGCGACCAACGTGGTGGGAGCTTTCCTGTGTAGCCGCGAAGCCGTGCGGCGAATGTCGACTCGCTACGGCGGCAAGGGAGGAGCAATCGTCAATGTCTCCTCGGGTGCGGCGCGCGTGGGTTCGCCTGGCGAGTACATCGACTATGCCGCCAGTAAAGGCGCCATCGACACACTCACCATCGGTTTGGCGAAGGAAGTCGCCGAAGAAGGCATTCGCATCAACGCGGTTCGGCCTGGGTTCATCTACACCGATTTGCACGCCAAAGCCGGAGAGCCGAAACGAGTCGAACGCGTCAAGACCTCCGTGCCCATGCAGCGCGGCGGGCAACCGGAAGAGGTGGCAACGGCAATTTTATGGCTTCTGTCGAACGAAGCGTCGTACGTAACTGGCGCGATCCTGGACGTCACAGGCGGGCGATAGACCGATCGGCCGGCGCAAGTTCCGATTTTACCTTTCCTTAATACTGCAGTTACCGTGCAGAAATATCACCAACCTAATGTTCTTGCAGTTTCTCGCCACGCCGCGGGCCAACGGCTTGCGCTGGGCAATTTCGAAGAAACGGAGAACTCAGTATGTTTGAACAGCAGCAACCCTCCCCCAATCTCAAGCAGGTGATAGCGTCATTACTGATGATGACCATAGCCATGGGACCGAGCGTTACCCCCGCTTTCGCTTCTTCCGCCAAACCGGCAACCAAACAAGCAGCCAGCGCCACGGCGACACCGATCCAACACTTGGTGGTGATTTTCCAGGAGAACGTTTCTTTCGATCACTACTTCGGAACCTATCCGAAGGCGCTGAATCCGACTGGGGAACCGAAGTTCAAAGCGGCGGCGAACACACCAACGATCAATGGACTGACCAACACTCTGCTCAACAACAATCCAAACCTGAACCCTGCGAACGGCGCGGGTGCCTCCAACCCGTTCCGCCTCGATCGCTCGCAAGCAGTTACGCCTGACCAGAACCACGATTACACCGCGGAACAACGGGCGTTCGATGCCGGCCTGATGGATTTATTCCCGTTGGACGCGAGCTCGGGCGGCAATGAAGTCATGGGCTACTTCGACGGCAATACGGTCACTGGTCTGTGGAATTACGCCCAGTACTTTGCGATGAGTGACAATTCCTTCAGCACCACCTTCGGGCCCTCGACCCCGGGACTGATGAATCTGGTTTCAGGACAGACGAATGGTGTGACCGCGACCCTGAACGGGACGGGCGATGAAGTGATTGGCGGCACCGACGGTTCGCTGACCGTGACTGGCGATCCCGATCCTATCGGCGACGTTTGCTCCAACCCCACCCGCAACCAGGTGACCATGGGAAGCAAGAACATCGGCGATCTGTTGGGCGCCGCGGGCGTAACCTGGGGATCGTTCATGGGCGGCTTCGACCTGACCATCGTGAATGCAAACGGCACGACCGGTTGTAAGCGCAGCTCCAATGCGATCAATGGCGTCGCCACCAAAGACTACATTCCGCATCACTCGTTCTTCAACTATCACACGTCAACTTCCAATCCGTCGCACACGCGGCCGGCGTCGATTGCCGAAATCGGAAATGCCGGTCCCGCCAACCACCAATACGACCTGAACGATTTCTTCAGCGCGGCTGTTACCGGCAATCTGCCGGCAGTGAGTTTCTTGAAGGCATCCGGCTATCAGGACGGCCACGCCGGATACTCCGACCCGCTGGACGAGCAGACTTTCCTGGTAAATACGATCAACTTTCTGGAAGAGCTGCCCACTTGGAACAGCACGGCGGTGGTAATCATGTATGACGACTCCGACGGATGGTACGACCATCAAATCGGGCCGATCGTCAATACTTCGACTGGCGCGGCCGACGCTCTGACCGGACCTGGTGCTTGCGGCACTGCGGCCACCGCTCTCCCTGGCCTCAACCCAGCGAACACGCATGCTCTGGGCCGTTGCGGATACGGTCCAAGGCAGCCTCTGCTAGTTGTCTCACCATGGGCGCGGCAGAACTTCGTGGACCACAGCGTGACCGACCAGACTTCGATCATCCGCTTCGTCGAAGACAACTGGCTGGGCGGACAGCGCATTGGCCAGGGCTCCTTCGATGGGATCGCCAACTCCATTACTCAGATGTTTAACTTCAGCAATTTCAGAAACAGCGGAAGGCTGTTCTTGAACCCGAGCACTGGAGCAAAAGAATAGCGGTAAAATCACATTAGATCTGGCCGTGGCGGGCATGCGAAATGAATGTGTTCGCATGCCCGTTATTTTTTGCGGGCGGGGCGGATGATCATCCGTGGTTGATCATCCGTGGAGACGCGGCTTGCCGCCCTTCCTGTCGCGTCCAGAGGAGACGGGGCATCCCTCCGCCTCCACGAACGACCGCATGCTATACTTTTTAAGCATCTTTCCTGTCATATCAGTAGACGGAGGACAGTATCGACAAACGTTTTATCCGCATGAACGAGCGCATCCGGGCGCGCGAAATTCGCGTCATCGGTGACGAAGGGGAACAGATTGGCGTGATGCCTCCCTTCGAGGCGCTCAAGATGGCCCGCGAAAGAAACCTGGATCTGGTGGAAATTTCCCCAACCGCGCAACCTCCGGTTTGCCGCATCATGGATTATCCGGTTTGCCGCATCATGGATTATGGGAAATTCCTGTACCAGAACGAAAAGCGCGAGCGCGAAGCTAAGAAAAAGCAAAAGACCATTACGGTCAAAGAAGTAAAGTTTCGTATCAACGTGGATGATCACGACTACGAAACCAAAAAGAATCATGTGCTGCGCTTCCTCGACGAAGGAGACAAGGTAAAAGCGACCATCTTCTTCCGGGGACGCGAAATGACGCGGCAAAGCCTGGGCCGCCAGATTCTGGAACGACTCATTAAGGATGTCGACCAGCGGGGCCTTGTTGAGTTTCGGCCACGGCAGGAAGGCAACACCTTGCACCTGATTCTGGCGCCGAACAAGAAGGAAGGCGGAGCGAAAGAAAGACCGGCTCCTCCGAAGCCCGCACCTCCTCCAGCGTCGCGAGGCGGCGCGCAGACCGCGTAGGGCAGCTTTCAGCCGTCAGCTATCAGCTTTCAGTAAAATCTGCTGGTGCGATCGTTCACGGACGGGTGGAAAATTTGCGATACGTGAACGCTGACGATGTAACTGAGAGCTGAGACCTATTTATGCCAAAACTGAAAACACACAAGGGCGCTGCGAAGCGCTTCAAAAAAACGGGTACCGGTAAGATCAAGCGTCACAAGACCGGTTTGCGTCACATCCTGAGCTCCAAAGCGAAGAAGCGCAAGAAACACTTGGGCAAAGCCACTTTGGTGAGTGACGGTGACTACAAAAAAGCGGCACGCATGATCCCGTACATGTAGTGGAGCGACGGGCGTCGCTTCGGCTTACTCAGCGCAAGGTCTTGCCCGTCTACAACCAAGTCTGCGGATCGGGAACGAACCGCAGCGGCGCGTGAAGAGGTCGGGCTTCAGAAATCCCTTTGGGTAGAAGCCTCCTTACCTCCAGCCGCCAGACGAACTAAAAAAGGAGAGCACCATGCCTCGTGTAAAACGCGGTACCAAACGCCGCGCCAAGCGCAAAAAGATTCTTGAACGCGCCAGCGGATACTTCCTAACCAAATCCAAACTTTACCGCTCGGCCAAAGAAGCTGTCGACCGCGCCCTGAAGTTTGCCTACTCCGGCCGCAAACAGAAAAAGCGCCAGTACCGGTCGATCTGGATCGTGCGCAT
>WNFM01042656.1_pt1 | contig 11964 bp, 12 predicted proteins | sample 5400271 | NCBI WGS metagenome assembly WNFM01 (sample SAMN13153352, study PRJNA577476) | soil metagenome | isolation source: 60 cm saprolite on Douglas fir-dominated hillslope | place: USA:California | collected 2013-09-17 | reverse complement strand
ACCTGACCCATGGTTCCCTCGACCTCGGGGTGCCCGGCATGACCGATCAGGATCAGCGCCCGGCCTTTCGACATGTAGCGCTTGCCCTGGTTGTGGACCTTGGTGACTAACGGGCAGGTGGCATTGAGCACCGGCAAGCCGCGCGCGGCGGCCTCTTCTTCGACGCTCCGCGCCACGCCGTGGGCGCTGAACACGGTGACCGCGTGCGGCGGCACTTCCGACAAATCCTCGACGAAAATCGCGCCTTTGTTCTTCAGGCTTTCGACCACGTATTTGTTGTGAACGATCTCATGACGGACATAGACCGGCGGGCCGTACTTCTGGAGGGCGCGCTCGACGATCTCGATGGCTCGCACCACGCCTGCACAAAATCCGCGGGGCTGCGCAAGATACACTTCCATGGGACGCCCGTTACGCAAGTTGCACCAAACTCATCTCTGCACCTCGTTGCGGTATCGAGGTCTGCAATATCCGCACCAACAGTTCCCGCACCCATCGTTTTCCCGAGCCCAGGGAGCCCAGGAATTTGTTTCAAAAAATGAACGACCGGAGAAGGCGGATCGCAATGCGGCCCCGCCGACGGCGCAGTCCCAATGCCGGTAATAGGATACAGTAGCCCCCAAATCGTCGAAAATGAAGTCCTTAGACCCTCACTTGTTCGTCACTTTACCGCGCTCTATCCCACCTATATCAGCCCCTCAGCGCGGTTTCGCGTCTGTTCTGCGCTTGCCTCTCCGCGCCCCTGGCGGGAAACTGCCTAAAAAACACCATTCGATCGGCTTGCGGAACTCCGGTAGATAGCGGGCGTTTGAGGCCAGCCTTTAACATTAGAAAGAAAACTTGTGCTGACAAGCATTGTTGTATCGGTTGTTAGATTCTGCACGCGGTTTGCCCTTCCTACTGTCCTGATCGCGCTCATCCTTGCTGTGGCGGCAGGCTACTACACAGCCCGGCATTTCTCGATCAACACCGACATCAACACGCTGATTTCGCAGAAGCTTGATTGGCGCAAGCGCGACAATCAATTTGAGAAGGCCTTCGACCGGGACCGGACCATCCTTGCCGTGGTGGAGGCCCCGACGCCGGAGCTCACGGATGCTGCGAGCGCCGCGCTGGGAAAGAAGCTGTCAGGCGACACCAGCCATTTCGAATCGGTCCAGCCGCTCGGTAGCGGAGAATTCTTTGAGAAGAACGGGCTCTTGTTCGCTCCCGTGGCGGAGGTCGGCCAGCTGACCGGGCAGCTCGAATCCGCCGCCCCCCTGATCGAGATCATGGCCGGCGATCCCAGCATACGGGGACTGACCGGCGCGCTGGAAACCGGCCTTGCCGGCGTCAAGCGCGGGCAATTCAAATTGGACAGCACCGAGCGGCCCTTCAACCTGATCGCCAAAACCGTCGAGAACGTGCTGAACACCGGGTCCGGGACGTTCTCCTGGCGCGAGCTGGTCAGCGACAAGCCTTTGACCGACAGCGATCGCCGTGCCTTCATCGAGTTCAAGCCGGTCCTCGATTTCAATGCGCTGGAGCCCGGCAAGGATGCGACCGACGCCATCAGGCAGGCCGCGCGCGACCTCAATCTGGCAGGCGAATATGGCGCGCGGGTCAGGCTGACCGGACCGGTTCCGATCGCCAACGAGGAATTCGCGACCGTTCAGGACGGCGCCCTCGTCAACGGGATCGGCACCATTCTCGTGGTGCTGTTCATTCTGTGGATGGCGCTGCATTCGCCAAAGATCATTTTCGCGGTATTCGTAAACCTGTTTATCGGGCTTTCGATCACCACGGCCGCCGGGCTCTGGATGGTGGGTTCGCTGAACCTGCTGTCGATTGCGTTCGCGGTTTTGTTCGTCGGACTGGGCGTCGACTTCGGCATCCAGTACAGCGTCCGCTACCGCTCGGAGCGCTTCAAGAGCGATGATCTGCGGGGCGCGCTTGAGAAGGCGGCCGAACGTTCCGCGGTCCCGCTGTCGCTGGCCGCGATGGCGACGGCGGCGGGATTCCTCTCGTTCCTGCCGACCGACTACAAAGGCATATCGGAGCTCGGCGAGATCGCCGGCGCCGGCATGCTGGTCGCCTTTACCACCAGCATCACCGTGCTGCCGGCGTTGTTGAACCTGCTCAACCCTCCAGGCGAAAGCGAGCCGGTCGGCTATGCGTTCCTGGCGCCGGTCGATCATTTCCTCGAAAAGCATCGCGTGGTCATCATCGTTGGCACGCTTCTGATCGCAATCGCCGGTCTGCCGCTGCTGTATTTCCTCAGGTTCGACTTCAACCCGATCAATCTGCGAAGTCCCAAGGTCGAGTCGATCGCGACCTTTCTCGATTTGAGGAAGGACCCCAACACCGGCGCCAACGCCATCAATGTGATGACGAATTCGGAAGCCGATGCCAGGAAGATCGAGGAACGGCTGGCAAAGCTGCCGGAAGTTCTCAGCGTCCGCTCGTTGGACAGTTTTGTGCCCGAAGACCAACCGACAAAGCTGAAGCTGATCGCGCAGGCCGCCAAGGTTCTCAATCCCGCGCTCAACCCGGACTCCATTGATCCCGCACCTTCCGACCAGGAGAATGTCGAGTCCTTGAAGGGATCGGTGGAGAACCTGCGCAAGACCGCCGGCGACGCCAAGGGGCCGGGGGCGGTCGCATCGCGGCGGCTTGCGGACGCGCTGTCAAAGCTTGCCGAGACCAATCAAGCCACGCGGGAAAAGACCCAGGCCGTCTTCATCAACCCGATGAAGATCGTGCTCGACGAGCTCAAAAACTCGCTGCAGGCGCAGCCGGTCAGCCTGAAAACCCTGCCCCCCGAGCTCGTGAATTCCTGGAAAACCAAGGATAGCCTGATCCGCGTCGAGGCGCTGCCGCGCGGCGATCCGAACGACAATGACACGCTGCGCAAATTTGCCGCCGCGGTTCTGGCCGCCGAACCAACCGCGATCGGCGGACCGGTATCGATCCTCAAGTCCGGCGATCTCGTTGCCAGGGCCTTCATCGAGGCCGGCATTTACGCGCTCGTCGTGATCAGTCTTCTGCTCTGGCTGGCGTTGCGGCGAATAACCGACGTGCTGCTGACGCTGGTACCGCTGCTGGTAGCGGGCGCGGTGACGCTGGAAATTTGCGTGCTGATCAAGATGCCGCTCAACTTCGCTAACATCGTCGCGCTGCCGTTGCTGCTCGGCGTCGGCGTGGCTTTCAAGATTTACTATGTAACGGCGTGGCGGTCGGGCAGGACGAACCTGCTGCAGTCGAGCCTGACGCGAGCGATATTTTTCAGCGCCATGACGACGGCGACGGCGTTCGGCAGCCTGTGGCTATCCAGTCATCCCGGTACTTCGAGCATGGGCAAGCTGTTGGCGCTCTCTCTCCTCACCACGCTCGCCGCGGTGCTGTTGTTCCAGCCCGCTTTAATGGGCAAACCGCGCGATATCCGGGAGTAGACAGATATCGCCGACCGGATCGGCCGGCTGCGTCGATGTCGCCAGCCTTTGGCCCGACATTTTGGGGGCGGCCCCGACGGATCCGGTGGTCTTCGGCGCGGCAGTCCGGGGTAGCGCTGCGGCCTTCGAGGTGCCCTTGGCCATGCTGTTGGCGGGGCTCGAGGGGATAGGGGGGGCGACCCGGGTCCAGGTCTCGCCGCCGCACAGGAAGCCCAGCACGCAGCCTTGGATCTCCATTTGGTCCGGGCCGACCGGCTTGATGGTCGAGCTGTAGAACTGGCCGTCCTTGGCGTTGTAGACTTGGCCCTCCCATTGATCGACGCCCGGCTTCCTCTTCATGTCGATCAGGATCGGCATTCCCAAAGTCGGCCTGTTCTGTTTTGAAACATCGGGGTTATGGGTGTCGCGGCCACCCGGCGTCTTCTCCCACGCCACCGCGCCCCACATGTCGCCATTGCACTCGGCGACCCGGATGTTGGCGACGCCGTCCGCCACTCTCCAGTCGCCGGTTGGATCGAGCGCGAAAGCTGGCGCAAGGCCTGTCGCTAAAAATATTCCGGAATATACTACTTTACGCATGATGCTTCGTGGGCAGTGCAACATGGTCTAAACCTGTGCTTAAGTAGATGATCCGAACGAGGGCAAAACGCCGCATTGAGCGTTTTCAGTTGACGAAATGGCTATCAACCGAAGTATGTAGCTGATGCTATATTCAAATCTAGATGTTTCCGAGATGTTTGTGGACCGCCAGTCGCAGCGCAGTTCCATGCACTCGCGCCACTTAAATGAGCAGCTGGTACGGGTCCTCAAGACGATCGGCTACGATGTCGGCTTTCAGAAGGGTCAAGGCCAGTACCTCTTCGATCGTGACGGTGTCCGCTATCTCGACTTACTGAGCGGATTTGGCGTTTTTGCGATCGGCCGCAATCATCCGGCGCTGCGCACGGCATTGAAGAGCGTGCTCGACAGCGACCTGCCCAATCTGGTGCAGCTCGACGTTTCGACCCTCGCCGGCGTATTGGCCGAGCGGCTGTTGGACTACGTGCCCTATCTGGACAAGGTGTTTTTTGCGAATTCCGGGGCGGAATGCGTCGAAGCCGCGATCAAATTCGCCCGCGGCGCCACCGGGCGGCCGGGCATCGTCTACTGCGCCCACGGCTATCACGGCTTGACCTATGGTGCGCTGTCGCTGACCGACGTGCCCGGATGCACCTCAATCCCCTTCAACGATCTTGCCGCCCTCGAACAGGCGCTGTCCTCGCGGCAGGTTGCCGCCTTCATTGTCGAGCCGATGCAGGGCAAGGGCGTCAATATGCCCACCGATGAATTTCTGCCGGGCGCCGCCGCGCTGTGCCGCAAGTACGGCACGCTGATGGTGGCCGACGAAATTCAGACCGGGATGGGGCGGACCGGAAGATTCCTCGCGGTCGAGCATTGGAACGTCGAACCGGACATCGTCCTGCTTTCCAAGGCGCTGTCGGGGGGCCACGTCCCGGTCGGCGCGCTACTCACCCGCAAATCGATCTTCGACAAGATATTCAACCAAATGGACCGCGCGGTCGTGCATGGATCGACATTTGCGAAAAACGATCTCGCAATGGCGGCCGGCATCGCCACCCTCGAGGTGATCGAGTCGGAAAAACTGATCGAGGCGGCCGCCAAGCGCGGCGCCGAACTTCGGCTGGCGCTGACGCGGATGGTGCCCGGCTATGAATTGATGAAGGAGGTTCGCGGCAAGGGACTGATGATCGGCGTCGAGTTCGGCTCACCGAAATCGCTGCGGCTGAAAGCGTCCTGGAACGTGCTCGAGACCGCCAGCAAGGGCCTGTTCTGCCAGCTCATCACCGTGCCGCTGTTCAAGGATTACAAGATCCTGACCCAGGTCTCCGGCCACGGCAGCCACACGATAAAACTGCTGCCGCCGCTGACCATCACCGAGGAAGACTGCAACTGGATCGAGACGGCGTTCGACTCCGTCATCGCCTCCAGCCACAAGGTCCCCGGCGCGATCTGGTCGCTCGGCAAGACGCTGGTCGACAACGCGGTGCGCAAGTCGGCGTAATCCCGTAGGATGGGTTGAGCACTTGCGAAACCCATCACCCTGCTGCACGTCCTCCGGCCGTCCGCGAAAATCCCCGCCGTCATTCGAGACACATCGCTAGCCCAATCCTCGGGATAGATTCCGGGAATTACGGTGACAGTGCATTTAATTCAGTTCAGAGCGAAATGCGTACACGTAATTTCAGCAGCGGCGCGCTAGGTCAATTGAGTGCACTGTCACCGTAATTGTCCGTAATTCCGCACTGTCACCATAATTCCCATGAAGATTTTTTTCGGGGATCAGCCGGCATATGCCTTGTCGAGGTCGGCGATGACGATCTTTTGCATCTTCATCATGGCCTGCATCGCGCGATCGGCCTTTTTGCGATCGGGATCGCTCAGGTAACGGCCGAGGGCCGTGGGCACAACCTGCCACGACAGGCCGAATTTGTCCTTGAGCCATCCGCATTTCGATTCCTCGCCGCCGTCGGCGATCAGTCTGCTCCAGAAGTAGTCCACCTCTTCCTGGCTTTCGACGCTGATGAAGAAGGAGACTGCCTCGTTGAACTTGTATTTTGGGCCGCCATTGAGGGCATTGAATCTCTGCCCCTCGAGTTCGAAGGTCGCCATGAAGTCATTGACGGTTTCGACCTTGGCATTGGGAAACACCGATTTGTAGAAGGCGACAGCCTCGGGGACGTTGTTATCGAGCCAGAGGAACGGCGTGATGGAAGTCATGACGGATGTCCTTGTTGGTTGGGTTCAGATGAGCCGGTATCCTTCGTGCTTTGTCTCGAAGGCTGTAGCGCGGGCGAGTTCGGCGAGGGGCAGATTAACGAAGATCGTTGGCCCATCATGAACTCCGTTTGCGTGCGCTCGCCCGGAGGACGAACGGGGGGGCGGGAGTCCGACAGGGGTTTGACTTTTTTCGGCCGATTACCCCAGTCCAGCCCCATCGGCGCCCGCTTCGCCGATCCGGCAGCGCCCGCCCGGGCCTGAGCGCCCGCAAAGATAGGACACCAACGTCTGACGACCCCGGGCTAAAACCTATATCGAATGCCAAAGAGATTTGGGTTGTAGCCTTCGCGCATTCTTCCGAAGGTCCCGTTTGCGCCGGAGCGATGTTGCTCTCGATAAACGAACTCAAGTTCGGGATGATTGACCATCGACATTATGATTTCCGGTCCGAAGTAAACAAGGGCGCGTGCGTTACCGCCATATGACAGTTCCCTTTCGCGCTCGCGTCCAATCGAGTTGGTCGTGAAACTGAATCCGGTTGACGCTGCCCCGGCAATCCTGATCGTGTCGAACAACACGAAGCCTTCGTAGCTGATACGAGGTCCAGCCCACAGTTCGCCGGAGTTGACCAGGGAAGAGGATTTTATGATCGTAGTGCAGCAAAGAGCGTAGTGCCCGAACCGGTCGGCGACGCCGACCTCGGCACCTAATGTGAAGCCGAAACCGAGATAGTAAAAGTTATGACTGTAAGCGGCACCGGCAATGTAATTGTCGTACTTAATAGCCGCAGGGTTGTCCAAGTTGAATTTGAGCGTTGCTCCCAGACCGGTGGTCGATAACGCGCCTCCGAAAACAAAGATTGAGTCCGGACGGAGAAGCTGATCGGGCGGCCTCGGCTTTAACGCAGGAGCCGCTTCGACCGTCACCGGAGAAGGGAGATCGGCCCCCGAGCTTTGCGAGGCCGGAAAACAAGCCAATGAAGTCAAAGCCACGACCGCGCAATAACGCATCGCTGACACCAATGAATTTAAAAAAAATCAATGCCGACAGTAAAATTCGTCACCAGCAATTTGACAATGACGGGCTAAGATCCACCGCGTGGCCAACGCCGAATATTCGATCTTGTTGTGCAGGAGCAACAATAATTGGGAGCAACGATTGAGCAGGCCGCACACCGATTGGGCATCTTTGTAAATTCAGGTGTTCGATTACCGACCGCCGAGCCGGGTTAAAGTCATGTCGTAGGATCAATGGTTTTTCGATCCGATCAACTTGGCGGGCCGGAAGCCGTTGGTCACGCTGGCGCTTCAGGCTTCAGGTAAACGATCAGGCAACAACAACACATTCCAAGTCCCACCAGTGGATATTTCAGAGCAACAATCGCGGCCGCCGCGAAAATACATAGAGTGGTGATCGACCGAAAGCGCATAATCTTGCGCTCCTTCGGCGAGACGTCTTTGACTGGATCTCGCTCAATAAGTTCCCAAGTCAAAGATGTGTAAGTCGCGTTTACGAGGAAGAAGACCGCAGCATAGAAGGCAACTGGCTGCGGCGCCAACTTACTCACGGCCATCCAAGCGGTGGAAAGTGGAAGCAGTGACACAGAAAACAGATGCGCGAAATTAAACCACATGAGACGAGGAGTGGCCTCCGTGGCATAGCGCATGAGATGGTGGTGATTGGCCCAAACGATGGCGATGAAAAGATAACTGACCGCGTAACTGAGCCATGTAGGCCAGAGGGACAGGAGCGCTTTAAAGGTGGGGAGTTCAGGCGGGCGCAGCTCCAAAACCAGCACCGTTATAAGGACAGCGAACACGCCGTCGGAGAACGCGCTCAGACGTTCCGGGGTCCTTCTCACGTGTGTCACGGCCGTCATCCTTTTCCCACGTAGAGAACGATTCGATGTCCGACCGAACTCAGAGGGTTCGGCTCCTCTACCGTCAGACCGACTTCACCTCGCCGCCATCGATGCGAAGCACCGTGCCGGTCATCCACCGTGCCGCAGGCGATACGACGAACGCCATGACGTCCGCTATCTCCTCCGCTTCACCGAAACGGCTAATGCCGGACTGCTTGAGGAACTGCTGCTTCGCTTCTTCAAGTGTAACCTTCCTGGAAGTCGCGGCTTTTTCAAGCATGGCCAGTCGGCGTCCGGTCATGATCGCGCCAGGCGAAACGCTGTTGACCTGGACGCCGTCCTCGATGCCGCGTTCAGCGAGGTCAGGCGTCCGCTGCCCATCGCTTAATTGAGAGCGCGCGCCGGGCCGTTGCGAGGCGATCATTTCAGAAAATCGAGAATGCTTTCAGCGATCTCGTGGGCATGCGTTTCTAAGGCGAAGTGGCCGGTGTCGAAAAAGCGGACAACCGCACGAGGATTGTCCCGCTTGAACGCTTCGGCGCCAGCCGGCACAAAGAATGGGTCGTTCTTGCCCCACACCGCCAAAAGTGGCGGCTTGTGAGTGCGGAAGTATTCCTGGAATGATGGATACAGGGCGACGTTGCTCTTGTAATCGCCGAAGAGGTCGAGTTGCACTTCATCTGCACCGGGACGGGCCAAATAGAAGTTGTCAAGGTTTTGACCATCCGGCGACACCATCGTTTGGTCGGGTACGCCATGCGTGTACTGCCAGCGGGTTGTCTCCGGAGTGAGGAAGGCGCGGAGCGCCTTTCGGTTCGCCTGCGACGGGTCTTGCCAGTAGGCCTTGATTGGACTCCAGCCCTCGCTAAGACCTTCCTCGTAGGCGTTGCCGTTCTGCGAGATGATGGCAATTATCCGCTCAGGGTGGCGGACGGAGAGCCGGAAGCCTGTCGGTGCGCCGTAGTCGAAGACGTACACTGCAAACCGATCGAGGCCGATGACCTCGGTAAAGCGGTCGATCACACGGGCGATGTTGTCGAACGTGTAACTGAATTTTTCTCGTGGCGGCATATCGGACTGACCGAACCCAGGAAGGTCCGGCGCGACGATATGAAATCGGTCGCCGAAGAGCGGGATCAGATCACGGAACATGTGTCCCGCGCTCGGGAAGCCGTGCAGCAGCAGCAGCTTCGGCGAATCCGTTGGCCCCGCCTCGCGATAGAAAATCTTGAAACCATCAACATCGGCCGTGCGGTATCTGATAGGCGCCATCAAACCCTCCTCTGTTTCTAACCTCAATTATGACATCAAGACGGTTATCGTGTGAGGAGCGATAACCCACCAGTTGCAGCCTGTAAGGGCTTGCTTCAGTTGCCGGTTATGGAGCGGATTGCGTCGCCGATAATGTCGACGACAGCCCTTGGAGCGGTGACGCTAAGCGTTTGATCGACAGCATGCGGCTTTATCTTCGCCTTCATCCGCTCCGCCATGTACCGCTGCGTTTCGGGCACGATCATTCGGTCGTCTTCGGCAACCAGAAACCAACTCGGGACGTCCTTCCAAAGCGGGCGCCCGACCGGAACAGTAATGCAGTCCAGCGAAATCGGCCGCTGGACGGCAGCGAGCACTGCTCGATCGTCCGCGGATGCGTTTTGCGCGAACGCCGTCTCGAAGGCTGCTTCGGGTAGCCAAATCAAGCCGTTGCTGTCTGGTGCCAGCTTTGGCGCCTGGGGATGCGGTTCGAGGCGATAGAACACGTCTGCGACCTTCTCGCCCTCGTCGGGAGCAAGCGCGGTCACATAAACCAGAGCCTTGACACGTTCGGGACGCGCCAGGGCTACGACCGCACCGGCATAGGCGTGTCCCGCCAATACGATCGGCCCTTGCGTCCGGTCCAAGCTGCGGTTGAGCGCAGCGACGTCCTCGGCAAGAGAGGTTAGCGGAAGCGGCGCCGCCGACACGTTCACAGCCTCTGCCTTCAGCGCCGTTATTACGCGTGCCCAGCTTGATCCATCCGCCCATGCTCCGTGCGCGAGTACCACGCTCACATCCTTGATCGCCATCCTGCTGCTCCTGAGATCGCTGGCGGCCGCCGGCCCATAACCAGTCAGACAGCTATTGACAGGTTATGTTCAGCGCGCCATAACTTGTCAATAGCTGTCTAACAGGTTATGCGATTGGAACCTGCTTCGAGGGGGCTAATCGTGCGGCACAGACTGCCTGCAATTTTTATTGCCGACTCGCTCGGCCTCGATTTCCTGAACTCCATCGCGACACCGGTCGATACACCCGTTGACTGGCTGGACAGCGGCGATGGCCTCTTAAGGTGGCTGGCTCAAGCCAAGCTTGTTCCGGCGGATGTTTTGGATGATCTGAAGGCGCGAGCGATGCCGGGTGAACTGGACAAGGTTGCAGACCAGGCTCGTACTCTGCGCGAGTGGTTTAGAGGCTTCGTTCGCAAGCATATCGGCCGGCCGCTTACGCCCAAGGCGCTTCACGAACTAGGTCCTTTGAATAGGCTCTTGGAACGTGACGAAGCGTTCAGCCAAATATCACGGCGTCACCATAGCGATGGCGGTCGCTTGGAACTGCGAATGATGCGGCGCTGGCGATCTCCTGAATCTCTACTGCTGCCGATCGGCGAAGTGTTGGCGAAGTTCGTGTCTGAAGAAGATTTCGCCAATGTGAAAGCGTGCGAGGGACATACCTGCACCCTGGTGTTCGCCGACCATACCCGAAGGCGGGCAAGAAGGTGGTGCAGCATGGCCATCTGCGGCAATCGCGCCAAACAGGCCGCGCACCGCGGCCGGCTCAAGAACAAGCACCTGACAGCCTGACGAACTCTAGACGACGCGCAACAATCAGGAGTTTAATGACATGGCCGCTCTTCCCTTGATCGTCTTCGATGTCAACGAGACGCTTCTCGATCTTGAAACGATGGAGCCAACCTTCGAGCGCATCTTCAGTGAAAAGAGCGCCATGCGCCTATGGTTCGCCAACTTGATCATGTATTCCGCGGCCCTGACTGTGGCCGGCTGCTACGTACCGTTTACCGATATCGGTTCGGCAGTGATGAAAATGCTGGCGGATACACGTGGCATCAAGATTGACAACAGGGACAAAAAAGAGCTCACGGAAAAGTTTTCCACGATGCCGCCCCACCCTGAGGTTCCAGCGGCACTACGCAAGCTGCGCGATGCAGGTTTTCGGCTCTTCACTCTCACGGACAATCTGCTTGAAGTTCAAACCCGCCAGCTTGAACACGGCGGCATTGTCGATTTGTTTGAACGAAGATTCAGTGCGGACGGCGTTAAGCACCATAAGCCGTCACGCGAGGCTTACGCTTATGTCGAGAAAGAGCTTGGAGTTGAGCCCTCCCGGCTCTGTCTTATCGCCTGCCACACATGGGACACCCTCGGCGCCGTCGCAGCGGGCTGGGAGGCGGCGCTGATCAAGCGTGTCGGCAACGATGTTTTGGGAGTCGGTCCTCAGCCGCAGATCGTGGGCGATGACCTGAACGGCATTGCCAATCAACTCATCATTCGACACAAGGGACAGATCTAATTAGCCAGTCATTGCGCGCTAGAAGTTTCGAAGCAGATGTTGATCACGAGGCAGGTCAATGTCCGCTTGGGGTCGACAAAGGCGGAAAAGCTCAATGCGAGTGGATGTTTTCTGCTTTGCTCTCGAAAGCGGACATTGCGCAATGCGGTCGGCATCGGTTTGCGCATAAAGACGATTTTGTTGAATTCAATCAACGTGATTTGGGCTGTCCAGTCCTGTCTGCAAAAATATTCCGCTTCACGCTTACCCCAAATCACTTCTAGAACTCTCGCCATCCCGTCCCACACAGAGGGGCGTTTCGCGATCGTCACGGACGTAGGCGGCGGGATG
>WNFM01313786.1_pt3 | contig 11966 bp, 15 predicted proteins | sample 5400271 | NCBI WGS metagenome assembly WNFM01 (sample SAMN13153352, study PRJNA577476) | soil metagenome | isolation source: 60 cm saprolite on Douglas fir-dominated hillslope | place: USA:California | collected 2013-09-17 | reverse complement strand
GCAGCCTCCGCGCCGCGCGCCGAGAAGCCGGCGCCTTTCATGGCCGAGCCTGCGAAGGCCGCCGAGGCGCCGCTGCCGACAAAGGTCGAGACCGTCGTGGTCACGGCGGACGAGAACAACATGCGTGTCGACCGCTTTCTCGAAGCACGCTTTCCCGGCCTGTCATTCTCGCATATCCAGCGCATCGTCCGCAAAGGCGAATTGCGCGTCAACGGCAAGCGTGCTGACAGCAAGGACCGGCTGGAGGAGGGGCAGAGCGTTCGCATTCCGCCATTAAAACTCGATGCGCCGAAAGCGACAGCTCACCTTTCGGAAGCGGGGGCGAAGACGCTTGCCGCGCTCAAGGACATGATCCTGTTTGAGGACGCCGACGTCATGGTGCTGAACAAGCCCGCCGGCCTCGCCGTGCAGGGTGGCTCCGGCACCACGCGTCATGTCGATCAAATGCTGGAAGTGATGCGCGACGCCAAAGGCCAGAAACCGCGGCTGGTGCATCGGCTCGACATGCGAAAACGCGTTTTGCCGCGACCGCGCTGACCGGCTCGTTCCGGCATCGCTCGGCGCGCAAGATTTATTGGGCGCTGGTCGCGGGCGTGCCGAAGCCGAAGCAGGGCCGCATCTCGACTTATCTCGCCAAGGAGGAGGGCGAGGAAGACACCATCATGCGCATCGCCGCCCATGGCGATGAAGGCGCGAGCCACGCCGTAACCTATTATGCGGTGGTTGAAACGTCGGCACAAAAACTTGCCTGGGTGTCGCTGAAACCGGTGACCGGGCGGACCCACCAATTGCGCGCGCATATGGCGCATATCGATCACGCGATCGTGGGCGATCCCAAATATTTCAACAAGGAAAATTGGGAACTTCCGGGCGGTTTGCAAAACCGGCTGCATCTGTTGGCGCGCCGGATTGTTATCCCGCATCCGCGCGGCGGGTTTATCGACGCCACCGCGCCGCTGCCGCCGCATATGCTGCAGTCATGGAACCTGCTCGGGCTCGAGGCCGACAGGTTCGATCCGATCGAGAACGCACCTGAAGAATAATTTAACTTGCACCTTTGCGAGGGGATCACGACATGTCACTCATGAAAGGGGATCACACGATGTCCCTCATGAAACATGCATCGCTGATCATCTGCGCGGTCGCGCTGGCGCTCAGCTTTGGCGGCGCCGTTTCGGCGCAACAGTTTATTCCTCCCGGCGCCTCACCGCTCATCAATCCACCGCCGCCTCCACCGCTGCCGCAGCCGAAGATCGCCCCGCCGGTGATCCCGCAGATGGACGCGCCGGTACACTACAATTATGCACCGGCGCCGCGCCCTTCCTTCAGCGACCGGATCAGCACCTGCCTCGATCAAGGCGCCGCCAGTGGGTTAGGCCCGAACGAGCGTGCGACGTATTCGCGCTCCTGCGCCAATCAATGATCGCGGCCCCGGTATTGCGCCAGGAACATGCGCAATGAATCGTGCGGGCTCTCGACATCGTAAATCACCCAGCCGCCGGGTCCACTCACCACAATGAAATTCATGGTGACCGCGAGACCGTGATTGTCGAAGGCAACGCCGACATAGGTCCTGTCGAATTGCTTGCGCAGGATCGATATCGAGACCGCGCCGAGCTTCCAGGTCGGACTCTGGACCAGGAAATCGTAAGGCTCGTGCTTTAGCGCAATCCACGCTTGCTGCAGACTGGCATCAAAGAATTGGCGCGCCGCGGCGGAATCATGCGGTAGCCCGCTGGAGAGATCTGACGAGCGGTCGCCGTAGTAAGCGTAGACATTCCGCACCAGCGATTCCGGCGATCGGAATCCGGCCCGGGCGGCTGAGGTTCCGAACAGCGCAACCACAACGAGAAAACCACCAAATATCCTTGCCATCGCGGCTCGCTTTATTTGCGCCCATCCTTATCATAGTCTTGCCTGAGAATGACCGCTGGCAAAGGGAGCCGAAAATCTAAATGCGTGAATTGTTCGACGAAACGCTCGGAAAATCGCCGCTCGATCCGGAGGAGGCGGTGCGGCGCACGATGCGCACCCCGCGCCGCAAGCGCTTTTATGCCAAGGCCGGCGTGCTCGAAGCTCCCGATGGTTTTGCGATCACGCTCGATGACAAGCCGATCCGCACTCCTTCCGGACGTCAAGTGGTCGCGCCGGTCCGGGAGATTGCCGACGCCATCGCCGCGGAATGGGAGGCGCAGCCGGAGCTGATCGATCCCCTGACCATGCCGATAACGCGATTTGCCAACAGCGTCGTCGATGCCGTGGTCGACCGGGTCGAAGCCGTCAAAGAGGATCTCGCGAAATATTTTCAGTCCGATCTGTTGTTCTATCGCGCCGGGCATCCCGACGCGCTGGTCGCGCGGGAAGCAGCACTTTGGAATCCCCCGTTGTTCTGGGCGGCCGAAGCGCTCGGCGCCCATTTTATTCTCGCCGAAGGCATCGTGCATGTTCGCCAGCCCGAAACGGCCGTCGCCGCGGCCCGCGCGGCGCTGCCGCAAGACCCCTGGTCGATTGCGGCCCTGCACGTGATCACGACGCTGACGGGCTCGGCGCTATTGGCATTGGCGCTGTTGCGTGGCGTGCTCGATGCCGACCATGCGTGGGCCGCCGCCCACGTCGACGAGGACTGGAACATCGAGAAATGGGGGGTGGATGAGGAGGTGGCGGCGCGCCGTGCCGCCCGGCTGGTCGATTTCCGCGCCGCCGTAAGCATCCTGAAAGCGCTCAATCCCTAACGCTTGCAAATCCCTACCGCTTGATTGCGATCCAGCTACCGACACACCCGTCCGACCGACTGAACGTTCCGGCACCGGTGTTTCCCGTCAATCGGCCGACGGCGGTAAGGGTCATGCCATTTCCAGCACCGACCGAATGCAACGTGCCGTCTGGATCGACCTGGCCGCTGCCGCCTTTGACGATAATCTTCCCGTCGACAATCATGGCAGGCAACGTGCCGGTATATCGACAGCCGGCGCTGGTGAATGTCCATGCCCCGTCAAAGGCCCTGTTATTTTGCAGCGGCGCTGAGCCCGGCGGTACTTCCGCGGGCCGCGCCGCTTCATCCCGCGGCTCCGACAGAAATGAGGTCTTGAAGCTGCCGAGGTCTGGATCGGTGCGGCGTGACTGGGCAAGCGTTTCCGAGGGGTTTGACGCCATGATGAGCAAGGCGCACGCCAAAGCCTTCCCCAACCGCATCTGAATAGTACCGTCTACGAAGTTCATCTTCGGCAACGCGCCCCCCTAAAATCCCGATATAGTTGCCGACGGTAATTTGCTTCGTAAACGACGCGAGATCAATTCCCACGGGAGGGGCGGAAGCCCGGCGTTTGAAGATTTGCGACGGTCGGATCGGTACGCGCGACGGAGCGATTAGACCGGAATCTTAACGAGAGGTTTACGACGCTGCGCTAGCCTTCGCGAGCCCAGCGAGAGCCTCCATGACGATATCCGTCAATTCGACCGTTCCCGTGATTGCCGCGCAAGGCGTGGCATCCGATCACGTGCTGCAGCCGGGAACCGTAGTCGACGCGGAGGTATTAAAACTTCTCTCCGACAATCTGGTGCGGATCGCGATCTCAAATCTTGCAATCGATGTGCTGACCGAGGTGCCGCTTTCCGCCGGCCAGAGCTTGCAACTCGCGGTATCGCAGACGCCGGATGGCGTCAGGCTCGCGGTGGTTGGATCGGGCGGGGCGGCCGCCACGCCGGCTGATCCGATCACCCTGCCGCCTGATGCGTCCATCGCCGCGGCAGCGGCTAGTCCGCCCGCTGGCGTTGCGTCTCCTCAGAATGTGTTGACGCCGCTGCAGCGGGTCGCGGTCGCGGCCGCGGCCGCGGGGGCTGCCACCCAGCAGGACAGCCTGGCGCCGTTGTTTGCAAATCTTGACGTCGCCGCCTCGTCGAATAGCCTGCCGCCAAAACTGCAGCAGGCGGTCCTGCAGGTCCTGGCGCAGCGCACCAGCCTCGATCCGGGTCTCACCGGCAACGACGTCAAGAACGCCTTTCAAAGATCCGGGCTCTTGCTCGAGGCGTCGCTCGCCTCAGGTTCCGCTCCGCCGCAGACGAGCGTCCCCGATCTGAAGGCCGCGCTGATCGTGCTTCGCCAGACGCTGTTGTCCTCGCTCGGCACCGGCAATATTCCCGCCGCGGCAGCGACGGTTGCGCAGCAGGCCGTTTCGACGGCGGCTTCAGCGGCAGCCGCTGCGTCTGCGCAATCTACTACCGCCGCGACGACATCGACACCTTCGCCCTCGCTGTCTCCCGAGATCGACGTGCAGGGACTACTTTTGGGTCAGACACGTGGAGCGGTGGCCGATGGTCCCCTCGAATCGCAGAACCCCGCCCGGATCGTGCTGCCCCAAACATTGATCAGCGCCGGCCCGCGGACGATGACGGCGGGCACCGTCTTGAATCTGTTGCAGGAGACGCTGCAGGGAGGCTTGCAACGGTGACGCCCCGGGCCGGATGGAACGATGTCGTCACCGTCCACACCAACACGCCGCCACCGCCGTTTCGCGGCGCGCTGCCCTCGGCGCAGCCGATTGCCGCGCCATCGCTCGCGCCCAATGCGCCGCTCGCCGCAAGCGCGCACCATCTGCTGGGCGATACCGACGCCGCCATCGCGCGCCAGACCTTGCTGCAGGTCGCCTCGCTGCCGGATCGTGTCGATGCCACGGGCGCGCGGATTGATCCGGCGACGCCGCGCTGGAATTTCGAGATTCCGTTCGTGACGCCGCAGGGCACGGCGATGGCGCAATTCGAGATTTCGCGCGACGGCGGCGGCAACGAGGTCGAAGCGGCAAAACGGGTCTGGCGGGCGCGGTTCTCGCTCGATGTCGAGCCGGCCGGCCCGGTTCATGCGCTGGTTTCGCTGAGCGGCGAGCGAACGTCAGTGCGGATGTGGGCCGAACGGCCGGCGACCGCGGCGCAACTGCGCGACGGTGCCGCGCAATTGAGCCAGGCGCTGACGAGGGCCGAGCTTCAGCCCGGCGACATCGTGATCCAGGACGGCCAGCCGCCGCAACCAGCCCCGGCGCGCGCCGGACATTTTCTGGATCGGGCGCTATGAGCGTGCAGACAAAGAGCCAGCTTGCGGTCGCGTTGCATTATGACAAGACCGGCGCGCCGCGGGTCATCGCCAAGGGCAAGGGCAGCATCGGTGCGAAGATCATCGAGGTCGCCAAAGCCCATGATATCCCGATCGAAGAGAACGAACTGCTGGCCGGCGCGCTTTCCAATGTCGAACTCGGCGATGAAATTCCGGCCGAGCTCTACAAGGCGGTCGCCGAAGTCCTGATATTTGTCTTGAAGCTGTCAGGGCGAGTTCGCTAGCACAAGCCCATCGTCGTCCCTGCGTACGCAGGGACCTATAACCACCGATCTTAGTTGTTAGAAAGCCGTCTGGCCCCAGACTTAAATGGAGAGGCCGCGGCGTATGGGTCCCTGCGTTCGCAGGGACGACGTGTTGATAGAGTCATTATTTTACCACGATGTCATCAGCATCGTCGCCTCCGCGTTGCACCCGATATCGGATTAGCCATGATCAATCGCCGCCATGCGCTCGGTCTCCTTGCTGCAAGCCTCCTGCCGTCGCGCGGTTTTGCCGATGTCGCGCCCCAGCGCAGCGAGATTCGCGACGACCTCGCCAAGCATTTTCTTAAGGAAGGAACGGTCGGTACTTTCGTTGGCTACAAGGTCGATGATTACCTCGTCATCGCGAGCGACAAGGACCGTTCCGGAGAGGGGAAGCTTCCGGCCTCGACCTACAAAATCCCGAACTCGCTGATTGCGCTGGAAACCGGCGTGGTCGAAGACCCGGACAAGGACGTCTTCAAGTGGGACGGGGTGAAGCGCAGCATCGAGGCCTGGAATCAGGATCACACCATGCGCTCGGCGATCGCTGCGTCCGCCGTGCCGGTCTATCAGGAAATTGCCCGGCGCATCGGCCAGGAGCGGATGCAGAAATATGTCGATCTGTTCGAGTACGGCAATCGCAACATCGGCGGTGGCATCGATCAGTTCTGGCTGACCGGAGATTTGCGCATCGACCCGGTGCAGCAAGTCGACTTTGTCGACCGGCTGCGCCGGGGCGTGCTGCCGATCTCCAAACGCAGCCAGGATCTGGTGCGCGATATCCTGCCGGTGACCAAGGTCGGCGATGCCACGATCAGGGCCAAGAGTGGTTTGCTCGGCGCCGAACTCGGCAAGCCGTCGCTGGGATGGATGGTGGGCTGGGCCGAGAAGGGCTCGGCGCAAACCGTGTTTGCGCTCAATATGGACGTGCTCGAGCCGCGCCATATCCCGATGCGCATGACGCTGACGCAACAATGCCTCGCCGACATCGGCGCGATCTAGCGGACCGCGTCGATCAAGACGTCGCCGATCAAGAGATCAGCGCCGGTCGAGCGCCAGCTGTCAATTCAGCGGTCAACTTAGCTTTGGGCCTTACCGATGCGGCCGAGATGGGTAAAGCCGAATCCGGCGGAATATTTCAGGCCGTAGCCGAGCGCGCGGTCGATGCCGATATGCGCCATCCAGATCAGCGCGATCGAAAGCCAAAGCGGGGAGTCCAAAGTAAATCCGGCCGTCATCAGCGTTACCGGCGCCATGTAGCTGTGGGCGGCGTTATAGACGACGGCGCCGGTTTTGGGGTCGGCAAGATAGGCCGCAAAGCTCAGGTCGGGCACCAGAAATAAGACAAAATAAATCCACCACGATCCGCCCCAGACCGCGTAAAGCAGCGTCATGCCCGCAAACAGCGTCAGCCCCTCCAGCCGGAGCAGGGTTCGCACCCCGCCGGTCGCGGCGCCGGTGGTCTCTGGGCTTGCGGTCTCGGTCATGGCGTCGCCTCCATTGGGGATGCGGATATATCGTGTGCCGGGCAGGGGTGCCAGAGGCCGGGATGGGCGTTTCCAGCCGCGAAAAGGCCTGTTAGAACCCGTTAAAATCCTTCGCAAATATGGGCAGGAATAGATGAAAGAGATTCTGGACATCCTCGAGGAACGGCGCGCCGGCGCAAAATTCGGCGGCGGCGAAAAGCGCATCGAGGCGCAGCATGCCCGCGGCAAGCTCACCGCGCGGGAGCGCATCGAGCTTTTGCTCGACAAGGGTTCGTTCGAGGAATTCGACATGTTCGTCGAGCACCGCTCCACCGAATTCGGCATGGAAAAGTCAAAAGTGCCGGGCGACGGCGTCGTCACCGGCTGGGGCACCGTCAACGGCCGCAAGACATTTGTGTTCGCCAAGGATTTTACGGTGTTCGGCGGCTCGCTGTCGGAGACGCACGCGCAGAAAATCGTAAAAATTCAGGACATGGCGATGAAGGCGAGGGCGCCGATCATCGGGCTCTATGATGCCGGCGGCGCGCGCATCCAGGAAGGCGTCGCGGCGCTGGCGGGCTATTCCTATGTGTTCCGCCGCAATGTCATCGCCTCGGGGGTGATCCCGCAGATTTCCGTCATCATGGGGCCGTGCGCCGGCGGTGACGTCTATTCGCCGGCGATGACCGATTTTATCTTCATGGTGAAGAACACGAGCTATATGTTCGTCACCGGGCCCGACGTGGTGAAGACCGTCACCAACGAAGTCGTCACGGCGGAAGAACTCGGCGGCGCTTCGGTGCATGCCACGCGCTCCTCGATCGCGGACGGCGCCTTCGAGAACGACGTCGAGACGCTGTTGCAGATGCGCCGGCTGATCGATTTTCTCCCGTCCAACAACACCGACGGCGTGCCGGAATGGCCTAGCTTCGACGATATCGGCCGCGTCGACATGTCGCTGGATACGCTGATCCCCGATAATCCGAACAAGCCCTACGACATGAAGGAATTGATCCTGAAGGTCGTGGATGAGGGCGATTTTTTTGAGATTTCCGAAGCGTTCGCGAAAAATATCGTCACTGGGTTCGGCCGCATCGCCGGCCGCACGGTCGGCTTTGTCGCCAACCAGCCGATGGTGCTGGCGGGCGTGCTCGATAGCGATGCCTCGCGAAAAGCGGCGCGCTTTGTCCGTTTTTGCGACGCCTTCAACATTCCGATCGTCACCTTTGTCGATGTGCCGGGCTTTCTGCCCGGCACCGCCCAGGAATATGGCGGCCTGATAAAGCACGGCGCCAAACTGTTGTTCGCCTATTCGCAATGCACGGTGCCGCTGGTCACCGTGATTACGCGCAAGGCCTATGGCGGCGCGTTCGACGTGATGGCGTCAAAGGAAATCGGCGCCGACATGAACTACGCCTGGCCGACCGCGCAGATCGCCGTGATGGGCGCCAAGGGCGCGGTCGAGATCATCTTCCGCAGTGACATCGGCGACACCGAAGCGATCGCCGCGCGGACCAAGGAATATGAAGACCGCTTCCTCTCCCCCTTCATCGCCGCCGAACGCGGCTATATCGACGACGTCATCATGCCGCACTCGACGCGGCGGCGGATCGCCCGGGCGCTGGGGATGCTGCGGGACAAGAAGGTAGAGATGCCGGCGAAGAAGCACGATAATTTGCCGTTGTGAAGAAAAATGAATTTTGAGGTAATGCTTTGAAAGAGCCGGAGCGAGTTGGATCCTTCCAGCCGCATCAGTTGGACTATGATTGGCGCTTTTCGAATTCTTCGGCAGCAAAGATTGCCGGCGAGGCGAAGTCGGCGGGGCAAGTCTTACTCTTAGGCTGCCCGACCTTAGTCGCGCCGTTGGAGCAACTTGAACGAAGGGGGGCGCTAGTTGAACGAAATCCCAATTACATGCCAACGGCCGGTTTTAAGCTAATTCGCGTTGACTTGCGCTTTGAACAGCCGGAGGCCTCCCACGAACTACCCTTCGATCTCTGCGTAGTTGATCCACCATGGTACCCGCCAGAATTTTTAAGTTGGATGAAAACCGGGCTTTCCATGATTAGATCGGGAGGCACGGTATTGTTTACGTTGTGGCCATTAGGTGTTCGACCTTCTTCGAGCAGTGAGCATTGCACAATCTTTAAGGCGCTTTCTGCCATTGGAACAGTCGACGCGTTAGGAAGTGTGGATTATCAACTTCCGCCCTTTGAAGAAATGACGTTGCGGGAGGCAGGAATGTCACCCCCGAAACGCGAGGGTTTGCTCTTTAGAATTAAAAAGCAGACCGATGAACAATTGCATGTACCGCCATTCGTTCGCACGCGATCGAAGTGGCTCCGGTTTACAATCTCAGGTGAGCAAGTCGCCATAAAAATAGACGAACCTTCGAAAGTCTCCAGCGATGGTTGGCTTTTCAACACGGAGCCATTTGTACTTCGGACTACGAGCCGGCGCGATCCGATCCTATCAAGTATCAATATTTGGACGTCGCAAAATGTTGTGGCGCGCCTAGCCAAACCATCTAATGCGGCGCATGGAATAACAGAACGCGATAGATTTCACTTAAGAATGTTGATCGACAAGATGAAAATGAACTTCGATCCAGAGAACATTAGATGGGGCATGTCATGGCAACACCGAGCGTGATGCTCAGATTTCGGGACACAGACGTTCTGTCCATAGACGCCCACAATAAGATTTTCAAAGAAAAGGGAAGCGTCCTTTGGGGGCTGTGGTTGAAGGCATTTGAGGACAAGGACGAGGTAATTGCGAAACTAAAAACCGTGGTTACGGACAGGGTCTACCTTGCGAATACAACAAACAAATCCAAGCCGGAGATTTCCATTTGTGACGTGAAAAGGATTATCACCGATGAGGCCCAAGTCGATGAAACTCTATTACCCAAATACTATCGAAAGCGAAGGGACGAAGTGCCGGTTTGGTTTGAAGTAGTCTCTCGAATAGGCGCTATCGATGCCGACCAACGGTTGAAGTCTCTGCTAGGAGTTCCCACGATCTACTTTCTCGACTACGATAAAGATAACAACATAATAAACACAGCGCCTCCGCGGCGCTATCGACTAAATGCTAAAGCGGGCGCGAGATGGGTCCTCCTGCTGAGTGATATTCATTTAGGCGACGATCACGCGTTTAGATATCCGGTCGAGAAAGGCAAGAGTGACGTCAATCCGAAACGAACATTTTCTGAGGTTCTCAAGGAGGATTTGGCTGCCTTAAAAATTCTTGATCAAATTGGGTGCGTTATAATTTCGGGAGATATTCTAACCAAAGGGGCTTGGTCAGTAACTCACGAGACCGGTGCCGGACAGATGACTGGGTTAGAATTGGCGAAGAAGGTTTTGTACGACCTCGCGAAGGAAATTGGAGTTGATCCGAGCCTGTTCTGCATGGTTCCAGGCAACCACGACATCGTAAGGAAGCCCACTGGTTCTGCTCCGGATTTGCAGGAGGTGCTTCTCCATTACAGCCATGAGAGCGGCTTTCGGGCTTTGAGAGAAGAAGTTTCCAACGTGTATAAGCTCTCGCCGCTTAACTACGTTGCTCAAATTAAATATGGAAATAAGACTTTATTGTTGGGGTTATTGAACTCAGCCTACCTGAATGAGGCAACGGAGTTTGCCGAGTACGGATACGTGGGCGATGACGCGGATGTGGTGTTCGATTTGTTAAGGCGCGAAACATCGGACGCGGTCACAAAGATTGTTGTTCTTCATCACCACGTTTTGCCGGTCTATGAACGCGAAGTTGTCGCTGCGAACGGCAAGATATCTATGACACTTGATGCTGCTGGATTGTTGCGTCAAGCTCAAGAAGCGAATGTTGCGGTTGTCCTGCACGGTCATCAACACTCCACGAAGAGGATGACTTATTCCTCGGCTAGTGCGGAGATGACCAAGGAATGCAGGAGTTCTGATCGATCTGTCATCATAGTTGCGGCAGGCAGCAGCGGCGCGAAGCGAGAACGCCTACCTCCTGATGAAACGAACGCCTATGCGCTTATTGATCTGCGTAAGAAAAATCCGGCTATAACGATGCGCCGTATCTATAGTGATGGCCGAAGAGGCGAAGAGTGGTAGTTTTTCTATTGCAGAATCTCCGGCGCTGCGGTGCCGATCCTAAGCGGTCGGTCCTGGCTTGCACCGTCCTTCGGCCGTTTAAATCGCGCCGCAAAAGGAACCCCCTGCCATGTCCACGCTGTTCGCCTTCCTCCACCACCTCTGCGCCTTCACGCTCGTATCGGCCATCGCCATCGAATTCGCGCTGATCCGCGGGGAGTTGACGCTTGCGTCGGCGCGCAGGCTGCAGGTCACGGACATCGTGTACGGCATCGCGGCAGGCGCGCTGCTTGTTGTCGGGCTGTTGCGGGTGTTCTTTTTCGAGAAGGGCGCGGAGTATTACTTTCACAGCCATGCTTTCCTGACAAAACTCTTGCTGTTTGTCGTGGTCGGCCTGTTGTCGATCATTCCGACGGTTGAATTCTTGTCATGGCGCGGTGCGCTGAAGGCAGGACAGCTGCCGGTGATCGATGCGAAAAAACTGAGACGGGTCACTGCCGTCATCCACGCCGAACTTTTCGCCATCGTCATCATTCTGCTCTGTGCGGCGATCATGGCGCGCGGTGGGTGGGTCTAGGTCGACGCGCACGCGTCGTCCCGGCGAAGGCCGGGACCCATACGCCGTGCCGCTAGTTTTGAAAAACGCAGTTCGACGATTTCGCGCAATTACTAATGCCTGTGGTTATGGGTCCCGGGGTTCGCCGGGACGACGATGGATCGCGCGCCTTGCGAATATTTAATGTCGCGGGTTCAGCGGCCATTCATGTCGACGCCGTCAAACTCTTCTCGCATCACTCGCAAAGATGAAGGAGCAGATGTCATGGAGCGCCGCCATTTTCTAAGATTCGCTGTTGGATTTGCCGCTGGTGCTGCGGCGCTCGCTGCGAGTGCGCAGGCTGCACCGCTTGTACCGGCCCCGATTGCGAAAGATGAACGGCTGCCGCCGGCGAACGAAAATGCCATTCCCGCCGTGACGACCGAAGACGAAGTGAGCCGCCTCAAGCCGGAACAAGTGCGTTGGGGCCATCACTGGCACCACCGTCACTGGGGTTGGCGTCATCGCCACTGG
>WNFM01134364.1_pt1 | contig 11966 bp, 7 predicted proteins | sample 5400271 | NCBI WGS metagenome assembly WNFM01 (sample SAMN13153352, study PRJNA577476) | soil metagenome | isolation source: 60 cm saprolite on Douglas fir-dominated hillslope | place: USA:California | collected 2013-09-17 | reverse complement strand
GGCTTTGACGCCTTTGCCGGCGTGATCAAGTCCGGAGGCAAGACGCGTCGCGCGGCCAAGATGGTTATTCTGAACGTCGATCATCCGGACATCGTGGACTTCATCGACTGCAAGGCCAAGGAAGAAGCCAAGGCGTGGGCGCTGATTGAGATGGGATATGACGGATCGTCGCCCGACTCCGACGCTTACAGCTCCATCTTTTTCCAAAACGCCAATAACTCCGTGCGCGTGACCGATGAATTCATGTCGGCGGTGGAGCGTGATGGCGACTTCTCCACTAAGGCCGTCAAGGGCGGCCAGGTGATGAGGACCCACAAGGCGCGCGAGCTGATGAACAAGATCGCGCAGGCGACGTGGCAGTGCGGCGATCCGGGCATGCAGTACGACACGACCATCAACAAGTGGCATACGTCGAAAAACACGGATCGCATCAACGCCAGCAATCCGTGCAGCGAGTACATGTTCCTGGACGACTCGGCCTGCAACCTGGCGTCGCTCAACCTGATGAAGTTTCTCAAGTCGAATGGCGAGTTTGACGTGGCTGCGTATCGGCACGCCGTGGACGTGATGATCACGGCGCAGGAAATCCTAGTGGACAACGCCGGCTATCCAACGGAATCGATTGCGCGCAACTCGCATGACTATCGTCCTCTGGGCCTGGGCTATGCCAACCTGGGTGCGCTGCTGATGGCCAGCGGCCTGCCTTACGACTCTGACGCGGGCCGCGACTACGCTGCCTGCGTTACCGCCATCATGTGCGGCGAAGCATATTTGCAGTCGGCGCGGATCGCCGAGCAATGCCCGCAGCTGGCGGCGGCCAGTTCGCGCGTTTCACCACAGGACGTAACCGGCGGCGCGTGCCCCGGCTGGTACAGCAATCGCGAGCCGTTCCTGGACGTGATCCGCATGCACCGGGCGTCGGTAAACAAAATCAATAAAGAAAACGTTCCCGCGGCGCTGCTGGAAGGCAGCCGCCAATCCTGGGACGAAGCTCTGGCCCTGGGCGAGCGCCATGGCTATCGCAACGCGCAGGTAACGGTGCTGGCGCCCACGGGGACCATCGGCTTCATGATGGATTGCGACACCACCGGCGTCGAGCCTGACCTGGCGCTGGTGAAATACAAAAAGCTGGTGGGCGGCGGGATGATCAAGATCGTCAACCAGACCGTGCCTTCAGCGCTGTGGAAGCTGGGCTACTCGCCGGAGCAGGTGAACTCGATCGTCGGCTACATCGATTCCACCGGCACCATTGAGGGCGCACCTGGCATTCGCGACGAGCACCTGCCCGTGTTTGATTGCAGCTTCAAGCCGCAGAAAGGCACGCGCAGCATCCATTACATGGGCCACGTGATGATGATGGCGGCAACGCAGCCTTTCATCTCCGGCGCCATTTCCAAGACCGTGAACCTGCCGGAATCGGCGACCATCGATGACATCACCGAGGCCTACCTTCAGTCATGGAAGTTGGGGCTGAAGGCGGTGGCCATCTATCGTGACGGTTCGAAGAAGGCGCAGCCGCTGATGGCTGCCAGCTCGCGCGACGAAGCCGCCCGCCGCGGAACACGCGGAGAACAGCGGCCGTTAAGTGGCGCGGAGCAGGACTTCCAGAAGCTCTCGCCGGAACAGCAGGCGATGGCGCTGGCTGCGGTGCGTCCGCTGACCATGCAGCAGCAGGAGTCGGCGCCGCCGCGCGCGGTGCGTCACCGGCTGCCGGCTGAGCGCGCGTCCATCACGCACAAATTCGGCATCGCCGGCCATGAGGGCTACATCACCGTGGGCCTGTATAAAGACGGCACGCCGGGCGAGCTGTTCATCCGCATGGCCAAGGAAGGATCGACCGTCTCCGGCCTGATGGATTCATTTGCCACGGCGGTCTCGCTGGCGCTGCAACACGGCGTCCCGATGAAGCTGCTGTGCGACAAGTTCAGCCACACGCGCTTTGAGCCTTCGGGCTTCACCGGCAACCCGGAGATCCCCATCGCCAAAAGCATCATGGACTACATCTTCCGCTGGCTGGAGTTGCGCTTCGTTACCGGGCGGCAGTATCCGCTGTTCAAGGACATGGTGCTGCCGGCAGTCAGCACTCAGCAGTCAGCACTCAGCCAGGGCAGCGGACTGGAGACGTCCTCGCCGACCATTGACTCGGTGGAGACGACGCCTCCGCAAGGCGGTCTGGCCAATAGCCAACAGCCAGCGGCCAAAGGGCCCACGCTCGTTGATCGTGGCCTCTATCACTCCGCCGACGCGCTCAAAGAGTTTGTCGACCTGGGCGACGCACCCAGTTGCCATGTCTGCGGCGCGATCATGACCAGGAATGGGAGTTGCTACAGGTGTATGAGCTGCGGGAGCACGAGTGGTTGCAGTTAGAGGATCGGCCGGATAACCCGGCACAACAGTAGGAAGTTTGTTCGCGAGACGAATTTTGAACTGAGGTGACGGGCGCGGCGAAAGCCGCGCCCACACTATTTGCAAGCTCTGATGGAGACGATCATGGCTACAAGCGCACAAGTCATTGATGACCAAAGATTCGCGGCGTTAAAAGCTGGTAAGGCGCTAGACTTTGTCATACCGCAGACAAGTACTGTTGATGTTCCTGATGCGACAAAGGCCCGAACGATTCCAACGGAGTGGATCAGTCAGCTTGTCGACCCGACGCGACAGTCAATTCCAACCCCAATCCTGATCTCCGGAGCAATCATAGCTGGGAATTTGAATCTAGAATATGTGGTATTTGAACGCCAAGTCCTCTTTTTGAATTGTTCGTTCACGGGCGACATAAATCTATCGTTTGCGGAATTCAAGCGTTCACTGTCTCTGCTAGGGTGTAACTTTGCCCGGCCAATACTCCTCCGTGGCGCAGCCATTCGCGCGGATCTAATTTTGTCAAGCAGCGCGTTTGTATCAGGCAGCATCTTCAATGATTTATATGTTCAAGAAACTCTTCAAGCTAACGGCGCGCAATTCGGTGATGTAAATTTTCAGCGGATAAAAGTAACGAAGAGCGCTTTATTTCGAGAAGATCTCACCGGGAAGTGTGCAGTGTTCCTTGGCGAAGCTGACTTTATAAACGCCGAGGTGGGTGGAAATGCTGAATTCGATGGAGCAGCATTTGCAGCGATGGCCAGATTTGATCACATGCACATCGCTGGAAATGCCTTCTTTCGTGCCAACCATAAAGGGAAGAGACCCGTTTTTAGGGGAGATGCCGTATTCATAAATACAGATATTTCCGGTGTCGCGGATTTTCGTGGCGCACAGTTTGATGGTCGTGCAATATTCACGGGAATGAACTGCGGGAGCGTTGGCTTGTTTTGCGTGCACGAAAAAGGTCTACGTACCATATTTAACGGTGAGGTGCGGTTCCTGAATGTAAAAATTGGAAGTGATATGGAATTTGAAGGTGCAGAATTCAATGGCCCAACTCACTTCGACAGTATGCATGTGCACGGATCGTGTTTCTTTCGTACCGATCACAGTGGACTCCGTACTTCGTTTAAGCAAGAAACAAGCTTCACATATGCTGTGATCGATGGAAATGCTGAGTTTCTTGGAGCAGAGTTCTTAGCCTTAGCTCGCTTCGATGGCGCACACGTACAAGGCTCGATTGTTTGCTGTTCTGACTTCAACAATGTCCGGACTACATTTAACAACACGGCCCGCTTTTTCAAAACGCAAATTGGATTCAATGCTGATTTCAGAGGCGCAGATTTCAAAGGCGAGTTAGATTTTGACTCAGCGCAAATCGCAGGTAACGCTCTTTTCCGATCAGATGATGCCGGACAGTCTACTGTTTTCCACGGCCCTGTGCGTTTTTTAAATGCAAAAATCGGAGGTAACGCCGAATTCGACGGGGCCGACTTTATGGATAAAGCCGACTTCGACAGCATCCTGATAGAAGGCTACGCTCATTTTCGTACTGACAAGAAAGGAAAGATTACGTGTTTCTTGGGAGAGGCACGGTTTCTCAATGCACAGATGAAGAGAACTGCTGAGTTCGATGGGGCATCTTTCGCGTCGAAGGCGAGCTTTGAAAATATACAGGTTGGTAGGTCGTTTTTTTGTCGGACGGATTCATTGGGCAATCGATCAACCTTTGCTGCCGATATTGTGTTCTTGAATGCATATATTGCAGGCGCTGCAGAGTTTGATGGGGCCCAATTTAAGGGCTTTGCGGATTTTGATAGTGTTCGCGTTGACGGTTATTTCTTTGCACGTCCGGATAAGTTTGGAAATGCCGTAGCCTTCGATGGAAGTGCGAGGTTTCTGAACGCAAAAATGCAGGGAACGGCACAGTTTCAAAATGCTAAATTTGCATCTGCGGTATTCTACGGAAGCCGATTTGGGTCGCATGCTTGGTTTATGGACACGCGGTTTCTGGCTGGTGCCGACTTCAGTGGTGCTCATTTCGAAGGAACTGCGAACTTTAATGAGGCAGACTTTGGTCCACTAGGAGAAGCTCGATTCACTAAGTGCCGACTCGAGCGGGGTGCGCGTTTTGATGGTGCTATCTTTAGAGGAAGCGTAGATTTCAGCGGCACCATTAGTGGGCACGACGCTCATTTCCCGACTACTCAGTTTCTAGGTCCGACCAGTTTTCGTGCCGCTCGGTTTCGGAGCGTTTACCTGGGCGCGCTTCATCAAAGCGGGTCACCAAAGACTCGTCAAGGCGAACTGTCCGACCCGACCGTAATAATAGGGTCATTGGATATTCGAGGTTTGAATTATGAAGATATTTATGCTGAGTTGGTGGGACTTTTCGCAAAGATGGAGCCATTTGATCGACAGCCGTATTCCCAACTCGAAGCAGTGTTGCTCAGGCGTGGTGATGAAAAACGAGCAACTCAGGTGTATTTGGAAAGACGAAGGGCTGAACGTATCCAAAAACTGCGACTGCGACACTTATTTTCCTGGGTATCCGATTGGGGATACTACCTGGTCGCGAATTATGGAATTCGTCCATATAGGCTAGCGTTATGGGCCGCCTTGCTAATTCTGTTGGGAACTGCGATCTTTTCGCAACCGGGGGCCTTAAAAATGCGGGCAGCCCAGTCCATTGTCTCTAGCCCAACAAAGTCGAATGTAAGTGCTACGGCAGAGCAAGCGCTCGGTGTGAGCATTCACTATTTCCTGCCCATGGATGTTCCGTACGGTAGCGATTTTGTCCCGACCGAAAATAGCGTTCCTTTATATGTGTCCATTGGAAAGAGTGAACACTCCGTTCCTATAAAAGCGGATTTTTATGCAACTGTCTTGCGTCTTGTGGGTTCACTCATTGTTGGCTTGACTATTGCGGCCACCACTGGCCTTTTGCGTCGTATCGCGCGTTAATTTTGCACGCCGCGGTGCCCCAGGCTTTGCCTCTTCTGTCTGCGACATCACAAACGGCGGCTCATTCTTCGCGCCTTTCGTTCTTGCGAAGCGTGGGAATGGGAGGCTCTCTCCCTCTCGATTGTGAGCAATGCGCTTCGCCTGCGGCTACGCGGGCCCTTCGACTACGCTCAGGGCAGAGCGGATTGTGTCGCCCCCTACGGGGCTCGCATGTGTTGTCAACTTTTCCCAGGCCTTACCCACCCCAGCAAGCCAAAATCGGGCTCGCTGGGGACCCCGGTTACGGCCTGGGTTCAATGATTTCGCCCCTGCGGGGCTGGTGGAATCAACCCCATCAGGCGCCGCCAGAACCGGCGGCGGCTGCGCCCGCATTCAACTGGTTCATCCGCGCGGAGCGGAAGAACTCGACGCGCTCGAGGAAGTGGTCCCACGGAAATGCCTCACCCGGATCCGTGTGTGTGCTTTTTTTGAAAACTTCGGTGACCTGAACGTGCCCCACAAAGCCCTTCGTCTCCTGGTCACCCAGCTCCGTGTTGGTCAAGTGCTGGACCGGAATTTCGTACTTCAAGCAATACTGTGCGGCCGCGTTGGCTGCGTTCTCAAGCACCGCGGTGCTGTAAGCGTCGTTCCAGTCCTCAGCAGTCTGGGCGGCCCTGCCGGCCAGTTCGAGCTGAATGCCATCCTGATTGGCGCCGGGCGCGGCGAAGGCTATATCGTTGTCCTTTACGCTCTGAAAGATCTCCTTGTTATCAATACAGAGATGCGCGGAGGCCTGATTGGTGTCGGGGCGATGGGCAAAGTCGATAGCAATGTCTTTGGCGATCCCGTCTCTTTCCGGAACCTCCATGGTGTGAATCACGATCAGCCGGACGAGCCGCCGGCCGGGGCCAAATGGCCGAAAGAAACGAGCCGCGATGAATGGAAAGTTATCAGTTTCTGGTCCCATGTTCGCATCCTCCTTTGAACCGGCGAGTCTTTGTTGCCGGCCACGTGACTAAGGCGGGAACCTTGCGCGGGAGCATACCACACTCTGTTCTTTGCGTCGCAAACCCGCGCCAGCGTGCTCACGCGCGTGCCAGGCTGTTAATCCGGGAGCGACGTAATACGGCACGACCTTGCGCCTTCCTGCGGTCAGCTTTCGGCCCTGGCCAAAAGCGCAACCTGCCCGTCCAGGTGCGCGGGATGTATGGGCGGATGGAAGATAGAGTCGCGAAGATGGAAGAACAAGGTCGCGAAAAAGAACGTCGCTGCGGGAAATTGTTCAATGACCGATTTCGCACTTTGTTTGCTAAGGAAAGTGCGCTAGGATGTGACATTGCCTGTTGATTAAGTAGTAAAAGATGACTGCATGCCGCAGGCAGGACGCGTTGGGATGCCATCCCGGGGCGGCGACTGGGATGAAACCTACGCCAAAGTGGGATGACCTGGGATGAATGGGGAGGGGGCAGGGCGGGGTGGAACTGTTAACTAGAAGGTAAATTCAGCGAATTGCCAGAATTGCCAAGATTGCCAAAAGTGACGATTGAAAACCTGCTAAGGCGGGCAGCAAGAAAGTTCTTTGAAAATTAGCAATGAGTGCTCAGCAGTCAGCGTTCAACCCGCAAAAGCACTCCCGGCGGTAGAGACGTAGCGTGCTACGTCTCTACGTAGACTCTAATCAGATCAACGGCAGCTACTTGCCCGGCAGCATGGCCACGACCTCGATTTCGATGAGTGCGTCCACGGGAAGAGCGGCTACGCCTACGGTCGTGCGAGCGGGAGGAGCGTCTTTGAAGAAACGTCCGTAGACCTCATTCATGGCGTTGAAGTCCGACATGTTTTTGAGATACACGGTTGTCTTCACCACGTGGTCCAGGTCAGTGCCGGCGGCGGTGAGCACAGCAGAGATGTTTTTGAGCACGCGATCAGTCTGGGCGGAGACGTCACCTTCAATGAGCTTGTTGGTAATGGGATCGCGCGCGGTTTGTCCGGCGCAGAAGACGAACTCTCCGGCCTTGATGGCCTGGGAATACGGGCCGATTGGTTTGGGCGCGTCCTTGGCTTCTACCACGGTGCGCGCAGTGGTAGCCGACGACGATGACGCAGGCGTTGGCGTGGTTTTAGGCTTGGTTTTGTCAGCGCCTGTATCTTTCTGGGACTGCCCCGGAGCGGTTAAAGACAGCAGCAATATGGCAGCAAAGCAAGTCAGGGTTTTCATGGATTCTCCTTTAGACACACATGAACCAGAGCGTACCGAAAAGGCGGGCCTATACAGATGGGGCGGATTATAGCAGCCCGCGATCTCACGGCAAATCCTCAATTATTTGCCTGGACAATTGTTGCTTAAGCAAGTATATTTGTACGCGGTCATGAACAGCGACCCATCGCGCTATGACGCGCCCTTTATAGCCAGGCTGCTGTTGCCCAGAGCGGTGGCCGAAGTGTTTGCCGTTCAGGACCGCGCCCTGGCCGCGATCGGATTGACAGCAAGGCAGGCCCTGATTCTCCTTAGCTGTGATCTGGAGGAAGGTAATACCGCCGCCGAGCTGGCCAGCCTGTATGGGTTGGAAGTCTCGTCCATCACGCGCCTGGTGGACCGGCTGGAAAAGAAGCGGTTGATCGAGAGGACGCGCAGCCGCACCGACCGGCGCAAAGCGATTCTCAGCCTGACGCCCCGAGGCAAGGCTGCGTTGCAGCGCGCGGTCAAGATTGCCGGGCCGATCGCCATCGATACGTGGAAGGGCGTCAGCGAAAAGGAAAGAAAGACGCTGGCGGCGATTATCCATAAGGTCCTGAACAACGTGAAGAAAATGGGCCCCTGACAGTAACAATTCCATTTCGAACCCAAGCTATTCGAAAACCCAAGTGATTCGAAACCACGCAAGGAGATGTTGAGTAGTGCCAAAGAATGCTTTATTTGATGTGAGCTGTGAGAAACGTTGCGAAAAGCTGGAGGCAGCATTTCGCCTGGTGTGGATCTATTCCCATGAGATCAGCGACCATGTGACTGTGATTATGGGAAGCTCGGACCTGATTTACGATTCCATGGGCGCAAGCGCGCCCGGCAGAAAATATGTGGATGAAATTGCGCGTTGTGCCCGTCGCATCGGCATTGCCACCAGCAAGGTGTCGTCGCTCAAAGAGCATTTCATTCATCGCGAGTGAGAGTGGGCATGCCCCAGATGTTCAGGTGCTCGGGCTTTCTAAATCCTTAATTTTCGCTCTTTGTAGAAGGGCAGAATTGCGGAACCCTGGTTTTCTAAGGCCCCGAAGCAGAGTTGCCGGCCTGAGTTGCTGACAATCGTACATTGTTGGCGCAACTTGGCGCATGGGCAGACCATCGTACATATCAGGAGTCCCAAACGATCCGAGTACCTTGTTCCACGGAAGTTTGACATATTCCTCCGTTGATCCTTTAAAGCCGTTGTTTGAGGAAAAGGTCTTTCCTCTAATTCACCCACGGATCAGTATGTGAACGGAACGATTTATGCTGCAGAAGACAAATAACGATTATGCTGCAGAAGACAAATAACGATCGAATGAATGATGACAACATCAACGCCTTGGCCGAGGTGGGCCTGGCGTCGGCGGGCATCATTCATGAGATAAAGAACGCGCTCCAGGGGATCGCCAATGCCTTGTTCCTTCTGGATGCGGAGAAAGATCTCAAGCCCAAGGCCCGGGAGTGGGTTACCACAGCGCGGCGCGAATTGATGCGCACCCTGGACGTGACCCACCAGACCATGGCCCTGGTGCGCGATGAAAGCCCGGCGCCCATGCGGGTCACTGACGTTCTGGAAGATGTGCTCAATACTTATTCGGGGAAGATTGCCTATAAGGGAATCAAGATTGATCGTCGTTACGAGTTTAAGGAGACGATTGAAGCGGATGCGGGCGCGGTGCGCCAGGTCTTTGCCAACATCGTGCTCAATGCGCTTGAAGCCACGCCCAGCGGCACTGGCAGATTGGCGATCCATACTTCGGCATCGCACGGTGCTAGCGGAAAAGATGTTGCTGGAGTGCGGATTCTCTTCGCTGACAACGGGCCCGGCATTCCGGAAAAGGACAAAAAGAAAGTGTTTGAACCGTTATTTTCCACCAAGAAAAACAAAGGCGCAGGGCTGGGCCTGTGGGTGACCGCGAGACTCGTCCGCAAGCAACACGGCAGCCTGCGACTGCACAGCAATAGCGGCGGGTCTGGATCCGGGACATGCTTTTCTGTGTTCTTCCCTCTGCATCAGAGAGCGCAGTTGCGGGCGGCGTAGGGCCAGCGATTTCTTTGCAGATTCTGAAGCGCTAGCGCACCACCAGGTCAGAATACTCAGGGTGCTTCTCCAGATAATCGGCGACGGAAGGGCAGATCACGTCAACTTTTATGTTGTGCTCGCGCGCCCATTCCAGCGCCGCCTTGGCCAGCTCCGGCGCAAGACCGTGGCCGCGCAGCGCTTGCGGGACCTCGCTATGTATGAGCTGAAGCACCTTGCCGGCCAGATTGTACTCGAGATAGGCGATATGGCCGTCCCGCTCGATCTCAAAGCGGCCGTTGACGACCTGTTGCGGCGATGGTTTTGGTTTGCCAAACATTCAGATTGCTCCCTTGGGCCTGATGGCCGCGAAGGCACAATCCAATGTTAAATCCTTGGAGTCCTAGATGAGATTGGATTCTTTCGGAGCGCTATTTCGCCGCGACCGCCGTGGCGCGGTTACCATCAGCCTTGGATTCGCTGTTCTTGGATGCAACCTTGACCCCGCTAAGACTGTTCACGTACTTGGCCACGCCTTTGTAGAGTGAGTCGGCGATGCGCTGGCGGTAATCGTTGGTCTTCAGCTTCTTTGCGTCGTCAGGGTTGCTGACAAAAGAAATTTCCGCCAGGATCGACGGCATATTGGCGCCGATCAGCACCACGAACGGCGCTTTCTTCACGCCCCGGTTGCGCAGGCTTGGGCTCTTGGCGCTCAGGCCGGCGTAAAGCGATCGCTGCACATCCACGGCAAACTCGCGTGATTCGCCGATCTTTTCTTTCAGCGCGATCTTCTTTACCAGGTCCTGCAACTCGTGAATCGACTTTTCGGAAACTGCGTTTTCACGCGCCGCTACTTCCAGCGCGTCGGCACGGCTGGTGAAGTTAAGGTAATAAGTTTCGACGCCCCGCGCCGCAGGATCGCTCGATGAGTTGGCATGGATGGAGATGAAGAGGTCCGCCTGTTCTTTGTTGGCGATCGCCGTCCGCGTCTCCAGCGGGATAAACGTGTCATCATCGCGCGTGTAAACCACCTCAGCGCCCAGGCGGTTTTCCAGCAGCTTGCCCAGCTTCAGGGCCACGTCCAGTACCAGGTCTTTTTCTTCCAGGCCATTGGGACCGATGGTACCTGTGTCATGCCCGCCATGGCCGGCATCCACCACGATTTTTCCGATCTTCAAGCCGAGCGCTCGAATTAGAGAGCGTTCGCCGGCGGCAGTGGGCGCGGCGGTATGCGTGGTAGTGGCGGCGGACGCGCGCGTCGTTGGCTCAACGATTTTCTTTTTGTTCCGGCTGGATTCCTTGGGTGCGATGGATTCAAACGTCGGCCCGCTGGTCGGCTTACCTGAAGCCTTCCCGGAATCGTCCATGCCGGTGTCATCCACAACCACCTTGGGCGCTACCACTTTCGCCACGTCTGCCGGACTCTCCGTAATCACCCGCTCTTTGTCTTTATCGCGATCTTTGCCAGGCCCTTTGGCGATAGGCGGTTTCGCGGTGCCCATACCTGCGCCCTTCGCGGTCAACTCCGCATCGGCCGGCTTGATGTTGGTCACAGTAACGTCGGAGCCTGCTGGGACATCGTCGGCCGCTTCTTTCGTCGGCTGCGGCGGTTTGCTCTCACGCGGAGCACTCTTGGTTTCCTTGGTCGCAACCTGCGTCGGCGGCAATTTGCCGTGAATATCAATGATCAGGCGGTAAGGATTGGGCAGAAGGAAGGCCGAGTATTCCGCGACGTCATCAACATCGAGTACCACGCGCGCCATGTTCACCTTGTATTGCGCCACGCGGATTTTGTGCAGGAAGCCTGCGTCCACCTCAAAGCTCTTGCCCACCAGCTCAGACGCCAGCTTGGTGCCGTAGAGATCAAAGAATATGCGGTCAGGACGTGGCACGCGCCCGGACTGGTATTTCACTTCCTGCTCCAGATCAATGGCCACGCGGGTGTAATCCGGCGTGGACCAGTGGCGAATGCTGGTGAGCCGTGCCAGGCGGTGCGGCTGCACGTCAGCCGTGGTCGCGGCAACATCCTTCTGCTGGGGTTGCGATGACGGCGCCGGAGCATTTTCATCGTCGGGCGGGACCGGAGCCTTCGGCGTCTCCTCCGCTGCGCGCAGGACCTTGGTTTTCGCTGCACGTTCACGCTTCGGCGCCTTGGCCTTAAAAGGGCTGATGGCCGCGGAAGGATTGTCGATTTCCGCAATCGCCTTGCGTGCTTCCTGCGCGTGCGTGTTGCCGGGATAATGCTTCAGGAAATCCTCAAACGTCGCCTTGGCCTGGGCGTTGTCATTCAACTCATCGCGATAGATTTCCGCCACGGTGAACAGCGCTTCTGCCCGGTACTTGCTTCCGGGATACTCTCGCCGCAGGAAGACGTACTGTCCAATCGCGTCTTTGAAACTCTTGGGATCGTTGAGA
>WNFM01088487.1_pt1 | contig 11967 bp, 16 predicted proteins | sample 5400271 | NCBI WGS metagenome assembly WNFM01 (sample SAMN13153352, study PRJNA577476) | soil metagenome | isolation source: 60 cm saprolite on Douglas fir-dominated hillslope | place: USA:California | collected 2013-09-17 | reverse complement strand
AGGTCAGGCCGGGACCCAGGCCCCCGACCCTAACGCCCCATCAAGTCAAAGCCAGGGAGGCAGGGCCGGAAGCATTACCTACATCCTCCCTGCCGATTAGGAATGCCCAGCGATTTCGTAGGTTTTCGGTGCTCGCTGAGTACAGATCAACCTGTTAGGTGTGGTACTGGGGGGTCGATGGTGGGCCGATACCGAGCGGATGAGTATGGGCTGCCTGTGGTGCAGCGCTGGCCGCTCAGTCCTGGTCGGCACCGTCCTGCAGGCGAAGGGCAAGAACGCCAGCAGAGTCCCGCGGTTCGGGTCGCCGTTGGCGGGCGACCAAGTCATAGCACTCGCCGTCTTGGCCGGTCCCGAGTGTCCTTGCCTGGTTGACGAGGGCGTGCCACCGTGCAGAGCAGATCCTGAACCAGGTGCCGGATGACACGGAGCGCCTCGACGCTTTCCTCAGTTCGGTTCACGGCCCGCCTGAGACCAGCGAGCCTGTACATAGGGCCTCGCGGCGCCGACACTGAAGGTTGGTGTATTGGTCAGATTCCAGGCGGAGTTCTCATATCTAGCCGGTGGTGATGATGGCATGTCGATGACTTCGAACGGGGAAAGCATCGGTCGTATCGGTGATGAGCCGACCGGCGAAGTCAAGTATTTGAGCGACGGCGCGACCCTTCGGGGGAAGATCGCCGGATCCCGGCGCGAGAATGTCATCGCCGCCGGTGAGCGTTTCCTGGCCGCGACCGGCGGGGACGCGTGCCTGGTGCTGGCCGGGCCGCTGGTGTCGCAGCCGGGCAACGACGATCAGAGCACCGAGACTGCCGTCGCTCGCTGCTGCACGGCCCGGTTCGGTTACCCGGGCGAGGCGTTTGAGGGAACGATTGACCTGGTCCTGGACACGTTTGGAGGATCCCTCGACACCGCGTTCAAGACGGTGCTCTTTCTCTCCCGTTTCACGAAACTGCTCAGAGTGTTTGTGCCACGACGTGCGAAGAGCGCCGGAACTCTCATTGCTATCGGCGCCTATGAGCTGTACATGTCGCCATTCGCCGAGCTGGGACCGCTGGACACCCAGATCCGTGACCCGCGGAACCCGACGGACCGGGTGTCGGCCCTGGACTGCTACCAGAGCGTGGACTACGTGAGGACCTTCGGGCTCAACACGCTCAACCGGACGTTCCGGGCCCTCGCCGGAGAGACGCGAGCTCTGATACCGCTGTCCCAGCTGGTAAATACGTCCGCGACCTTCAGCATCGGGAGCATCGCGCCGATCCTGAACCAGGTGAACGCGCTGGACTTCGGCGGCTGGGGCCGGACCTTGAGGATCGGGGAGATGTATGCGCAGGCGCTGCTGTCGAGAGCCGGATATGCCACGGGTGAATCCAAGGAAATAGCCCATCAGCTGGTCTACGGCTATACACACCATCCCTTCGCGATCGATGTCGACGAAGCGAGACGAATGGGCCTGAGGCCACTGCCTATGTCCCAAGAGCAGTACGAGAGCGCGCTCGATATCGTGACGGGCTGCGCCGAGCCAGGCACCGTCGTCATCGGCTTCGCCGACGGGAACAGCGAGATGCTGGCTCACGGGGCGAGCGACCCCGGGAGAGAACAGGCAGCGAAAGGCATAGCCCGGGCAGGGGCCCGTAGCAATACCGCAGACGTGCCGGGCGGCAGCCGGCAGCCGGCCGTCGGCTGGATTGAAGAGGGCGAAAGGCCCTCTCGTGACGAGCGTGAACGTGCGGCGGGCCAGCACGACTCAGACTGAGACGGGCCGTGGTGGTGCGAGCGGATGCCGGCGCGCTGACGGTCAATCTTAGGGCCATGGCCGGCGTGATCACTGGCTGGGTTGTGGCCGTGCTCATCGTCGCCGCGACCGTCGTTGCGGTCCTTGGGCTGGCGCGTGCCTGGCTTGGGCGCCGTCGCCCGCAGGTCGTTATCCATAATGTGGAATTGGATGAAGGTGTCCCCGCGGAAGCGGCAGCCGGGCTGTCGCGCCAGCTTCGGGAGAAGGTGCGGCGAGAACTGCGACAGCAGAGTGGCGATGCCACCCACGCCCAGATGGAGACCGTCGAGGAAGACATCGCGGCCGGGCTCGTGACCGTTCGCGGCGGCACCGTGAGGATGACGGCGGTCGGGGAGTTGGAGCGTACAACCTCGGACTCGATGGCCGCGTTGTCGGCTGGCCTGCGCGCCGTCGGCCCGAACGCAGCGGAAGGACTAGCTGTCGCTCTGGATCTTGCGCTTCCCGCCCAGCGCGGTTGGAGCGTCTCTGCCATCCCGACCATCCGCGGCTGGGATGCCGGTGCCCAGGTCGGGCTCACCGTGGAAGTGGCACGTTTTGAGCGTGCGCCGGACGCGGTCACGACGTTCTGGAGGAGCTCCGAGGCGCTGCAGAGGCCAGTCAGCGACGCGGCGCGGCTGGCCGCTGTTAATGATCTCCTGCATCAGCTATTGCGGCCAGCATCGGTGTGGATTGCAATCCAGCTGGTCGCCCGCCACCTTGCGCAGGGCCGCGGCCACCGGCTGCTGTCGGTCCGCCGGAATGATAGGGAACTGACCGGGCTGCAGTTGCAGCTTGCCGGCCAGATGTCGCTGTACGCGACATGGGCGCAAAGGAGTGCCGCTGCGGGCTTCGTCGACCAGGCACTCACGGACTTGGCCCGGGCCGCCGAGCTTCTCCCCCAGTACTACCGGCCGCGCTTGACCGAGGCTGCAATTTACGAACGCCGGGGATGGTCGTATCGAAGCAGCGGTGAACACACCCGCGCGCAGCTGGCGTTCAAAGACGCCATCGACGCCTTCGACGAAGCCGAGAAGCTGCTGCGAGCATGTGGGCCCGGAGCCGATACCGGCCAACGAGACGCCGCGATCGAGCGGCTCGCCGTCCGGCGGACAAAATGCCAGCTGTTGTCCGGCGACCGCGCGCATGCCGTCACGGCCGTGCCTGAGCTAGCCCGCTATACCCAACTACAGGATGCCAGGCCAGTACAGCTGTACAACGCCGCATGCCTGTTCGCGGTCGCGATGGCATGCCCGCACCTTCCCGATGAGCAACAAGAACTCTCCGAATGGCGAGCATGGCACTACCTAGGCCGCGCCCTCGCGCTCGGCGGTCCGGGTAGCTCGCCTTGGTCAAGGATGACGACAGACGAGGAACTCGGCGCGCTAGACGTCGGCCGGCGGATGGCGTTCCGCGCGGACCTCCAGAAGCGGCACGGTGGCCACAGTCCGCTCACCGACGATCAGGCCGACCCGATCGTCGAGGACGCCATGCTGGCGCTCGGCCTCACAGATCCCAGGCCGTAGCTGCAGCCGGCCACAGTCGGGTGGTGGACCGGGCCCTCGGCAAAGACACGAGTTACCGTCGCCAACCACTGGTGGCCCGAGCCGTGCCCGCAGGTACGCAGCACGGTGACAGGCGTTCGGCGGCGCAGTGATCTTGCTGGCTGTCCGGTCCGGACTACTTCATCTAGCCAGACTCCTGCCTCTGCCCGGTGGCCTTTCATCATGTCGAGCACATCGCGCTTCCGGAGACCAGACCCGGTCACTGGTCGGCTCCTCCGCGCCACGGGCCGTGACTCGTCGTGGCGAGTACCGTGCGCGTCGGGCATCGTCGCGGCTGCACATCATGCGGGCGGGACGCGCAGCAGGCGCCGAGGCATTCCGCCCGGAGTAGCGGCTGCCGCGCCAGTTCGCCGTAACGCTAGCGCCGTTGCCTGGAGAGCCGGGCAGGGTGATCGACGTGGTAAGCGGCGGATGGCTGCTCGGGAATGTCCTAGGCGACAACGCTCATGACGATGACGGCTACGGGTGGCATGACGCGTTTCACTTGGCGCACATGGCGGTGTTGGGCTGGTCGCCGGTCATCCGCGGCCTGCTCGGCCGCACGCGCAAGGAGGACCCGGCAACCGATGATGTCGAGGACGGCGGCCGGGCGATCGCGATCGAAGAAGCGGATCACCACGTCCGCCTTCGAGTACGCGCCCCGGCACCGATGGCTGACAGGGCTCCGAGTGGTGGACACGGGTCTGCTGACCGGACTGTGCCGGCTGACGTGCGGGCCTAAAGGTCGCGGCGGTAACACCGCCCCGAATTTGCAGATGTGGATAGTCATTCCTTCCCGGAAAGGCACCTGAGGCAGGCCCGGCCGGCAAGGCTGTGAGTGATCAGGCGGGTAGCACGGCCCGCGTTGAGCCAGAAGGACGTGAGCCGAGGTGAGGCAAATGCAGGTCGGCGTGATGCCGATGTTGGCTCTTGTGGTGGCTGGCGCGTCTGTCGCCTGGCTGGGAGTCGGCGATGGCTCGGCCTCGGAGCGTGCGGTGCGGCTGCACTGGGCTGGTGTGACCGCCGGGGATTCAGCGGGCGCGGGCTGGCGGGCGATTGCGCGGATCGCGGTGCCCGGAAAGTTCGTGGTGATGCAGAGCGTCGCCGTAGCTGGCGCGGCTGACGCGTGGGCGGCAGGGTTCGCTGGCCGGCGGGGCGCCCGGTTGGGCCGGCCTGTGATCGAGCACTGGTCCGGCCGGGTGTGGCGGCGGGTCATGGTGCCGGGTACAGCGGTGACGGCTTTGACCGCGGGCCTCTCGGGCCGTCGACGATCGTCGGCGCGTCATCGGCGCGGAACGTGTGGGTGTTCAACCAGCTGACCGGCGCGTGGCTGCGCTGGAACGGCGACCGGTGGCGCCACGGGCGGCTGCCTGCGCAGGCCGGATCGGTAGCTACGGCAGTCACCGCAGAGCTGGTGCTTGCCCGGGATGAGGTTTGGGCATTCGGGGGCAGTGTGTACCGGAACGGCCATTCCGACTCATACGCTGCGCGGTTCGATGGCCGCCGGTGGCTCGTGACGCCGATGCCACGGGTACCGAACCTGCTGGTGTCGGCGGCGAGCGCGGTCAGCCCCGGCGACATCTGTTTTTCCCGCCGCAGGCGAACGGCGGGGCGCTGGCCCGCTGGAACGGCAGCCGGTGGCGGCTGAAGCCCTTGCCGGCCAGGTTCGGCCGCTCCGGCGATCCGACCAGCATCGCGGCACGGAGCGGCCACGACCTGTGGGTGGGCGGCGGGATCGCAGGCAGGTCCTTGGATCTGACCGAGGCGGCGGCGCGCTGGAATGGGTCAGCCTGGCGAGTGGCTCGGGTTCCGGCGGCCCGGACCAAGGCAGACTGCGTCCTGCGGAGCGTCGTGCCATACCGGGCCGGGTTGCTGGGCCTCGGCGAGTGCTTCAGCAATCTCAACCCCGGCCACCTCTGGTCCCGGCTGTGGAGACTATCGGCCGACACGTGGAGCGGCCCGTCCCGGCCGCACCTGGCCGGGACCGAGCCCGTCTTCCTCGACCTAGCATCGGCTGACCGCGCGGGAGCGGTGTGGGCGACCGGGTACGCAGGGAACGTCGGGATCATCGCGCTAGCCGGGCCGGTCCCGCAGTAAGCCGGCCGGGAGGATGCCGTGACCGTGAACCGTGGACAGGCGCCCGGGCCGCGCGGCCGCCACCGGACCAGGGTGCTGAAGTGGGTGGCCGGGCTGGCCGTGGTCGTGCTGGCGGCAGGCGGCTACCTGGCCTGGGCTGGGCGGGCGGGCGGGCTGCCGACGTCGGTGCCGTCGTGCTCGTGGCCCTTGCGGGTGCGCGGCCAGGCGACCAGCGAGCAGGCCGGGTTGATCCGCTGCTACCTGCGGGCGCTCGCCCGCCACGACGCCAGCGCCCTGCTGGCTCTCGCCTACACCACTGCCGGGCCGGTACGCATTACGCCGACGGACTTCCGGCACACCGCCGACGCGCGGACCGGGACGGCGTCCGCCACGTTTACCCTGCTTGAGAATGATTACATCTTCGCGGTCAGGATCGTGTTTGCCGATCACGCGAAAGAGACGGTGGGGATGGCCCTGGCGAACCCCGGGTCGTCGCATTCCTGGCGCTTGGAGACCAAGTCCAGGATGACGACGCGGCACCGCCTGGCCGCCATCGCCGGGGGAAGGGCCGAACGCCCCGCTGGATACACAGCCCGCGGGTATGTTGACAAGCGCCATGCGGCGAATACCCGGTCGCTGGCGTCATCTGGCGAGAGCGTTGTCACCTGGTCGGGCCAGACCATGGTGGCCACATGAATCCACGGCAGGCCGTACGCAAGGCTTCCGTCGCCCCGCCAGTGCCAGGAGGTGACGGTACTGCGCAAGCAGGTCAAGAAAGCTATGACGACGCAACTCGCCTGGAGGGGCAGCCGCTCATGCGCAGCCGCGCCTGTCGGCCTCCCGGTCTGCTTAAAGGTGTCCGCCGTCGGCCACCAAGGCGTCGCCCTGGGTGACGTATGGGTATGCGGCTGCGACCGATGGCTCGGCGGGGCAGTAGCCGGCCGCGCCCTGGTAGTCACCGATGGCGTTGTCCGGGGCCACCGGCGCGCTCGGGTTTGTGTGCACGTCCACCAGCCCGGGCAGCACGAATCCGTCTGCCGCCAGCTCCTTGGCGCCGGGCACCGGCCGGAAGCTGATCCGGCCGGCGTTCGTCCAGAACTCGGCCGGGACGTGCTCGGGCAGCCGCGTCCCGCGCACATGCCGTTCCACCGCCGCACTGTACAGCGCGGGCTCAGATACGCTCGCCCGGCATGCGCCACACAGCGCCGCGGACAGCGGCAGACTGGCGCGCAGAGCGGCGGCTCCGGCGTGCCTTAGCCGAAAGCCCTGCAGGCACCCTTTGTAACACGTGGGCGTTGTGGTGCGACGATGGCCGCGTGCCTGAAGTGGATCACGGCGATGGGTGTCACTCTGATGGCATGGACTTCTTTGAGTCGATCCCGCAGCCACCCTCGCCGGAACCACCTCGGCGGCCGCGCCGTCGCCCGTGGATGCAGCCAGAGACAGTGATCCCCGGATCGGTCCCAGCCGAGCTGCTGCTGCTGGTGCGCTCCGAGTCGGCGGGAGTGGCCGTCGGCAGCCTCCGCGCCTACCCGAACGGGTTCGAGTTCACCTTGCACGTGCGGCTACGCCGCGAGGATGAGGAATACCGCCACGGGATGAGCGACCCGTTCGACTGGCACGCCTCAGGGCGCGGGGGAACGACGCGCGACCAGGCGCTGCGGCTGGGCATCCTGTACGCCGACGAGCGCCGCGCGGCGACCACGAGCAGGCCTCCGATGCTGCCCGACGGCGCGGATGCCGGTGAGCTGGTCCTGCAGCAAGGCGGCAGCAGCGGCAGCGACCGCCGGTGGGACGGCGACTTCTGGGTGCACCCGCTGCCGCCCGACGGCCCGGTTACCTTCGTCGCGTCCTGGCTCGCCCACCGGGGTGACCGAAACCCGTGCGCAGGAAAGTGCAGTCTATCCAGTACCGATAGCTCGCACTTCCTGAGATGATCGGACGGAAGGGGAAAGACCGTGGCAGATGAGCATCAGCTCTCCTCCAGAGAGCTAATTACAACGGCGCGCAGGCTCATGCGGGGATCGGCCACTTCCTGGGGTTCCCTGACGGGGCAGCTTGAGGTGCGAAACGACGAGCCATGGCTCGACGAGGGCCGTAAGCGTTACCATGGATCCGCCGCATTGGAGACATCGACCACGTCTGAGATTAGCGTAGTTGGTTACTCATTTGCAGTTGTTAAAACCCCCTGGCGCGTGCGGATGCAACTTATGCATTCCTCGGCTGCCGGAGAGCCGGAGCCACATCCTGACCTGATCATCTACCGCGATCAAGAGTGGTGGGCCAGAACTGGCTCAGAGTTGAAGACTAACAGCACCAACGTTGCGCACCATGGCCTGTACGGACTGGAATTGATGATCTGCCCGCAGCCGCTCGCGGACATCTTGTACTACGAAGAAGCACGGGAACGTATCGGAGAACGTGCCGCGATCCTGGTTTCGGCCGCAGCCTCAGAGATGGCCATACAGCACGCACCTGAACTGGTCGTGCTTTCTATCAGCCGGTACGAGCTGGAAGGCGATAGAGAACTCGATATCTTGCTCGCGAACCGTGCGTACATTGACAATAGGATTGCCCGCGATATTGTGCTGCATGATATCCGCGTCGATGTCCCTCTTGATGACGAAACAGAATTTGGCATACCAAAATTACCAACGATCACCGGCCTGGCGCCTGGTCAGACGCGTGATCACGAACATGAGTACTGATCGCACGTACCCACGGCCGACAACACCCAGATCTTCGAGGACCAGCCTGCTACATACTTGACGCTTAAGGGTCAATTAGTGCAGCAGCTACGTCGGACGACATCGATCTCAAACGACCAGTTCCGCAGCCGCCTGATGGTCCACATAACCAGGTGTCGCGCTCGTTGAGGATGGTACGGAACCTGGGGCACTCCCCGATGGTTCGGTAAGGCAGCAGAGCGAAACGCCACGGGACACCTGAGGCACTAAACGTGGCGCTGGATCTCCTGGCCGTGTCGGTGCGTCCCGCCCGCGGCATCAAGTCTAGGAATACGACACGCCCGGGCTAACGACCGAAGACGGCATCGCCGACATCGGTTCCGCCCGGGCCGCCTGGATCGTCGACCCAGGCGCGAACGCCCCCGGCATCCTCCAGATCAAGGGTTAGCGAACCGACGAGCGGGGCTTGCTTCGCCGTAGGAACCAGCGCGCAGCCGACGAGACCCGCCACCGCCGCCTGCTGTCAGGACCAAGCCAGACGACGCCTATCCACCTGAAGATAATCCGACGCGCTCATGTCAGCCAGGACCACCGTTGCGGCGCCCCAGTGACGGCGGGGTAGGAGACGCGCTCGCTACTGATCTGACTGCCCAACACGGCGAGCGGGTTTCATGCTATTCGCCCCCGCAGATCACCCAGTTCGGACGCGGATCCGACCGACCAGGCCGACGACCGATAGCCGCCCCTAACGAGCCGAATGTGCGCTCTTCTTTCGAGTGCTTCGTCACGCTCGGTGACAACCCGGCTTACGCACACGGTCTGTTCGACCGTGGCACAGCGCGCTCAGGCAGCCCGGCTAGCTGGGCAACCCGACGACTGCCCTTCTGAGAGTGGGAATCTCTCTCGCAGGTCTCTCGCGAGCAGGCTTGCGGGCAGCCGGTTCGACGGCCGTGTGCTGTGGCAGCGAGTCATAAAGTGCCTGGTAGATGGCCTGTTCATGCTATCTCGTCCAAGCTGGCCGACCGAGAAGAGGTTGACGAGTATAAATTCGGAAAATGTATCTTGACCTGCGCGCCCAGCAGGATTCGAACCTGCGCACACGGCTCCGGAGACCATGCGCGGAGCCGCAGCGACACCTTCCGTGACCTGCGGAAACGTGCCGACATTCGTTGTCTGGGCTGATGTTCTACCGTGATTCTCTCGCGGCTCTTGCCCCTGCCGCCGGGCCACGGGCGTTTCGTGCGAGACGGCGTGTCGTGGCAGGCCGCTATTTCTCGCTGACGAGGAATGCCTGCTCATTGGCGGGGTTGTCGGCAAAGTCGTAGATGCCGCCGGCGCCGCAGTTGGCCACCGCACCACAGGACAACGCGTAGAAGTGCGCGGAGCCAGATTGGCTGAGACGGGCCAGACCTGGTACCGCGATCGCCGTGTGCCACGTGCCGTTCACCTCGTTGACCACGAACGCATCCTCGTGCCCGAGGGGATCCCGCGGTGACCGGAACGTTCCGCCGGCGCTGCAATTGCCAGGCGCAGCGCAGGAGACAGCCGCGACGCCTCCCACCGAATACTGATCGACCGCAACGGTTCCGGGGACGTTGATGGCGTGGTGCCAGATGCCGTTCACCTCGTTGACGACAAATGCCCCCGAGTTGTAGTAGCCGCCGGCGCTGCAGTTGCCGACTGAGGCGCAGGAGACTGAGTTAAGTCCGGCGCCTCCGCCTTGCTCGAGGGCGGTGGTCCCGGGGACTTTGATGGCGTCGTGCCAGGTGCCGTTTACCTGGTTGACGATGAAAGCTTGCTCGTGCTTCGAACCGTCGGTATATGTCCCGCCCGCGCTGCAGTTACCTGCCGAGGCGCACGACACCGATGCCATCACTGCGAACCCGCCTGGGTTGAGGCCGACGATGCCGGGGATCGCTATGGCCTTGTGCCAGGTGCCGTTCACCTCGTTGACAGCAAACACCTGCGTTCGTCGCACGTTGTCCTGATATTCCCCGCCGGCGCTGCAGTTGCCCGGCGAAACACACGAAATACTGGTGATGGCTGCTCGGCCGTGATTCAGGCCGGTTATGCCTGGAACTGTGATGGCGGTATGCCAGATGCCGTTTCTCTCATCAACAACGAATGCCTGCCCAATGCCGGTCGACGCGGAGTATCCCCCGCCGGCGCTGCAGTTGCCCGGTGAGGTGCACGACACCGACCCGAGCTCCGCGTTCCCGCCATGGTCGAGCGCGACGATCCCGGGGACTGCGGTGGCTGCGTGCCAGGTGCCGTGGACTTCGCTGGTTATGAACGCGTGATACGGAGCGGAGGGCGCCGCTTCATAATCGCCCACGACGCTGCACTCGCCCGCCTCCGCGCACGACACAGACATCGGCTGCACTGTGCCCCCTCCGCGTGGGCTGAGAGTGATGCCGGCGATCTTGATTACGTTGCGCCAGGTGCCGTGCACGTCGTTGACGACGTATCCCGCGAGGTTTCCGCCGCCCTGGCTGGCGCGACTGGGGTAATACCCCGGCTGCGCTGCAGTTGTTCGCTGAGGCGCACGACACCACGCTGACGGCTGAGCTCGCCGGACCCACTCCCTGCTCAAGGGCGGAGAGACCTGGCGGCGTCAGCGCAACACCCCAGGTACCCGCCCCGGACGTTCCCCCGGCCCCCAGCGCGTGGACGGCGGCGACAGCCCCGGCTGTGCCTGTGAGCACTACCGGAACAACAGCGGCTGAAGCCGCGGCAACAACCGAGGCGAACCGACGTCCGGCTGGCATATGGCCCTTCCTGTACCCGTCGCGGGCAGACAACACGATCGACACAACAGCCTGAGACCCTACGACATTGGACCCGAACGGGCAATAACATGATGCCCCGCTGACCGCGGCCATCGCCGCGACGCCGCCTAGACGCCGGAATGCACCCATGAGACTCACCAGACCCGCGGCCGGACGCGCGGCCGGCCAGCCTTCGAGCCCGGCGGCGCGCCACCGTTGTCGTACCTATTAATCCGACGCGCCGGCAGCCTGCCAGGGTCGGCGCGGTGGCCGCAGCCAGGCACAGGAAGCAGACGCGCAGGTGGTTTAGACGCGAGCGCGAGAAGGAGTCCTCGGACCTGGACGTCGTCCTCACGCCGTACGAGCCGGGTCAGCCGCGGCGGCGTCAGCCGGTGATGCTCCACCAGTGCAGGACGGGCACCGCCCTCGTCGGCCTGGACGCAAGCCTGCGCATCCTGATCGAGCCCAGGAACGAGGCAGGCCGGTCGTCGTGACTAACACGAAGGCCCTGATCCGCGCGATCGACTCGTGCGAGGCGGCGCGGGAGCGCGTGCTAGCTGCGACAGAGGCTGGCCTCGCCGAACAGCTAGACTGGCTTTGGGTGTCACGACGCCCTAGCCGGCCTGAGCCGGAGCCGTCGGGTCCCCCCGCCCGACGTCCCTGAAGGAGCCCGGCACTGCCACCCACCCGGCGGTGCCAGCGCCGTTGTAGGCGTCGAGGATCGCGAAGGATGTCGGCTCGTCGGCAGTCCAGCCGAAGACGTTGCCGCCTAGGCACAGCGGGAACACGTCCAGGTCGGTGTGGCCGATTCGGTTCATACGCTTCGCCTTCCTCGGTGCGGCGTGCGGTGCGGTGCCACGCTATGCGTTCCCGAGCACCGTGATGCTGAGGTGTGAGGGCGCTGAGCCGCCAGTGATGAGAGTCTGCTCGTTGCGCTGGCCCCGGGTCGCATGCCAGGGGTTCTCGCCGGTTCCCGGATGCCAGATGTAAAGGGGATAGTCGCTGCATGCGAGGTGCACGCGTAGCCGGTGCCCGGATCGGAGGCGGTAGCCGGTGTGCCCGAGCGAGATGTCCACCGCATGGCCTGGGTCCGGCTCCTGGACCTGGGCCTGTCCGCGGAC
>WNFM01139464.1_pt3 | contig 11969 bp, 9 predicted proteins | sample 5400271 | NCBI WGS metagenome assembly WNFM01 (sample SAMN13153352, study PRJNA577476) | soil metagenome | isolation source: 60 cm saprolite on Douglas fir-dominated hillslope | place: USA:California | collected 2013-09-17 | reverse complement strand
TCAATCACTGGAGCCTGAGCTAATGTCTACGCTTTATACACGGACACCCATTCTGGCTTTATCCGCGGATGTCGCCGAACGTATCGCTGCCGGTGAAGTAATCGAGCGGCCCGTCTCTGTCGTCAAGGAACTGGTGGAGAATGCCCTGGATGCTGGCGCGCATGAGATACGCATCGAGGTACGCGGCGGTGGTCTGCGTATGATTCGCGTTACCGATGACGGTTACGGGATACCGGATGATGAGTTAGAGCGAGCTTGCGCCAGGCACACCACGAGCAAGATCTGTACGGTTGAAGACCTCAACCGCTTGCACACGCTGGGCTTTCGGGGCGAGGCCCTGGCAAGTATTGCCGCGGTGTCTGAGTTAACATTGGTGAGTCGCCCCATTGAGACTGAAGGCTTGAGCGAGGAAGCTTCCGCGGCCACGTTGACTGTGCGCGGCGGCGAGGTCAAACAGCGGGGACGGCGTGCCCGCTTACATGGTACAACTGTGCGCGATCTCTTTTATAATGTACCCGCTCGTCTCAAGTTTATGCGTGGTGCGCGTACTGAGACCGGACATATTCTGCAACTCCTGCGGCGTTATGTACTGGGCTATCCCGCAGTGCGTTTTAATCTCACCGTTGAAGAGCAAGCAGTATTGCAGACAGGTGGCGCTGGCAATGTCGCAACTACACTGGCCGAACTATACCATTTACCGCTGGCGGAGATGCTGCATCCTGTAGCATTAAGCGATACTGAACACTATACCCTGCATGGCTATATCGGTAACCGCGCTCTCGCGCAGAGCAGTCGCCAGCATATGATGCTCTTTGTGAATGGACGTTGGGTGCAGGCTCGTCCTTTGCAAGAGGCGTTAGAGACAGGCTATCGCAGTCTGTTGCCCAGGGGCAAGCATCCTCTGCTGGTTCTGTACCTGGACGTGCCTGCTGAGGAATTGGATGCCAATGTCCATCCTGCCAAAACAGAGGTAAGGCTGCTGCATGAAACTGAGGTTATAGCTGCTTTGACACGAGCTGTACGCTCGGTGTTAGAACGCAGTCCGGCTTTACCAGCTTCAACAGATGTGCCCGGCCCAGAACTGGTTTATCAACGCCGTCTGCCGGGTCCCCGCCGACGGGGCTTGCATGTTGCCGAAACCACGGAAGGTTATAACGCAGAGACGGCGCATCCGGCCGCGGCTGAAGTGCTGACAAGCTTACGTCCCCTGGCACAATTGCAGCAGGCGGTTATCCTGGCTGAAGCTCCTGATGGCAGTCTCTACCTGGTTGATCAACACCGGGCCCATGAGCGCGTTATCTATGAACACCTGCGAACGAAACATATTGGTCTGAAAACTGATGCGGAAGAGATATGGGTTGACTCCCACCTTTTACTGGAGCCGGTGATCGTCGAATTAAAGCGTCACCAGGCGGAATTGTTCGAGCAGCGCTTGCCTATCTTGCGAGACCTCGGGTTGGAGTGCGAACGCTTCGGTGGACGCAGCTTCCTGGTACGTTCTGTACCCAGTGGTGAAGGTGAGCAACAACTGGCTGGTCATTTACACGAACTGGTGGAGGTTGCTGCTGAAGATAGTACGGATTGGGAAGATCATTTACTTATCAGCCTGGCTTGCCGTTCAGCTATGCGGCGCGGGCGCGAACTGGGCATAGATGAACAGAAAGCTTTGCTCATCGCTCTTGCCCAGGTCTCCGCTCCTGCCGTATGTCCTCATGGGAGTCCTATTCTCCTGCACTATAGCCGCATGTTTCTGATTGATAAGTTTGACTGGTGATGCGCCGGTTATGCTTTGCTCTCAGATGGCAGCACATTGGTATATTCAGCGGGCGCAAAAAAGACCAGGATCTCCAGGTCTTCCGTAATCGTGTGAAAGCGATGTTCTGCATTGGCCTTGACGAAAACGAGTGATCCGGCAGCGACCGGACGGCTTTCTCCCTCTACCACGATGGAACCTTTCCCTTTTACGATGTAATAGACTTCGTCTTCGGTATGAGGTTGCTGCTGATCAACGGCGCCTGCCGAGAGCATGTACAGTCCGACGCTGAGCGAGGGATGACGCAGAAATTCAAGATACTCTCTCCCTGATTGGCTGCACTCAGTGAGAAGCTGGGATACTTCAAAGGCTTGCATAACTTTTATCCCCCGATGAGACGTAACAGAGCGTCAGCTATAATGAAAAATACGATGTCGATCGCCAGCAGTAAGAGCAACGCAAAATCGATGTGCATGGCAATGGAAGAGATGGTCTGGAGGCTTGCGTCATTAAAAACAAGATACTTGCTGTACCACAGCAGTAGAAGCCCCAGGGCTAGCAGCAGCAGGAAGACCACGGCAAACCAGCGCGCACCGCGCCAATCCTGGCGGCTGGGCCATAATTCGGAGGTGACGGTGAGAATGAGGTAGGGGGCGAAAATGAGTGTCCACCACGGCCAGCCGGGCCGCAAAATTTGCAGGCGAATATCCCATAGGTTATAGCCGGTAGCAACCCAATAGAGGAAAACAAGGGCAATCATGCCGCCGAACAAGGGAGCGATAGCACTTAACCCATCGCCAACATAGCTCATGAATTTGCCTTGCGGCCGGACATATTGTACTTCTCCAAGTTGCAGGGATTGCTTGCCATTGCTTCTAACGGCACGCCCATCAGGGCCACGCTGCACCATGGGTTTGATGCGAAACAGGGCGACGCTTGTGACGCGGAAGCCGAAAGGGGTAAAAAGCAAGACTACGAAAGCATGGCTCAGCTCATGCAATATCACACCGGGAGCATTTAGCCAGAACCAGATCATCAAGCCGCGTTCGCCCCGCAGCCGGTAACCAATCTTGTCAACGCGTTTACGTAGTTCCTGGCGTGTCACTCGTAGCAATATAAAGAGCACAAAGACTCCAGCAATCACTAACCATGGCTCATAGGGAGCAATCTGCACTGCTAAACTCTGATCCATAACCTTCCTTGCATTACCACAAATCTTTTTGAGCGTTATTGTCTCTACCTTATCTATTGTAATGGCAATAGATAACCCGGTCAAGCATATTTATAACTGGGTGGGCAATTTAGCTGACTCTGCTTCTGTCTCTCCTGTCTCTCCTGGTTTTTCCTGGATGGCTGGTGCCTTCCTGGGATGTTTGCGGGCATAATAGATACCCCAGAGACCGAAGGCCAGTTCGCAAATTGACATCAGGTATAAGACACGGTCCAGGCCAAAAAGGTCAGCAATAGCCCCAATAAAGAGAATAATAGGGATGGCGCAGGCGTTATACAGCATGAGTTGCAAAGCCAGGACACGGCCTTTGATCCAATCAGGAGTATATTCCTGGATGGCAGTTTGCGCGGGAATATTGATAAAATCGAGGGAGAAACCCGCTGCAAACATGAGGATAGCAATGAAAATCAACAGGAGAGGGTTTGTATTCCAGCCGTTCGGCTGCAGAGTTTTGGCCAGCAGCGTTGAGGTGGGTAAGAGCAGCGTTATGGCAGTAAGCGTCACGCAACCTATGACAATAGCCCGCGATTTGCCTGTGCGGTTGGTAATACGCGGCATAAAGATCGAGCCAATCACCAGGCCAATGCCAGCAGGCGCAAAGATAAAAGCCATGGCATTGGCTGGAAGGAGCAGCAGCTTGGTGACAATTGGTGTAGCCAACTGGCTAATCACCAGTAGCAAAACACCTGCGAAGGAAAGCTGGACAACCGCTAAAAAGAGCCGTTTATTGCGCCGAATAAAAGCCCATCCCTGGTACATTTCTGTCCACATGTTGCTCACAACTTCAAGGTTATCCTGGGTGCTAGCGGGCTTCCTGGCTTTATTCGCAGTGTCTGAGAGTTGAGCCGCGGGCAGCATAGCAGTGAGCACGGCGCAGACGCCATAGAGAATGGCAATCAATATATACAGGCTCTCGATTGGATAGATGACAAGCGAACCAAAGGTGATGTTTGGTAGCAGGCTCAGGACGATGGGGGCAAGCAGAATAAAGCCCAGGGCCTGTGAGAGCATGAACGTGATATTAAACAACGAGAGCGCTGGCATTAATTCTTCTTCGCTCACCAGCATCGGAATAGATGAGCCTTCCGCTGGCGTGAAAAATTGACCGATGGACGAGACCAAAAAGGTGAGCAAATAGACAGGGATAAGTTGATGACGGTCGATGAGCAAGACGATAGCAAAGATAAAGGTTGCCAGCGCGCGCAACAAATTACTCCCCCAGAGCACAAGCCGTTTATCCATGCGATCAACATAGACACCAGCGGGAGCACCGAACAATACAGCGGGCAAACTGAAACAGATAATAGCGAGGCCGACCAGCGTGGTTGAACCTGTAACCTCTTCAATTAACACCAGCAGGGCAAAATTTGAGGCATAAAAGATAGTCATGGAGATTAATTGTGCCAACCAGATAAGCAAAAAGTTCTTCTTCTTTAGAAGAGTCGTGAATCCTTCATTACGAGCGGTTAGAGGCATCCTGCAATCTCCTTGTGTGTACCTAAAAATACCCCTTAATAGAGATACGTATCGAGTATCTCAAAGGGAGCGAAATTCATCTAAAAGGCTACTTTCAGATGAATTTCGCCACGGTACACGACACAATTACGATGAAGGTAGGTCGGCATCCGTCTTATCTAAACGTGGCAGTACTTGCTTTGTGCGACGTTCAACCTCTGAACGCGGTAGCAGAACGCGCCTTCCACATTTTTCACAGCTTAAACCGATGTCGGCTCCCAGGCGAACGACGACCCAATCATAGTTGCCACACGGGTGCGGCTTGCGCAGCCGCAATCTGTCTCCTAACTCAAGATGCATGGGTGCCATGGTTAACTCTGCCTTCTGTCCTTTGACGATACAGGCCATGTTGAGCGATATACTGCTCAACGGCTTCCGGTATTTGATATTTAATTGGTCGCCCCTCTGCCACCCGTTGACGTAAGTCGGTCGCAGAGATCTCTAATTGCGGCGCTGGCATGGTGAGCAAGCGTTGTTTAAGCGCGGGGAGTTGTTCCTCCAGGCGCATACGTTTGCCAGGTACCTCCTCGTACCCTGGACGATGGATAGCGACAAGGTGGGTCACTTGCTCCAGGATGCCCTCTGGTTCATGCCAGCTGCTTAACTCTTCCAGGCTGTCCCAACCAATCACGAAGTAGAAAGCTGTTTGTGCGCCCCAACGTTGGTGGAGTAGTCGCAGCGTATCTACAGTGTATGATGGTCCTGGGCGATCCAGGTCCACCCGCGAAAGTGAGAAATGTGGGTTGGTGACTATGGCAAGCTCCAGCATGGCAAGACGGTGGTGCGCATCCGTGATAATTTCCTCCTGCTTATGTGGTGGTTGGCCAGCAGGCACAAAAACCATTTCAGCCAGGTCGAGCGCAGTGCGTACCTCTTCCGCAACTACTAGATGACCATAGTGGATGGGATCAAATGTTCCCCCAAATAAGCCGATGCGCCGTGTATCTGGAACGGGCCTGTAGCTTTGCAACGTGTTTCCTCTTCTGTGGGCTGCAACTTATTACTGTTGTGTCCATATTATACATTGCCTGCTGACTCAAGGACAGTGAAATCGGCATTGGGAAGAACTGTATGCAGAGTATACATCACTTCCGAAACGGTAGCAAGCTGGCGGTTCGCAATCCAGAAGCGGACTGTGAGCGTCACCTGCTTCCCCGTGTAGCCACTGATGAAAACCATGGGTTCGGGCTTCACCATCACTGTATCGATCTCTTGCAGCGCCTTAAGCAGCAGTTTAGGCGTTTCTTCCCGCTTATATTCTTCCTGAGGCATGGTGGCTGTAATCGTAGCACGTCGCTCTCCATAGAACGTATTGTTCACGACCACGCCACCGAAGACCAAGGCATTGGGAATAGTGACCTGTTCGCCACTGACCAGGCGTAGTTTGGTGGCGCGAATCTGAATATCTTCAACTTTCCCGACATAGCTGGCGGTATTGATTTCATCGCCGATATGAAAAGGGCGCTCCATCAGGATATAAAATCCTGCTACCAGGTCCTTTAAAATATCTTGAATGGAAAAGGCACCGGCTACTGCTAACGAACCAATGACGGCCACAGGCACAGTGACGGAAATTTGCCAGAGCGTGAGTATCCAGAAAACAGTGATGAGCAGGGTAGTAATGTAACAGGCGCGGCCAATCAAAGTGCGCAGATTGATGTCAAGATGGCTTTGACTTCTAAGTGCTAGCTTTGATAGCGTGCGGGCAATACCTACACCTAGCACCAGGATGAGCAGTGTTTGAACTATACTCCCGACTAATGCCATCAGATAGGTTGGATGAAGAATCTGATCCTGTAAGTTTCTAATCAGGCTCTGCAAGAGCACGTTTGTGCTATCCAGGATGAAGAGTGTGGCTGCTCCCGCTATGATCAAGGGCACCAGAACGACAATCACGCCCAGGGTCTGGATCAGCCAGTTATCTAACACGGTCTGTTTGAGACGGCGTACGAGAAGCAGCCGCAGAAATAGGCCAACGATCAAGGCCACCAGGACAATGAGCACAATGAGAACGATACGCGATGTCAAGGTCATGCTGATACCTCCTGCTGAAGTTGGCAGCGTTCAGACCATGGGCATCCTGGCGCTTTACGTCCTGTTACTGCCGGGTACACATCGAACTCGGCCAGCAGCGTAACCAGGGTGCACAGGGGTAGACCAACAACATTGAGATAGCAGCCATTGATACGTGCTGTCGGTTGGAATGAGACGTGTTGAATGCCATAGGCTCCGGCCTTATCCATGGGATCTCCCGTTGCGATATATGCCACTACATCCTCTTCGCTGTAGGGACGCATCAGGACGGGTGTGGTACAGCTAGCACTGCGCACCTGGATCTGGCCATTGGTGATCTTGCTCACCGCCAGTCCTGTAATAACGTGATGCCAACGATCACGCAGGCTGAGCAGCAACTCACGTGCATGAGCTGTATCGCGCGGTTTACCTAACACTTCGCCGTTAAGCAATACGGTCGTGTCGGCAGTTACAGCAATATGGCCTGCGGCTTCGGGAAGCGTAAGTGCTCCCAATGCCTTCTGTTCAGCCAGCCAGGCTGCCAGGTCCTCGGTGGGGCCGGAGTAACGTTTCTGAGTGGCTTCTTCATCGACGGGTGAGACACATACCTGGTACGGTAAACCAAGTAATGAAAGTATCTGCCTGCGGCGTGGCGAGGCAGAGGCCAGTAATAAGGGTAGGGATGTCATCATATTTATACGCGCTCCAGGACGGCAACACACTCGATATGTGCCGTTTGGGGAAACATATCGAGGGGCTGCACCGATTGTAGGTGATATGTGGGGTGCTGGTGACAGAGTATATGTAGATCGCGTGCCAGGGTTGATGGATCGCAAGAGACGTAAACGACTCGTGCGACCGGATGCTGCACCAGGGCATCCAACACGACCTGCTGGCAACCTGCTCGTGGTGGGTCAATTACCAAACCATCAAGCCGCTCTGCCAGATCCGGTAGAAGTTCTTCCACCTTGCCTTTGAGAATCTCAACATTGTTGACTTCACGCAAGTTCCACCGGGCATCTTTAATGGCGCTTGCTGACTCTTCAATCGCGATGACCTTTTCAACATGGCGAGCTAACATCAAGGCGAACGTTCCCACGCCGCAATATGCATCGACGACAGTAAGTGGATGTGTGGCGGTTGTTTCCGCGGCGTTCAGATCACTGAATAACAGACCATTCAGGACCATCCGGGCCATCTTCTCCGCCTGGGCTGTGTTCGTCTGAAAAAACGAGCTTGGGCGAATGCGGAACGTTTCACCTGCCAGTACCTCTTCCATCGTCTCAGCACGCGCATCCAGTCCGGCCGCAGCCAATTGCTCTATAACCCGCGGTTGTGGTGCGGGTTGCAGTAGCATCTGACGTGTAGCGCTGCCGCAGCGTATCACTACCTGTGGGCGAGGGTTGTCCTGCTGGCTGAGCACGGCCAGGGCTGTATTAATGTACTCATGAGCAATTGGGCAGGAGGTCAAGGGCAAGACGCGGTGGCCGCCGCGCGCGGTTAAACCTGCCTGGCCGCTGCGGTTCACAGAGAAACGCATATGGTTGCGGTAGTGCCATGGATACTCGCAAGGCACAGTTGGCAGCAGGGGTGGGTTCGTAAAACCGCCAATCTCCTGTAACAACTGCTCTACAACGGAACGTTTCCACGTCAGTTGTGCCTCATACTGCATGTGTTGAAGCTGGCAGCCGCCACAGGTGCCAAAAACTGGGCACACAGCCTGGACCCTCAGCGGTGAAGGCTCGTGGATCTCCGTAATCCAGACGCGCGGCGGTCGCGGCTTCCAACGGCGACTGCGCTTGCCAGGTCGCCGCTGGACCGGTGCTTCAATGGCGATCGTCACCCGTTCGCCGGGTAGACCTGCGGGCACCGCGAGCGTGCGCGTATGGATTGTACCCTCCTCGTCCTGTTCGCTCATTTCGGCGAGGGCTTCTCCTGAGCGGGTCAGGTTACCAAGGGTAACGGTATGATATGTTATAAGCTGTTCTTGTTCTTGTTGGATCATTTCTTCTTTTTTGGCGACTTTTTATGCGAGCGTTGCTGTGGTGCTTTTTTCTGAGAAAGTTTCTCCAATTTTCTCAGCTCGAGCATCTGGCGATACAACAGCACTAAATCCATGTCAGGATCAATGCTTTCTGCCTCTTCCAGGAGTTCCTCTGCCTGCTCCGGGTCACTTTCCATATATGTTGAGGAGAGCAGGACGAGCAAATGTGCCGATTGAGGGTTGGCTTCTAAACCCTTCTCTAGCAGACTGCGTGCTTGTTCGATCTGGTCATTCTGCACGTAGATATCAGCGAGTTCAGCGTAGGATTCCATGTCATCAGGTTGCTGTTCAATCGCATGTTTAAAGGCTGTTATAGCCTCTTCATCCTGCTCCAGAAGGCGATGTACACGTCCAAGATTGAACCAACTGCTGGTGAAAGATGGGTCGATGTCAATGGTACGCTGGAAATGGCTCAGAGCTTTGCTATACTCTTCTCGCTCCACATTCACGGTGCCGAGAGCACTTTCAATGCTAGCCTCCTCCGTGGGGGTGGGCGATAGTGTTTGTGCGTGGTGCAGCAGGTCTTCAGCCTCGTCGAGTTTATCCTCATCTCCGCTATCAATTAACACTTGCGCCAACAAGAGGTAGCTCAAGATGTTCTGATCAATCTCAATTGACTTGCGTAAGGTGGCTTCCGCGAGATCCGCGAAGTGATCACCACGATCGATTTCCTCCTCATCCTCCTCATAAAAATCCTCGTCCTCAGTATAAAAATCATCGCTGAGCTGCATCTGTAGTGCAGCAATCTGCCTGAGGATGTCTCCTTGCTGTTCGGGAAATTTCTCCGCTGTCTGTTCGAGGTATACGAGGCCCCGTTCTATTTCGCCCAGCATAATGGCTCGTCCCGCGGCATCCATATAGATTAACCGATCGAGAGGTACCTGTTTGAGTAGCGCGTCATCATAGTAGATGGCTTGCATCGAACGCCACACGATTTCTTCCAGGTATTGCTCTGCGTCAGGATCAGTTGGCTGATGCTGCTGCGTAATTTCTTCCAGGCGCTTATTATGGCCTTCGATGCGCTTCTGTAACTCTGCGACGCTGAGTTGTAGATTATTCAACCCTTCATCAGTCATACTTTGAATGCGCCAGCCGTTCTCCTCGTGCACAAGGGTGTAACTTGTCCAGAACCAGTGCCGTCCCGTTTCCTGGTACACTGCCGTTGCCTGGGGCAGCTCAGGCAGGCTCATACTTTGCTCGTTCTCAGCCAGTTCAAGCGACCAGCCAGCATCTACTTGTTTACTTGTGCTTGCGTTACTGTTACCCCGCTTAAAAGGACTGGGTATCCATAACCCTGATTTCTGGGCTTCACGTTCATGCACAAAGTTTGGCAGTAGTCTTTTTGGACTCGCGGCCTCTGCCCACTCTTCGCGCCGTTTGATCCACTCCTCCTCGCTTAGCCCTTCGCGCAATTCACTGTTCTCGGCCAGGTAGTTATAGGCCAGCTCGAAATCCTCGTCGGCCCAGGCGTCGATAAAATCAGTAGCAACCTGATATGGCTCCAGATTGGGATCAAGGCTTGTAAGCTCTGGCTCGATTTCATCGAGTTCGTCATCATCGAGTTCGTCATCATCAAGCTCGTCATCATCGAGTTCTGGAATGTCGGGATTTTGCAAGACCAATGTGTCCACAATGGAGCGCTGACGAACGAAATCTCGATGAGGTTTCGTTCCATATTTTTTATTTACCGCCAGGGCTTCCTCGATTAAACTGCGCCCTTTTGCCAGCGAGCAATCAAGCAATTCAACCTTCTCCTGCATCGCAGCAGTCAATCCCTCGACACGGCGTTTACTTTCGACCCTGGTAAAGAAATCTTTGACGCCATCGTGCCAGAGTTCGAGCAGAAAGCCCAGCACGCGCACATCTTTATTTCCCGCTCCCTGTTCCCAGAGTAACATCAATTGGACCTCGCCGGCATCCCGGCTATCAGTAACGTAACCCTTCCAGAAACGCATCGGCGTGTTAGCGATATCTATGTCTGTTTCCAGAAACTGGTCTAGCGCTGATACACGTGGAACAGGTGTGCTCCATTTGGGGTAAATTTTTAGCTCTTGAAGGCGAATGAGTGAGCGACGTGCCTCTTTACGCACGCTTTTGCTGGGGCTGAGCTCGTAGAGAGCCGTAGCCACATCAGCCGCATCAGTGTCGCGTTCTTTCGATAAAGCTTTCAGTAAAGCCAATTGCTCAGCTTCTGCTAATGCATTAATCGTGGTCAATGCCGCTTCAGCTTGCTGCTGATCCTGGCTTTCGTGCAGCGTCCCGGCGATCTGGTGATAATGCCCCAGGATCTCCTGAATCTGCCTTTCGTCAACTGGTGAGTTGGCTGCCTGCTGTTTCTTTTTTTCTGACACGTTACACCTTCTTCCCTAACAGCAATACTATTTCTTCTTGCGTCTATTTAACTCTTCACGTACGGCCTGTACAATTTCAAGTCTTGGATTGACCTGTTCGGCCTCTTCCAATACCGCCTGCGCCCGGCGTAGATCGCCAGCTTCAAGGTACACTGATGAGAGCAGAGCGAGCAGAGGCGCCGATTTGGGATTGCTGCGCAGACCGCGTTCCAGTATCTCACGGGCATCCGCGAGCTTGCCCTGGTCCATATACATAGTGGTAAGCTCTGCATAGGCCGTGAGAATTCTTGGCTGCACTTCGATAGCCCGTTCATAGGCTGCTTGAGCTTCTTCCAGGTGGTTTAAACTACGCTGGATGAGGCCTATTTTAAACCAGACGCCCTCAAAATTTGGATCAATCTCCGCGACTCGTTGGAAACGCTGCAAGGCCAGCTCAGGCTGGTTACGTTCAGCGGCGATCGCGCCCAGGTCTGCTTCGATCGAGGCTGCTTCGGTCGTGTTTGTAACCATGCCTTTGGCAATGTTGAGGTGCTCTTCCGCCTCGTCGAGTCTTCCGCCCTGGCGCATCAATACCTCGGCTAATACTGCACGCACGGCGATAGTATCTTCGGCTGCCAGTGCTTCATGCAGGCTGGTCTCTGCCAGGCGAGCAAAGTGCTGTGCCCGTTCATTCAAGCCGCGCTCACGGTAATATTCAGCGAGCGACTCTTGCGTTATACCCAATTGGCGTAAAACGTCACCCCGCTGTTCGGCGAAGTTATGAGCCACACGCTGCAGGTAGGCGATAGCCCGCTCCAGCAAACCCAGGCCTATGGCGCGGTTGTACGCATCCCCATTAACATTTCTATCCAATGGCAACTGTACTATCAAGGCATCATCGTAGTGCAAGGTGTGGATGATACGCCAGACAACCTCCTGGGCTTCCTCCTGACTGGCATTCTGCTGCAGTTGTAAGAGTTCGGTAAGACGTTGATCATACTCTTTGAGGCGTTTTTGTAGTTCCGCAATGGGCAAGCCCTGGGCTTTCGCACCCTCGTCGCTCATCTGTTGAATGCGCCATAC
>WNFM01067403.1_pt1 | contig 11969 bp, 16 predicted proteins | sample 5400271 | NCBI WGS metagenome assembly WNFM01 (sample SAMN13153352, study PRJNA577476) | soil metagenome | isolation source: 60 cm saprolite on Douglas fir-dominated hillslope | place: USA:California | collected 2013-09-17 | reverse complement strand
CTGGAATACCAAGCGCCGTGCCTAACTCGACTACGCAATCGCTGTAGCTTACCATGCCGACTTTCCCCTCCCGCCGCAGCGCGCCGTCAGCATCCAACTCGTTCAGCACGTACTGCGCTTCGTGAATCGCTGTCTGCAAGTCCGACTTCCTGTGCCCGCGCTTCCTCTTGTAGCCATCCCATCCAATCAGGCTGTTCTTGGAATACCGTTTGCCTGTTCGGACCGCGATGTGGCGCATGTTCGGTGGGGGCATTACTTCTTCACGCACCAGGTCCACCGGCATGCCGAGCAATCGCTCTAGCAGCTCAGCATCCACCGTGGCGTCCAATACCGTCAGTGGCGGCAGTGTCTTGCCTTCACCTGGCGTGAACCGTCGCGGCTCTATCATCCGAAAGGCCCACTCGCGCGGACCACTGACCCGCATTCGCCCGTTCCACTCTGGCTTCCCGCTCTGCCAGTTCGGCATCTCCGCCACCAGCGCCGCTAGCAGGTGGGGAAGCACAACCGGCGGCAAATCGCGCACGAGCTGTAAGGCATCATCCCTATCCAGGTCAAAGCGCACGCCTGGCCGAGGGTTCATCAGGTAGCCATCAGCCGACAGCTTCTCTACAAACAACGCCAGTCTGCCGTGGCATGCCGCATTCAGCGCATCAAACAGCGTCCTATCCCGCAGCACGGTGTTGGTTCGTTCCGCATCCGTCAAGACATCCCGCGCCGCTACCAGTAGGCGATGTGCGTAGTAGTCCAGGTCGCCACCCGTCAACAGCCCAGGAAAAACGAGGAGCTTCCGAAGCAACTCGTGCCCAATGACGCGCGGTTTCAACCAGTTCTGCACGTTCAACTCGTCCACAATTACTCCCCCATGCTTGTTGGGATACGCCGTCTGTACATGCTCGACTTGATAGACGGCGCTGCCCTTTTCTCGATGCTGTTTGCCGTATTCGCACGCATGTCTCTTGTGTAGTTCCCAGGTATTCACGCCTAAGTCAGCAAGCAGTCTATGAATCTCGTAGTCCGAACAGTTCTGGCGCGTACACGGTTGGATGTGTCGATACATCTTCAGCGATGGAACGTTCTCTACCATCTTGTGCCTCTCCGCTATCCACGCGATGTCTTTTTCCAATCCCACCTCCGACACGTTGTAGGACTTGCCGCTCCCAGGAGGCGTACCGATTGCCAGCGCACCCGCTCTGTCACCCTCTGCGCAACGGCACGGAGACGTTTCTGCCGCTCCCAGGGCTTCTCATGCTGGTCCTGCCACGTGTAGTGATGGAGCGTGCGCCGGTCCTGCCGCTTGCGTTGGCCGCTGTAGGTTGCTTTAGCGCCGCGCAGTGCCTGGGTGATGGTCCGCTTCAGGTAGTCGGCCCGGTCCCACTTCTCGTTTGCCAGTTCGGACCGCCAGCACAGCCGTTCTATCTGCTCGGCATCCTGCGTGAAAAAGGCCAGCAGTCCAACCAGCCGCATGTCAGCTTCGGAGCGCGACTGGAACCCTGTCGTGTCACCAGCCATCAAGCGTGCGAAGTCCTGGCCTGCCTGACTCTGCCGTGCCAACACCAGCACATCATCATCCGTCTGGTTCGATGGCTCACCTGGCGGCGCTGCTGCTTCTGGCGCGTCCTCGGTGAACGTCTCGGCGTACCAGGCATCAAGCTCTGCCTGCCGCTGCTCTACGGTGGTTGGCGTGCCAGGGAGATGGTTGCCAGTGATGGTGACGAAGTGGCGCGCGTCGTACACCTCGCCTCCTACAAAGTCGCAGCGCAGCCCTGGTTTCTTCCCCCGCAGCACCAGGCGCAGTCCCGAACCGGATGGAGAGACTTCGGTGTAGGTGTGGAAGCGCTCGATGAAGGCCCTGGCCCACTCGGCAAGCTCGCCTGTGTCCGGATTGCGGCAGTTATCCAGGTCCGCCAGCGTAAAGCCATCGTCAACCGTTGGGACATAGCCGATGCCGCTATACCCGCCCGCAACCATCGCCAGGCATGCCCTCTCGAAGGCACACCAGTTCGCGTCGTTGCCAGCGTCTGCGGGTGCGTTGGTAGAGACACTGTGCGGAATCTTGGCCCATTTCCCGCTGGCTCGTCTCGCGCCCCACCGCCACACCATCCAGTGCGGAGATTGCTTCAGTTCGTCGGGAATGTTCTCTAGGCATAGGCTGTAGTGCGGTGGTTCAAGCCGCTCCGACACTTCCATATTCAACAACCTCTCCCGTTACGCGGGTAGCTTTCGTCAGTCGGATAATCAAGGTGTACATCTTGGAAAACTCGCGAACACGTACCACTGCCGCATTGCTGCGCCAGGCATCAAGCGCCTTGCTCGCCTGTTGGCTCTCGTTGGCGAACGCATACCGACACCAACTCCCAGGGAGGATGCGCACGAGCTTCACGCCGCAGTACATCAGGTAGGCCGCGCATGGCTGGTCGAATATCTCCAACGTCTCATCCGTCATCTCATCGTTCCTTTGCTTTCGTCGGGCACAAACTTAGCCACCGGACACCAGCCCGCTGGCTGCCGCATCACTGTTTGATTGTTGGTTAGTTCAGTCCGTCATCTCAGCCTTCATCGCGTCGAGTCTTTCCCCTACGCCCGGAATGACCCTCAAGTCGTCAAGCCGAGTCATTATCGTGCCCCCGACCGTGATGTACTCAAACCTTTTAAAACGCGCCCAAAGTTGGAGCGTGCGGTACGATTTGCCCACCACCGGCGCGGCCCCACGGAGCGTCCAGTATCCTGCCAGCGTTTCGACTATCTCTGCCTGCATGTCCTATCCTCTTTCAACTTTCGTTGGGGGCCAGCCAGCCGTTCCAGCCAGCCCCCGCCAATACTCATCACCTCGCGTACTCGCCTGCTTCAGCTTGTTCTCGTGCCACCACTCGCTTCCACCGTGCCGCCGTGCTGTCACTACAACCTACCAAGCGTGCCAATTGCCGTTTCGAGATATCGCCGTGTTTCGCTAGCACCTTGCGGCACCGCGCCTCGATACTCAGGACATGTGCCGCCTGCTTTCGCTGTCCTGCGTCCGGCGCAAGTCGCAACACGGCGGGTCGTTCCTGACTTGCTTCACTGCTGGTTGGTCTAGCTGCTGCGGGCGTGCCTGGACCCGTAGGCGGCTTCGGTTTGCCCTTGCCCGCCGCAGCCTGGGCTACCGTCCGAGTTAGCGCAACAGCCCCAACAGCTTTGACTTCCCGCACCTTCTGCCGCAGTGGTTCCAAGGTTAGTTCACGCTCAAGCTCGCTCCGCTCATCTTGCAGCGAGCGCACTTCGGGCCTGTACCTGTTGAACCCGGCCAGCGCTACTAGGCCCACGCTCAACAATGACCGTTGCCACAACCACACAGTTGCCGAGATACCGAGCTGCGCTAGCGCCTGAGCCTCGTTCAACCCCTGTGAGTTCTCGTAAGCAAAAGCCTCGATGGATACGAACGTGATATACGCCAAGGCCAGTCCGAGTACCAGCCAGCCAAGCACGCCCCACCACCGCTTGTGAATGACAGCCTGCCTCAGCTTATCGAAAGTGCCCACTAGCTGAGACTCGCATCCAACGGCTGTCAGCACTCCCCAACACAAAAGTATCCAGCCATGGCCGCTCAGGATAGCACCGTGTGTCAGTAGGTCCGTCACGGCAATCCCTGCTGCCAGCGTCAGTCCTGGTCCCGACAAGAGGAAGACAAGCTCCTCTGCCCAGCGCAGTAATGCCGCTATGCCCGCCAGCATCGGCAATTCCTTATGCGTCATACCTGCACCCCTCTACGCCTTGCCGGGAATGCGAAGCTGACGACGACCGCAGGAATCATGCAGAGCAGCGCTACGAGGCTGGTCCAACTCGGATGGACCACGAAGACGCCTACACCAAATGTCAGTATCGCGACGTAGACGATGATTAGTAAATCTAGCTCGGTCCGTTTCATCTGCCGTAGCTCCTTTTGATTGGGAGCTGGCGTTTGACATCGAATACAGGACGCAGGTATTCTTGTCGTCATGCACGCGCTGTCTCAACTCCAGCGTGTTGCTAGATGCCCTCGGTGCTCGAACGCCGGGGGTATCGCTTCATCTTTCAGACTCGTAAAGTTTCGAGTTTAGCCAACAAAAAACCAGCAGGCTCGTTCTTTCTTTGCCTCTGGTCTGTGATGCATTTCTATGTGGAACTACGCTCTCTTGTTCGTGACACCGCCTTTCTTGCTGGTCAAAGCTCTACTGTCTACTTCTAATTAAAGCACATTCGAGCACCTAACGTGGCACGCGCTCTTAATGTACCCACACTCTCATTAAAGCACATTCGAGCCGAAACCGCACACAGCAACGGACCGTAAACATGCTCTAGTCAGACTCGCAGCAAAAAGACTGTACTTTCGGACAGGTAGTTACGTCAACTAGCCTCTGAGCATACCTGGTACGGGTACGGTAACTAAGCCGATTGCTGCACGATGGCGCATTCCAGCTACCGAGGGGACTGGTGGGCACGACGCACCCTTGGAGAGCTGCCGTAACCTGCTTCGCCCTTACACTATTCAGACGAATGGGAAACACCGCAGGTCACATCCTCGCAGTACGTGGAAGCCTTCCAACCGTCTCCATCCGTCCCAATCCATCCTCGTCTCTGGCTGCAAGCGCGGCGCTGTGCTGTGGGCCTCTCAGCTTCGATTCTGGGCGCGTGGAAAGCTGGGCGGTGTGACTTTGTACCGCTACGACTCCCAAGGCCATCTGGCGGTCATTCTAGGCGGCTCTCCTGGGCATTCCTCACCGTGGCCGTGCTCCGAGCGCATCCATCCGCCTCGCAGCTCATACCTCAACCGGTTGCACGTCTGGGGGCGTCGCCAGGAGCCAGCCGACCTGCGGCCTCGTGGACACAGATGACCACGGTCTCCAAGTCAAACGGCTTGGGCAGGACGACCGCATTGAGCTGTATCAGGTGCGCCTCTAAGGCTGGCGGAATCAGTGCGGGATTGGTCGACAGCAGCAGGTACCGATGCCGTGACGCTATGCGCTTGCCTGCCACCACCCGTGCGAAGAACGCTGCACTCAGGTGGTGGTCGGCATCCTGGTTGCCATACACCACGACCACCCCATCTGGATTCGCGGCGAGGAAGTCGAGGGCCGCCGCATCCGTTGCGTGCTCGATGACCTCATAGCCCACATTCGTAAGCAGGTCATGCAGCACGATGCGCACGCCCTCGTCGTATTCCACGACCAGCACCGGTGCTATTCCCTGCCTCATCATGCTCCCCTCCCCGCGTCGCGTCCTCTAGGCGCGCGGATGACCAGGCTGCCGATATGCGAGAGGAAGGACTGTTGTCCAGCGCTGCCATCAGAGGTCACTTGCCATGGGCGTGTTCTGGGCCTCATCACGTTCTCCTCTGCCCATCCGCCCACGCGCTCTAGACTTTCCCAACGTCACCGTCTACGCGCTGCTGCAAGACGATGGCCACCTCACCGATGACCGTCCGCGCTTGCCTTCCCAATGCCCAAACACCTGCTACGCCCGTTCTACAACACTCGCCTCGCGTACCCGGATACTTGAGATAACATGCATTAGTTAAAGTTCGGAGCAACCAACTGAGGAAGCAAGATGATAGGGGGATTCGCTGTCCTTGCGGTGGTCGCTCGTGTAAACTAACGGCGACGTGCGGGCAACGAGGGCGAGCATGGACGTGTATCTGCACAACTTGCAAGAGGCTTGGCAGTGGATGCTGGAGCCGCCCTGGCGACCCTCTGGCCCAGCCCCCTGGCGGAGAATCCACTGGCTCTTCTGGCTCGTGGGCACTTCCTGGTCACTCGCCGGACTGGTTCTGGGAGCAGTGGCTTCACCGTCGCTCGTACGGTTCGCCGGACTCTCGGTTATCCCCGACCAAGACGCGCTTGCCATTGGTGTGGCGGTGCTCGCGGGCTTTCTTCTCCAATCGCTCGTTTGGTTTGTGTTGGTGTCAGCGTTGCTGGTCGTCGTGCTCATCTCCGATAGATGCTCATTGCCCTACGCTGTTGCGCTGGCTGCTGGGCTGCTCGTGTGCTGTACGCTCGCCGTGCTGCCTTTCGTTGGTGTCGGCTACGCCCTCTACCGCTATGTCACCTGGGTAGGCTCTGGCCAGGGACTCGCCACCATTGCGCTTGTCGGGGCCTTGCTCGTTAAGACGCTGCTCATCCCCCTCGTCAAGGGCATCGTGACGGGTGCGCTATTCAAGTGGTTCATGACATGGCTGCGCGGTGGCAAACCTAAGAGCGCTTGACGAGCCATCCAACCAGCAGTAGTAGCGCCTGCTAGGATGCTAGGTTGTCTGCTACACAAGACTGGGCTATGTCTCGTGTTGGTGCTGCTTCGGCGCAACGACCTCGTCTTCGCGGCGGCAGGTACTTCCCGGTTATTTTTCGCCCGACTCCAGACTTTTTCCAACGACAATTGCAGCCATGTTTCAGCCTGATTCCGCAGGGTTCCTACATGGTTTCCGTTGGATAATCTCTGCGAAGTCCTGATGGTGCCTTGGTTGGAAAGATGCGAGGAATGATGCCGGGTGGAACATACGATGAGTTGGAAAACTAGACGATAAGTACCCTGTCCATTCTTACGTAGACGCGCATCTATCTATGACCCACATCCTGGTCGCTCTGTTCCTTATCTTGTCAGCAGGCTTCCTTGGTGTCTGTCGAGCGCGTATACTTCAGGCCAAGGGTTGCCCAACGGAAGGAGCATGCCATGAGTGACGAACCCCAACGCCCAACGAGCACTGATGACCGTAATGCCTGGGGTGCGTACTGGACGGCGCAGGGAATGCCGTGGCTACCAGGGACGAACGCCAGCAAAGCTGCGAAGGGCACGGCTCTGTTCTTTGGAGCAATCGCCCTCGTCTTATTCCTGCCCATCACGCTGCTGGAAGTCGGCTGGAGTACAGCACGAGGCGGCCATCTGCCGTGGCCCGCGCTGCAAGGGGTCATTACCACCCCGCTTGGCGCGCTCGTGTTGACGGCACTCTGCATCCTGGTGATTGGCTGGCCATATGTCCTGGCCTCGGTGTGGGTACTCCGGCGGGATGTCGCCCGGGCCATCGATATCACCGGTGTGCCGCTCATGGCGTGGCCCAGTCCCTGGCCGACACGTCCCCAGCCTCCATCGCTCCTACGCTGGTTGGGGTATGGACGCCGCGAACAAGCGCTGAATCTGATAATGCTCGTGCTCGGCACGCTGCTCGCCATTGAGCTCGTGGGCATCTTCAGTGCGTCGACTCTCTATGGGTTCTATGAGCGTGGTCGTCTGCCGTGCAGAACGACTGGGACGGGGTGCTCGCCCGACTCTCGTGCGTGGCCCGGTCGCGCTGGCTGCGCCGTGTCGAGGCGACCAGTCGCGTCTGGCTCCGGTATCGTTCGTGGTTCTCGATGACGCCACTGTATTACGAACGTCAACCGAGTGTGACGCCAGATGCCGCCACCGCGGCGCTCGCGCGTTTCTCTTCCGCGCAGGACATACCGTTGGCTCGACTGGTCGTCCTCGCAGGGCTCGTGATGACTCCCTTCGTGTTGCTGGCGAGTGCCTCCTTCGTCCTGAGTGCTTGGCTGCAACTCCAGTGGATGCCTGGGTAGCTCCCCGACGACAACTGCGACGCCACTGAAGCCATCGACGCCATCGACGCCATCATTGGTCTGCTGCTCGAAATCAGCTTCGTCGCCACCTTCACGCAGCGCTCCTTCGCTCGGTAGCTATGGTTGCGTCGCCCGCTCGGATGCCTGTCTCTCACATCACGCTTGACCGCCATGAGATACTCCCGTCAGCAGCAGCAAGGGAGGCGCGTAAGAAGGCGCAGAGCGGCATTGCCTGCTTGCCCATGAAGGAAGGCATCCATGAGGCGTCGGCGGCGGCGGGACGGCACACTAGCGAGCATGTCCTGCTTTACGGTCGTGCTCGTCCTCCTTTGCGTCGGTGTCGTGCTCTCATGCCTGGGTAGTGCCTTCCACAACATCACCTCACGAAACGCTGGGGCAGCATCCGCTTCGCCTACCGCAACTCCCCATTGGGCCACCATCTGGTCGTATGCGGGCCACGGTGACGCACGTACTGGGACGTTTACCATCCCGTCACACTGGCGCCTGCTCTGGTCGTGCGACCCGGCCTCTACTCATGGCCAACCCTACGACCTGTGGGTGGACTTGCTTCGGCATGCGCCGGACACGGACCTCGACGGGATGCCGTATGGGTTGACCGTGGTCAAGACGATGTGTCAGGCTGGCACTACTTCTGGTGCCACTGACGACTTTGACGGCGAGGATGCGACCATCTACGCGGAGGTTCACACCTGGACCGACACTGGAGCGTTCAAGCTCGAAGCCCAAGCGCTGTCGCCCTAAGTAGGGGAAGCGAGCCAAGTGAGCGTCCATGCGGTCGGGAGTGGGCTATGCGTGGAAAGGCGCGCGGGATGAGAAGGCTCTGTGTCCGGGCCGGACGACATTAACCGTTCTTTGCGAGAAGCGACAGGAAGCGTTGGACCACACCGGGAGCGTCGTTCAAGCAGTCGTGCCAGTCAAAACGCTGCGTAACGCGGATGCCATGCTGTTGAAAGAGCCGGTCCCGTGCATGGTCATCGGCGGCGCGGGGGTGAAATGGCCCATCTACTTCGAGCACGCCCCACTTGCCGTCGTGGCACACGAGAAAGTCGGCTTCGCGGGTTGCGCGGCCTTCCTTTGCGCCGAGTCGAGCCAGGCAGTTTGGTAGGAACAGCACCCCAGTAGTATCCAAGGCGATTGAAACGCGGCGCTCGCTCTCTGAACGAAAACCCAGGTTGCCCCACCGCACAATTTCTCGCTTCGGTATCTCGACCGCCTGGTTGTGGACACCTCGACCAGCCGCAATCTGCCGAAGTTCCTCGCGCCAAGACGGTTCAACGTCTATGAGTTGCGCCCGTATATCCCACCCATCAAACGTCACCTGCGACGGCATAACAGCTCTGAGCGCACTGTTAACCTCGTACCATACAGAATGCTCTGAGTTGCTCAGGATTGCGTATGCTTGCCGTGGTCCCATAAGATGGACTGCATAGGAGTACCATAGCCCCCCGTTGGGATGCGTGTGATACACAGTTTCTATTTCCACTGCGCAAAAAAGGAGTAGAGTAGCCGCCTCATGCTCCTCGCCCTGAATAAGGAAGTTGACTGTGCTGGCAAGTAGTTGTTCAGCATCAGGCGCGTCCATCGGGCTGCCTCTCTCGTTACTGCTTGTTTATGCCTAAGTCTACACGCCCCCTCGCAGCTTCTCAACGGTCCTAGCCCCATGAGAGTTCGAGCGATACCCCCTGATAGCTAGCCCGAATGTCCGCTGTGCGACTGTCGAGTCTCATGCATGCGACTCTATGCACAGACCGTAGGCAAGGCGAGTTGGGCAGACAGACAGGGGATGCGTGATGACGCCGCAGGAAGTCACGAGAGACGACGTTGTTACCACCGCCTTGGCATGGGCAGAAAAGTTCAAGGTTCAGGCTACGCCGCGTGACTGTCAGGTGCGCCAGCATCCCACACATCTCATCATCAATGAGAGCCAGGGCAAGACCGTTCTGCCAGGCATCGTGTGGAAGTGGGATGTCGTCATTTCAGCGAAGTCGCCGCCGAACCCGCGCCCTGGACGCTACCTTGTTCCCGTAGAGTTCTTGTCCGACGCCATTTGCGCGATGGACTTCCGCCCGCTCGCATAACGCTATGTGCAGCAGGCGCGTGGGCAAGGCCAGCCGGGGCTGGCGGTTGTGCTCATCGCCTGCTCTACCTCGCCCACGTCCTTTGACAGGCAGGCTCCCGGCGGAATACACTGCACGGAAGCTATGCCTGCATCATCTCATCTGGTCGGCGAGGCACGTCCAGTGGATACGGGACGGGAAGCGAGAGTCCTGTATGAGTGATAACACAGCCACAGGTGAGAAGGGCGAGCGCAAAGTCCTTGGCTGGTTTGGGAATCAGTTGGCAGGAGTCATTGTCGGCTACATCCTGGGCGGTATCTTAAGCAGTGTGCTCAGCATCTTCGTGACGCTCCTGTTGTTGTTGAAAGCAGGTTTACTTCGATTGAGTCAGTGGCCAGGGACGGCCTTCATTGTCCTGGCCATCCTTATCTCCATCATCGCCGTACTCGTGTTTGGGCTAGCGGTTGTCTACGTCTTTTGGTGGTTGATGTATCTGCTTCTTGTGGGGGTCAGTAGGCTGTTTAAGATGGAGCCGCCGAAACGTTCCCGCCTTCTCATGCCACTAGACGCGGTCGCAGGGCTGATATTGCGCGGCGTTGACAGAGTCATGGAATGGCGAATGGAAGGCGACTCTAGGCGTACTGAGCAGTCTCCTCGAAACCAAGGCAACCGCAACCAGTCGTAGCGTTCGGCTTCCTTGCCGCCCTAACAACGAAGCTACCGCCGTACGCGCAGTCCATCCAAGACGCTGTGACTGCCTAGACGTGCATCCCCCGCCACGTTCTCTGCGGTTGGTGGTTGGGATTCCTTGCCCTATGCCATCACTCATAATCAGCAAGCGTGTCACTTAACTGTCTACTTGCAAACACAGACACTTGCAGGTATGATTGTAGTCGGTGTCTAACCGGAAGGACTCACAGAAAAATCCTTTCGGTTAGGGGATGCGCAAAGGTCAAGAATCCGGGAAACAAGGCGCTGCTGCCACGCCTGCCGACCAGCAAGACCCCCGATCTGATCGTGCAGGGCGGCAAAGACGCCCTCCTGCGTGTGCTGGACCGCCGCAACCTGAGCGGAAAAGGCGGCCCGCGCCATGTCGGTGGCGGGTTGCAGACGCTGCCGACCCCCGGCGGCTGCGCATTGCTGACACAGCCGACCGTATGGACGGATCCCGCCAGCCAGGCGGTCTGGGTCTTCGTGGACGACGACTGCGCAATGGGGGCCTATCAGGTCGTGACCGACGCTGCGGGGGGCACGACGCTCAAGCGCGCCTGGACGGTGAAGGTGAAGGCGACGACGCCTATTATCGCGGGCAACGTGCTCTTCGCCGCGACCAGTGGAGCGGTGCTGGCGCTCGACCTGCGCACCGGCACGCAGCTCTGGTCGAGCGCGGGGCAGCACGCGGGCGGCAGCATCGGCGGCATCCACTGGGAGAGCCCGATTGTCGCGAACGGCATCCTCTATTGCGCTGATGAGAACAGTCACCTGACGGCGTACGGCATCTGAGCGTACTACCGCGCTTTTGACGCAGCAGGGCGTGACGTGGTACAACTTCAGCAATACCCGCGGCCAATCGCACGGTGGCGTGGCCCAGGCGTGACGCTCTCCGTCACGCGCTGGGCGCTTTTTCTATCGGCCAGGTGGCCGAGCTGAGGGGGGTGTCCGGCGTGATGGCGACCGATGCGGCCTGGCAGTTCAAGTTCGGCAAGGAAGGCCTCACTTTCGACGATGTCTTGCTGATTCCGGCCGAATCGTCGGTGCTACCGGGCGATGCCTCCACCACGACGCGGCTCACCGCCGACATCACGCTCAACATCCCGATCCTCTCCGCGGCGATGGATACCGTCACCGAGGCGCGGCTGGCGATCGCGCTGGCGCGCGAGGGCGGCCTGGGCGTAATCCACCGCAACCTCTCGGTCGAAGATCAGGCCGCCGAGGTGGATAAGGTCAAGCGCTCGGAATCGGGCATGATTACTGATCCCATCACGCTTGGGCCGGACGACTCATTGCGTGATGCGCTGGCGGTGATGTCCAAGTACCACATCTCGGGCATTCCCATCACTGAAGCGGGCAAGCTCGTCGGCATCCTGACGAATCGCGATATTCGCTTCGCACAGGACCTGGATCGGCCTATCGCCGAGCTGATGACGCGCGAGCACCTGATCACGACGCCGGTGGGTACCACGCTAGGGCAGGCCAATGACATCCTGCACCGCTACAAGGTCGAGAAGCTGCCGGTGGTAGACGAGCATGGTATGCTCAAGGGCCTCATCACCGTCAAAGACATTCAGAAGCGGATCCAGTATCCGCTGGCCGCCAAAGACAGCCAGGGCCG
>WNFM01164530.1_pt1 | contig 11970 bp, 8 predicted proteins | sample 5400271 | NCBI WGS metagenome assembly WNFM01 (sample SAMN13153352, study PRJNA577476) | soil metagenome | isolation source: 60 cm saprolite on Douglas fir-dominated hillslope | place: USA:California | collected 2013-09-17 | reverse complement strand
ATGATCGTCGACAGCGGCAAGCGCCCCGGCGGAATCCACGCCGGCCTGAGCTCGGACGGCATGCAGATCGCGCCGATGAACCCATGGCTGCACATGTACTACGCCACCACCGGCATCAACACCAAGAAGGTGCTCATCAACCCGAATCAGCAGATCAGCCGCCAGGAGGCGCTGAGCCTCTACACGCGCCAGAACGGCTGGTTCCTGCGCGAGGAGGATCAGCTCGGCACGATCGAGTCCGGCAAGCTCGCCGACCTTGTGGTCCTCAACAGCGACTACTTCGCGGTGCCGGACGAGGACCTGAAGAAGATCCGCTCGGTGCTGACCGTGGTCGGCGGCAACGTCGTCTACGACGGCGGCGTGCTGGACCTGCGCGGGTAATGGACGCGTTCTCCCTGCTCGAAGAGTACCGCGCGCGGCTGAGCGCGCTGCGGCGGCGGCGCTCGCTGCAAGGCGGGGAGAATCCGTACCTCGAGCTGATGACGCTGCTCGTCGGCGCGCCGCCCGGACTTTCCGCGGCGCTCGACCTCGCCGAGCGGCGCCGGGAGCTCGCGTCGGTCTTCTCCTGGGCGATCCCGAACACGCGGGCGCTCGAGGTTCTCGCCGCGCACGCGCCGCTCGTCGAGTGCGGCGCGGGCATGGGGTACTGGTCGGCGCTGCTGCGCGCTCGCGGCGTCGACGTCCTCGCCTACGACGCCGCGCCGCCGGGCCGCTCGTCGAAGAACGAGTATCACCGGGCAGCGCGCGACCCTTGGACGTGGATCCACAAGCAATCTTCGGTCACAGCCGCGCGCCGGCATCGCGAGCGCACGCTCGTGCTCTGCTGGCCGCCCTACGACGACGATGCGGCGAGCTACGCCGTGCTGAAGGCTTACCGCGGCGACACGCTCGTCTACATCGGCGAGCCCGACGAGGGCGCGACCGGCTCGGTGCGCTTTCAGCGCGAGCTGAGGCTCAACTGGACGCTGGGCGAGGCCGTCGATCTCCCGCGCTGGCCGCGCCTGCGCGACACGCTGATGGTCTACCGGCGCAATGCGGAGCGCCGCCCCCTTCTCGAACGGGATCACTGCTTCGAGTGCAAGCGCTTCATTCCCACCGGCGCCATCGGCCGCTGCGACTGGTGCTTCGAGCGCCGGCCCGCGGCGCTCGCGCTGCAGGTCGGAAAGCACCGCGTCGAGTACCTGCAGGAGATGCTCGACGCGCTGCCTGCGGCGCAGCGCAGCGCGGTGGAGAGAAGTCCGAACAGGATCAGATGACCGGTTGACTTTAGGCAGGCAAGGCCTAGCATTGAATCGTGGGGTAACGCGGGACACGTTCAATGGCGGCGGCTGCACATGTCTGACAGTCCAACCGACGAGCCGGCGGTGAATGCCGAGGCTCTCGCAGGTGCGCTGCGCGCGCTGGGAATGCTCTACGGGGCGAGCCAGCCGCTCGCGGAGATCATCGCCGGCGCGAAAACCGAGGCCGAGGCGATCCGCATCTACATCGAGCGCGAGCGCCCGCACCTTCTCGCGAGCTACGATCTCGAGACGCTGGTGAAGATGGTGCAGGATGCGCGCGAGGCGAAGACCGACGCCAAGCACGGCGTGGAGCAGTTCAGCCCGAGCGACAAGCCGCCCGCAAAACGCCGGAGCTAGTCGAGGTAGCGCGCCTGATTCAGTCCCACGGAATTATTGATGTTTGACGCGGGTCGATGAGCATACGCGCTGCATGGGGCGGCGATTGCGGCTACCATCCGGGACGCGACGCAATGAAAATCCACACGTGGCCCACGCGAATGACCTCGCCGACGCGCTGATTGCCGAGGGCAATAACGCGGAGTCTTCAGGCAAGCTGGGCGAAGCTTGCGAGCAATACCGCAACGCCGTGGCCGCCGCTCCCGGCTACGCGAAGGCCCATCTCAATCTCGGCATAGGGTTGGAAGCTCTCGGCGATATCGACGCCGCGATCAGATCGTATGAAGCGGCTCTTGCGATCGATCGGGGCGATGCCTACGCCAATTACAACCTGGGCAAGGTGCTGTACGGGGGCGGGGGCCTGGAGCGGGCCGAGTCCCTGCTTCGAGCGGCGCTCGATCGGAAGCCAGATTTTCCCGAAGCGCAGGTCGTGCTTTCCAACGTCCATGACTCGAATGGAAATCTCGACGCCGCCCTCGCCGGGCTGGAGCGTGCGCTGGAACAACGGCCGGACTGGGCCGGGGCCTTGTTCAACTATGCGGGTGTGCTAAAGAAACTGGACAGACTGTCCGAAGCCGAAACCGCGCTGCGGCGCGCAATCGCGATCGACCCCGGACTCGTCCCGGCGTATGGGCTGCTGGGGATTGTTCTCAGGGCCCTGGCCCGCGTTCCCGAAGCCGTTGAAGTCCTCGTGGCGGCGCGAAAGCTCGACCCGGAGCGGTTCGATATCGAGTCCACTTTGTTGTTCATGCTTACCTGCTGGGATGAGGTCTCCAGCGACGCTCTTTTCGCCAGTCACAAGGATTTTGGAGCCCGGCTGGAGAGTGCTGTCGCGCGACGATTCGCGCCGTTCGGCAATTCCAGAGATCCGGAGCGACGTCTTCGCGTCGGCTACGTTTCAGGCGATTTCTACTCCCACCCGGTCTCGCTTTTCGCGATCCCCTTGTTCGAACGGCACGACCGCTCCGCTTGCGAGGTCTTTTGCTACTCGACCAGCGCCAAGGCGGACGACGTCACGGAGCAGGTGCGTGCGCGCGCGGATCTCTGGCGTGACGTGGCTTCCATGTCCGATACCAGTCTGGCAGAGACGATCAACCGCGATGGAATCGACATTCTCGTCGATCTGTCCGGGCATAGCGGCACTTTTCGGCTCGTCGTTTTTGCTCAGCAACCGGCACCGGTGCAAGTGACGTGGCTGGGGTATCTGAACACGACGGGACTGACGAGGATCCAGTACCGTCTTTGCGACCGACACACGGATCCGCCAGGCGAGACCGATCGGCTCCATACCGAGACACTGGTCCGGCTCCCCCGCAGCCAATGGTGTTACCGCCAGATGGTTTCGATCGACTGCGCAGAGGCGCCGCCGTCTGCACGCAACGGATTCGTCACATTCGGGTCGTTCAACAACGCCTTGAAACTTTCCCAGTCGACCCGCCGCCTTTGGGCAGAGATCTTGACGCGGCTGCCGGAATCCCGATTTGTTTTCGCCGGCATCCCCCAGGGTCCGGTCCGGGACGGATTGATCCGGGACTTCGAGCGCGCGGGAATTGCCGCGGACCGGCTTGCGATCTTCCCGCGCGTGGCGCTCCCTGAATACCACCGCTTGTTCAATACCGTGGACCTGGCGCTGGATGCGATTCCGTACAGCGGCGGTACCACCACCTGCGACACCCTCTGGATGGGGGTTCCCGTAGTCACGCTTCCGGGAACACGGTCGGTATCGCGGAGCGCCGCAAGCATCCTGGCGACGCTCGGCCTGGGCGACTGGATAGCTGCGAGTCCGGAAGATTACGTGCGGCTGGCCGTCAAACATGCGGGAGACCGGGCGTTGATTGCGGAGCTTCGCCGGACCTTGCGCGAAAGAATGCGGCGCTCACCGCTCATGGACGAGCTGCAATTCGCGCGCGACATGGAGGACGCGTACCGGCGCATGTGGCGCACCTGGTGCGGGAGCGAAGCGAAGTAAGGCGGATGCGGAACGCGCCTGATTCCGTTCCGCGGAATTATTGATGCCTGTCAAGCTTTTACCGCTACCCCGGCGGTAAAATAAGCTGATGAACGACCGCGGCTCTTCGGCGCCTTCGACTGCAAAACGCGCGCGGGTGCGCGGCACGCCCAAAGGGCGCAGCGTCGATCCCAAGGCCCGCGAAGAGGTACGCGCCCTCCTGAAAGACGCGCCGCTGCGGCGCGACCTGCTCATCGAACATCTGCACCGCATCCAGGACCGCTACGGGCATCTCTCGGCTGCGCACCTGGTCGCGCTCGCCGATCACATGAAGCTCTCGATGACCGAGGTCTACGAGGTCGCGACTTTCTACCATCATTTCGACGTCATCAAGGAAGGCGACACGGCGCCGCCCGCGATCACCGTGCGCGTATGCGACTCGATCTCATGCGAGATCGCGGGGGCCATGGAGCTTCTTTCGAAGCTCCCCGGCTTCCTCGGCAAGGACGTGCGCGTGCTGCACGCGCCCTGCATCGGACGTTGCGAGACCGCGCCCGCTGCGGTGGTCGGGCAGAACCCCTTGCCGCATGCGACCGTCGAAAAGATCGCCGGCCTCGTGAAGGCAAAGGCCGTGAAGCACGCCGCGCCCGGCCATCCGCACCAGGAGATCGTGAGCCCTGCGTACGTCGATTACGCCGCGTATCGCGCGAAGGGCGGCTACGCGCTCGCCAAGTCGTGCATCGAAGGCGCGAAGAAGCGCGAGGACGTGATCACGGTGATGGAGAACTCGGGCCTGCGGGGACTGGGCGGCGCGGGCTTTCCCGCGGGGCGCAAGTGGAAGTCCGTCGCCGCTGAGCCGGCGCCGCGGCTGATGGCGATCAACATCGACGAGGGCGAGCCGGGCACCTTCAAGGACCGCTGGTATCTCGAGCGCGATCCGCACCGTTTCATCGAAGGCGCGCTCGTCGCCGCCTGGGCCGTCGGCATCGACGAGATCTACGTCTACCTGCGCGACGAGTACCACGGCTGCCGCGCGATCCTGGAAAAGGAGATCGCGGCGCTGCAGGCGAATCCGCCGTTCAAGCTGCCGCCGATCCATCTTCGCCGCGGCGCGGGCGCCTACATCTGCGGCGAGGAATCGGCGATGATCGAGTCGATCGAAGGAAAGCGCGGCATGCCGCGGCTGCGCCCGCCTTACGTCGCGCAGGTGGGGCTGTTCAACCGGCCGACCCTCGAACACAACATGGAGACCTTGCACTGGGTGCGCGAGATACTCGAGCGCGGCGCCGAGTGGTTCGCTTCCCAGGGACGCAACGGCCGCAAAGGCCTGCGCTCCTTCTCGGTGAGCGGCCGCGTGAAAAAGCCCGGCGTGCATCTCGCGCCGGCCGGGATCACGGTGAAGGAGCTGATCGCCGAGTACTGCGGCGGGATGCAGGACGGCCACGCGTTCTACGGATATCTTCCCGGCGGGGCCTCGGGCGGGATTCTGCCGGCATCGATGGCCGATATCCCGCTCGACTTCGACACCTTGAACCAGTACGGCTGCTTCATCGGCTCGGCGGCAGTGGTGATCCTCTCGGATAGGGACCGGGCGACCGCTGCCGCGCGCAACCTGACGAAATTCTTCTCCGAGGAATCCTGCGGGCAGTGCACGCCCTGCAGGGTCGGCACTGCAAAGACGTTGAAGCTCATAGAAAAAAAGAAGTGGGATCAGCCGCTCTTGAAGGAACTTTCCCAGGCGATGATGGACTCGTCCATATGCGGGCTGGGGCAGGCCGCCCCCAACCCTGTGCTTTCTGTGATGAAATACTTTCCGCAGGAAGTGACGTGAGCGACGTGACGGCTAGAGGTGACCGATGGACCGCATAAGCACCGCGCAGGCGGCGACGATGCCCGTTGAGTTCAAGCTGAACGGCAAGACCGTCGTCGGCAGGTCGGACGAGACCCTTATCGAGACGGCCAGGCATTACGGGATCGACATCCCGCACCTCTGCTACAAGGAAGGCATGCGGCCGGACGGCAACTGCCGCGCCTGCGTGGTCGAGATCAAGGGTGAGCGCGTGCTCGCTCCCTCGTGCTGCCGCTATCCCAAGGACGGGATGGAGGTGACGACCGACAACCCGCGCTCGGTCGCCAGCCAGAAGATGGTGCTCGAGCTGCTGCTCTCCGATATCCCCGAGACGTCGTACACGCTGGACTCCGAGCTGGATCACTGGGCCAAGGAACTGAAAGTCGGCAAGCCGCGCTTCGAAGCGCGGCACCAGCCGAAGTCCGACCTCTCCCACTCGGCGATCGCGGTCAACCTCGATGCCTGCATCCAGTGCACGAGGTGCCTGCGCGCCTGCCGCGAGGAACAGGTGAACGACGTCATCGGCTACGCGTTCCGCGGCGAGCGTTCCAAGATCGTGTTCGACCTGGACGATCCCATGGGAGGTTCCACCTGCGTCGCCTGCGGCGAGTGTGTGCAGGCATGCCCGACCGGCGCGCTTATGCCCGCGCGTGAGGTGGGAAAAATCCAGGCGGACAAGACCGTGGATTCGGTCTGCCCCTATTGCGGGGTCGGCTGCCTCCTGACCTACAACGTCAAGGGCAACAAGATTCTCTGGGTGCAGGGCCGCGAAGGGCCCGCGAACAGCAACCGCTTGTGCGTGAAGGGGCGCTACGGCTTCGACTACGTCCAGCACAAACATCGCCTGACGAAGCCGCTCATCCGCAGGCCCGGCATGAAAAAGCACAAGGACTTCGTGATCGACCCCGACAACTGGTCCCAGGTGTTCCGCGAGGCGAGCTGGGATGAGGCGCTCGATTTCGCGGCGCAAGGCCTGCGCGACATCCGCGACACTTACGGCAAGAAGGCGCTCGCAGGCTTCGGCTCGGCGAAGGGCACGAACGAAGAAGCCTACCTCTTCCAGAAGCTGGTGCGCACCGGCTTCGGCTCGAACAACGTCGACCATTGCACGCGGTTGTGCCACGCCTCATCGGTTGCCGCCCTCATGGAGGGCATCAACTCGGGCGCGGTGTCGAACCAGGTGCGCGACGTGATGAAAGCCGAAGTGATCTTCCTTATCGGCGCGAATCCCACGGTCAATCACCCCGTTGCAGCCACCTGGATGAAGAACGCCGCAAAGGCCGGCGTGAAGCTCATCGTCGCCGATCCCCGGCGCGGCGACCTCGCGCGCCACGCGACCTACAACCTGCAGTTCAATGCCGATACCGACGTCGCGCTGCTGAACGCGATGCTGCATACGATCGTCGAAGAGGGCCTTGTGAACGAGGCTTTCGTCCGCGACCGCACTTCGGGCTACGAGGCGCTCGCCGAGAACGTGAAGAAGTTTTCTCCAGAGGCGATGGCGCCCGTGTGCGGCATAGCCGCAGAGACGATCCGCGAAGTCGCGCGCCTCTACGCGACGTCCAGGGCCTCGATCATCATGTGGGGCATGGGCATTTCGCAGCACGTGCACGGCACCGACAACGCGCGCTGCCTCATCGCGCTCGCGCTCGCGACCGGGCAGATCGGCAAGCCGGGCTCGGGGCTGCACCCTTTGCGCGGCCAGAACAACGTGCAGGGCGCCTCCGACTCGGGGCTGATCCCGATGTTCTACCCGGACTATCAGCGCGTGGCCACGCCCGAGGCGAAGGCGCGCTTCGAGAAATTGTGGGGCATGGAGCTCGACCCCAAGCCCGGCCTCACCGTGGTCGAGATCATGCACGCCGCGAAGAAAAGGGAAATCCGCGGCATGTACATCATGGGCGAGAACCCGGCGATGTCCGACCCCGACGTCGATCATGCGCGCGAGGCGCTCGCTTCCCTCGATCACATGGTGGTGCAGGACATCTTTCTCACCGAAACGGCTTATCTCGCCGACGTCGTGCTGCCCGCGACCGCGTGGCCCGAGAAGGTGGGCACGGTCACCAACACCGACCGCATGGTGCAGCTCGGAAGAAAAGCGATCGAGCCGCCGGGCGAGGCGAAGGAAGACCTGTGGCTCATCAACGAGCTCGCCAAGCGCATGGGCCTTCCCTGGAACTACACGCATCCGCGCGAAGTGTTCGGCGAAATGCGCCAGTGCATGGACTCGATCGCGGGGATCACCTGGGAGCGACTCGAGCGCGAGTCCTCGGTGACCTACCCCTGCGAGAAGGAAGGCGACCCGGGCGAACCCGTCGTATTCGTCACGCATTTCCCCACGGCCACGGGCCGCGGCAAGTTCGTTCCCGCGGACCTGATCTCGGCTGCGGAGCGCCCGGACGATCAGTATCCGATGGTGCTTATCACGGGCAGGCAACTTGAACACTGGCATACCGGCGCGATGACGCGCCGCGCGACGGTGCTCGACCACATCGAGCCCGAGCCCGTAGCGTCATTCCATCCGCTCGACCTCGACCGTTTCGGGGTGAAGGCGGGCGAGATCGTGACCGTCGAATCGCGCCGCGGAAAGATTTCGCTCTACGCGCGCGCCGACGACGGCACTCCGACCGGCGCGGTCTTTATCCCGTTTTGTTACTACGAAGCGGCAGCGAATCTGCTTACCAACCCGGTGCTCGACCCGGTCGGCAAAATCCCGGAGTTCAAGTACTGCGCGGTGAAAGTCACGAAAGGCGGGCCGACGCCGGTGCACTCGAGCTTCGGCGGCGGGACGCTGCTCGCCGAAAAGGCCTTCTGATCTCGATCAGGCGAAAAAAAGCCCCGGGCGACCGGGGCTTTCTGTTTCGGGCGGCCTTTGCTACAGGGGCAAGCGCATGCCCGGGATCTTGAGCGGCCGTTCCATGCACGAAATCTTGCCGACGTCGGGACCCGCCGGCTTGATCTCGCTGGCGGTATTGGGGACGTTGTCGCGCCGGTTGCCGTCGGAATTCGCGGTGCAGAACTTGTGACCGAGCAGGAACGGGCTGGTCGGCGTCTCCAGGGGTCCTTCGTTGCGCAAGCGGGTCGTGGCGCTCGGCGCGTTGCGGAACACCTCATCGTTCCACCGGCGCCGTCCCGCGGGCGCGCGCGGCCTGTATCTTGATTTCCGTCAATGTTCGCGCAATCGCGCAGCCCTTATAGTGTCTCGCCCATAAAATCAACGTAATGCTGTCCCGCAGCAGAAGGACCAGTAGATGGCCTCCGACATCGAAATCGCACAGAAAGCCAAGCTCGAGCGCATTTCCAAGATCGCTCTTGCGAAGCTCGGCATTCCCGAAGAGCACCTCGAGCCCTATGGGCATTTCAAGGCTAAGGTGTCGCTCGAATACCTGGCCGGCCTCAAGACGCGTCCGAACGCGAAGCTGGTCCTGGTGACGGCGATGACGCCCACGCCCGCGGGCGAGGGCAAGACGACCACCACCGTGGGCTTGGGCGATGCGCTCAATCACATCGGCAAGAAAGCGATGATCTGCCTGCGCGAGCCCTCGCTCGGACCCGTCTTCGGCATGAAAGGCGGCGCAGCCGGCGGTGGCTACGCGCAGGTCGTGCCGATGGAGGACATCAACCTGCACTTCACCGGCGACTTCAACGCCATCGCGCTCGCGAACAATCTGCTCGCGGCGATGCTCGACAACCACATCCACCACGGGAACGAATTGGGGATCGACGTGCGGCGCATCGCGTGGAGGCGGGTGGTCGACATGAACGACCGCGCGCTGCGCGACATCACGGTGAGCCTGGGCGGCCCCGGCAACGGCTATCCGCGCCAGGATGGATTCGACATCGTGGTCGCGTCCGAGGTCATGGCGATCTTCTGCTTGTCCACCTCGCTCGACGATCTCAAGGAGCGCCTAGGCAAGATCGTAGTCGGCTATACGCGCGACCAGAAGCCGGTGCTCGCCCGCGATCTCCAGGCACACGGCGCGATGACCGTGCTCCTGAAGGACGCGATCAAGCCGAACCTCGTGCAGACGCTCGAAAACAATCCCGCCTTCATCCACGGCGGCCCGTTCGCCAACATCGCGCACGGCTGCAATTCCGTGATCGCGACGAGCTCGGCGATGAAGCTCGCCGATTACGTGGTCACCGAAGCCGGCTTCGGTGCGGATCTCGGCGCGGAGAAATTCATCGACATCAAGTGCCGCAAATCGGGCTTGCGGCCCTCGGCCGCCGTGATCGTCGCGACGGTTCGCGCGATGAAGTATCACGGCGGCGCCGATCTGAAAACCATCACCCAGGAAAACCTCGCGGCGCTTGAAAAAGGCGTCACCAACCTCGAGCGCCACGTCGAGAACGTGCAGAAGAACTACGGCATTCCCTGCGTGGTCTCGATCAACCGTTTCAACCAGGACACGCAGAAGGAGCTGGATCTGCTCAAGTCGCGGATCGAGAAACTCGGCGCCAAGGTCGTGCTCGCGACGCACTGGGGCGACGGCGGCAAGGGCGCAGCGGAGCTCGCGCGCATCGTGGTCGAGCTCTGCGAGAGCAAGGGCAACTTCCAGTTCGTGTACGAGGAACAGGACACTCTGTGGGACAAGATCAACAAGATCGCGAAGAAGATCTACCGCGCGAGCGAAGTGACCGCGGACGGAAAGGTGCGGGCCCAGATCAAGAAGCTGCAGGACGACGGCTACGGGCGCTATCCGGTGTGCGTGGCGAAGACCCAGTATTCCTTCTCGACCGATGCGCAGCTGCGCGCGGCGCCCGCGAACCACGTCGTCAACGTGCGCGAAGTGCGGCTGGCGGCGGGCGCCGAGTTCGTCGTGATGATCTGCGGGGATATCATGACGATGCCGGGGCTCCCGAAGGTGCCTTCGGCGGTCAAGATCGACCTCGTCGACGGGAAAGTCGTCGGACTGTTCTGAACGACGCGGGTAGCGGGGCCAACGGGAGGACACCGCCATGCAAGAGCTTCTGACGTCGCAGTTCTGGCTGGGGCTCGGGGCCATCATCTGGGTCAATATCATCCTGTCCGGCGACAACGCCGTCGTGATCGCGCTCGCGGCGCGCTCGTTGCCGAGGCACCAGCAGAATAAGGCGATCATCTGGGGTGCGGGTGCGGCGGTGGTGTTGCGGATCGTGCTCACCATCGTCGCGGTCGAGTTGCTGAAGCTTTCCTACCTCAAGCTCCTGGGCGGCGCGCTCTTGTTCTGGATCGCGGTGAAGCTGCTGGTCCCGGAGGATGGCGGCGGCGACGGCGTCAAGTCGAGCTCGAACCTGCTGGGCGCAATCAAGACCATCCTGATCGCGGACCTGGTGATGAGCCTCGACAATGTCATCGCGGTGGCCGCGGTGGCAAAGGGCAGCATCTCGCTGCTGGTGCTCGGCCTGGTGATCAGCATTCCGCTGGTGGTTTTCGGCGCGACGATGCTGATGAAGATCATGGAGACCTATCCGGTGATCGTCACGGTCGGGGCCGCGCTGATCGGCTACGTGTCGGGCGAGATGCTGGTGACGATTTCGAACTCTTCGCTGCCTTCGACCACAAGTTCGAACTCTCGCTCGCCGGGCTGATCGGTGCGGCCATTGTGGTCGTGGCGGGAAAGTGGCTCGCAAAACGAAAGAATGCCTAATACACCCGCTCCCTCGTCAGAGGCGAATTCAAGTAAGATCGTAATGGCTGTCGGCAAATTGGTCGAATATGCGGACGGAGGGGTTCGCCAAGTTCTCGATTGAATCTCAATCGCACCGACTCTGCGTCCTGTTCGCGGAGTTCTCAAAAAAGGAGGAGACCATGGCTCAAGACACGCACACTCCAATGGCGCAATCTTCTTCGGGATATACCTCGTTCCGCACGAACAGGTGGCTGCAACTGGCCATCGGCGTCACATGCATGGTGATGATCGCCAACCTGCAGTATGGCTGGACGCTGTTCGTGGGCCCGCTGGACGCCAAATACCATTGGGGACGGACGGCGATACAGGTCGCGTTCACAATTTTCATCTTGACCGAAACGTGGTTGGTGCCTTTCGAAGGGTATCTTGTCGATCGCTTCGGCCCGACGCCGGTTGTCATGGTGAGCGGCATTTTGGTCGGGGTCGCCTGGGTCATCAATTCGGTCGCCGATTCTCTTGCCGTCCTCTATATCGGTGCCGCGATAGGCGGTATCGGCGCGGGCGCGATTTACGGGACCTGTGTGGGACACGCTTTGAAATGGTTTGCCGACCGCCGCGGCCTGGCGGCCGGACTGACTGCGGCTGGATTCGGGGCCGGCTCCGCGCTGACGATCATACCGATTTCGAACATGATCAAAACGGGCGGCTATGAGGCGGCTTTCCTGTATTTCGGAATCGGCCAGGGAGTGATCGTTTTTTTTCTGTCCTTCCTGCTGCTGGAAAGGCGACGTCGCCCCACGGCGGTCCCACCCGAGCAGGCTCACCGCTATGTCGCGCCAATGCGGCAAACCACGGCCAACTACAGGCCCAGCGAGGTGCTGAAGG
>WNFM01114621.1_pt1 | contig 11971 bp, 12 predicted proteins | sample 5400271 | NCBI WGS metagenome assembly WNFM01 (sample SAMN13153352, study PRJNA577476) | soil metagenome | isolation source: 60 cm saprolite on Douglas fir-dominated hillslope | place: USA:California | collected 2013-09-17 | reverse complement strand
ACGTAAATAAATAGTTTCACTCAATGATTTTGACAAGCGGAGGAAAAATTCGGGAGACTGAAGGAAATAATATTATTAAATTTAATACAAAGATATTAGTTTTGCTCCCGGAGGGATTTGGAAACATATCCTCCGCCACCCCTGCGCGAGCGGTGGCAATCATTTTGCGATTTTTGTGCAAGGATCAAACTCTCCCTACAAAACCAGTGAACGATATTCCACCGCTCAAAGCAAATCGAAATCAGGAAATCTATGATCGGTATCTGGTTGGTGAACGTGCCGTTGATCTCGCCAAAGAATTTGGAGTATCGGTCAGACGCATCAATAAGATTATCTGGCGAATTCAACGCCTCAAGGCTGATTAGCACGATTAAGAACAGTACAGTCGCACGGCACTTACTATATGTCATTGTCATTAAACTACTAGTCTCGAACTGAGCCTATCGAGACCTCATGCTGCCATTGACCCAGCAAATGGAAAGTCGAGCACAAACATCCAATGGAAGATTGTAAAATACCTCTTGTGCATGACCTGATTCGTTCGCTGGTGTATCCTTTCGCCTCCGCCGGAGCTGTTTCGCGCAAAGACTATCGACTAGGTTAGGTCAGGGCAAAGATGGTATATTCACCTAATTTATGCAGCACTTTGAGTGGAAAGGCGGCTCTTGCGTGGTCGCATACAATTTCCCCATCCCGCTCACATCCTTTATCGGGCGAAGCCGTGAAGTTGCCGAAGTCAAACGTCTATTAGAGACTTCGCGCCTGCTCACGCTCACGGGGGTCGGAGGCACTGGCAAAACCCGGCTGGCGCTACAAGTAGCATCGGTGATGATGGAGGATTTTGCCGACGGTGTGTGCTTTGTCGACCTAGGTACGGTATCGGATGCCGCCCTCGTAGCAAAAGCCATCGCCACCGTGCTCGGCGTAATTGGGAACCCCCGAGTTCCCCTGCCAAATACTCTGAAACGGGTATTGGCAGAAAAGGAACTCCTGTTGCTGCTGGACAACTTCGAACATGTCATTAAGGCTGCACCCCTGGTAGCCGACCTCCTGACCGCAGCCCCACGGCTGAAAACACTCGTTACCAGCCGCGAGGCGTTACGTCTTTCTGGTGAGCAGGAATACTCGGTACCGCCCTTATCTTTGCCGCCTGCCGATAGATTTAACGACCTTACTGGATCGGAAGCGGCTATCCTGTTCGTGCAGCGTGTGCAGATGATATTGCCCCATTTTGAGGTTACAGGCGACAACGCGCCGGCGATTGCGCAAATCTGCGCCCGTCTCGACGGTCTGCCCCTTGCTATTGAACTGGCGGCGGCACGCTGTAAGTCGCTGCCACCGCAGGCTATGCTCGCGCGGCTGGACAGCCGTTTGACCACCCTCACTGTCGGTTCACGGGATGCCCCAGCCCGCCAGCGTACTTTGCGTGACGCTATAGAGTGGAGTTACAACTTGCTCAACGAGAGCGAGAGGAAATTATTCGCAGTGTTGGCGGTCTTCCGAGGAGGCTGCTCGCTGAAAGCAATTGAGGTCATCAGCGGTGAAAACCTGCCGACTAACATCCTTGACAAACTGGCCTCCCTCGTGGACAAGAGCCTTGTCCAGCAGAAGGAAGCATCAAGCGGTGAACCGCGCTATGGGATGTTTGAGACAATCCATGAATATGCACGCGAACGATTAGAGGCGAGCGGCGAGGCAGAGATCATGTGCAGACGCCACGCCGAGTATTACGTCGAACTGGCCGAACGCGCCCAACCGGAATTGAGATTGGCGAATCATTATCAATGGTCTCAACTGCTAGAGGTCGAACGGGAGAACTTGGCGGTAGTATTCGAGTGGTCGCTGGAAAGCGGAGACATTACTCCCGCAGTCCGATTGGCTGGCGCACTTAGCTTATTCTGGCACGCCTTTGGACATCATCTCGAAGGCCGCCTTTGGACGGGCCAACTGCTGGCACGGATTGACGAAGCCCCGAAACGTTTCCATGCAAAGTTCTTTATTTGTGCCGGAAACATGGCGATGGTTAGTTACGATCTCGCTGCGGCAAAACGCCTGTTTCAGAAGGCATTGGAAGTTTCTCGCGCATTGGGGAATGAGCGTGGCATTGCCTGGGCAAAAGTTGCTCTGGCCTCCTCGATGTTGGAGGACACTGATGCAGCCATCGCCATAGCGGAGGAAGGTCTCACCTATTTCCAGAAACTGAATCATAAATCCGCTATTGCTCTGGCTCTGAACAACATCGGCGATATTGCACGTATCGTTGGGAACGATGTCCGTGCCCAGCGCGCTTACGAAGAATGTCTCACTGTATGCCAACAGACTGGTGAAACACGCCGGATATGTATGATGCTTTTTATCCTCGGCATCTTTGCTCAACATGCAGGCGATCAGGAGCGAGCCAGAGACCTGATCCACCAGGGAATAGCGTTAGCTCGCACAATAAATAACGAATTCGCCCTGGCTCTGGGTCTGGCATTTCTAGCTGGTTCTCTGGGCAGCACAGGACAGCCACAACAAGCAGCGCGGTTGCTCGGCAAGTCGGAAGCTTTGCTTGAGTTAATAGGAGGGTTTCTCACACTCGGCGACAAAGTGGAAGTTGATCGGATCATAACGACTATCCGTACACAACTTGACTCCACAACCTTTCAGAAAGCATGGACTGAAGGTCGGGAAATGACACTGGAGCAGGCTATCACTGGTGCTTTGTACAGAAACGATGCTGCGGCGGCACAACCTCGTCAGAAGTTGCGACAACCTCTCGCTGATCCCCTCACCACCCGCGAACTTGAAATTCTTCATCTGATGGCGCAAGGAATGTCCAACCGCGCGATTGCCGAAAGGCTCATCCTCGCTGTCGGCAGCGTCAAATGGTATGGCAGTCAGATTTGTAACAAACTCCAGGCACAGAACCGCGTGCAGGCTGTTGCGCGGGCACGAGAACTGAATATTCTCCCCTGAGCCGTAACTCAATCGCCCAACCCAACCCCTTTGGTAAAACCCAACCCCTGAACCTGCCCTTGGGCAGGTGACCGCTGACTAATTTGAACTGTATAGTGCTCTGTAAATCGAAAGCCAGCTACATGAGCAATGGGGGTTGAAATGGCGCGAGAAGAGATCCAAGCAGTACAACATACGAGCGGAAACTCAATGTTGGTTGAAGACATCAAACAGTTACAACTTGCCAGCCACGCATTAGAATTGCGGGCGAATCCACGATCTGACTTATTTGAAATTATTACCCAATACGCAGCCCAGTACCTCGATGGGATCGATACAGCTCCCGCATATAGTGCGCCAACCGAACAAGCCACATTTCTTGAAAAGGCTTCAATCGCGGATGAGGGGGTAGATATTGAACAGGTCCTTGACCTGCTTTCACAACACGTTGATTCGGTGGGGATCAACACGACCTCAGGACGTTTTTTAGGATTTATACCCGGTGGCGCTTTGGTTTATTCTGCTATGGGTGATTTTCTGGCGGCGATTGCGAATCGTTATGCCGGCCTCTATCACGCCAGTCCAGGAGCCGTAACTATTGAGAATAGCCTACTCAAGTGGTTGGCGAATGTACTCGAATACCCTGAATCCGCTTCCGGTAATCTAGCGTCTGGGGGCAGCCTTGCCAACCTGACGGCCATCATCACCGCACGAGATGCATATGGCATTGTGGGGAATGTGATCCCGCGTGCTGTGGTATATCTCACGGATCAGGTTCACCATTGTATTGGCAAAGCATTGCATGTGGCAGGTCTAAGTCAGAGTATTCAGCGGACCGTGAGTGTAGATGATCATTACCGGATGGAGCCAGAAGCGCTTGAAGCACTTATCAAAGCCGACAAACAGGCGGGTTTGCAGCCCTGGATGGTGATAGCTTCCGCGGGAACGACGAATACAGGTGCAGTTGACCCATTACGGCAAATTGGTGAGATCGCAGCAGCTCATGGACTCTGGTACCATATTGACGGTGCCTACGGCGGGCTTTTCAAGCTATGTCCAGAAGGGCAAGCTATCCTCAAAGGGACAGAATTTTCTGATAGTATCGTGATTGACCCCCATAAGACCTTGTTTTTGCCCTATGGAACGGGCGCGGTACTCATTAAAAATGCACGTAAGCAATTCGCGGCCTTCAATGCCGATGCTGATTACATGGAATCTGTGCATGACAATAACGAACTATCTTCGGCTGATCTGTCTCCTGAACTAACGAAGCATTTTCGAGGTTTGCGCCTGTGGTTACCGCTGAAGTTGCTAGGTGTTCATCCCTTTCGGGCAGCATTATCCGAGAAAATTGCATTAGCACGTTACTTCTATGAGCAGATTCAACAGGTGCCTGGTTTTGAAGTTGGTCCTTCTCCGGATTTGTCGGTTGTGACTTATCATTATGTGCCGTCGCACGGCGATGTTAATGATTTCAATCAGCGATTGATGGAAGCCTTACATCGTGAAGGGACAATCTACATCAGTTCAACACGCTTAGATGGGCAACTGATGCTGCGCGCTGCGATTATGTCCTTCCGCACACATTTGGAGGATATTGAGGCTGCCATTAGTCGCTTAAGCTATCATGCTCAACAACTGGCAAAGACATGAGTCGGTTTGTGATTTGACTCAATTGACCGCGCCGAACACAAATACTTAAGCACTCTCGGATTCCTCACATATTGAGGGCGGAGCATCACTCAGGCACTGATCCAACCTGCGGAGTTGAAAACGCATTGTAGGATATGGTGGCTCCCATACTATGGCAGTATTGGATCAGCACGTTGACTAAATAGCTATATTACTTTCATATTAATATGCTCCCGGAGGGATTCGAACCCCCGACGCCAGGTTCCGAAGACCTGCGCTCTATCCCCTGAGCTACGGGAGCTTATCGTCTAAATTGCTAGTCTATCGCGTTATCCACATGTGTCAAGGTTGCTTCTTAGGCGACATGATATCCGGCTTTATTCCCCGATGCCCAATCATGGACGCCCAACAGTCGGCACATCTCAACCAGCGGAATCTTGCCGTGTTTTCCGAAACAGTAGCCCCATCCAGTTTCCGGTTGATAGCTGAAGTGCATACCAGGTTTGTCTCTGTGATGTGGCAGTGGGCAGCGAGCAGCAATGAAACCATTCTGCCGCCAATGCCCCTCCAGCACATTTAGTACCGCTTCTGTCACTGTCTCAATGGTCTCTGGACTGGCTGGCTGGTCCGACCATTGACTGCTAGAGCTTGATAATTGTCGCCAGTGTCGCATGGGCTGCGCGATAAAAGGGGCGAACTCACCCAGGGTATATAGCCGATCCGGGTGATATGACACAAAATGACACAGCGCAAAATTGCGTCCGCGCTTGGTGTTTATCGTTCCGGGCAGACGCATACTTTGGGCGACACTTAGCGCTTCGTCCCCGCCTAGATGCTGTGCCAGCCCGCGGATAGCCTTGTCGGCAGCGGCAAAATCAGTCGTCGGCGTTTCGAGGAACCAGTAGGCATGATAACCCTGCCCACTGTGAAGAATACATGACGCAGGTAAATCAAACCATCCTAATCGGGGCAGTGCATTTTCTGGCTGGTCTATATCCACGAATAATGCAGTGAGTTCTGTCAACTCACTTTTCCCCCCGCATGACCAACGCCCGAGGTCACGCTGGCGAGTTGCCACCCCAAAATAAGCTCCCCAACCTGCCCTGTTCGCCATCGCCAGATGGGCAAGCACTCCGTGGAGCGCTGCCTCGTCACCTAATTGCACATGGCGCGAAGGGGTTGGGCGGTCACCGTCCGGGTGAATAGCACTGAAGGTCAGAAAAGCACGTGTCTGACAGCGCGCAAAGAGATCATGCAGGAAGTTGATTGTATCTTCATTCATGATAAGCCTCCTTATGCTGTGTTGACAGTGAAGTCCACAGCGACTAAGGGATAGCTATCCAATTAGCAAATAGTATAGCACAAACGTTCTGAATTGGGGTTAGAATTTTGGAACAAAAATATGCTGCTTTAGCGCGGCTGGAATAGAGAGGTAATTCGCTGAGAAAATAGTGGCTCTTAGAACGGGGACAGCTATTTAAGGGCGTCTGCTTCCGCGATGTTGATAGTCTGGTAAATCTCGACTTCCATTCCTGGAAGACGCCATGTAGTGCCGGGCAATCCCATCTTGCGGCTGAGCATCGTCAGGAATTCTGCGGGATTCGGAACCCGTTCCCAGACCTGGGGCAGAAAGGTGCTGCGGTAAATTCCAAACCGCAGCGTCACGCCGTCAATGTTGGGACGGAGCAAGCGCAGCAGGTCATCGGGGTGGTCATATTTGAGCGGCGTTGAGGGGGTGAGGATCGATAATTCAATATGGATCAGTGGAACTTCAACGGCGTCAACGGGAGGAAACCGGGGATCGTTAAATGCAGTTTGTACAGTGGTCGTGGCAACTTCCTCGGCGAGTGGTCGTCGCGCTGCCAATATTCCAGTGCAGCCGCGCAGGTCGCGATCAATATGGAACGTGACGAAACAGGCGCGTTCTTCGCACAGTCGGGGCGGTAAATTCTTAATATCTAGTGCAGGGCGTGGCCTACCTGAAGCGACAGCTTCGAGTGTCCGGCGCGCAATACCAAGCAACTGCCCCTGTTCGGATGGGGCATAGTCATCGGTCATGTCTGCCGTGGCTCCGCAGCGGTCAACACGTGATAGCCACGGTTATGATAGACCAGCGGCGCTCGGTCAGGATCAACCGCTGCATAGACAACCTCGGCAATAAATATAGTGTGAGTCGTTGTCTCGTGTGTGGAGCGAACTACACAGTCGAGATGGGCAATCGCATCCGGCAGCAGAGGTGATCCGGTTACTGCTATGGTTACTTCGACCCCCTCAAATTTGTCAGTGATTGTCGGATCGATTCCGGCGAAGCGGTTTGAGAGCGCGTCCTGCCCCACGCCTAACATTGACACTGCATAAACACCGGATCGACTAACGAGATCATGCCCATAACTCTGTTTATTCAGGCAAACAAGCACTGTTGGCGGTTCCAGCGATACTGACGTAAAGCTGCTCACAGTCATCCCCGCGCGTTCTTCGCCGAGCGCCGTTGTCACTACCGTAACACCAGTCGCCCATTGCCGCATGGTGGCGCGCAAAACGCTCGACTCAACAGCCATCGTGTCTAGTTGCCCCACTCTCAGCGCCAAATACGTCATTGCATTCGCCTGTCACTATGAACACATATACTTTTATAGCAAATTTCAAACCGTACACATGCAAGGATTTTAGCGAGAGTCTTGCAAATTTGATATGTCTATGTGTTGAAACGCAAAAGCCCTTCTCGTGGGAAGGGCCTAGAATCAACATGTCTTTGCCGTGAAACTCAGCAGCCGATTATGCGCCGGAAGCAGTGTTGAGCGAGAGGTTTGATTCTGATTTTGGCTGATTGCGATGTTGCAACGCGCCCAGTGCGTTGATGCCAGTTCGGGCGGCTAGCAACATGATCCCGGCGGTAATGGTCAGGCCACCGAGCTTGGCGGCAAGCTGATATTGCGGCGGGAGTTTGCGCCAGCGAACCAATAGCGTAACCTGTTGCTGACCTGCCAGTTCACCCCTGAGCCGCGCCAGAAATTCCTCTGAGGGAGCAACAGGTTTGAGGCTTTCGCTCACACGCACTGCCAGATCAAGCAGTTCATTCGCTTCCGCAGCCTGGCCTGGCGCGAGCTTGCGGCCCTCGAACTTTTCTTCGCCGATCAGTGCGTCCGCCTGGTCCGCCAGCAGGTCTTCAAGCCAGTCGTGTTGAGTGTTGTCAATATTATTGAACATCCGATTATCACATCCTCCGCTAGCGGCGCGAATTCCATCCGGGGCGTCGCACTGGTTCCGATTGGGCAGCAGTCAATTCATCACGAAGGGCCTGCAAAGTTCGATGGTAGAGAGATTTGATCGCCCCTTCGCTGCGATCCATAATCTCGCCGATCTCCTGGTTCGAGAGCCTGTCTGCGAACTTCAGGACCAGCAACTGCTGCCGCTCTTCAGGTAACCGCCGGATAGCCTCGATCAATCGTTCACGTTCTTCCTGAGATTCTGCCGTATCCTCTGGTGCCTCACTGCGCAATCCGGCGGCGACAAATTCATCCAATGGAACTACTTTACGCCGGGTCCGGTCACGGTGCCAGTTGGCAACAAGATTGTGAGCAATACGATAGAGCCAGGCCTGAAATGGTACGCCGCGTTCTACGTATGTCTCAATATGGACCAGCGCCCGGTGAAAAACCCGTGCCGTTAAATCTTCGGCGTCGTGGTGGTTGCCAGTCCTGAAGTAGATATATCCGTAGATTTTCTTGACGTACCGTTCGTATAACTCCCCAAATGCCGCCTGGTCGTTTCGGGCCAGCGCCACAAGTTCGGAGTCATCGGCGGTAGAATAATTCTGACCGTTAGGTGCAGTCATACGTGTGAAACACCTCTTCCACACAAAGGTTACGCCGTCAGTATACCCGAATCGGTAGTCTGGTATCAACGAACGTCGGCTAATCCGATCCTGCGACAAGTTTGTGATGTGTTGATCACGGAAGCGGTGAATTGCTTCACAGAGTGCATTGCGCTACCATCATTAACCCTCAGCATGTGATTCCGTTATAGGAACTGGTCCTTTGAAACGTTTTTTACTGGTATTAGCCATTCTGATCGCTTTGCTTGGGTTGGGCGCATGGCAGCGTGTTACGGCGCAGCAAGCAATTGTCGTTAATATGGGCTTTGAATATGTGCGGCAAGGGTCGGTAGGTATCATTACTTTGTCGGGGGCAAATGTTGCGGGTGGCAACGCTACCGCTTTAGGACGTACCTACCAATTTTTTCCAACGAGCCAAGGGTATGCCAGTTTGCTTGCCGTGCCGCTGGACACAAGAATCAAAGATTATCCTTTGAGCATTACGGTTGCCAAGCGCGATGGTGGAACAGCCAAATGGGACGGAACACTCAAGGTTGCCTCCGGACAGTTTATTCTTGAAAACCCTTTCTCACTGCCTTCCGACAAACTCTATTTGCTTAACGACGTTATCCAGCAGAGTGAAGATGCCAAGCTGCTTTCGATCTACAGTGTGGTGACGCCTGCACGCTATTGGCAGGGCAATTTGACGCCGCCTGTTAATGGCTCACTCAGTTCGCCTTTCGGCACGTTCCGTACCTACAATGGCCTTGTCAACCGACGCCATACTGGACAGGATTTTCACGCAGCCACAGGGACGCCGGTATTAGCCTCGGCCAATGGGCGCGTTGTGTTTTCACGCCCGCTGGATATTCACGGCGAAAGCGTGATCATCGATCACGGCTGGGGCGTATTCACTGAATATTCGCACCTTTCAGTAAGGTACGTTGTGCCCGGACAGTTTGTGTTGCAGGGGGATGTGCTCGGTCTGAGCGGCAGCACTGGTCGCAGCACCGGACCTCATGTCCACTGGGAAATTGCTGTCAATGGCACATGGGTTGATCCGGTGCCGTTCATGCAACTGAAACTACCAAGCTAATGTTTGCAAAAATGATATATCTCTATTTCATAACAGACCAACATTGCTATTGAACTGCTTCCGAATTGTTGGGGTCGTTTTGTGCCGCCCCACGCCAATTTCACGGTTTTGGCGCGTAATGTGCTAATATCAATATAAATAACAGTTGTGCTATTTGATAAATGAATCTATTGACACTTACCACATTTCTTGCGTATATTAGTTAGTGGGATTCAATCCAAAATTATACCTTTTTCAAACGCGAGTCAAACTTAGCGGAACTAGATTATGGCCCAGATTAGCGTTCACAAGCACGCCGAGGCATCCAGAGACACCCTGGTTGGAATGCTTAATTCGGTCACTGAGTGGCTCCGTCAAAGGATGCGAAGCGGTCTTGACGCTTCGACCCGGCGGAAAATTCAATCGCCATATCTGCTGCGCAAACGTGAATTGCCGAATGTATTCACGGCCCAGGATTGGCAGCAGGCGCTGGAATATTGGGATTTCAAATGCGCCGTCTGTGAGCGTCCGCGCGGCCTGTGGCACACATTGGCGCAGGATCACTGGATTCCGCTAACCAGTCCCGATTGTCCCGGCACGGACCCGACCAATATCCTGCCCCTATGTCACGGGACAAATGGTTGCAATAATAGCAAGGGCAAACAAATGCCCGATATCTGGTTAGAAAAGAAACTTGGCAAGCGGCGTGCGATCCAGAAGTTGGGCCAGATTGACGAATATTTTGATTGGGTACGCGCGCTCAAGGCTCCGCGCCTGGGTTGCCCGCAATGTGGCGGCCCCGCTGAGTACCGCGATGAATGGCATATGTGGTATTGCTCTCCGTGCAACGTCGCCTGGGATCAACAGGATGCCCGTGGCTACGAGAACTGCCCAAAGTGCCAGTGCTGGATGATCGGCTCAGACGGCGTGTACTTATGCCCGCGCTGCAATCTGGAATGGGACCGGACCAATCTTCCAACCTGGGAGAAGTGTCCGGGTTGCTATGTTGGGAGACTCAAGTGGGTTTACCAGTTAGGAGAGCCATGTGGCTGTTGGCGGTGTACGTGTTGTCGCGCAGAGTGGCTGTTTGAATGACGATTGACGCGATCATTTTCGATTTTGATGGTGTCATTATCGACACCGAGACACCTGATTTTGAACTTTGGCAAGCATTCTACCGGTCACATGGGCTGGACCTCAATTCAGACCTGTGGCTAACACGAGTGGGGGCGAGTATTGGGGCCGGTTTCGACCCCATTACTCATTTTAGGGAACTTACAGGCACGACCCTCGACGATCAGTTTCAGCAGACGCATTTCAACAAATATGTAGAAATTTGCGCACAGCAGCCCGTGCTACCGGGCGTGCTCTCGGTGATCCAGCAAGCCTCACAGCAGGGGATCAAACTCGCCATCGCCTCCAGTTCATATTATGACTGGGTAAAGCGCTTTCTGCAGCAGCACCAATTGCTGGATTATTTTGATTGTATTCGCACGCGTGGAGATGTAAAAGAAGGCAAACCTGCGCCCGATCTTTACCTGAGTGCTGTTGAGTGTTTGGGCGTTCCAGCGGATCGTTGTATCGCTATCGAGGACTCACCGAACGGAATGAGAGCCGCGCTTGCTGCCGGCATACGCTGTGTGGCTGTTCCCAATCCACTGACGCTGCGGCTGGCACGGCCTGAGGTAGCGCTGACGCTCACTTCGCTTGCTGAGTTTGATCTGGCCCAGTTAATGACTGAATTTTGAGAGACCGCGTGAATTAGTCCACGCGGCGCATGACGGCCAAGACTCTGCCCTGAATCTGGACCTTATCCTTATCCACATAGATTGGATTCATGGTTGGGTTGGCGGGTTGCAGACGAACCTTATCGCCCTCGTCATAGAAACGCTTGAGGGTTGTCTCGCCACGCTCATTGAGCCACACCGCGACCATTTCGCCGTTGCGCGCAACTTCCTGACGCTTGAGCACCACGATATCGCCTTCATTGATCATGGCATCGATCATCGAAAGTCCATTGACCGTGAGGGCGTAAACTTCGGCGGGATCGTTGTTGCCGATGAATGAACGCGGTACGGGAATGGTGTCCTCTTCGCCATAGTAGTAGCCGAAGTCGTCACCGGGAATTGGCGCTGGCTGGCCCGCCACGATCTGACCGACCATTGGCACCGGGAGAAAATCGGTGTGGACCGGTTCACCGTCGCCAACGACGCGAATACCGCGCGAGAATTTCTTGGAACGGCTGATGAAGCCCTCTTTGACCAGCTTGTTCAGATTGTAGTTGACCACCGAGGTGGACTTGATGTTGACGGCGGCCCCGATTTCGCGGATAGTGGGCGGATAACCATTTTCATCCGCAAAGCGATTGATGAATTTCATGATGGCGCGTTGGCGCTCAGATAACAACTGCTCGTCCATAGGATTTACTCCGAATTAACCGACCATACGTTCGACAATTATTCGGATTATAGGCCGAACAGGTGGTCTGAGTCAAGCGGAAACTTTATGAAATC
>WNFM01346142.1_pt1 | contig 11972 bp, 9 predicted proteins | sample 5400271 | NCBI WGS metagenome assembly WNFM01 (sample SAMN13153352, study PRJNA577476) | soil metagenome | isolation source: 60 cm saprolite on Douglas fir-dominated hillslope | place: USA:California | collected 2013-09-17 | reverse complement strand
CCTTTCCCGGTCGAGCCCGCCCGGCGCAGGCGCCCGCGCCTCGGCTACCTGATGGCGGCCACTGCCGCCGTCCTGTGGGGCATCAACGGTGGGATCTCGAAGACGATCCTCTCCACCGGGCTCTCGTCGGAACGGCTCGCACAGGTGCGATCACTCGGCGCCGCGCTCGCGCTCGTCGCGATCCTCGCCGTGATCGCCCCAGGACGGCTGCGGCTGACACGCCGCGAGCTGCCGTACATCGTCACGTTCGGGATCGCCGGGCTCGCGTTCGTCCAGTGGTTCTACTTCCTCGCGATCCACCGGCTCGCGATCGGCGTCGCGCTGCTGATCGAGTATCTCGCGCCGCTGCTCGTCGCCATTTGGGCGCGCTTCTTCTACAAGGAGACGGTGCGCCGGCGCATCTGGGTCGCGCTCGGGCTGGCACTGACCGGGCTGGCGTTGATCGTGAACGTGTTCGGCGGCGGCACGTCGCTGTCGACGGCCGGCGTGCTGTTCGCGCTGGCCGGCTCGTTCGCCTACGCGACGTATGTCTTGCTCGCCGAGCACGTCGTCGGCAACCGCGACCCGGTGTCGCTGCTCGCGTGGGGCTTCCTGTTCGCGTCGGTCTTCTGGGCGGTGCTCGACCCGTGGTGGTCGTTCCCGAGTCGCCTGCTGACCGAGACGACCTCGCTGCAGGGGAACCTGCACGCCTGGCACCTGCCGGTCTGGGTGCTCGCGCTGCTGATGATCGTGGTCGGCACCGTGGCGCCGTTCTTCCTTCTCATCAGCGCGCTCCGGCACCTGCCCGCGACCCGGGTCGGGATCGTCGCGATGCTCGAGCCGGTGGTCGGCGCTGTCGTCGGCTGGGCCTGGCTCTCGGAGTCCCTCGGCGGCGTCCAGCTCGTCGGGGCCGGCGTCGTCCTGGCGGCGATCGGGTTAGCCCAGACCGCACGATGATGACGCAGATTTACGCATCTTCGAGGCGCGAATATCCCCCGTTTGGGTGTGGCTTTCAAGTCGTATCACTGCGATTTTGACGTCATGTTCAGACACCTTCTCGCGATCCTCGCCGCACTCGTGCTCGTCCTGCCCGCTACCGCCCTGGCCGGCTCGACCCGTTCCGAGTCGTCGTTGCTGCGCGAGATGAATCGCGTCCGCGCAGACCACGGTCTCGGCCGGCTCACGGCTGACACGCACCTGCAGCGCGCAGCGCGTGCCCACAGCAAGGAGATGATCGGCTCAAACGTCTTCGCGCACGGCGCGTTCGGCAGCCGGATGCTCCAGTTCAACGTCACGGGCAAGCTCGCAGGCGAGAACCTCGCGTGGGGCACCGGCGTGCGCGGCACGGCACAGGGGATCGTCGCCGCGTGGCTCGCGAGCCCGGAGCACCGCGCGAACCTGCTGCGGCCGTCGTTCACGCGTGTCGGGGTCAGTGACCTCGTCGGCGCGTTCCGTGGTTACCGCGGCGCGCACGTCGTCACCGCCGACTTCGCGGGCTAACCCCCGCACCAAACTCGTCGTGACGCACGCGGGGCCTGGCCGGGGGGCAGGCCTCGTGCGCATACCTTCCAACGGGTGCCAGGCCCCGCCAAACAACACAGTGGCCTGGCCCGAGAAGTGAGCGGCGGGTCCGGCCCGAGCAAAACGGAGGGCCCTACTCACGTTCCAGCAACGAGCGCAGCTCGGTGAGCTTCTCGCGGCGCACGTCGTCGCGCTCGCCGGCGGTCACCCGGGCGAGCAGGCTGCGTACAAGCGGCGCGAGCTCGACCGGGTTGAACGGCTTCGTCACGTAGTCGACGCCTCCGAGATCGATGCCACGGGCGCGGTCGCGCAACTCGGCACGCGCGGTGAGGAACACGATCGGAATGCCTTGCGTGCTCTCGTCGTCGAGCAGCTCTTCTGCGACGCGCCAGCCGTCGAGCCCCGGCATCATCACGTCCAGCAGGATCACGTCCGGCGTCTCCGCGCGCGCCGTCGCCAGACCACTTGGTCCGTCTGCCGCCTCGAGCACCTCCATCCCCTCGGCTTCGAGGTTGACCCGGCAGAGGAGCCGAATCGGCGCTTCGTCGTCGATCACCAGAACACGTGTAGCCACCGTGCGGTTATCCCTTCTCGTCGGATTTTCACCCATCGCGCCCTGCCAAAGGCAGTTCGAACGCGAATCGCGATCCGCGTCCTTCCTCGGAGTCGACCCACATCCTGCCGCCCATCTCGCGCACGAGGCCTTGCGCGATGAAGAGCCCGAGGCCGGTGCCCTGCGCGCTGCCGGCCTTGTAGAACTTCGAGAAGATCCGCTCGCGCTCCGACTGTGGGATGCCGATCCCCTCGTCTGCGACGGCGACCTCGACCGCTTCCTCGACGCGGCGCGCCGACACCGTGACAGTACCGCCCTCGGGCGAGTATTTGACCGCATTGGAGACGAGCTGGTCGAGCACCTGACGCAGCTTGTCGGGATCCGCCTGCACGGCGACGCCCTCGATGTCGACGTCGCTGACGAACCGGTGGCCGTTCGCACCCGGGGACGCGCTCGTGACGACCTCGGTCACGACCGATGCGACGTCGGTCGGTACGAGGCTGACCGTGAGATCGCCGGTGTCGAGCCTGGCGACGTTCAGCAGCGCGTCGACGATCGCAGTCAGCCGTTCCGACTCGCGCGCGATGAACTCGAGGAACGTTCGCCGCTCGATCTCACCGAATGCGACGTCCTCGCGCAGCAACGTCTGCGCGAAGCCGTAGATCGACGTCAGCGGCGTGCGCAGCTCGACGGAAACGGTCGAGACGAAGTCGGATTTCATCTGTTCGACGATGTGCTCGGCCGAGATGTCGCGGAACGCGAAGATCCGGCCTGACACGGCGCCGGTCGGATCGCGCATCACCGCTTCGGAGAGCGAGAGCCAGACGTCCTGCTCGCCGCGCGGGATCGCGATCAGCCGGTTCGTGCCGCCGGTGTCGGATTCGAGGTCCCGCTGCAGCACCTGAGCAGGCGTGCGCGACACGGCCTCGGAGGCGGGAACGCCGGTGATCTCCTCGGCCGCGCGGTTCCAGAGCACGACGTGCCCGTCGCGGTCGACGGCGACGATCCCGTCGGCGATGTTCGCGAGAATCGCAACGCTCTGCTCACGCTCGACAGCTACGCGCTGGTAGAGCTCGGCGTTCGAGAGCGCGATCGACGCGTTGGCAGCAAGGGCCAGGAGGGCCTGCACCTCCTCCTCCCGCCACGCACGCGGCTCCGAGGCGTAGACCGACAGGACGCCGTGCAGCGCGCCCTCACGGCCCAAGAGCGGCACCCCAAGGTATGCGCGGTGGCCGAACGCGAGCAGCACGTCCGACTCGGCGAGCCCGTCCTTCGCCGTCGCGTCCTCGTACGCGACCGGCGTACGGGACTGGACGACGTCCCCGGCGACCCAGCCTGTCGACGGTGAGCGCGCGCCGAGGGCGATCTCGGCTCCGGCGCCGACCGCCGCCGTGACGACGAGCTCGTCGCCCTCGAGCGCGGCGAGCGCCGCCGTGTCGACGCTGAGGAGGCTCACCGCCTCGCCCACGACTGCTTCGAGGACCGCGACAGGATCGAGCTCGGTGGCGAGCAGGCTGCCGGTGCGCGCGAGCTGCTGTGACAAGGACCGCGCGGTGCGCTCGGCGTCGAACAGGCGGCTCCGGTCGAGCGCGCCGCGCGCCGCGCCGGCGACCTGCTGGGCGAGCTCGAGGTCGTCGCGGACGAACTCGCGCTCCTCGAGGAAGAACACGAGCACGAGACCGCCGTCACCGGGGACCGGGATCGCGAGCAGCGACGCGAAAGGGCCGTCGCGCCACGCCTGGTCGAAGCGATCGTCCTCGTCGATCACGCTCGCCGCCAGCACCTGCCCGTCGCCGGCCGCCTCACTGAGCGCTCGCGGCAGCTCGAGCTCGCGGACCGCAGCCGGCAGCGCGTGCCCGCCGACGAGCACGAGTCCGGACGCCGATGGCACCAGCACCGCCGCGAAGTCACCTCCGAGTGCCTCGGACGCGGCGAGCGCAGCGGCGTCGTAGGTCTCGGCGAGCGAGAGCGGCTCACCGAGCAGCGAGGCGATTTGGTAGAAGCCGCGCTGCACGCGCGCCTGCCGCGACCGCTCGGCGTAGCTCTCCGCATTCCGGAGTGCGAGCGAGGCTAGCGACGCGAAGGCTTCCAGCAGTTCGACGTCGGAGTCGGAGAACGAGCGATCGGCGTCGCGGATCCCGATGCCCAGCACGCCGCGGGTCTCGCCGGCCCACACCATCGGCGCAACGAGCGCGCGCGAGAAGCCCTGATAGGCGAGGTGGGGCACCGGCGCCGCGATCGCTTCGTAGTCGTCCGCCGAGACGGGCCGCGCTTGTGCGAGCGCCGCGCCGGCGACGCCGAGCTCCGGCGTGAACTCGAAGCCGACGAGCTCGGGGTCGAACCCGTGCACGGCCGCGCACCGCAGGACGTTCCGCTCGCTGTCGAGCAGGTAGCAGTCCGCCGCGTCGGCTTCCAGGAGCTTCGTCACCTCTTCGACGAGGCGCTGCAGCACCGCGTCGATCTCGAGCTCGCTCGTCACGACCTGGGCTGCGTGCAAGAGCGCGGCCTGCTGCTGGAGCCGGCGCTCGTTCTCCGAAAGCAGCCGCGCGGTCTGCAACGCTAATGCGAGCTCGTGCTCGACAGTGTCGACGAGGAACTGCTCACCCGGCGTCAGCGGCGCTACGCGGTCGAGCGTCACGCCGTCAGCGGTGATCTCGATCGAGTCGAGGCGCAGAGCTCGAGTGAGCTCGTCGCGCGCGACGCGAACGACTTCGCCGGGATCGAGCTCTGCGCGGATGTGACGAACGATGTCTGCGATCCGCTGCTCGCGCTCGAGCGCATCGGACAGCGCCGTCGCGGAGTGCAGCCGGTCGAGCGCGAGCGCGGCCTCGGAGGCGAGCGCCTGCAGCAGGGCGAGCTCCTCCGTCGAGAACGCCCGCTTGGCGTTCGTGGACACGACGGCAAGTACGCCGATCACACGCTCCTCGGCGATCATCGGGATCCACGCGCCACTCTGGGCTCCGACCCGCTTCACGAGGCGGGGGCTGACGAGGGTGGAGCTTCCGACGTCGAACACCGTCACCGGCGCCGCATCGAAGACGGCGCTCGCGATGCCCGACGGCTCGTTCCGCAGGTCGACGCTCATGCCGCTCCACCACTCCGCCGTCTCGCCGTTCAGTTCGGCATAGACGCCGTTGCCGTGGTCGTGATCGCCGGTGACGACGACGACGCCGGCGAAGCCGACGTCGAGCAGCGACGTGACCTGGCGCACGAGCGGACGCGCGACACCGGCCAGATCATGAGCACGCCCGAGCGCGTTCGAGAGCCCCGCGACTGCACCCAGCTCGCGGTCGCGGGTCGAGACACGGTCCTCGGCCGCCCTCGTGCGGCCGATCCCCCCGACGACGAACGCGCGGTCACGCCAGCGGGCGAGCAGGAGGAGTGCCGGCAGGAGCGCGAGCAGCACGGCGGCCAACGAGAGCCAGGTGTGGCCCCCGAACGGCTTCCGCTCGCGCAGCACGAGCGCGCCGAAGATGCCGGAGGCCATCGCGAACCCGGGAAAGACGAGGACGATCGCCCAGTCGAGCGGGTGGGCCTGCGCCCGGTCCCGCCAGAGCAACGGCAGCACGGCGCCTGTCACCGCCGCATAGGCGGCGGCAAGAGAACTGCTTCGGTTGCCTGGCTCACCTGGGGGCCAAATGGTACGCCGACGGATCAATACTCGCCCACCTTGCAAAGATGGGCCTCCTGGCCCATTTCCTTGGGCCCCCGCCCGAGTTAGCGTGGACAGCACTGGGCGATGCGAACCGCGGCGCGCGTTCCTGGCCATAGCCGCGGTAAGCAATCACGAGAGGCCCGCTGCAACGACCCCCCGAAGCAGCGGGCTTCTTCGTTTTCGGTGTCAGACACTGCTCCTTGTGTCTGACACCTTTTCGAGGCGCCGCGGCAGCCCGAACTGGTGTCAGACACCGCTCGAAGCGGAGGCGTGATTCGTCTGCCAGGCCGGTGTCAGACACCTGGCTACGATGAATTGATGGTACGGAAAGTTCTCCTTGCCTCCCCTCGCGGCTACTGCGCCGGGGTCGAGCGCGCCGTCGACACGGTCGAGAAGGCCCTCGAGCTGTACGGCCCGCCGGTCTACGTGCGCAAGCAGATCGTCCACAACCTGCACGTCGTCCGCGACCTCGAGGCCCGCGGCGCGGTCTTCGTCGACGAGGAGACCGAGGTGCCGGAGGGCGCGACCGTCGTCTTCTCCGCGCACGGCGTCGCACCGTCGGTGCACGCGAACGCCGCTGCCCGGCAGCTGAACACGATCGACGCGACCTGCCCGCTCGTGACGAAGGTGCACGTGCAGGCGCGCCGCTACGCCGCCGACGGCTACACCGTGCTCCTGATCGGTCACGAAGGGCACGAGGAAGTCGTCGGGACGATGGGCGAGGCGCCCGACTCGATCGTGCTCGTCGAGTCCGTCGGCGATGCGGAGGCGCTCGACTTCCCGGCAGGAACGCGGCTCGCATACGTCACGCAGACGACGCTGTCGGTCGACGAGACCGGCGAGATCATCACCGCGCTTCGGCGCCGCTTCCCCGACATCTATGCGCCGAAGAAGGAAGACATCTGTTACGCGACCTCCAACCGCCAGTGGGCGGTCAAGGAGATGCTCGGCGAGATCCAGCTGCTGCTCGTGATCGGGTCACGCAACTCGTCCAACTCGAACCGGCTCGTCGAGGTCGCGCGCGCGAACGGCGTCGCGTCCCACCTGATCGACGACGAGACGGAGATCGACGAATCGTGGGTCGACGGCGTCGACGTCGTCGGCGTCACCTCAGGTGCGTCGGCGCCCGAGAAGCTCGTCGACCGCGTGTGCGACTGGTTTCGCGCGCGCGGCACGACGGAGATCGAGCCGTACCGGCTCGTCGACGAAGACGTCGAGTTCCGTTTGCCGGTCGAGCTCCGCCGCGAGCTCGCGCTCGCCGAAGCCCAGAGCTAGCTTCCCGGTGTAAGGCGTGAATCTGGTTCGACTGACACCGAATCAGGTTCAGCTCTGCACCGGCGGTGGAGCTGAGCCGCCCTCGGTCGGGCACGTGTCGCCCTTGTAGTCGCGGTAGCGCCACGCCGGCAGGATCCACGTCCACTTGCCATGGTCGGCCACGACATGAACGGTGTGCGTGACCTTGAAGCCGCCGGCGAAGCCGAGCCGGACCGCGACCGCCTTGCTGTCGACGAACGTGCCGTCGCCGATCCCGACGGACTCGTCCTTCACGCTCAGCACCTTCACCGCGCGCGGCGCGGCGATCACCGGATTGCGGATCTCGCAGCTGACGTACTCGCTCGACGGCGCGACGTGCTTGTCGACGGAGTGGAGGTCACCCCACGCCGCCGAGTACTTGTTGTGGACGATCAGGTCGACGACCTTCGTCGCGAACACGCCCGGGTCGTCCTTCGGCTGCTTGGTCGCACCACAACCGGCCACGGCCAGCGCAACGAGCACGAGTGAAGCGACCCTGGTCATGCCTTCTCGATCCGCAGCTCGCCCAGCTCGATGGAGACGGCGAGTGTCTCCGACGCGAGTCGGTCCGAGTAGCGGTCGAGCAGGTCCCCGTCGGGGATCCAGAGCTTGATGCGGTCCGTGATCTCCAGGCCCGTCTCCTTGCGCAGCACGTTCACCTCGTGAACGCGGTCGAGCAGGCGCCCTTCGAGCAGGAGCTCGTCGTCAAGATGGCTGTCGAGCGCGACGGTGACGCCGTGCTCGCTCGCGACGGCCCAGCCTTCGCGGCCGACGCGCTCGACGAGCACTTCGTCGGGCTCGAGCACGCGGCCGTCGACCTGGAAGCGGCCGCCCTCGAGCTCCTCGAACGCGCCGCGCTGCAACTGCTCGCGCACGTCACGCAGCGCCGCGCCGAGCTTCGGTCCGAGCACCGGCAGGTTCGGCTTCACGCGCAGCTCTGATGCCTCGACCTCACCGAACTCGACGCCCTTGACGCGGAGCTCTTCCGCGATCTCCTCGGTGTGCGCCTGCGCGCGCGCGGATGCGCCCGCGATGACGAGACGGCGCAGGGGCTGGCGGTGCTTGAGCCGCGAGGCGGAGCGCGCTTGCCGGCCGAGCTCGACGACGCGGCGTACCTCGGCGATCTCAGCGAGCAGCTCGCGATCGGGCTCCACCGGCTCGGGCCAGGGCGCTAGGTGCACGGAGCTCGGCCCGCCGGGCACGAGGTTGCGCCAGAGGTGCTCGGCGAGGAACGGCATCACCGGCGAGACGACACGCAATGACTGCACGAGCGCGTACCAGAGCGTCCTGAACGCAGCCTCGTCGAATTCGTAAAACCGCCGGCGCGAGCGGCGGATGTACCAGTTGGAGACGTCGTCGACGAACGACTCGAACGCGCGGATTACATCCATCGTCAGCGTCGCCTCGTACGCGTCCGTCGCCTCGACGACGAGCTGCTTCGTGCGCTCGACCAACCACTGGTCCAGCGGACGAAGGTCGACGTCCGGCTCAAGGCGCTCCCACGACGGTGTGAACCCTTCGATATTCGAATAGTCGACGAGGAACTTCACCGAGTTCCAGAACGTGAGCAGCTTGCGCTTGATCTCGTGCGCGGGGCCGAAGCCGAAGAGCAGGTTGCGATCCGGTGGCTGCGCGGAGAACTGCCACCGCATCACGTCCGCGCCCATCTGGTCGAACGCGTCCTCGGCCTTGATCATGTTGCCCCATGAGCCGTGCATCTCCCTGCCGTGCTCGTCGAGCATCTTCTCGTAGCCGAGCACGCGCTTGTACGACGACGTGCCGACAAGCACAACCGACATGAAGAACTGCGAGTAGAACCAGAGGCGAATCTGCTCACGCATCTCGGAGACCCAGTCGGCGGGAAACCACTTCTCCCAATACGCGTGATCCGGCAGATCGGCTTTCGTCAAACCACGCGCCGCGCCCGTCGCGTAGCCCTCCTGGATCCATTCCGGGCTCTCCCAGCCGAGCGTCGCGAACGGGACCATGCCCGCGTCGAGCCAGACGTCGCCGACCTCGGGGATGCGCGTCACGATCTCGTCGCAGGCCTCGCAGCGGATCGGCACGCGGTCGACCCACGGCCGGCGCAGCTCCTCGATCTGGTCGAAGCCCTCCGTCGAGCGCTCGCCGAGCTCGGCTTTCGATCCGATGACGTTCAGGTGCCCGCACGAGCACGGGTAGAACGGCAGCGGCAGCCCGTAATAGCGGCGCCGCGAGATGTTCCAGTCCCCCATGTTGCGCAGCCAGTCGTCCATGCGCTTGCCCATGTACTCGGGCACCCACTCGACTTTCGCGTTCTCCTCGAGCAGCTTCGGCCGGATCTCTTCGACGGAGATGAACCAGTCGTCCGAGAGCCGGAAGATGAGCGGCGTGTCGCAGCGCCAGCAGTGCGGATACGCGTGCGTGTACAGCCCCGCCTCGACGAGGAAGCCGGTCTCGCCGAGCCTGCCGATGATCTGGTCGGCGGACTCCCCGGTCGAGACGCCGTGCAGCCAGCCGTAGTCGTCGTAGAATCGGCCCGATTCGTCGACGGGCGTCAGGACCGCAAGGTCGTGCACCTTCGAGAGCTCGAAGTCCTCGCCGCCGCAGCCGGGAGCGATGTGCACGATCCCCGTGCCCTGATCCATCGTCACGTCCTCCCACGGGATCACGCGGTGCTCGACCGACGCACCCGGGCCTAGATCGTCGAACGGCCCGCGGTAGCGCCAGCCGACCAGCTCCGCGCCCTTGAGCTTCTCGACGAACGTGTCGCCGGGGAAGAGCTTGACCGCGACCCACTCGCCGTTCTCGCGCCGGCCGTACTCCGCGTCGGGATGCACAGCTGCGGCGACGTTCGCCGGCAGCGTCCACGGGGTCGTCGTCCACACGACCACGAACTCGCCCTCACGATCGAGCAGCGGGAAGCGAACGAAGAGCGACGGATCGGCGCGATCCTGATACACCCCGGACTGGCTCAGCTCGTGCTGGGAGAGCGAGGTGCCGCAGCGCGGGCACCACTCGGTCGAGCGGTGGCCCTTGTAGAGCCAGCCACGCCCGTTGACGATCTTCAGGAACTTCCAGATGTACTCGATGTTCGTGTCGCTGAACGTGAAGTAGTCGCTGCCCCAGTCCATCCACTGGCCGAGGCGCTTCGACCCGTGCGTCAGCTCCTCCGACGACTTGATAACGACCTCGCGGCACTTGCGGGCGAAGTTCTCGAGCCCGTACGCCTCGATCTCGGGCTTCGAGTTGAGGCCGAGTTCGCGCTCGACGCCGACCTCGATCCAGAGCCCTTGGCAGTCGAACCCGTTCTGGTAGCGCTGGTCGAAGCCGCGGAGCGCCTTGTAGCGCTGGAAGACGTCCTTCAACGTGCGCCCCCAGGCGGTGTGGACCGCGAGCGACTTGTTCGCCGTCACCGGGCCGTCGATGAACGACCAGTGGGGGCCGCCGCGGTTCCGGTCCCGAAGCTGCTGGAAGGTCTGCTCCTGCTCCCAGACGTCCAGGATCTCCAGTTCCAGAGCCGGATGATCGGGTTTGTCCGAAAGGGGGGTAAACATGCGTGCGATCGTAGCCTTCGGGAAGAAGTGGGCCTAGGCCCGCGTTGGAACTACTGCAAGGACCGAAACGAAAGGGAATCAATTGGCAACTACTGCAACGACCGAGACGTTCGAAGCCGAAGTCCTGAAGTCCGACGGCAAGGTAATCGTCGACTTCTGGGCCGAGTGGTGTGGCCCGTGCCACGCCGTCGCCCCGGTTCTCGACCGGATCGCTGACGAGCACGACGTGAAAGTCGTCAAGGTGAACATCGACGAGCAGCAGGACCTCGCGCAGCGCTATGGCGTCGCGTCGATTCCGTTCATGGTGCTCTTCGAGAACGGCGAGCCGCAGGCGTCCGCAATCGGCGCCATGCCGAAGGGCTCGCTCGAGAAGGCTCTGGGTCTGGCGGCGGTGGAGGCTTAGGCCTCCCCCGCTCCGACGCCTAGGCCGAAGGAGCTTCGTCGAGGAAGCTCAGGAACGCGAGGTGCTTGGCGAGGTAGCGCTCGATCGCCTGCACGCCGCTTTCGGCCCAGTCTTCGATCCAGGTCTCTGAGAGGTCGTCATCGATCCGGTGGAGGAGGCCGCGGTCGTCCATTAGCGCTGATCATCGGCCCCGAGGCGGACGTACGCATGAGCCGAATGGCCCATCTTTAGGAACGGACACGCCCAGGTATAGGGCGACGATGGCCGGATTCCTGATCGTCAATCCGCACTCCGGGAGCGGCAACGACGCCGGCGAGCTGCTGCGAGAGGCGCGGGCGCGCGGTATCTCCACTCACGCACTCGAGGACGGGGACGACGTGACCGAACTCGCCCGCGGAGCCGATGCGGACGCGCTCGGGATCGCGGGCGGCGACGGTTCGCTCGCGCTGGTCGCCGAGGTCGCACTGGAGCGGGGACTGCCGTTCGTGTGCGTCCCGTTCGGGACGCGGAATCACTTCGCGCGCGACATCGGGCTCAACCGCGACGATCCGGTCGGCGCGCTCGACGCGTTCGTGCACCGCGAGGAGCGTGTGATCGACGTCGGCCGCGCGAACGGGCGGCTCTTCCTGAACAACGTCTCGCTCGGGATCTACGCGCAGCTCGTGCACCGGCGGGAGCGCCATCGGCGACGCAGTGACGCGTTTGCTCGACTGCGCGCGTTCGCGATCCTCGCGCAGCACCGGCAGCCAGTCGGCATCACGCTCGATGGCCAGCCGATCACCGCCCGGGTGGTGCTCGTGTCGAACAACGCATACACGCTGGAGCTCCTCTCCATCGGCGAGCGGGAGCGGCTCGACGAGGGCCGGCTGCATCTCTACGTGCCGGCCGGACTTCTCCGCCCGGCGTGGATCGAGCGCGCAGCGGAGCGGTTCGAGATCGACGCGACTGCCGGCCGGCTCGATGCCGCGGTCGACGGCGAGCCCGAGGTGCTCGAGACGCCGATCGAGTTCACGATCAAAGCGCGCGCGCTAC